>Ga0307373_10004880_pt1 | contig 22302 bp, 22 predicted proteins | sample OX2MG_FD_202534 | JGI IMG/M metagenome (GOLD analysis project Ga0307373, IMG submission 202534) | Soil microbial communities from Risofladan, Vaasa, Finland - OX-2 | ecosystem: Environmental > Terrestrial > Soil > Coastal area > Acid sulfate soil | place: Finland: Risofladan, Vaasa | collected... | reverse complement strand
TTTCGCACCGCCTCGGTTACATGTAGTCAGTAATTCTCCTGACCATCGCCATAAAACAGCAGGTAGATGCCCGTGCTCGCCGAACCAGTGGGGGGAACTTCGGTTTAGAGTTCGACCTCGGGAAGCGCCTCGACGTTGACGTCTTTGAAGGTCACGACGTTGACCGTAGGGACAAAGCGCGTTGGACGATACATGTCCCAGACCCAGGCATCGCGCAACTGAACGGTGAAATAGGTCGTTGCACCCGTCCCAGCCGGGGTGACATTGACCTCATTCGCAAGATAGAAACGGCGATCGGTCTCCACCGCGAAGCGGAACATCGGAAGCACCGCGCGGTACTCCTCGTAAAGCGCAAGCTCTATCTCTGCCTCAAACCGCTCGAGATCCTCTTCAGCGCCCAACGCGCCTCACCTACCGGACATCGCGACAGGCTCGCATTGCTCTGCTTGTGATCCCAACGCTCGACACAGACACCGCAGCCGAGGAACTAATTCGTGCGACGCTCCTTGATCTTTGCCGCCTTGCCGACGCGGTCACGCAGGTAGTACAGCTTTGCGCGGCGAACGTCACCCTGGGCGACGACCTCAATCTTTGCGATAATCGGAGAGTGCACCGGGAAGCTTCGCTCGACTCCGACCCCGAAGCTGATCTTGCGCACACTGAAGGTCTCCCTCGCGCCAGATCCCTGACGGCGGATCACGGCTCCCTGGAAGATCTGTACCCGCTCGCGATTCCCCTCGACAACGCGGACGTGCACCTTGAGGGTGTCACCGGGGCGGAACTCGGGAATGTCATCCCGCAGGGTGTCGCGATCGACAAGATCGGTCGGGTTCATGATTCGTTACTCTCCTCAACAGACGCATCACCGCAGGCTGCGGTCGAAAAATTCCCTGCCGAAACCTCAACGGTGGTCCCTAGAGAATAGCCGTAATGCGAGAGCAACTCTACCTCGGCTCCGCTCAGCCCTCCCCGGGCCTCGATCAGGTCGGGCCGCCTCTCGAGCGTACGCACCAGGGACATGAAATGGCGCCACTCCCTCACCGCGGCGTGATTTCCACCAAGCAGCACCTCCGGGACCGAAATGCCGCGAAATTCGGCCGGTCGCGTGTACTGGGGGTATTCGAGCAATCCGTTGGCAAAGCTCTCCTCGACGATCGAGGAGTCATTCCCGAGAACACCGGGCACCAGGCGCACGACCGCCTCGATCACCACCAGCGCCGCCAGCTCACCACCGGAGAGCACCACGTCCCCGATCGAAATCTCGTCATCGACGAGCTCGTCGATCACCCGCTGGTCGATGCCCTCATAGCGACCGCACATGAGCGTGAATCCCGACGCGAGCTGCGAAAGCTCGTGCGCGACGCGTTGATCAAAACGTCGCCCAGAGGGACTCAACCAGATGATCGGCCTCGGAGGCATGCGCTGTTCGATGACCGCGAAGATCGGCTCGGCACCGATCACCATGCCGGCACCGCCGCCGAAGGGTGCATCATCGACCCCTCTCCTCGCATCGATCGCCCCATCGCGCAGATCGTGCACGCGCAGCGCGAAATGCCCCTCATGTTGCGCGCGACCGACAATGCTCCTCGCACAGTAGTCCGTGATCATCTCGGGAAAGATCGTCAGGACCTCAACTCGCAATGGCTCCCCCGGCCGAGGTTGAGCAGAACCCGTACGCGCCCCATCCGTCACTGTTCGAACAGCCCATCAGGTATGTCGACGTAGACATGTGTCTCGTCGGTCGCCGTGACAAAGCGGACGGGGACATAGAACCGGTCGTCGACAACGAGGAGATCGCTGGCGGGATTTGCCTGAACCGAGGTGACGGTACCGCACCTCGACTGGTGCTGGTCGACCACCTCGCAGCCGATCAGCTGGTGGACAAAGAGCACGTTCTCATCCACGACCGGCTCAGCGAGCAGAACCACTCCGTGGAGCGCCTCTGCCTCCTCGCGGCTATTCACACCGCTGAAGGTGACGAGCCAGCGATGCTGAAAGGGCCGCGACGCGACGATCTCCAAAGAACTGAACTGGTCCTTCGCGCCCGGAAACTCGCGCGTTCTCTGGGTGGTGAGCCTGCTGCCCGGCAGGAGTCGTTCCACGCGATTCGTCAGCAGCTCAACGACAACCTCACCACGCAGTCCATGTGCCCGGGCAATCTTCGCGACCTCGAGAAGCGCCATCGGCGCGATGTGCGACGGCTCAGTCGACGATGTCGACCGAGGCATCGGCCCCGTCACGCGCACCCGCTGCACGCACAACGGTGCGGAGCGCCTGCGCGACGCGTCCACGCTTACCGATAATCCGACCCATGTCTGCAGGGTCGACATGCAATGAAAGCTTGAGACCGTTCCGACCGGGCCCCGCGTCAACGACGACGGCATCGGGGTCGTCGACGATCTGTCGCGCGATATGTTCAAGGACCGCCTGCGCGGTTCCCCCGATGGCGATGTTCGCGCGTTCGGAGGCAACGTCGATCCCGTCGACCCCAACATCGGGTCCGTCGTCGAGCCTTGCATCGAGTCCGCCGCCAAATCCGTCGTCAAGATCTTCGTCAAGATCTTCGCCAAGATCGTCGTCGAGCCCTGCGTCGACGTCGTTTTCAGTGACCGAAGAGGAGAAATCTGGGCCCTCAAAGAGCGATGAATCAGATGAAGAGTTGGTCAAGGCGGTGGCTCACGCGCTCTTGTCTTGGGACTTCGCCTTCGACGCTGACATTGCCACACGTGTCTGATCGAACTCGGCCCACGCACCCGAGATGACCAGAATCTTTTTGACGGTCTCGGTCGGCTGAGCACCCTTTTGCAACCAGACGATCGCTTTCTCATTGTCGATATTCACGACCGACGGCTCTTCACGCGGCTGGTAGGTGCCGATAATCTCGATAAATCGACCGTCTCGGGGAGAGTGGCTATCCGCGGCAACGACACGATAGGTCGGTTGCCTCTTCTTGCCCATGCGCATCAGGCGGAGCTTTACAGCCACATCAAACCCTTCTCTTTCTTTCGGTTAGCGATCATTGGGGCACCCAAGTATGGGACATATTTGTCCCGTGCCCGAACGGAGCAAAAGTTTAGCGCAGATGACCTGCTTATTTGGACGACGGTGTCACCCTACCGCCCTTCTTCTTTCGGCCCTTCGTGGCCCTCGCGAGACCGCCTGCGAGCACCGAGGAGCGCATCATCTTCTGCATCTCCTTGAACTGACGCAAGAGATTGTTGATCTCTGTCGTCGTTGTGCCCGATCCATGGGAGATCCTCAGACGGCGCGAGCCGTCGATCAGCACCGGATTGATCCGCTCATCCGGGGTCATCGAGCGGATGATCGCCTCGATGCGCGCAACGTCACGGTCTTCGATGGTGGCGTTCTTCATCTCCTTGGGAAGTCCGGGCAACATGCTCAGCACGCTCGACAGTGGCCCCATCTTCTTCATCTGCTGGAGCTGCTCGAGAAAGTCCTCGAAGGTGAACCGACCGTGGCGCAGACTCTCCATCGTCGCCAATGTCGCCTGTTCGTCATAGACGCTCTCGGCCCGCTCGATCAGCGAGAGCACGTCGCCCATGCCAAGAATTCGACCTGCCATGCGATCGGGATGAAAACTCTCGAAGTCTCCGACGCGTTCACCTGTCGAGACGAAAACGATCGGACGTCCGACGACGGACTTGACCGAAATCGCAGCGCCGCCCCGAGCATCTCCATCGATCTTCGAGAGAATGACGCCATCGAGTGCGAGCGTCGAATGAAATGCGCTCGCCGTCTGCACCGCGTCCTGACCGGTCATCGCGTCGATCACCAGGAACGTGTAATTCGGGGATATCGAATCGCGAATGGCCCGGACCTCGTCCATCAGCGTTGCGTCGATCGTGATCCGTCCCGCGGTGTCGACGATCACGACGTCACGTCCCACCCGCACCGCCTCAGCTACTCCCTGCTTCGCAACGGCAACGGGATCCGAGGAATCGGAGTAGACCGCGACACCGACCTCGCGCCCAAGCACCTTGAGCTGTTCAACAGCTGCTGGTCGCTGCAGGTCCGCACCGACGAGGAGCGGATGGCGACCCTGCTGTTTGAACCACATGGCGAGCTTGGCTGCGGCCGTGGTCTTTCCCGAACCCTGCAGACCGGCGAGCAGGACGATCGTCGGAGGAATCGACGCATATCGCAACGTGAACGATTCGCCGCCAAGTGTTGCGGTGAGTTCCTCGTTGACCACCTTGATGACCTGCTGCGCAGGGGTCAGGCTCTTGGAGAGCTCTGCCCCGGAGCATCGCACGCGGATGCGCTCGACGAGGTCGCGCGCCACCTCGAGAGCGACGTCACCCTCCAACAGGGCGACCCGGATCTCCCGGAGGACCGCGTCGACTTCGGCATCGCCAAGTCTGCCGCGTCCTTTGAGGCGCGTGAAGATCTGGTCAAAGCGATCACTCAGGGTCTCGAACATGTCCGGCTCAAGGTTAGTCGTACATCTCGATGGTTCCAGCGGCGCAAAAACACCGGACCGACCGCCAGAAGACCTATCCGCGCGTCCCCTCATCAAACAGCGCCGCGGCAAATTCGATCGGATCAAAGACAACAAGATCGTCGATCTGCTCGCCGAGGCCGACAAGCTTGATCGGCAGACCCAGTTCATGTCTGATCGCGAGCACAATTCCGCCCTTCGCTGTTCCATCGAGCTTCGTGAGCACCACTCCGGTCACTCCGACCGCGCGTGCGAACTCACGCGCCTGGGCAAGGCCGTTTTGTCCAGTCGTCGCATCGAGAACGAGAAGTACCTCTGTCACCTCGCCGGGCTCTCGGTCGGCGACGCGACGGATCTTTTTCAGCTCTTCCATGAGATTGGACTTGTTCTGAAGTCTCCCGGCACTGTCCGCGAGCACAAGATCGGCTCCGCGGGCGTGGGCGTGGGCGATTGCGTCATAAACAACCGAGGAGGGATCTGCACCATCTGCTCCCTGTACGATGTCTGCACCGCTGCGTTTCGACCAGAGCGCCAATTGGTCACCCGCCGCAGCACGGAAGGTATCGCCTGCCGCGAGCACGACCGAGTGTCCGCCTGCGATCTCACGTCGCGCAAGTTTGCCAATCGTCGTCGTCTTGCCGACACCGTTCACGCCAACAAAGAGCCACACCGTGGTACGCAGGTGCGAACGGTGCAGCTCTCGATCTTCACCAGAAAACAGTGCGGCGATCGATGCCTCGAGCTCATGGATCAACTCCTCGAAATCACCGCTCAGCTCCTTCGAGCGCAGTTTGGACCTGAGTTGATCGAGAAGGAACTCCGCCGTCGGGAGACCCACATCAGCGAGGATGAGGGCATCCTCGAGCTCCTCGAGCGTCCTCTCATCAACTCTCTGGCGTCGCCCCAGTCCGAGCAGCGGGGCGCGCAGAATACCGCGCGAGCGACCAAAGCGCGAGCGACGGGTGCGTTCGAGTTCATCGTCTTCGACCTTGGGATCACCTCCCGAACCCGCTTCGTCACGATTGACAAAATCGAGCCCAGCAGGATCGAGCCCAGCAGGTTCGAGCCCAGCAGGATTGACCCCTCCGGACTCTCCACCTTCGAGAAGATTCTGTCCGAACTCGCCTCCATCTTCCTCGGCTCCTCGAGTTTCGACCTCTCGGTTCCGCCGGAAGCGCATCAGCGAAGATCTGCGCTTTGGCCAGCGCCCGTATCCGCGGTGGGGATGTCAGCCACCGAAGTTGGAGCGACCTTTCGCACGCGTTCGCTGACGACACGCGAGGCCCCGCCTGGCTGCATGGTCACGCCGTAAAGCGCGTCTGCATACTCCATCGTCTTTTTCTGGTGAGAGACAATGATGAGCTGAGCCTCACTGCGAAACTCGTCGACAAGCTTCAAGAATCGAAACAGATTGGGTTCATCGAGCGCTGCCTCAACCTCATCCATGAGATAGAACGGTGACGGCCGCGAACGAAACACGGCAAAGAGAAATGCGACCGCGACGAGCGACCGTTCGCCTCCAGACAGCAAGGAGAGCCTGCGCACATTCCGACCTGCGGGTCTCGCTTCGATCTCGATTCCCGTGGTGAGCATGTCGTCTGGTGCGCTCAGCACAAGCTGGCCCGATCCCCCCGGAAAGAGCGCGGTGATCAGTTCGCCATAATGGTGCTGCACGTCGGCAAAGGCCCGGGAGAAGACATCGACGATCTCCGCATCGATCACGTGGATCACCTGATTCAACTCGCGTCGCGCGCTCCTAACATCTTCGAGCTGGGTCTCAAGAAAACTATTCCTCGCGTCAAGCACGAGTAGCTCCTCGCGCGCGAGCGGATTTACCGGGCCAAGTGATACAAGTTCGCGCTCAAGCATTTCGCGTCGCTCGCGAGGGTCGATACCCGGTGCAAGTTCAGGGAGCTCCGCGTGCAGAGCCTCTTCGAGGGTTGCCCCAAGTTCATTGGTGAGCAGATCGATCGCGTTCTCGTGCCGGATCCTGCGCTCTGCCTGCTCGATCTCGAAGACCTGGCGGCTATCGCGCACACGATCGCGCTCAGCAAGAGTCTTCTCCCTGTCGCCACGGAGCACCGAAAGACGCTCGCGCAGCACTTGGGTGACCTCGATCCTCTGGCTTCGTTCAGCGTCAATCTCTTTACTCTGTTTGGAGAGAATCGACGCAAGACGCTCAAGCTCGCGTCCCAGCGCCTCGTAGGCAACCTCTTCGATCGCGAAGTCACCATGTCGCTCTTGCGCGCGAAGACGCGACTCACGACGTTCGATGATCTCCGCATTGAGCTCGACGCGTCGTTCGATGAGGAGTCGCCTTCGCTCCTCAAGCCCGGCCGCGCGCACCTCGAGGTCTCGACGCAGCGCACCGACCGCGCGTGCACGGCTCTCAAGTTCGCGTCTCGCATCGGCTGCCGCTGCAGCGCGCTCGCGTACTGCGGACTCTTCAGTCTCGAACAGCTCAAGCTGACGCTGCGAACTTGCCACACGATCACCGACCCGAGCTGCCACTGCATCGATCTCAGCGATCTCTCTCTCGGTCACGCGAATCTCGGCGGCAAGCACGTCGAGCTGAGTTATTACCGTCGAGTGACGCGATTCAAATGCCTTCACATTTGCAACGAGCCGGTCGAGGTTGCGCTCTGACTCACGCTGGCGCACAACCAACGTCTCACGCTCGGCGCGCAGCTGCTCGAAATCAAGGACGAGCCGATCGACCTCGATCTGTGTCATACCCTTGAGTTCGGCCTCGCGTTCGAGCATCTGGCGCATCGCTCCGTCGCGCCCCGCACCAATACGCCATCCAGCACGAGAGAACCGATCGCCGTCGCGCGTTACGATCACCGCGTGCGGATACATCAGTAAGAGCTGCATTGCGCGGTCAGAGCCCTCTTCGCAGAGATAGACACCGTCGAGAAGCAGTTCCAACAGCGCCGTTACCGGTGCATTTTTACTGGTGACCAGCTCATTGAACGCCCGCAGACCTGTTGGGTTGGGCGCTTTTTCGGTTCGCGCGGGCTCAACGGGCGAGACGAGCAGCGAACCGGTCTCCTCGAGCGCTCGAAGGTGAGCGATTGCCGCGCGCGCAGTCGTCGGCGAATCGAGCACGGCGCTGTCAAGTGTTCCCTCGAGCGCCGCCTCGACTGCAAGTGCATCGCGGTCTTCAAAGCGGACGAGATCGGCGAGCACGCCAAGGACTCCAGATACCGAAGCGAGTCTTTCGGCGCCGGCCCGTGCACGCGTCTCGTCGAGCGCGCTTGAGAGAGCTTCAAAGCGTCCAATCAGGCCATACAGCCGCTCCGTTGCCCCATGCCTTTGACGCTCGACCTCGTCGCAGCGGGAGCTGACCCGCTCGAGTTCAACCCCGATTGCCTCCTTTGTTATCGTCGCGGCCACCTGTTCAAAGCGCTCCGCCCCAACGGACTCTGTCAGCGAGGCGATCTCCTCGACGAGCGCGTCGTTGTGTCGCCTGAGGGTCTCAAGGCGTTCACTGAGACGCGCACGGCGCTCTCGCGTCAATGCGAGCTCTTCGAGCGCGCTCGCCGTCTCGCTTCGAACCGCGGCGGCTGCCTCGATGATCTGCGCCGGAACAACATCGCTATAGAGTTCTGCATGAGAGACTTCTGCCTCGACGAGCGAACCTTCGGTGACGGCGAGCTGCTCCCACTCGGGCCCGAGTTCGGTCGCCTCCTCGTCGGTGAGCAAGAGATCCGTGTCGACGCGGACGAGTGATTCTTCCAGCGCGACAAGTCCGGCAACGTCATCGAGGGCGGCGGTCAGCTCCGCACCGGCTCTGCGCCGCTCGCTGATCAATGCGAGCATGCCCCTGGTGCGCTCTGCCAACTGATCAAAACGGCCGACCATCGGTGCGAGCTCTTCGACGAGAGAGCGGCCGAGTTCACTCTCGCCCGACTCGATCTCCATCTCGATCTGAACGCCGGCGCGCTGCAGCCGTGACTCTTGACCATGGAGTAAGTCGATCGCTTCAGCCGTCTCTTTGATCTGCGACTCAAGCACCGAGACCTCGCGGCCAGAAAGATGGAGGCGAAGGGCACGTAGTTCGACGTCGAGCTCTTCGTAGCGAAGCGCCGAGGCGGCCTGTCTCTCGAGTGGACGAAGTTGACGCCTCACCTCGCGCAGCAGATCCTGCAGTCTCATCAACGCGGACTCCGAGGAATCGAGTCTGCGGACGGCGCGCTCGCGCCGCCGTCGGTACTTCAAGACTCCAGCCGCCTCTTCGATGACCATGCGGCGCTCCTCGGGACGCGCCTCGAGGATTGCTCCCAGCTGGCCCTGGCCGACGATGACGTGCTGCTGACGACCCACGCCTGTGTCCGAGAGGAGCTCCTGGACGTCGAGGAGTCGACAGGGAACATCATTGATCGCGTACTCGCTCTCGCCAGAACGGAACAGCGTGCGCGTAATGGTGACTTCGGAGAAATCTATTGGCAGGCGGCGGGAGCTGTTGTCGATGACGAGCGAGACCTCAGCGCGTCCGAGCGGAGCCCGCCTGTTCGGACCTTCGGTACCGGCAAAGATGACATCGTCCATCTTCGTCGAACGGACCACCCGAGGACCCTGGGCCCCAAGCACCCAAGCGACCGCATCGACCACATTCGACTTGCCCGATCCATTCGGGCCGACAACGACGGTGACACCTGGTTCGAAGTCCAGGGTGGTCGGGTCTGCGAAGGACTTGAAGCCCTTCATGGTCAGCGATTTGAGATACACAACAACCTCACGTTACCCGCCAAGACATGGGCAAAAAGAGGCGAATCGCGCATTCCAACACATTTTTCCACGCGGTAGCGACCATGCGTCGCACGCGGTGCAATCGAGACGAACTCCACCTCAACGTTGACAGCGCGGGCAATAGTGCGCCGAGCGGCCAGCGAGTATCTGACGCCGGATCGTCGTCCCGCATCGATGACAGGCGTGGCCCGCTCGGCCATAGACCTCGTGGTGGTCCTGGAAGGTGCCGAGTCCGCCGACAAGATCCCGATAACGCTGATCACCAAGCGTCGACCCCTGTTCACAAATCGCCTGCTCGAGGATCGCACGCGTCGCAGCCGCGACCCGGCTGTACTCCTTTTTCGTCAGAGTCCCGGCGGGCCGCGTTGGGCGCACACGAGCCTGATGGCAGATCTCGTCTCCATAGATGTTGCCGATTCCCGCCACGATCCGTTGATCGAGCAGCAGGGTTTTGAGCGCAATCCGACGGTGCGCGCACAGTCGGCCGAGCGCTTCACCGGAGAGCTCCTCGACGATCGGATCGCAGCCGAGATGGGCGATCTCGCGCGGCAGGCCACGCCCATCGAGATCGTCAGCGACGAACAGCTCTCCAAAGGTGCGCGGGTCGACAAAGCGCAGCTCGCGAGAGGACGAGAGTCCGAGTCGGACATGGGTATGCGCGCTAGGTGCGTTATCCGGATCTTCTTCGAGACGCAGCTGACCGCTCATGCGCAGATGGATGACGAGCACCTCTCCCCCGTCGAGATCGACAAGCAGGAATTTTCCCCAGCGACGCGCAGCAACGATCGTGCGCGATGCGAGGCGCGCGCTGAACTCCTCCTTTGGCTGTCTGCGGATCGTCCTGCGCCCCGTGACCGAGACCGAGATGATCCTCTCGCCAAGGACGCGTTCCTCGAGCTGTCTTCTCACCGTCTCGACCTCGGGCAGTTCAGGCACCGAAGTGCTCGAGCGCCTCGAGCACGAAGATCGCCGCCTGCCGCTCGGCCTCTTTCTTGGAATGCCCCTCGCCGCGACCGACTACTCCTGCAAAGGTCACCTCGGCGACGAAGCGCCTCTGGTGATCGGGGCCGATCTCGGCCACCGTGTATGAAACCGATTCGATATGTCGTTTCGCGGCGAGCTCCTGGAGGCGATTCTTCGCGTCGCCATAGACTGAACGCCGCGACACCTCGGCGATCTTCGCCTGTGTGAGCTCTCGGACAAACGCCGCCGCCCGCTCGGTCCCCGACGCGAGCAGAATCGCTCCCATGATCGCCTCAAGCGCATCGGCGAGCAACGAGGGCTTCTCGCGTCCTCCGGAATGCTCCTCACCTCGACCGAGCAACAGCGCCTCGCCAACGCCGAGCGAACTCGCGAGCGGCGCGAGCGCCACCGCACTGACGACATCGGCGCGGATCCTCGCAAGATCGCCCTCACGAAGATCGGGGAAGCTGCGGTACAGCTCGTCGGTAACAACGAACCCGAGCACGGAGTCTCCGAGGAACTCGAGGCGCTCGTTGGAATGTTGTCCCGCATGCTCCGCACAATACGAACGGTGAACAAGTGCAAGTCGCAGCAGCGAACGGTCCTCGATGTATCGTTCAAGGCGCACGCAAAGAGTCTGGAAACCCGCGCTCTCACTGGTGATCTCGCGCAACTCCTGTCACTCCGTGGCGTATCGGCTGGACATCACGAAATTCTCGAGATTGACGATGTGATCGTCATCCGGTCTTCGCGCGACGCTCAATGTACGCAACCACGTCACCCACGGTAACGAGTCGCTCGAGATCGTCATCATCGATGTAGAAATCCGGGATCTCTATGCGAAGTGCTGTCTCAAGTGCCTCGACAAGCTCGATCAGCGCGAGTGAGTCCGCATTGAGATCCCCCGCGAACGACGAGGCAGGAACGACAGTAGCGGGATCAATCTCCATGATCTCTGCAAGCTCTCTCTGGATGAGCGCAAGCACCTCTTCATTGGTCATCGACACCGCAGCGTTCCCCCCTTGTCACCCGACGAGACTGATCCGGCTAGCGCTGGATTTTTCTCTGCCACAACAGACACGCACCAGTGATGTTAGTGGTCTTCGCTGTCAACCTGCCTCGCGTACACATCTCCCGCGGGCAACCCGCACGCGACCTCTTGCCCCATATGCGGCCAACTCCCACCCGGAGAGACGCCGCGACGGCTATTTCGCTTGGTACCGGTAGGCACCGGCAGTACCACCTACTGCCGAACGTACCTGTTCGACGAGATCTTGGCGAACCATCTCGTTTGCAGCGTTGATCGCGTTTTTGATTGCCCGTGCAGATGAACTGCCGTGACTGATGATGCAGACCCCTTCAACGCCAAGCAACATCGCCCCACCCGTATTCTCCGGATCGACCACCCTCACATAGGGTGCGAGCGGTTTCTTCAGCATCAGACCAGCGAGACGCGAAGACAGCGAGGTATTCACCGCCGAGCGCAACATCACATTGAACGTTGCGACCGCGCCCTCGAGAGACTTGAGAGCAACGTTGCCGGTAAATCCGTCGGTGACGATGATGTCGGCCTTGCCCACGAGGAGGTCGCGTCCCTCGACGTTTCCGATGAAGTTCACTCCTTCGGCGCTGACGAAAAGTTCGTGGCTCTCCTTGATCAGCGTGTTACCCTTCGTCGGCTCCTCGCCGATCGACAACAGCGCAACGGTCGGATTCTGATTCGCGTAGCGTGCGCGGACATAGGCCGTCGCCATCTGCGCGAACTGCAACAGCCAGTCCGCGGTGCATTCAGCATTCGCGCCGGCGTCGATGAGAATCGAGGGGTTTGCCCCGAATACGGGCAGCGGTGTGGCGATCGCCGGTCGGGCAACGCCTGATATCCGACCCATACGCAACAGCGCGCTCGCCATCGCAGCACCGGTGTTGCCAGCACTGACCATCGAAGATGCGCTCTGATCGCGCACCGCCTCGGCACAGCGGACGAGCGAGGAGTCCTTCTTTGTCCGAACCGCGCGAGCTGGATCCTCGTCCATCGCGATGGTCTGTCGCGCATCAAGGATCGGCAGGCCGTGCGTCTCTCCGAGCGTGCCGTCGTCGGGCCCGACGAGGAGCACCTCAATTCCGAGCTCATCGCGCGCAAGCAGAGCGCCGGCCACAATCTCACGGGGAGCTCTGTCGCCCCCCATGGCATCGACTGCTACGGGAAGCGTCAGTCGACCTCAACCGCCTGGCGGCCCTTGTACCAACCGCAGTTCGAACAGACCGTGTGCGGCAGCTTTGCATGTTGGCACTGTGGACAGCGGCTCTGAGCGGGCAACACCAATCGCCACGCGGATGCGCGTCGGCTGCGGCTCTTTGATTTCGATGTCTTCTTCTTGGGAACGGCCATAGGTCCTACTCGTCTCTCACGGGAGCCTCGTCTCGGCTCCCTGTCGTCTCGCCTCCGTAAAGCAGATTCAGCGCGCCCCAGCGTGGATCACGTTCTGGGACACACGAGCACTGTTCAAGGTTGCGGTTCGCCCCGCACCCGGGGCAGATTCCGCGGCACTCCTCGCTACAGAGGGGCGCAAGCGGTAGCGCAAGGATACACGCATCGTGGACGATCGGTGCGAGGTCGAGCGCATCGGTCCCCAGCGGGTAGCTCTCTTCGTCGGTGGGATTTTCCGTGCACAGCTCCCGAATCCCGACCTTGAGCTCATCGCTCGCCGCTCCGAGACAGCGCCGGCATTCGCCGATATAGCTGGTCCGAACCCTGCCAGAGACGAGGATTCCCCCGCTGACGCTCTCGAGAACAGCCTCGACCTCTACCGGCTCACCCTCGGGAACACGCGAACCACTCACCTCAAGATCCTCGAGTACTCCATGGAAATGCACCTCGCGTCGGGATCCAGGGACTTTGGAGATCTGCGCAACGGAGACGAGGAACTCCGCTCCGTTGCCCCGGCGATGCCTGACGGCGCCACTTTTGGTTGTCATGATCCATCCTCGCGCCAACGATGAACGGGCCTTCAGGTCAGCGATTGTCCTGATCGTACAGACCGACAGCCCCGGCCATCGGTTCATTGGTATCCGCCTCTTTCGAAGGCGCGATACCGACTCTGTGGGCGTGGTTCAACTTGAGCTTCTCTCGCCCGACCTGGAGCGTGCGCTGTGCCCGATCGATGACGATCTCGGCAGCGGCAAGCCTCTTATCGATGAAGTCTTCGGCCTCGCGTCTGATTGAGTAGGCCGACGCCTGCGCCTCCGCGATGAGACGTTCCGCGTGCGAGTTCGCTTGGCGCACGACTTCGGTGCGCTGCACCAGATGCGCCGCCTGCGCGCGTGCCTCGTCAATCAGTGCATTCGCATCGCGTTCGGCCTGGGCCCAGATCTCGTTCCGTTCAATCAGCAGTCGTTTAGCACGCGACAATTCGACGGGAATCGCCTCCCGAGCACTCAAAAGGATATCGGTCACCTCGTCGCGACTGACGAGCACCGATGACGAGAGGGGGACGGACTTCGCTGTCTCGATGATCGCGAGCAACTCGTCAATCACCTCGGCAAAGTCAACGCTGGCTCGCTCTCGGTCTTGGGCAATTTCTGAGGGGTCAGTCACGGAATCGTTCCTTCATCTCTCGTAGGATCGGTTCGGGAACAAACAGGCTAACATCGCCGCCGAATGTGGCGACCTCGCGGATAAGTCGCGAGCTGATGAATGAATATGTCGCACCTGTAGGAATGAACAGTGTCTCGATTCCCGAAAGTTGCTGGTTCATCTGCGCCATCTGGAGTTCGTTTTCAAAATCCGAGACGGCACGGAGACCTCTGATGATCACGTCCGCACCGATTGAGCGGGCGACCTCGACAACGAGCGTCTGCATCGTCACGACTTCAACGTGTGCGAGATGCGCAAAACACTCCCGGATCAACTCCTCGCGGATCTCCGAGGGAAAGAGTGGATCCGACTTCTGCGGATTGCGCAATACGGCGACGATGACACGCTCGAATAGTTTGTGGGCGCGTTCGACGATCTCGAGATGTCCGTTGTGCAAAGGGTCAAACGAACCCGGAAAGATTGCAGTTGTCACTGTGGCTCCAAGACCTCTTGGGACAAAACAATCTCCCCCTCTGGTCCTCGCCTCCGGTTCGCCACAGTGACGAGCGTACTTCCGTATCGATAGACGCGGTAGACGTCGAAGTTCTCGGGAAGGGCGAGAGGCCCGGAATGCTCGAGCACGAGCAGGTCTCCAGGGATGACGCCGAGCAGTTTCGGCCAGTTCACAAAGGAATACGGCGGATCACAAAAGGTGATGTCAAAGCCTTCACCGCGTGGTCGGCTATCGAGGGGCAAGGGCTCCCCGGCGGTTCCGGCTGTAAAGGCATGTGCATTGGAATGGACACGGCAGTAGGCGATGGCGTCGTTCTGGATCACCTCGATCTTGCTGGCATCGTCGAGTTTGACGGCAACGAGATTATCCTTGATCGTCCTGATCACCTCTCGATCCTGATCGACAAATACCGCTCCCATGGCGCCACGTGAGAGAGATTCGATGCCAAATGCTCCGGAGCCCGCAAACAGGTCGAGAACCCGTGCCCCTACGAGGCCACCGAGATGACCAAGCACGTCGAAGATCGCCTCGCGTACCCGATCTGAAGTCGGACGAACCGAATCCATCTTCGGTGCCAAGAACTTGCGTCCTCTCGCCTCACCACTAATGACGCGCATCTCTCAACGCTACAGTTGGCCCCCCTGCGTGGTGGTAAATAGCGCCGAAGATCCTCAAGAGGTGGACCATCGGAATGAATCTTGACGCGTCGTGACAGATACGGCAAAGAGTACGAACCGATGGCCGAAGATGATTTTGACCCATACGCGCTGCTCGGCGCGTTACGTCAAGGTGAAGATATCGATCTGATCCGCCAGAGCGTCGAATTTCTCTTGCAGACTCCGGTCGAGACGGGGCGACCAAGGTGATCGAGGCAGGTCGTCATGAGCGATCAGCGACCCGCGAGAACCGGCGCAATTGCGGCCACGTGCGACTTTTATCGACCCGGGCCGGGCCGATTCAAAAGGGAACTGGCAGCCATGGCGAACGAGCACCTGTTCAAGGCGTCCCGCGGATAGATAATGGACACGGTCCGAGCAGCTGTCATCCCGGAAACGGAACAATTCAGGTATCAAAAGAGTGATTGTTCCGGATAGACAATCTTGTTGTCGATCAACTGAGCGATTACCTGTTCTGTGTACCCAAGTTCATTGAGCACCTCCACCGTTCGCTCGCCAGGATTCTCAGCCGGCCACCCCCGTCTTTTTTCAAACGCTGTTGCCTTCGCATGGGCAAACACATTCGTCATCGTTCCCCACTTCGGATGAATCCAGTCTTCGAGCAGACCCACGTCACGGACCCATTTTGTATCCAGGAGATCTTCTGGAGTACGGGCAATATGTGCAGTGAAACCTGCTCTTCCAAGACTGGCGACCGCCTCTGTCACATCCTTGGCAGAAATAATTTCAGAAATCCTGGCTGCGTCAGCTGACAATGCTTCAACCGCAATCATTCCATCTGAAACGGCAAAAAACTGAATTCTCGCAGACTCAACGAATCGTGTTTTACCGCCATTCTCGATAGCTTGGGTAGATCCATACTCAGCAGTCTGAATGAAAGTTCCCGTGCGCGAGAGGCTACCGAGCACACGTTGAGGCATTCCAGAATGACGGGCGGCAAAGATCCCAAGCAGAGTTCCGTATGCACCGAGATAACCAGTTCCAAAGTCATTGATTGGAACGGGTACCTGCTTGGGAACTCCACCTGTGGCTCGCGAGGCCTGCATCGCTGACATCGCCTGGGCATTTTGTTCCCACCCAGGGCGACCGCTGAAGGACCCTCCGTAGTCATAGGCATTCAATGAGACGTGAACAATCTTCGGATTGCGTTTGGCGATGCTCTCGAAGGTAAACCCCAGCTCTGCAATCTTTCCTGCACGGTAATTTTCCAACAACACGTCTGCGGTCTCCAGCAACTTCCAAAGAATCTCGCGACCCTCTTCGGTCTTCAGGTCTACAAGAATGCTCCGCTTTGTGCGATTCACATCGAGCCAGCCATACGGACTCACCCAGGGGAGGCCGATACGGTCTGGAGCGTCAATTTTGATCACATCCGCGCCAAGCTCACCGAGAAGCCGACCACACGTCGGCCCGGCGAGAATAATTGCCAGATCTATCACCCGCAGGCCAGCAAGGGGCAGCCGGTTCGATGGTGCGACCGAGGGCCACAGGTTCGCATTCGGCGCTGACGAACTCTTTTCTCTTGCAAAGACTCGTACGCCAGGACCAACGCGAATATCACCATCACCAGCCTCTAAGAAGATTTCGGCATCGAACGCGTGCTGCTCATGAATCCATTCTTCCCGGTCTCTACAGATCGTCGCTGCTCCTCCCTCAGCTGCGATTGCCGATTCCCACTCGGCAGCAGTGCGGCTTGCAAAGGCTTCGGCAAAACGCGCTCGCCAGAGCTGTTCTTGTTCTTGAGTCGCAAACGCGGTAATCCCTGCAAGCGCTTCGTCCTGCCATTGATCAAGTCCAAGGGCGCTCAAAACTGACTTCGCGACCGACTCGACGGCGCCCTGACTTTGAATGGTTCGACCATCCAAGGTGAGGTAGCGCTCTTGAATGGGTAGGCGAAACTTGCCCAAAGGATCGCCAAACGCTGGGTCTTTCACCTTCAAAAGACGTCGATTCAAGACCATAATGGCCGCGCCAAAAAGCGAGACCCGAATGTCAGAGCCGACCGCGCACCGCTCTCGGTGAATGAGTCCAGCAATCAGGTACACGGCTGCCTGCATTGCCCCATACGCGCTTGCAAGAGATAGCGGTTCGCACATCTCACCCAACCCAGCTCGGTGAAGTCCGAGTTCGCCGGCGACAATCCATTCGACGAGCTCCAAAGGAACCTCCGGCCCCTCATCAGGCATCGATTTGAGGTGACAGTACAACAACTGGGTATGTTGATCTCTTAGGCGCTCGTAACTGAGACCAAACTCCGCAAGGCCCTCTCCACCAAGACCATCAACCAGTACGCTCTCTCGATCAATGAGTTGTACCAACGTTGCAATACCGAGTTCACTTTCAAGATCAATCTCTATGATGTCGGTGGTCTCATCAAAATCAAGCACTGGGAATTTTCGAGAGGCGACGACCACATGCGTCATCTGTGCGCCCTGGTCTTTGAGTAGCTTCGCAAGCATCCGACTGGGCAACGATCCACCAACCTCCAACACAGAGATTCCACTGAGCGGCAACTCCCGATCTTTGAAGTTGCTGACGTCATCGAATTTCATCGCGTTGCTCCCGTCTGAGCATTTGAGACAGCCACCGCTGCGTCGATGGCGAGCACCTCACCGGATAGCGTGAATACCATTGGATTGAGATCGACCTGCGTCACATGTCCGTCAATTTCGACAATCGCAGAGGCGAAGCAGCGCACGGTATCGACAAACTTCATAATCTGACGTTGTGAGAATCTGCCAAAGAGCTGTGCGCCGATGCTCAATTTATGCAATGTGTCAATGATCTCTTCTTCCGTTGCTGGCGGAAGAATACAGACGACGTCCTCGAGGGTCTCGACATTGGTGCCTCCAGATCCGACCGTAACCACTGGGCCAGCTATTGGATCTCGAACCATGCCGAGAAAGAGCTCACATGCAATTGGAAGCATCGGCTGAACTTCGAAATAGAGATCTGATTCGAACGCCGTCACCAAAGGTTGGCGTGATATGTCTTCGCATGCCAAAAGCAGGGATCTTTCATTTGAAATATTCAAATGCACCAATCCGGCATTGCTTTTGTGGATGACGTCCGGAACCAGTCCCTTGACGCACACCGGGAAGCCAACCCTCTTTGCAATCGTGATCACCTCATCGATCTGATTCGCTATGCCAGCTTCAACGTATTTGATTCCCCACCGAGAGATGACCTCTTGGGTCGCGTGCCATCCGAGCACTCGATCATCGCCGTTGCCAAGCGCGACAGATTCGGGCAACTCTGATGGCATCCAATCAGATATGTGGCCTTTTGCCTCAAACATCGAGGTGACTGCCCGGATGGTGCGAATTCCCGAGGCGTAAGAGGTCAAGAGGGCGATATTTTGCCCCGCGAAAAAATCATACCACCGCGGGTCAAGTGGTTCTGCCCCTCGGGTAATAATTACGAGAGGCTTCTTTGCCTTGGCTGATCTTGTAAGCAGTACCTCGTACATGGCTGCGGCGCGTTGAGAGAATTTCCAGGGAAGCGCAAGTCGTCCCGCGACATAACCCACCTGATCATCAGCGAAAATAGCCTCCGCAATGCCATCAAGCACCTCGAGGCGATGACCGATTAAACCCAAATCAATCGGATTTGCGCACGCGTGAGTGACGTTTCCCTCAACGCCGAGCAATCGATCTTCGGTCTCTTTTGACAGGGCCGCGAGCGGAACGCAGGTCCTTTCGCAAAGGTCACTGACAAGTCCCACATCTCCCCCAGAAACGGTGAGAAATCCAAGAGCCCCGGTAGCCTGATAATTCGCCGCGATAAAGCAAGAGGCGAGGCCAAGACCCTCGAGGAATTCATCGAAATCCTCCGCGATCCCAACGCCGAGTTTCGCGAATATTGCATCCCAGATCCGTCCCGGACTCGCCAGACGACCAGAGTGTGAGAGCGCGTTTTTGCGACCGATCTCTGAACTTCCGAATTTCAATATCCAAAGGCGCTTCCCATTTCGCCGAGCCTCCAGAAATGCTGAGACGAGAGCGCGTGGTCGCATCGTACTTTCAAGAACGACACCGATTACCTTGACACTTTCGATCCTTGAAAATGCGCCAATAAACTGCGCAGCATCGACAACGGCTTCGTTCCCAACGGAGACAGCAGCTTTGACTCCAATCCGCCGGTAAGCCGCAAGTTGTAACAAGATATTCAACATGCCGCTCGACTGAGCCACGATCACAGCCCCACCATCTCGTACGGATGGAACGTCTACCGCCGACCAATCGCCGACCCACGAACCAATGCCAAAACCGGGTGCCAGGTAACCAAGCGTGTTTGGTCCAAGAATGGCGACATCAAATCTCCGCCCAATCTCAACGAGCTCATCTTGGAGTTCTCGACCTGCTTCACCCGCGTCCGCGAACCCATCCGCAACGCAGACAAACGCGCCGATGCCGAGTTCACCTGCATCGGTAAGGACGCTCGATACATAGCGCGCCGAGACCAAACAAACGACAAGGGCTGGCTTTGACGGTAGGTCTTTCAGGGTCGGCACCGTAGCAATACCGTGAACGATTGGACTTGTCAGACTCACCAGGAAGATATTCCCAGCATCCATCCCTGCTCCGACAAGGCACTTCATCAACGCAAGCGTGTGATGCTGTCTCTCGGACGCTCCCACAATGGCAACAGAATCTGCCTTGAGAAAGCGCTCCGCCAAATCTTGCCCCACAACTAGCACGAAGGTTCCCTCCTGATTCGAAGCCGCACCTCTTCTTGCATCACTTTCCCTGTCAGGAATCGAGCAATGCGAACTTCGGAAGGACAAATCCTTCACCTACGTCAAGATGATCCTCATATACGACACCGACCTTTCGGCCGATAACGCGAATGGGGTCCTCGGTGTAGTCAAGCAGCGTCGAGGAGATCATCGGGCCCTCATCGAGCTCGACGAGTACGTACGCAAAAGGGGTGTCCTCTTTCCATGCGGGATCGAGAACACTGCGATGGACATTGGCAGAGTGGATTACCCCCCGCCCACTCGATTCCACCCAGGACATTTGGGCGGCAAACGGTTGATTCTCGTGATACCGACAATAAGCCTTCGGCCAGTACCAAGCGCCACAGACGCCGCAATGCCACAGGAGGAACCGATGGTCTCGAAGACCAGCCCAGAACTCCTGATTATCAAGATCAATATTCGGACGAGCTTTGGTCCATTCAGTTGTCATGCTGATCTGCCTTTCAGATGAGATCGCTCCGACAAAACTACGCTGCGCTAACGGCCAACTCCAAGGATGGTCGATGCATGAATCGAGCACATGCCCGGTGAAAGCATTTCCCCACCATGACTGGTGAACATCAGGGTTTTTGCACCAACAACCTGGCGATCTTTCGATTCGCCACGCAACTGGCGAACTGCCTCAATGAATCCGGTCAGGTCATCCATGTGATAGGCGGACAAAAGTCCACCAGAGGTATTGATCGGAATGGAGCCCCCTGGACCAATTGCACCAGTCTCGGCAAACGCTCCTCCCTCCCCAAGTGGAGCCCACCCGTATCCTTCCAACTGAAAGAGAACTTCAGCGGTGAAGCAGTCATACAGCATCGCTGCATCTAGGTCATCGAGGGTGATGCCCGCTTGGGAAAAGGCCGCGTCGCGCGCCGTTCTTATCGCCATCTGTGTGTAGTTCAGCTTGTCCCACCAAAGCGTCGCGGCAACGTCACCAAACCCCTGACCAAGGATCTGCACGGGAACCTGCCGAAGGTCGCGCGCTCGGTCTTCCGTCGAGACGATGAATGCACACGCACCATCAGAAACTTGAGCGACGTCGCAGAGGTGATAGGGCTCGACGAGCATCGGTGAATTTTGGTGATCCTCGAGCGTCATTGGTTTGCCATACATCTGCGCCTCGGGATTTCGCTGAGCCCATTCACGTATCTGGACTGCAATCGCCCCGAGCTGCTCACTGGTTGTGCCATAAACCGCCATATGACGGGCGGCCATCCAGCTGTGATGGCTCATCGCGCGAAGTTCCCCCACGGGAGACCCCCAGTAACCCTCTTTCTCGAGATCGTGCGGTCGCCCTCGGTGACCGCGCGCTCTCGCCAACTCCGCAAGTGAACGAACGTCTGTCGCGCCAGATATCACCACATAATCAGCGAGGCCGCGGTCTAAAAATGAATACGCCGCCGCAATTCCGAGCGATGCGAGAGCACCTCCTCGGCCAATGGGAAAATAGAAATTTACCGGCAGATTCAAAATTCGGGGGAAGCCGTCCGAGTAATTTGTGCGATCTCCCCCTCCCGGTGCAGCCCGCATCTCTATCGCGCCGTTTATCTGAGTTTTGTCAAGGCCGGCATCCTCGATAGCAAGACGCGCCGCCTCACTGACGAGCATTCGACGAGACCTTCCAGTCTGAGTCCCGGTAATTACTCCAAGACCCACAATTGCAAGACGAGTGTTCCCCACTTCGCACCCTTCTTTCCTTTGAGTATCAATTCACTTTCGTTATTAAGGAGTCCTCTGCCATTGACTCGACCGTCATTCGTGCATGCAGCCAACGGACTTTCATGTTCTGATCGTTACAGTCTCTCTCCTTGACTATCAAAGCAAAGAGCTTTCACAACGCTCAACACTATCGGTACGCGCATTCAACCCCAAGGTCTTGACGTTGACCTACCGAAGTCGCCACATATCCAAGTGAACCTCATTTCTCCGTTCGAACTGAAGCAGTCCAAAGCGGGCAATTCGATGACACTCAATTAGCTCGACACATCAATTGATGTGTCCCCAAGATTCACAGCGGCTGACGCCGCCAAAAGTCCATTTGTGCGCACAACATCCAAGATTGCTTCGGCAGTTCCCACACGTAACATGCGACCCGAACCAACGAGACATGCTTGATCCGCCACGACAAGAACTGCTTCCACCCTCTGCTCGACAACTACAATTGCCAATCCTTCGGATGCAAGCTGGGGCAACTGCTCACGGAGCAATTCCTGCGCGAGCTTGGGAGCAAGATTCGAAGTCGGTTCATCCAAAAGGAGAAGCTTTGGTTCAACCATCAGCGCCCTACTTAAGGCAAGCTGCTTGCGTTCACCTCCACTCAGCTTTTGGGCTGCTGTATGTCGCTTCGAATAAAGCTGAGGAAACCTTGCAAATGCTCGCTCGATATAAACCGGTACCTGGGATCGTTCAAGCAGATAGCCCCCCATCTTCAGGTTTTCAAGTACAGAGAGGCCGGGAAAGACATCATGCAGTTGTGGAACGTATCCGACACCTTTGCGGGACAGAAAGTCACCCCGCCTCGATGTGACGTTCTCGCCCTCAAGAAATACCTTGCCGCTGTGGGCTCGTGCCTGGCCCATTACTGTCTTCAATATTGTGCTCTTACCAGCACCG
>Ga0307373_10004879_pt1 | contig 22302 bp, 20 predicted proteins | sample OX2MG_FD_202534 | JGI IMG/M metagenome (GOLD analysis project Ga0307373, IMG submission 202534) | Soil microbial communities from Risofladan, Vaasa, Finland - OX-2 | ecosystem: Environmental > Terrestrial > Soil > Coastal area > Acid sulfate soil | place: Finland: Risofladan, Vaasa | collected... | reverse complement strand
GGAGGCGACCGTCGACGGTTTCAAGGTCAACGTGGTCCCTTGCTACGACGTGAAGCCGGGCGAGTGGAGGAGCGCCGCCGACAGGTCGGTCCACCACGTCGCCTTCGTCAGGGAGAACCTCGACGACGAGGCAAGGGCGCAGGTCCGCCTGCTCAAGAAGTTCATGAAGGCGGTCGGGGTGTACGGGGCCGAGATAGAGAAGGAGGGGTTCAGCGGGTACGCGACGGAGGTGCTCATCTACAACTACACGACCTTCGAGTCGACCCTCGGCTCGTTCGCGGTGTTTGTCCCCGACTCGAAAGAGGAATATTTCACGATCTTCGACCCCGTCGACGACAAGAGGGACCTTGGGAAGGCGATGTCGAAGGAGACTGTGGCGAGGATGGTCCTGGCCTCCCGCGCCTTCCTAGAGTATCCGTCGGTCTCCTTCTTCAAGAAGGTGAGCGGGAAGGCGAGGCCGAAGCTCCAGAAGAGGGCCTACGCGATAGAATTCGAGCACGAGGAGCTGAGCGAGGACACTCTCTGGGGCGAGCTGAAGCGAAGCGCCAGGCAGATCGCGAAGCACGTTCGCGACGAGGGGTTCGCGCTGGCCCGGGTGGAGGCGGCCTCCGACAATCTGCGGTCGAGCGCAATAATCCTGCTTCCGGCGGTCGAGACGATCTCGGACATCGAGGAGAGGGTCGGGCCAGGGGTCGAGATGCAGGAAGGGGCGAAGAGCTTCGCGGCCAAGAACAGGGATGCGGCCGAGTTGATCTGGGTCGGGGAGGATGGGCGGCTCAGGCTTCTCGCAAAGCGGCGGTTCACCTCGCTCGGAGCGCTTCTCGAAGAGGTCCTGAAGTTCCGTGTGGAGAGTATTGGCGTCTCGAAAGAGGTCGGGCGGGCGCTGAAAAACAGCGGGAGAGTCATCCATGGCGAGAGACTGCGGAGGGAAGCAGAAAGGAAGGCCTGGCTCAAGAAGGGGTTGGCGAAGACCCTCTCCGACTCGGTCGGCGTTTGAAGGCATCCGAGTCGGTCGCCATGGCGAAACCCTTTCCGGTGCGTTCACAGACCGCCTCTGAGACGATAGCGGTCCAGCAATTCGACAGGATGCCCTACCTCACCATTCTCACCTACCCGAGGCCCAACCTCACCAAGGCGAAGTCGAGGATCAAGCAGCTAGCAAAGCTCGGCATCCAGCAGGTCACCTTCGAGGGGCGGACCAAGATCGGCAGGCTCGGGCTCGTCGGCATCGGGACCGTCGGGCTTGTCGTCAAGGGGACGGGAAGTGGCGACGAGGTCTACGCACTGAAGATCAGGAGGGCGGACGCCAACCGCGAGAGCATGGCCGAGGAGTTCAGGCTCACCCAGCTAGCAAACAGGGTGAGGGTCGGCGCGCCCGCTTACAAGTGCACCAAAGACATCATGTCGATGCGCTACATCAAGGGAGTGGAGCTCGAGGACTACGTCAAGGCCGCGACCGGAAGGGGGAGCGCGAGGAGGGTGAGGGAGCTCGCCCATGTCCTCCTGAATCAGTGCAGGAAGCTCGATCTGATAGGGCTCGACCATGGGCAGCTAAGCAACCTCAGGAAGCACGTGATAATCGACGGTGAGACGCCCTACATCATCGACTTTGAGTCGGCGAGCCAGAACCGCACGGTGAAGAACGTCACGACGGCCGCGCAGTTCCTCTTCATTGGGAGCAGCGTCGCTCCTCGGATTAAGAGGACTCTCAGCATCCAGAGCTCCGACGGGATCCTCGAGGCGCTGAAGAGGTACAAGGGAGAGATGTCAGACGAGAACTACGTACGCCTTCTCGCGACTTTTGGCGTAATAACCTAAGAGTCTATCCGAAAACTTGTCAATCTCATCATATCATCCGGCCTGCTCGATGGACTCGGCTCTAGTCTTGATGCCTTTCAGCATTCGGCGCTCCATCGCGAAGTCAGCGAACTCCATGAGGATCAAGTTGAACGCTGCCAGACTCGGCGTCTCCCACCCATAGTCCTGCTTCATTCGAGTAGCGAGCCGAGTTCGGCCACCGGGTAGGGGCGTCAATCGCCAGGTCCATGTGCTGTCAGGTTCTTCGTTTTCCCGGGGTCGATGTACCCAGGCCAGCCAGTTGTTGGCTTCGAACTCCGTCACCTTGTACGCGATCGCCAAATCGCGCGACTCGTGGTACATCGGCATCAAGTCGCCAATCGCGACGTGCCTCTACTTTCTGGGGATGAGGACGAGACCCCATCGGGAATTTCGAAACGGTGTGCTCAAGACCGAGGTTTGGAGTGATAACCTAAGCTTTAAACCGGCAATAATTTCCACGCGACCCACGGGGTCGTAGTCCAGCTTGGTTAAGATTCTCCCTTGGGGTGGGAGAGACCGTGTGTTCGAATCACACCGACCCCATCAATCTTATTCTATTCTTACCTCATCCTAGGGATCTCGTTCTTGGCCGGCGACATCGCATCGGATGTATGGGCGGCCTCATCATCACCAACTCTTGGGTGAGCGCTGGCGGAATCGACCTGTTGAAAATGACGATCTGTCCGCATTGAGGGCGCCGAGCTTTTCGCCCTTGTTAGCGAACTGGGGGTTCTTTCTGAAGAGGTGTGCGGAGCTCGGACTCTAGCAGGCCCAGAGGCCATCCTCGCCTACAGATACGACCACACCGTGCCAATACGCGGTCACTGTAAGGAAGCCTTCCTGTAACGAGGAGCTCATGATCGACAAGCTAGCAGAGTAGGCCCCGTGCTTGACCTCAGCTGAGCCGGAGGCATAGATCACGCCAGGGTTCGCCGAGTTTGTGATTGTGAGCTTCACATCATGGCGTAAGGGGTCTTTTCCTGTCACAGTTCCGCTTACTGTGGTAGGCGAGGAGCACGAATAACCTACATTGACCAAGGTGAGCGTTAGCGTATGTCCCGACGAGTTAGCCGCGTAAGCAGGAACGGCAAGCAGAGAAAGAGACATAGTGAAAGCCACGACAGCAATCGCCGAGACCTTTGAGTACCGCATGGTGCTCCGTCTGCACGTTGAAGCTATAAAGACTACCAGTGTATGAATCGGTGCTGTTGCACCATCGGGGTGATTTGAACCCGCGTCGCATACGTGTGATTCGGTCCATCGCTATCCTCTCCTTCAATGTGGGTCGAATCTTGTTTGGAGGAGCTCCTACTGGAGCTCGTGGAGAGGCGCCAGACACTTGTTTCCTACTAGAATTCCCCTAAGGTCTGTTATTCACTTGGCGGGACGGTTCCGGTCTCCGTGGCGGCCCGCTTCTTCGCTATCCTGACCTTGTCCATCTCGATGCCGTCCCAAATCGAGGTGTAGCCGAGAGCCTCGAGCACTTTGCTCCCATCGTCCTTCACCCCGGCGGCCTCGATGATCTCGAGCGCATCCACGAGCCGCTCTACGCCTCTGAGCTTTTCGTCTATCTCGTCCAGCTTCGCTCTTGAGACGAAGAGGCGGTCGCCCACCTTCACGTACCCTTCCGGCTTGAAGTCCTGCAGCGCCATCTTCAAGGACGCCACTGCAACTCCCTTCTGGTTGGCGATCTCCTCGATGCTGACTACGTCCCCTTTCAGGGCAATCGCCTCCCCTCCCTTCAGCTTCTCCACCTGCTTGATGACGATCGAGGCCTCCCTCTCCCTCAGGTGGTCGATTATGGGCTTCAGAGGCACCTCCCTCTTGTAGTATATCACCAACGCCTTGCCCCTGAGCCTCTCGAGCTTGGAGCATGCTAGGCTCTCCTCGGCCGCGACGATCATGTCCACCCCCGCAATCGAGCCCAGCTTGGCTAACTTCCTCTCGAGATATTGCGGGGTCCAGAAGCCGACCACTTCGAGATAGACCTTCATCCCGTCCTTCTCGAACAGGAAGTCCGGTATCAGCACATGAGTGCCTGCGATCAGGGGTTCGGGCTCCCTCTTCAGCCCCCAACCGGTGCCGTAGGAAAGGAACGACTTCGCGAACTTCTCCTCCGTCGTGCTGTCGTAGAGCAGGCCGACCTGCCGCTGTTGGTCGTCCCCGCCCGTGGCTCCCCTCGCCACGTTCGTGATGATGCCCATCATTTCCTCGCTGTCCGTCTCGAAACGGTACACCTTCCCTCCCCTCCTTCTGGCAAGAATCTCCGCCTTGATCGTCCACGAATCTGCCGCCATTATCTGGGGAAGCAGCCTTGCGATCGAGGTGCCGTATCGCTCCGTCATCTTGAAGAGCGAGAGAGGGCCGTCGAGGCTCACCTTGTATCCCTCCCCCTCGTCGCCTCCCCTCTCTACGGAGTAGATCAGGCCGAACCTCTTGATGTCCCTGAAGATGTTCTTCCAGTTTCCGGACGCCGAGAATTCCACCCTGAGCGACTTGAAGAGGAGAGTCTGCGTCACGGCGAGGTTGTAATACTTCAGGATAGTGTCCGGGCCCCTGAACGGCCTGAAGTCTTTGAGGATCAGCTCGTCCTCGATGTCGCTGAAGAGGGTGCTCTCAAGGGCATCCGGAGAGACGCCCAGCTCCGTCGAGACCTTCAGAAGGACCGCGCTCCTCTCCTCCGGGCTCGAGGCCCTCGCCCTGCTCGCCTCCTTGAAGACGGCCCTTCTCGCCTCCACCGGATTCAGGGCGCTTTCAGCCTCAAAGGTGCATCTTCTCTCGAGGAGGGCTGAGAGCCCCCTGACCAGCTTGAAGTCGTTACCCTCGTCTTCCACCTCTTTGAGCCTCTCAAGGAGTTCACCTTTCCTCCTTCCCACCCCGTCCCTGAAGATCCCCTCGGTCTTTTCAGCGAGTGCGAGGGAGGCCGCGTCGACGGCCACATAGAGCGGGCGTATCCTATCCCTCGAGGTCCTTGCCCGGAGGAGGTTCGACGGGAGCATCTTGTTTTCGCGACGCCTCCTTTTTCCTATTCGGCCGCTACTTCCTCGCCGTCTTCGTCGTAGCCGTCGCCACCGTCGCCTTTCCCAGCCGTGTCCTTCTTCTCGCTGCCATCTTTCCGGCCGCTCTTCCTTCTGCTGCTCGTCCTCGTCTCTGAGGTCTCATTGGATACGAGCTCGATCAGCCTCGCCTGCCCCTTCCCTTCGCTCTTCCTCAGGAGCCTGCCCAATCGCTGGACGAACTCCCGCGAGCTGCCGGTCCCGCTCATGATCACCCCTATGGAGGCCTCGGGCACGTCGATCCCCTCGTCGAGCACCTTCGAGGTCACGATCGCCCTGTAGCTCCCCTCCCTGAAGCACTTCAGCAGGTCGTACCTCTCCTCCTTGGAGGTGGCGTGTGTGATGAACGGGAGGAGGAACCTCCTCGATATCCTGAACACGAGGTCGTTGTGCTGCGTGAATATCAGGATCCTGTCGTCGGGATTCGCGCGCAGAATCTCCTCGAGCCTGTCTACCTTGGCCTCGGAGTTGAACGCGATTGAGAGAGCCCTGTTCCTCGCGAGGAGCGCTTTCCTCGCTTCGGGATTCCTGGAGCTCATCATGATGAACCTCTGGAATGCTACGGGGGAGTTGAGCCATATCCTATTCTGCTCGAGATAGTTGGTGAAGGCATTGTAATTTCTCTGATACTCCTCCTTTTCCTTCTCGGTCAGGTCTATGTTGACCCTCTCGAGCCTAAAGTCCGCGAGATACTTGCCCGCGAGGTCCTCCGGCTTGAGCCTGTAGACCACGCCCCCGATCAGCCTCGGGAGCTCTAGGTGCAGCATGTCTTCCCTCTCGTAGGTCGCGGTGAGACCCATCCTGTACGGCGCGGTGAACATCTCGGCTATCTGCCTAAAGCTCTCGCCCGGAAGGTGGTGCACTTCGTCGAAGACCAACAACGAGAACTTGTTTCCGAGCTCTCCCGCCCTGATGTAGGCGGAGTCGTAGGTGCATATGGTCACGGCCTTGACTGTGCTCTCTCCTCCCCCGTATACTCCCACGTCGATGCCGAGTTCCTCCTGCACCCTCTTCCTCCACTGCTCAAGCAGGTCGAGCGTGGGGACGATTATGACGGCGGGCCGATTCACTAGCTCGATCGCCTTCATGGCGATTACTGTCTTCCCTGCGCCGGTCGGTAGCACTACCACCCCCCTTCTCCCTGCCTTGTCCCATGCGCCCAGCGCCCTTTTTTGATATCCCCTCAAGGCGACCGTCCTGCATTTCATCGAGGCAGGATGCGGAGGGAGGTCCTCCACAGCGTCCTTGACCGCCGAGAGCTCGCTCTTCTTCAGAAACTCGACTATCTCCCTGTAGTAAAGACCCTGCGCCCTGAACGCCTTTACCCTGTCGTCCCAAGCGGAGTAAGGAACCTTGGCGTCGCTCTTTATCAAAATGGTCCCCCTGTCGTATGACAGGTAAGTCGGCTGCAATGTGTCCCGTCTTCCCTCACATGCTCTTAGTCTTTCCTTGAAAGGCTTGCTTGATCCCCCTTGAACTCAGTCGGGCTGGTAACTTGGTTAGAGACCACTTATCGTTAAAAGACAGACCTCTAAGCGAGTACTGAGCTGAAAGAGTAAGATGCAGATCGGTGTCGACAGTTTCGCGGCGGCCATCTCAGACCCGGCCACAGGCCTCAGCCTCAGCCCGGTCGACCGCATGCAGCATCTGCTGGAAGAGATCGAGCTCGCCGACAGGGTCGGCCTCGACGTCTTCGGCATCGGCGAACACCACCGGGAGGAGTTCCTCGACTCCGCCCCCGCGGTGATCCTGGCCGCGGCCGCCGCCCGCACGAAGAGCATCCGCCTTACCAGCGCTGTCACGGTCCTCAGCGCCGCCGACCCGGTCCGCGTCTTCCAGGAGTTCGCCACCCTCGACCTCATCTCCCGCGGCCGCGCAGAGATCGTCGCCGGGCGCGGCTCATTCGTTGAGGCCTACCCCCTCTTCGGTCTTAGTCTGGAGGACTACGACTCCCTCTTCGAAGAGAAGCTCGACCTCCTACTCGCCATCCGCGAGAACACGCACGTCCATTGGTCTGGCAAGCACCGCCCGCCTCTCACCGGCCAGGCGGTCTACCCTCGTCCGCTGCAGGACCCGCTGCCCATATGGGTCGGCGTAGGCGGGACTCCTACGTCGTTCATCCGCGCGGGGCTGCTCGGACTCCCCTTGATGGTCGCCATCATCGGGGGCGAACCCGAACGGTTCCGCCCCCTCGTCGACCTATACCGCGAGGCAGGCCGCCGCGCGGGCCACCCCGCCGAGAGGCTCACCGTCGGCCTCCACTCCATCGGCTTTCTGGCGGACGCCACAGAGCAAGCCGCGGACGACTTCTATCCTGGGTACGCGTACACGTTCACCGAGATAGGGAAGGAGCGCGGGTGGGCGCCGACGACGAGGGCGAGGTACGACGTAGAGCGCGGACCCAGCGGGGCGTTCCTGATCGGCGACGCCGAGACAGTGGCGAAGAAGATACTCCGCGTGAATGAGGCCCTCGGCGGCATCTCTCGCGTCACGTTCCAGATGGGCGTCTCGACGCTCCCCCACCCGAAGATGCTTCGAGCCATCGAGATACTCGGCACCCGCGTAGCGCCCATCGTCCGCCGAGAACTCGCCGCCGGCCCCGGGCAGGCCTAGTCGAAGGGCGGACTTGGCTATCTCACCACGACGACCGTCACGTCGGAGTGCGCGACCACGCCGGCCGAGACGCTTCCCTGTAGGAACCTCCCGGATGCGCCTTGGCCGCGGGTGCCTATCACTATGAGGTCGGCGCCCTCCTTCTTCGCGGTCTCGACTATCGCGTTGGCCGGCGGCCCGCTTCCCCGGACGACCGTCCCTCCCGCGACAGACACGCCTGCGCTCTTTGCCTCGCCGACGACCGAGTTCACGTAGGCCTCGGCTTCCTTCTCTGCAGAGTCATAGCGCTCCTTCAGGATCCCTGACCCCGATCCTCCGGCTCTGGGGCTCGAGGGAGTCACGGCAGATGGAGACTGGACCACCCGAAGGACGTCGAGCTCCGCGTGGTAGTCCCGAGCGAAGCCGATGGCCGTCCTTGCCGCGCGTTCCCCGTTCTCAGAGCCGTCGACCGCTACGAGTATCTTGTTCATGGCGAGGGACATCTTCCCTTGGGTGGACGGGAGCGGACCGGCGACTTGAAGGCTCCTCTCCTTGGACATCACGACCGTCTTTGGGCTTCGGATCACCAAGGCGAAGGCTATCCCGGCGCCGGAGAGCACCGCGGCCCCGAGGAAGGCGTACCGGAACCCGTCGACCGTCGCGGCAGCGGCGGTCACCGACGCTCCAAGGCCGGCCGCCACCACGCCGACTATCGTCACGGCTATCGCGAGACCGATGGGACCTCCCACCTGCGTCGAGGTGTTGATGAGCCCGGACGCTAGGCCTTCCTCGCCCTTCCTCGCGCCGCTCAGCGCGGCTATGTTGAAGGCGGTGAAGCTCAGGGCGGCTCCCAAGGAGACCACGAGCATCTCTGGGAGCAGGCCGGTGAGAAAGGACGTCCTCACGGCGAGCTGGGTGAGCAGGAGGAATCCCCCGGCCTGAATCGTCATGCCGACCAACAGTACCGGCTTTGGGCCGAAGCGTGTGACGAGCTTCGCAGAGAGATAGCCTCCCACCGAGAGGAAGACCAAGGCCGTCGGCAGGAAGGCGAGGCCAGCCGATAGGGCGGAGTATCCCTGTATCTGCTGGAGGTAGATGGTCAGGAGGAAGATCATCGAGCTCACCGCGGCGATCGTGAGGATCGCGAGGGCGTTCGCGCTGAAGACGGCGCCCCGCCGGAGGAACGAGAGCGGCATGAGAGGGGCGCTCGACCGGCGCTCGATCGCGAGGAAGCTCGCCAACACGGCGGCGGAGAGGCCGAGGGGCGCCAGTGTTTGGAGCGAGAGCAGGCCGTTGTTCGCGGCGTTGGTCAGGGCGTAGACGAGGATCGACAGTCCCGCGGTCACAGAGAGCGCACCGGGAAGGTCGAGCCGCCTCTGAGTGGGGTCTCCGCGGCTCTCCACGAGGAATCGCCTGGCCAATATGGCAGTCACGACCCCGATGGGGACGTTCACGAAGAAGATGGACCGCCATCCCAGGGTCGCGGTGAGCACGCCTCCCAGTATTACACCCGCAGCGAAGGCGGCGGATGAGACGGCAGCGAAGATGCTGAGGGCGCGGTTCCTTTCGCGCCCTTCCGGGAAGGTGACGACGAGCAACGAGAGACCCGTCGCTGATGCTATGGCCGCCCCCACCCCCTGAACTGCCCTGGCACCGATGAGGACGCTTTCAGAGGGGGCGATGCCCCCGGCCAGTGACGAAAGCGCGAAGACGACGAGCCCGACGCCGAAGAGCCTGCGGCGCCCGTAGAGGTCGGAGGCGCGACCGCTTAGTAGGAGAAAGCCGGCGAAGGTGAGGCCGTAGGCGCTGACTATCCACTGGCTGTCGGCCAGGGATATCCCGAGCTCGGTGCGCATAGTCGGCAGGGCTATCTGGACTATCGAGAAGTCCAGGACGATCACGAACTGCGCGGCGACGAGCAGCGTGAGGATTAGAGAAAGCCGCGGCGCTGAGGCAGGTTTCGTCAAGAGAATCGGGCGAATTACCGGTTCGGATTCGTCTGCTAATAAATGTGGTAGTATTCTCCGACTAAGTAGGTATCACAAACCCATGCGCGCCTCCCCTTGGGAGCGGGAGGAACTCGCGCATCGCCGTCAGTAAATAGCGGCCATCCCCCAGAGCGCCGCTCGCCGTTGGCGTCCCGCCAAGAACCGGCCCAAAAGGACTCGGAAGAGATTCCCGACAAGTGCCCCAACTGCGGCAAGAAGGGGACCTTCGTGAGGGACGAGGAGGGCGGCGAGATTCCAGGCAAGTCGGTGGTCCCGTCGGCCTCGCAGTCTTTGTGACCGTCATCGGGCTTGCGATCCATAGCTTTGGGGTTTCCGCGCCGAGCGTCGAGGTCATGACGGCCTTTAGGTATGCGTTCGACGAGTCTGCGGGCTTCGCAGCGCTGGCTGTCGTGACCTCCCTGCTCCTCGAGGGCAAGCCCGCGCAATCGAGCCCGGCTCATCCTTCTAGGCAACCCCCTCCAGACCGTTAGCGATCAGACTTCAACTTCGACCAGATGCTTTCTCGGCTTCTCTGAGAGCCGAGACGAGGGGACCGAACTCCGGATAGCCGTCATACCTCAGGCCATTGATGAAGAAGGTGGGCGTCCCGTTGACGCCGCTCCTGATGCCGCTCATGTAATCCTCCTGAATCCGGGCCGAGTGGACGCGCTGAGCGACGTCGCGCCTTAGCTTTGTCGGATCCAGCTTGATCTTCCTCTCGAACCTCTCGAAAAAGGCCTCGTCTCCTAGAGATGGTTGATTCTCGTAAAGGTAGTCGTGCATCTCCCAGAACCTCCCCTGGGCTGCCGCAGCCTCGGCGGTCTCCGCCGCCCACTGGGCCTGCGGGTGCGAGTTTGTGATCGGGAAGTTTCTGAAGACGAAACGCAGTCTCTCTCCAAGGTCTGTCTGGACCTTTTTTATGATTGGATAGGCCGCGCCGCAGTAGGGGCATTGGTAGTCTCCGTACTCTAGGAGCACCAATGGAGCATCTGGAGGCCCTTCAAAGTGGTCTCGCTCTCCGACTGGTAGGGTAAGTCGAGGCGCCTTGTAATCCTGTGTCATTCCAATCCACCTAGATCCACGGCAGACTCACCCGAGCTTCTCCAACGCAGAGAGTATCCCGTCCGCGCCGGGGTTCACCCCGTCCGGCGAGAGGAAGCTCCATCTGATTATCCCCTTCTGGTCCAGCACGAAGAGAGCCCTCGCCGACTCGCCGACGTGGGCTTCGTACGCCCCGTACGCTTTGGAGACGGCGCCCTTCGGCTCGAAGTCCGACAGGAGAGGGAAGTTCAGCCTGCGGTCCTTCGCAAATGCGAGGTGCGTCCAGATCCCGTCGACTGAGATCCCCAGAACCTCCGCGTTGAATTTCTTGAACTCCGGCATGACCTGGGCGTAGAGCCCCATCTGGTCGCTGCAGACGGGACTCCAGTCGGCGGGATAGAAGGCAATCACTACAGGTCTGCCCTGGAAATCTCGGAGGGACACGCTCTGGTCCGGAGTGCTCTTGAGGGTAAAATCTGGCGCCTTGGAGCCTGGCTTCAGAATCGTAGGTTTTCTGTCGCCGCCTGTGCCAGGCATCGAATCCTCAGATGCATTTCTGATATAAAAACCGGCGCCATCCCCTTGCTGGTCACGGGCCAATCCAAGCCGGACCGTTCCTCGAAAGCCTTCGGCTCGTCAACGAAACGAGGGCGATGATGACAAGGGCGAGCAGAAGAGAATAGGCGATGGAGACGTAAAGAATCGCCAAGACGCCAACGATGGCTCCGGTGAACATGGCCAAGACCGAAAGCAGGCGGCGGCCAGCCTTTGACCCGCCCGATCCAGCCAAGCGGCTGTCTGCGACCATGCCGGTGATGGTCAGCATAAGCACTGTGGTCGTCAGGTCGGGCACCGCGAGCTTGCGGGCCGTGGCATTCTGGAGCCCCATCGAGATTCCGAGGGCGATGATCAGCGTGTAGCCGTATCCGGCCGGAATGGGGTTTCCGGCTAGTATCAAGAGAATCACCGCGGCGCCCAGAAGCAAGGCCTGGATCTCTGTTGCGGTCCATAGGAGGCGTCCCCTCTGATTGTCGGCGCGCGACCCAAGCAGGCCTCCCGCCAGCGAACCGAGGACAAAAGAGCCCAGGGCCAGCAATGAGGATGCTATCGAGAACCCGTGCTCGCCAGCCAGGGCAAAAGCGATGAAGAGGACGTTGCCGGTCATGTTCGCTACGAAAACGTGGCCGAGGACGATAGCTGAACGCGTCGACTAGGCCCGTGACCAGAGTCATGGCGACCATCAACGGTGGCAGCGGGTCATCCTTTGCATCGCGCGGAGGAAACAGAGTCTCGCGGACCTCGGTGAAGAAGGCGCTCATGGACAGTAGACCCACCTTGTCGAGACCGCGCCGATGGATGGCGTGGCCCGCGTTCTGCGTCTTCTAAGGTAAGTCTTTCGGCCCGATACGACTATCATCCTTCCGCATGGTTGACAGGGAGAGCGGCGATGACGCTGGCGGCCGGCAGCCCGATTTCGGTCGATGGCCTCAACTCGAACATGTATATCTCGCGTCTTCCGAGCGGGATGTCTTCCGACCCTTCGATCTCGTTTGGACTGATTCTTGGCTCGCTTCTGCGCTACTGAAAAACCGTCAGTCGTCATCCTTCAGGATGAGGGCGAGCCCAATCATCCCTACCCCGAGAAGGAGGCCGACCATCCCCCCCAATGGGTGACCCTCGATGACTCCGAGCCCCAGGCCGACCAATACGAAGACAAGACCAATGACCGCTATGACCAAGCTCGCGAACCCAAGGCCTGCGACTCTCAGACTTCTTCCCGCGTGCTCGCATCTACCAGGTCTTAATTAATTATCGCCCGGCGCTTGAGAGGCGACCCCCGTCGCTCAAATTGCGAGGCTCTAGCGGCGTGTCCGCAAAATGCCCTCGAAACCTGACCCTGTTTTTCCTCGCGCCGACATGGGAGCAAACAACCCTGCTTCTCACTTTGGGATTGCGTCAAGCGCCCGGGAGACGTCTTGGACGACGTCCATGGTGTCTTCGCAGCCGGCGCTGAAGCGGATGAACCCCGGCGGTATCGAGTCGCCTCCCCAGCGTGCCCGTCGCTCCGCGGTGGAGTGGATTCCGCCGAAGCTCGTCGCCGTGACTACCAATCCGCACGCCTTCAGGAAGACTTCGGCCTGCTCCTTTCCTCCCAGCACGAAGCTCACGATTGGACCGAAATGTTGCATCTGTTTGGTCGCTGTCGCGTGCGAAGGGTCCTGCGGCAGACCGGGATATCTCACAGAGTCGACTTCGGGCCTGGTCGCGAGATGACGGGAGACCTCCAGAGCGGTCTCGCACTGCCGATTCAGCCTCAATTCGAGCGTTGCGAGCGATCTGTGGGCCAGCCAGACCTCCATCGGGCCCGGCACAGCCCCTTGTTGCGTCCTGAACGCCTGAAGCTTGTCCGCCCACTGCTGCTCGCGCGCCGCCACGTGCCCGAGCATCAGGTCGCTGTGTCCCGTCAGCCCCTTCGAGTCGCTGGAGACTGAGAAGTCCGCGCCCAGGCCGAGCGGCCGCTGGCCGAGCACGGTGGAGGAGGTGTTGTCCACAGCTACCAGGACGCCTTTCTTGTGCGCCGACTCGACGAGCTGTGCAAGGTCGCAGACGTCGAGCCCGGGATTGGTCGGCGTCTCCAACCAGAGCAGCGTCGCCCCGTCGAGCAGCTCTCCCTGGGCGTTCCCGGCCGTCTGGGCTTTCCTCACCTCCACGCCGAGGGGTGCGAAGTATCCCTCGGCGAGCGTCCTGGCGCCGTAATAGCCGTCGGAAGGGATCACGAGGATCTTGCCGCCTCCCGGCTTCAGCGTGACAGAGAGGGCCGCTGTGACAGCGGCCATGCCAGAGGAGAACGCTATCGCGGGCCCTCCCTCGAGCTCGGCCAGCGCTCGCTCGAAGTTGTTCCAGGTCGGATTGTGATATCGGCCATAGGTGTACGCTGACGTCCCCAACTCGCCGCTGAACGCGTAGGTGCTGGCAAAGGTTGGCCCAGGCAGAAAGGGCTCTCCCTGGGAGGTCGGCGGCAGTCCTGCCCGAATTACCCGTGTCCCGTCTCGCATGAGGAACTGTGACCTAGAGCGGCATTTATCCGTTGGCCGCCGGAAAGTGTCAAAAACAATGCTGCTCTGCTAACTGCTTCGAATGGCTCGTCATGAGTCGTCGAGAATCGTCATGTACATTGGCCGGACCTTCGCGCCGGCTAATTGTCGAACCGCGTAGCAATCGGGACTTCGAGGAAATCCCCGTACCTCTGCGCCGCCTCTCTCGCTCCATTCATGCGTTCCTCGTCGAGCTTCACGAAAGGCCGAATGGCGACCACCACGCCGCCCTTCTCGCTCCTCCTTTTCCACGTGCCCACCACCTCGCCATCCGAGACCACGACCGGCAGGAATATCCCGTTGCTGCGCGTGAAGACTATCTGCCCGCTTCTGAGCATCCTTTGCGTGCCCGGGTTGCCGAGCATGGCCGACCTGTCGCTGTATCCCACAAGATACTCGTCGTACGCGGGCAGGAGGTGGACTCTTCCACCGTCTTTGTCTGGTCCTGGCAGCTTCCTCGCCATGTAGTACGTCTTCCCGTCTATCTCCTCCGAGGCGAGCCCTGGGGACGCTCCCTCGATGCCTGCCCTGGCGTCCGAGGTCTTTAGCCCGGACCACCAGACGTAGTCTCTGATCGTCGCGGGGCCGTGGCTCGTGAAGTACCTCGAGGCTAGCTCCGCTAGCGCTTGACGTGTGGAAAGCTCCCTCCTTTTGGCTATCCGCTCGTCCAGCAGCTCGAATGTAGGCTGCTTCCCCTCGTGTGCCCCGAAGCATATGAGGCCATCCCACGCAGCCCTGTAGAGCAGGTGATAGCCTAGCGGCCCCGCGATGTCGACGCCGCCCTTCTCGAGGACCTTGTACATCTCGTCCCTTGTGAGCTGCCTGTTTCCCTTCAGGGCTCTTGCAAACAGGTCTTCGGCCTTCTTTATCACGTCGTCGCCAAGGCCCAGATGCCTGTCCCTGGAGATGGCGGTGTTGAGTAACCGTGACGCGAAGAGCCTGAGCATCCAATGGATGTCATGGGATGAGGCGAAATGGAGGGTCCCGCGCATCAGCCACGTGCGGGATATCTCCCTCTCGGCAATGGCCTCCTCGACGCTGGCTTTGGTGATGGAATCCCCGCAGCGCAGGCCGATAGCCCACAGCGCTGCGGGGTAGTCTTGGGCCTGGATGGCGCCGAGCGACGCCAGCACGTCTCCGGGAGACTTTGCTGAAGAATCGAGATCGATGTGCTGGTTTGAGAGGCGACTGCCGGCGATGTCTTCCTTCTCCATGTGGGCGAGGACCGAGGCAGAATCTTAAAGCAGTATCTTACTGTTGATGACCGAATGCCCCCATCGAAGATGAGGGCGGGAACTGTGCGCCTAAGCTCAATCCCCACCGCCAACGGAGGACTCATGTTCATGAGCATTCATGCCAGAAGTCTCTGGATATTCTAATGAGAGGCATGCCCGTCCAATCTGGTCTTATCGACCCGCCGCCGCCACGGTCAAGATGGCGCGCTAGGTTTATGAGTTTGCAGATACATCACGCCATGAACTGGCACGAAGCCAAAAACGGCGACCGCCTCATTCAGAGTCGACTTGTTCGCCCTAGAATCCCTTCAAGAGGACGCGAAGGCGCAGAACGTGAGCATCAATACTCTCCTGAACCAGCTCCTTCTCACCTACGCGAACTACGACCGACAGATGAACAGGTTTCAGATGCTAAAGCTGCCAGCGTCCACTTTCAAGCACGTTCTTCAGGGGGCGCAAGACGAGACGATAGCCGAAGCAGGTAGATTGGCAGGTGGCGACGTCCCGAAAACGCTCATCCTCGCCAAGTGGGGGAGGCTCACCAAGGAGAACAGCCTAAACTACCTCAAGGCCATGTCGACCTACGCCAAACTCTTCGACTACAGCGAGATTCTGAGCGAGGGAGCGCTCTCAATCACTCTGTCGCACAACTTTGGCGCAAAGGGAACCCTCTTCTTGCAGCACTATGTGAAAGCCATGTTCGCGCTGGTGGACTTGCAACCAAAGTTCTCTCCCGACGAGAATGCCGTCGTCTTCGAGCTCTAATGACAAACTGGACCAATCCTATGTAAGTTGGTCCATATCGGTAAGTTCTCTCAACCAGTTACGAAAAATACGGCCCCTTCAATAGCCTCGAGCCCTCTATAACAAACGAGCTAAGATGTCAAAGAGTGTTTGGGTTGCGACGGCGATTTTCAAGACGCACGGGATGCAGATTCCAGGCCGAGCCCGGCAACTTAGACTAGATCTCCGCAAACTTGACGGCATCCTCGCAGTCGACTTCAACTATATCACGGATACTGTATCGATTGGATACGATGCGAGCAAGCTGACATTGGATATGATAAGGAATACGCTAGACTGGTCATCGGTCTAGCTAACTCCTGGGGCGATTGCGACGGGTCACGGTCCTGTTCCACGAAGTTAGCAGGGCAATCGTCATGTTGTTTCCAACGTCATTTCCTTCGGAAATGACTCGATTTTTTGGGAGGGAAGTATTTTTTGTAAGGAATTGTGCCGAAAAATGCGAAAAGCGAGACTCGCAGCTCTGACAGGTCCCAGAGCGCCTTAGATCCGAGCCCTGCCCGTACAAGCAGCGCGTACCCGCCCAAGTGGAGATGTTTGGGGCCGACTTCGAAAGGACAGACCTAAGCGGTCAGCCACCGACGGCAAACAAGATTATTCCGTATTCGCCGACTAGTCCAGGCGTTGGATAGAGAAGAAATGTTTCGAAAGGGCGTGTTTCCGCTAGGGATAGAGAAGAAATGTTTCGAAAGGGCGTGTTTCCGCTAGTATACCTGACCGCCGTTGGCTGTCAACATCGACTGGACCAGGTCGCGGTAATCGCGTACGACCGCCATTCCGCTATCAGTGACGGTGTAGGTCGTTCTGGAATGGTCCGAGTTCTCTTGCATGTGCCCGGAAGCAACCAACGACTCCAGGTTCTTTTTCAAGATTATCCAGGAAGTATTGCTCCGATACATGATCTGCGTAGGCTTGGTGCACCCTTCGGTCGTGACCCTCAGGATATCCATCCTGATCTCGAAAGCCGACCGCCTCGCTGAGGGGTGCCTTGTCACCGATTCGGTGTATTGCGTCAACATTCTCTTCGCTGGAGGGTAGGTATGGCCCCAATATGAATAAGGGGTATTTTCTGTAAGTAATCTCATTATTATTGTGAAAATACCCCATTCCTTAGAAGACTGCCCATCCCGGACTCCCTGACGCACAAGATGTCCGCCCCCTCTCATCTTCCTCATGGGCTTCGACAAAAGCTCTGAAACCACATCTTGAGCGCCGATGGCCTTCCTAGGATGCGCAGCAAGATACACGGTCTTCCGCGTGCCCACGCTTGACTCCGAGGTTGGAGGCGGCCGGGAGACCCCAAATAACGAGGCCCGCGAATGGGACCATGACCACTAGCGGCCTTCGTGAGAGGGGTTGCCTGCTCAAAATCAGAGTCAGTGTTGTCACGCTATAGCAAGGGCGAGTATTTTCTGCAAGAAATTGTAAGTCTGTATCGAGTTGCTCAACCTGCAGCGTGATATCAAGCCCCCCCTGCGCGTCGCGCCCGCCTCTGACATTGCATTGTCGTGCAGAAGATACGTTCTCCTTAGATTAAGGGCGTGGCGCTCTTCTCACGAAAATGTTGGCCGGCAAGGAGAAGGGTTCGAGAAGCGCCTCAGAGCGATCTCTCAGAGAGACTCGAAGGGACCTTGACAAGAGCGTTGATAGAGCATTGACGAGATCAGGGCTGAGCTGCAAGAAATATGACTCGAGCCTGTCTAGAAGGTCGAAAGGGTCTCTGAAGGACCCAAAGAACGACCTGCGGAGCAGCTTCGAGAACGTCAACGTCACGTTTGAGGACGAGCTACGGACAGGCAGGCAGAAAGCAGGTCCGCGAGCACCCGTTGCTCGCGGTCGGGGCCGCGGCGATGGCGGGCGTCATCGTCAGGATGCTTTTAGGAAAGAGCAAAGACTAGTCTGGCGATGCTAAAGGAGATCATTCAGCAACTCATAGAAGACCTCACCGGCGGACTAAAGCACGACGTCGAGGCATTCGCGGACAAAATCCTCCGACGCACGCTGAAGACGCTTGTCCTCGGCGGTGTGGGGGTAGCATTCTTGGTTGCCGGTTCCATCTTCGTATTGATCGGCATAGTAGCCTACCTAAGCACCATCATGTTTGGCGGATTAGCATGGGGACTTGTCGGTATAATCGTGGCACTTGCTGGTGCGGCGCTGCTCCTTCTCATCAGACGCTAAGTGCAATTCGGTCGCCTCCGAAGTTCCTTAAACTTGAATCCCGGACTGCGGGCGTGGTAAAGGGTATGGGTTGCTCATCCAGGTCGGTAGAGGGTGGCTCGAGAGAGGAGTTGTTCAAAGAGCGGCTTCGAGCGTGGCGTGACCATGCTTAGAAATGGTCAAGAACGAAGGTCAGTGATGGACCGATGAAGGAGACCGAGAAACTGGCGGCGGACTATAGGCTGCCCAAGTCGGTGCTGAGGTGGGTGGCCGTCGGCGTGACGGTGAGCTCCGCCATTGTTATCGTCATCACCATATTCTCGGGCGTGACCTGGTCGGATCTAGAGCGGCTAGGCTACCTCCCGTTCGGCTTGGCCGCCGCTGCGTCTGTGGCGAGGCTACTTGTCCAGACGTTGAGGTTCAGAGTAATAGCCTCGGGCTTGGCCGATGACCCGAAGCCCGAATTGGGCGGAGCGACGATCGCGAGGATGGGCAGCGAGTTCATCGCGATGTCGACACCCTCGGAGGTCGGCGGCCCTGTCCTGCGTGCTGCGTGGCTGTCCGGAAAGGGAGTCGAAGGCGGAAAGTCGCTCTGGATCGGCTACTTCGAAGTGCTCATTGAGATATACGTCGGCTCCGGCTTCGGGCTCGTCGCTGCGGCATACGCCCTGTCAAAGGGAGCGCTGGCCATTGGGTCGACGATCGCCGTGATCGCAACGGTCCTGATTGTCGGGTACACCCTTGTCTTCATAGTTCCGGCCTTTAGGTCTCTCAAGGTTCCCCGCCACGTGTTCAGCCTCGCGTCGCTACTCTTGGGCGCGCCAAGAGCGACGGCCCTCTATCTCCGCGCCGTCGTAGGCTCGCTGAACTTTTCGTTGGCGGCGAGGGAGATATTGAACAGACGAACCCTCCCCGTGGTGGTCAAGGCTGTAGGATTGACGATTCTCGAGGATGTTTTGGAGGGGCTTGCTCTTTGGCTGGTGCTGAACGCCGCAGGCTTGAAGATCGACATATTCTCAGCTACCGTTGCTGCGTTCGGCGTGCTCACTATCGCCGCCCTCCCGGTATCCATAGGGGGCTCTGGAATCACGGAAGTCAGCATGCAGCTCTACCTCTCTTCGGTCTACGGATTCTCCTCCTGGGCGGCGATCGTCCTTTGGAGGATCGCCTCGTTTCAGGTCGTTTTGGCGGTGTCCGGAGTCGCGTTTCTTCTCTTCACGCGAAAGGAGACGGGGTCTAAGAAGGCGGACATCGCAGAGCGAAAGGAACCTGATCACGAAGCTTCCGACGGTCACCCCTCGGCTCAGGGTAGCCTCCACGTTGGAAGCCAAGCGGCCGAGCCTTCGACACAAATGAGGTTCGAGGCGAGCTAGCATCGTCCCTTGGAGGAGGCCCCTACGAAACACCAGTGCGGGCACTAGATTCATTTTTAAGGTTCGGGGATGCTGTCGTCCGTCAAATGAGTGAAGATTTTGCCACGTCATTCAATTACGCGGTTCATGGTGGCTTGGACAAGGTCCTGGGTCAGAGTGGGACGGCGGCGGTCTTGTCTCACATGAAGATGGCTCGCGGTCTTCCCGAACCTGGGGAATTCCACAAGAAGCTGCTTGCGCTTTTCGGCAAACAGGGGACGATATCGCTGGAAAGAGCGATAGTGAGGGACCTCGCGATAAGGCTCAAGTGGTCGCTCGACCTCTTGGATATAGAAGGCGCCTTTGACTTTGACGAGACCATGCGTGTGGTCGAGAAGGGAGCGAAAGCTTGACGACCGTGAAACCGCGAGAGATGAAGCCTCTCTTCCAAGTAAGACCTCAAACTGGGAGCGGCGGTTTCGGGCCGTCAGACCTGGCAGAGACAAGAATCGCTACAGTCTTTGGCCTGAAACAATTCATGCAGGGTCCCATCAACACCGTGCTCATCAAGGGGCTGGCGGGGACGGGCAAGACGACCGTTGCGCTCGAGATCCTAAAGGCGGCGGGCCAGGGGAAAGGTGCCTACATCTCCTCAAGGGTTCCGAAAGAGCTCCTCGAGACGCACATTCCGGCGATGAAGGAGACCATAGACAACCAAGACTTTCTGGACATCAGGCTCGAGGACGCGACGTCCGTCCTAGACTTCGTCATGCAGCTGACGGAGCCCAGGAAGATCAAAACCATCGTGTTCGATAGTTGGGACGGCCTCGCGAAGGAGTTGGAGCAGAAGGAGAGGTTACGCGCCGAGAAGACCTTGATGGCCCTTGCAAACAATTCCGGTGCTCAGTTCATATTCGTCAGCGAGGAGCCCGGCGCCACGACGATAGACTATCTCGTCGATGGGATCGTCGAAGTGGTGAGCGTCGATGTGCAAGACCGCACGGTGCGAGAGTTCGTCATTCACAAGCTGCGTGGGACGATAATTCCCCAGCACAAGTACATCTTCACGCTCCTGGAGGGTAAATTCACCTTCTTCGGACCCTACGCCGTTCCCGATTACTCGAAGATGCGCAAGTTTGCTCAAAGGCTGGACATTGGCGGGTCCTATTCTCTCGGAAGCCGGGCCCTTGATGGGCTGTTTGGAGGCATGATCCCCGGGAGCACTCTGGCAATCGAGTACGACGAGAATGTCCCCTATACGGCGCTCAGAGCAATCGGGCTGCCTCCGATCATCAACTTCCTGTTGATGGGAAGGAGCGCGATCTTTCTCCCGCTTCCAGGCGCAAACGACGAGGAAACCAGTTCGATTCTAGCGAAAGGCGCTGGCGAACATGCGGTGAGGGACCGGCTCCGCATCCTCAACGTGCTGAGGACCAGCGACCTCAAGACCACGAACTTGCCGAAGATCGCCACTCCTAGGGAGGTCCACGAAGAAGTCACAAACGAGACGACGAGGCTGAGGAAGAAATCGGCCGACAAGACCGTGCTCCTTGTGAAGTCTGTCAGCGCCCTCGAAAACCTGTTCGCCTCGGACCTGGATTCGCTGCTCGAGGTGACGTCCCAAGAGATAATCACCCTCCAGCAATCTCATGACGCGCACATTCTCTTCTTGGCAAAGGACTCGCCGATCAGGTCGCGAATCCTCTCGATAAGCTCCAGCTACGCAAAATTGTTCGTCAGGGACGGCACCGTCCTGATGTTCGGCGTAAAGCCTCACACTGGGATTTACGCGCTGCAGCATCTCGAGGACCCCACATCTCCATCCCTAACTCAGCTCGTGTGACTGGATCCTGATTTGTCTGACAGTTCCGGAGCGCTGCCTCCCTGCGTACGCCTGTCTCGGCCCTTTCAGGAATCGTATTGACTTTGGGAGACGAGCAACCAATCAGCGAGTATCAGCTCCCAAAATCTGTGATGAAATGGATTGCTTTGGGGCTGCTCCTCACATCCGCAGTCGTCATCGCAATCTCGATACTTTCGGGCGTGGAGTTCTCAGACCTTGCTAAGCTCGGCTATCTGACGTTCGCCCTTGCGGCTGGAGCGTGCGCGTCTAAGCTGCTGGTCCAGATACTGAGGTTTCGGGTGATTACGCTCGGTCTTGCGGGGGATCCCAAACCCGACGTCAGCGGGTTGGCGCTCACCAGGGTTGCCAGCGAGTTCGTCTCCCTCTCGACCCCTGCGACGAGCATGGGCGTGTTCATACGCACGTCCTGGTTGACAGGCAAGGGGATCGATGGGGGAAAGGCCCTCGCCATTGGCTACTTCGAGGTGCTGATCGAGATCTATGTCGGCGCGGGTCTCGCTCTTGTCGCCGCACTCTACATCCTGACGAAAGGAGCGGTGGTCCTCGGGTCTACGATACTCGCGGTTGCGGTGATTCTGATCGCCGGGTACACGCTCATTTTCCTAGTCCCGGCTCTAAAGGGTGTCAAGGTTCCGCACTTTTTCTACACCTTTACGCGCTTTCTGATAGGGGGTCCGAGAGCGGACGACCTCTATCTCCGCGCGGTCGTGGGCTCCCTGAATTTTTCGCTCTCAACCCGCGAGATCGCTAGAAGGAAGTACGTGCCTGTCGTGGTCAAAGCCGTCGTCCTGACCATCATCGAGGACTTCTTGGTCGGTGCGGCTCTCTGGATCATCTTGAACGCCTCAGACCTGAAGATCGACCTCGTCTCCTCGACCCTGGCTGCCTACGGCGTGGTCGCCATCGCCCAGATCCCGGTGTCGATAGGCGGCGCTGGGATTACCGAACTCACGATGAAGTCCTACCTCACCCTCGTCTACGGGTTCTCCACGTGGGCGCCAGTGGTCCTATGGCGGATCGCCACGTACCAGGTCCTTCTGGCGATAACCGGCATAGTCTTCATATTCTTTGTCCGCAAAGCCACCGCAGTCTCTCGCAAGACATCGCAGAATACGGGTTCTGACATAGGTGCGAGCAGGGCTCCTGGGTTTACTTCAGCTGGAATTGAGAAGAGGTTCGGGAGGCTGGAGACGCGGTACGGCGTCGTAAAGAGGATCAGGTTCGCAATTGCGGGCGCAGTGGGCTTTGTGGTCACAGAGGTCGTTCTGACTACCGG
>Ga0307373_10004878_pt1 | contig 22306 bp, 20 predicted proteins | sample OX2MG_FD_202534 | JGI IMG/M metagenome (GOLD analysis project Ga0307373, IMG submission 202534) | Soil microbial communities from Risofladan, Vaasa, Finland - OX-2 | ecosystem: Environmental > Terrestrial > Soil > Coastal area > Acid sulfate soil | place: Finland: Risofladan, Vaasa | collected... | reverse complement strand
GGCAGTGGCATGTAGAACCGTCCGGAGGCGATCGCAAGATCCGCGGGGTTCAGCCCGCCGGCCTCAAACTGGATGAGCGATTCCCCGAAACGGGCGGTTGGCCTCGGCCAGGCCTCGACCGCCGGGGCAGTGCCGTACTCGGTGATGACGACCGCCTGGACCGCGTCGCTCATGGCGTGCGCATCGGGTCGAGCGGCGACAGCCACCCGACCAGGTCGGCGACGAGCATGACCCCAAGGATCGCGACCACCATCGCGTACCACACCCAGACCGGCCATTGGCGCGATGCACTCGTTTCCATCACCCCGATCCTATCCGATCGCGATGCCGGAGCGCTCCGAGCTGATGCGATCCGAGCGCATGATCGCGGCGATGCCCTCGAGGTCGTCGAGTGCAGGCCGGCACCAACTCGGCAGGAGATCGAACCGTTCGGCCGCAGGCGTCATCACGTTTCCGTCCAGGAACGCGAACTGGTCGATCGTGACGAACGCCGGGTGTGGATATCCGCACGTCCGGGCCAGGGCGATGATCTCGTGCCGGAGCACGGAGATGTAGTTGGCCAACCTCACGGATTTCAGGGCCGGGTCCAGGCCGCGCTGTAGCCATACAGAGTGGGTCGTGACGCCGGTTGGGCAGCGCCCGGTGTGGCAGCGCTGGGCCTGGATGCACCCGACCGACAGCATCGCCTCCCGCCCGACGTGGACGATGTCGGCGCCGAGCCCGAAGGCGAACAGGGCAGATTCCGGCAGCCCCAGGCGCCCGGAGCCGATGAAGACGATCCGGTGCGCCATCCCGCGCATCGCGAAGCTACGGTACGCGGTCGCGTGGGCCTGGACGTACGGCAGCGCGACGTGGTCCGTGAACACCAGCGGCCCCGCGCCCGTGCCCCCCTCACCGCCATCGATGGTGATGCAATCCACGCCGCGATCGGTCGCAAGCATCTGCTCGGCCAAGTCGTCCCAGAAGTCGACCTCCCCCACCGCCGACTTGATCCCGACGGGCAGTCCGGTCGCGTCGGCAATCTGCTCGACGAAATCGAGCATGGAGTCGACATCGCCGAATTCGGCGTGGTTCGCGGGACTGCAGCAGTCAAGCCCGACGGGCACGCCGCGCGCACGGGCAATCTCGGCGGTGACCTTCTTGGCGGGGAGCAGGCCGCCGACCCCGGGCTTGGCGCCCTGGCTGAGCTTGATCTCAATCGCCCGGATCGGGTTCTCCTCGCAGGCGGCGACCAGTCGCGCTAGCGAGAAGCGACCGATGCCGTCGTTGCAGCCGAAGTATCCGGTACCGATTTGGAAGATCAATTCCCCGCCATGCTGGTGGTACGCCGACACCCCCCCTTCGCCGGTGTTCTGAAGACAGCCGGCAAGTTTGACGCCTTCGTTGATGGCGGACACCGCGGCCCCCGAGAGTGCGCCGAAGCTCATGCCCGACACGCCGACGATCGACCGCGGCCGAAATGCCCGGCGGCGCCCGCGGGCTGCGCCAACGGTCTTCGCGCAGGACACCGTGTAGTGGGGGCCGTGCTCGACGGCCGGCGCTGGTTCCGGGAAGGCCGCGTGCCGAACGATCAGGTAGCCGGGCGTGCGCTCGAAGGCGTTGTCGGTCCCGAACCCGAACGTGTTGTCCTCGCGCTTGGCCGATGCGTAGATCCAGCGGCGCTGGTTGCGGCTGAACGGACGCTCATCGTCGTTGCCGGTGACGATGTACTGCCGCAGCTCGGGCCCGACGGCCTCGAGCATGTACCGGAAGTGCCCGAGGATCGGGAAATTCCGCAGGATCGCATGACGGCGCTGGACCAAGTCGTAGACGACGACGCATACGACCACACCGGCAAGGACCAGCACAACAATCGCCCAGGTGGGCATGCACGCCTCCGACGCTGCGAAACCAGTCCCGGACGCCGACGGCATCCGGGTGCCTGCAGTATCGCGCGTGGCCCCGCCGTCGTGGCGCGGCGCGCCCACGGCAAACGGGGCAGCTACGCTTGGCAGGTGCCCACCACGCCCGAGGCCGGTTCGAGCCGCAGACCGTTGAGCGGCGCCGCCCGTACGGCGCTGGTGTCGGTCGGAGCCGCGGTCGTCCTGATCGCGATCAAGCTCGTTGCCGGAATCGGTGCCAACAGCCTCGCGCTTATGTCGGAGGCCGTCCACAGCGGGGCCGACCTGGTCGCCGCGCTGTTGGCGTTCTTCGCGTTGCGGGTGGCGGGCCGCCCCCCAGACGCCGATCACCCCTACGGCCACGGCAAGGCTGAGCACTTGTCCGCGCTGATCGAGGGCACGATGCTCATCGTTGCAAGCGCGGTGATCATCTACGAGGCCATCGGCCGTCTCCTGGGCTCCGGTCCGACGGTGACGACGTCACCGTGGGTGTTCGGGGTCGTCGGCGTCGTGATCTGTATCGATGCCACCCGCGCGGTGACGTCCTGGCGCGGCGCGCGTCGGCACCAAAGCGCCGCCCTTGCCGCCGGTGCCGTCCACTTCGCCAGTGACATGGCCGGCACGCTGGCAGTGCTGATCGGCCTGCTGGCCGTCAGCGCCGGCTACCCCTCCGGCGACGCGATCGCCGCCCTCGTCGTCGCCGTGATGGTCTTGGTGGCCTCAGGGACGCTGCTGCGCCAAAACGCGGACATCCTGCTCGACCGTGCGTCCCCCGAGGACATCAGCGCAGCCCGCGCGGCGGTCGAGGCGCTCGGCGATCTCGAGGTCCGGCGCCTGCGGTTGCGCACTGCCGCCGGGCACCATTGGGCCGACGTCGTCGTCGCAATGCCACCCGGCGCGGCGCTGGCCCAGGCCCACGCGGTCGCGGACCGCGTCGAGGAGACGCTCGACCGGGTCCTGCCGGGCGTGGATGCGGTCGTCCACGTCGAGCCCGGCACCGGGTCGCTGGTCGAGCGCGTGCGTGCCTCGGCGCAAGGCGTCGAGCGTGTGCGCGAGGTCCACAACGTGCAACTGATCGACCTCGACGGTCAGATCGAGGCGACGCTGCATCTCAAGCTGCCCCCGGACACACCGTTGGCCGATGCCGATTCCACCGCTCGGCAGGTGCGGGCCGTCGTCCGGAACGAGGCACCCGAGATCGCCGCGGTCCGCACCCACCTGGAACCGCTGGCGGCGTCCCGCGCCGGCCACCACGCCGACGATGTGGCCGCCGACCAGGCCAACGCGGCGATTCGGACACGCATCGCCGAGGCGACCGGTGTCCCGCCGTCGGACGTGCAACTCGTCGAGGTCGACGCCGGCCAGGTTGCGTTCGTGGAGCTGGCCCTGCCGCCCGGGATCTCGTTGGCCGATGCGCATATCGTGGCCGCCCGCGCGCGGCGGGCCGCCCAGGGTGCACACGCGAGCCTCGTCGACGTATTCGTGCAGACCACCGCAGCCGGTGACTGATCGACGCCCGGACGACGCGGGTCGGTAGGAATGCGCCTGCGGCAACTCGCGCCCGAGGTCTGGGTCGGCATCAGCGCCGCCTGGCAGACCACCCATACGATCTGCGGACGCGGCGGAGCCCTGGTGATCGACGGGCCCGTCCTGCCGGGCGAGGTCGCCGCGTTGGCCACGCATGCCCGTCCGGATGTACTGATCGCCACGCATGCCGACTGGGATCACCTGCTCGCGCCGCTCGCGTTCCCGAACGCAGACCGGCGGACCGGACGGGCAACGATCGCCCGGCTCGGCGGCGACCACGACCAGATTGCCGAGGAACTTGCCGCCTGGGACCGCGCACATGGCGGGCGGCCGCGTGGGCTGCCGGATTGGCGGCTCGCCACACGACTGGACGCCCCCGCCGTGTGCGGGTCACCGGTCGGCCCGCTGCAGATCTTCCCGACCTCGGGGCACACCCACGACGGGATCGCCGTCCTTCTGAGCGGACCGGAGATCCTCATCGCAGGCGACTACATCTCCCCGTGCGAGATCCCGTCTCTTGGGCCCGGTGCCGCGTGCGCCGACTACCTGGCGAGCCTCGGCCGCCTAGAGCACATGATGCACCAGGCCCGCTGCGTCGTTCCCGGCCACGGGTGGCCGATCGATGCCGTTCGGGCCCGGACGGTTCTCGCCGAAGACCGGCGCTACCTCGAGGCGCTGGCCGGCGGCGGCGCGCCACGCCTTCCCCGCCTCGCCGCCGCCGCACCCCAACAGGCCCAGCACCGCGCCAATCTCATCGTTGCCACGGGCGCCTAGGGTGCGTCCCCGATCACCTGCTCGAGCGCGATGACCGCCGGCGCCCAGAATTGCGTGCCCATATGCGCACGGCATTCGGCGATCGCCTTCTCGACCGACCGCGGCGTGCCATACGGGCGCCACGACGTGATCGCGTCCCAGGCATCCGCGACGGCAATCACGCGCGCACCGTCCGGGATTTGCTCGCCGACCAGACCGTCCGGATAGCCGCCGCCGGCCCACCATTCGTGATGGCTGCGCACCCAGGCGACCTGCTCAACCGTCAGGACGCCCTCGAGCATCTCTGCCCCGATGCGCGAATGGTCCTTGACCGTCTCGTACTCGCCGTTGGTGAGCTTGGCCGGCTTGAACAGGATCTGATCCGGAATCGCGATCTTGCCCACGTCGTGCACGATCGCCGCCTCGTGCAAGAGCCGACGGCGCTCGGTCTTCCACCCGAGTGCGCCGGCGATCGCCCACGACAAGTCGGCGACACGTTCGGAATGGCGACGGGTCGACGGGTCCTTCGCATCGACCGCCCGCGCCAAGCCCAGCCGGGCGCTCAGGGGCGCAGGAGCCTTGTCATCCGACGCGCGGCGGACGTGCTTTCGTGCGCCGCTGCGCTGCTCGGGTGAGGACGGTGGTGCGGTCATGACTGATTGAGACACGGACAGGTGATCGCGATCTGGCCACGGCGATTCGGCATACGGGACCTGATTCACCTTTCACCCGGCATTTCCCTGCACAGCTCCCGCGAACCCGTCGCACCGACGCGGCTGGTCGCAGGGGCCGGTGACATGTCAAACTCGCCGGCGATGACTGAACGATTCGATGCAATCGTGGTCGGCGCCGGACCCGCGGGCTCCACCGCCGCCTTCCGTCTGGCCACCGACGGCGCCTCGGTGCTGGTGCTCGACCGCCAGAGATTCCCCCGCGACAAGCCGTGCGGCGGCGGTGTCACGATCCGCGGCGCACGGCTCTTGCCGTTTGCGATCGATCCGGTTGTCGAGCGCGTGGTCGACCGCATCGGTGTCACGATGGGCCACCACGGGCCGCGCTGCGACGTCGTCGCCCAGGCCCCGCTGGTGTTGATGACCCAGCGTCGCCGGCTCGACCATTTCCTGATCGAACAGGCCGTTGCCGCCGGCGCGCAGTTCCGGGACGCGGCACGGGTACGCGGCATCGACATCGCCGCCGACGGGGTGGTGGTTCACACCGACCACGGTACGGTCGCTGCCGAGGTGCTGGTCGGTGCTGACGGCGCCAACGGCGTCACGCGCAGAGCGCTCGGAGCCCCCGAGCCGTCGTACGCGGTCGCCCTCGAGGGCAACCTGCCGCGCGGCGGCGCCGAGTTCGACGATGCCAAGTACGACACGGCGGCGCTGCTCGAGTTCCACACCGTGCCCGGCGGCTACGGATGGATCTTCCCGAAAGGCGACCACTGCAACTTCGGCGTCGGCGGGTACCTCGACGAAGGCCCGCGCCTGCGTGAGCACTTGGCCGAACTCTGTACGGCGCACGGCATCGCCATCGACGACCTCGAACACCTGCGCGGCCACCGTCTTCCGATCCGCCGCACCGGGGCGCCGGTGGCGACCCCGCGCGCGCTGCTGGTCGGCGACGCAGCAGGCCTTGTCGACCCGTTTAGCGGGGATGGCATCTACGAGGCCTTCCTGTCGAGCAAGATCGCAGCCGAGACGATCGCCGACCTGCTCGGCGGCCACGCCCGGGACCTGTCGGCATACCCGACGCTCCTCGGCGCGGCGCTCGAGCCGCACGCGGCAAGCGCCTGGGTCGCCAAGGCGGTGATCGAGCACGCCCCGGGGGTGATGATGGGCATCCTGCGCCTCCCCGGCGCGACGGGGATCGTAGCGGGGCGCATGCGCGCCGCGTCGACCGAGCACTCCCCCACGACGCGCCGCGTCGCGCGGTTCGTCGGGCAGCACGCGCGGCGCACGCTGGGGCCGCTCGCCGCCTGACCCGGCGCCTCCCCGGCCGACCGGTCATCCCGGGGGTCCGCGTTCGCCCGACTACGCTCTACGCGACGTCGCAAACGGCGCGTGACACCGAAGGACATCGTGCAGACACCCGCTCCCTACCCGTTGACCCTGCTGACCGGACCGACCGGCTACATCGGCGGGCGACTCCTACGCGCACTCGAAGTGCAGGGGATCCGGGTGCGCTGCATGGCGCGGCGACCGGAGACACTGCGTGGGCGGGTCGGTGCGTTCACCGAAGTCGCCGAAGGCGATATCCGGGATCGCGCGCGCGTGGCGACGGCATTGCACGGTGTCCACGTCGCGTATTACCTGGTCCACTCGATGGGATCGACGGGGGCGTTTGCTGCCGAGGACCGCGACGCGGCGCATGTCTTCGCGGAGGCCGCACGCGCCGGCGGCGTGTCCCGGATCGTCTACCTCGGCGGGCTGGGGACCGGCGATGACCTGTCCGACCACCTCGCGAGCCGCCAAGAGGTGGGCCGCGTCCTCGCCGCCAGCGGCGTCCCGACGGTCGAATTCAGGGCCGGCATCGTCATCGGCTCCGGAAGCCTCGCCTTCGACGCGATGCGCGCGCTGGTGCGCCAACTCCCGATCATGATCGTTCCGCGCTGGGTCGGCACACTTACCCAGCCGATCGCCATCGACGACGTCATTGCCTACCTGGTCGCCGGTGCCGACATGACGCGCGATCTCGACGGCATCTACGAGATCGGCGGATCCGATCGCCTGTCGTACGGCGGGCTCATGGCCGAGTACGCACGCCAACGTGGATGGCGCCGGACCATCATTCCCGTCCCGATCCTGTCGCCATGGCTGTCGAGTCTGTGGCTCGGACTCGTGACGCCCGTCGACGCCCGGGTCGCACGCAAGATGATCGATGGTCTGCGCAACCAGACCGTCGTCCGCGACGATCGCGCGCGACATGCGTTTCCGGAGCTGGCCCCGCGTGGGGTAGCTCAGGCGATCGCCGAGGCGACCCTGGAGCGCGATGATGCGCCGACGCGCTGGTCGGATGCCGTCTCGACGGCTGGCCGATGGGCAGCGCGTGTGGCCGCACCGACCCAGCTTTTCGTCGACGAGCGGGTGCGATGGGTACCCGCCTCGCCCGAGCAGGCCTTCGCCCCGATCCAGCGCATCGGTGGGCAGACCGGCTGGTACTACGGCAACCATCTGTGGAAGCTGCGCGGCTGGATGGACCTGATCATCGGCGGCGTCGGGCGGCGGCGCGGGCGGCGGCACCAGATCGAACTCTCGGTCGGCGACACGATTGACTTCTGGCGGGTCGAGTCCATCGAGCCCGGCCGCCGGCTGCGACTGCGAGCGGAGATGAAACTGCCGGGCACCGCGTGGCTGGAGTACATCGTCACCCCGCGCGGCGACGGAGCGGAGATCCGCCAGACGGCGTTCTTCGCCGCGGCCGGACTCTGGGGACGGGCCTACTGGTATGCGGTGGCGCCGTTTCATCGGGTCCTGTTCCCACGCATGCTCGAGCACATCGCGGTGGCGGTGACCGTGGTCGTGCCGGCACCGGACCCCGCCGGCGGCTGACGCAGCGGGGCGTCCCCCGACCGGCGCCATGTGGACCGCCTGGTCTGGTCGCATCCACGCCCGGAGTACGCAATGCTGTACGAAATGACCGAAATCACCTGGACGACCCCGCTGCATGACCTGCGCAATCCGATCGTCATCAGCGCCTTTCGTGGTTGGAACGACGCCGCATCGGCCGCCACGGCCGCGCTGGCATATGTCGCTGGCAAGCTCGACGCGAGCCTCGCCGGCACGATCGACCCCGAGGAGTTCTACGACTTCCAGTCGACCCGCCCGATGGTCGATCTCACCCGCCAGGGCGAGCACACGCTCAGCTGGCCGGACGTCGAGATCCATCTGGGCCATGGGCCGGACCGTGATGTGATCTTCGTCTCAGGCGCGGAGCCTTCGATGCGTTGGCGCACCTTTTGCAACCTGATCATCGACGCCGAGATCGCCGCCGGCGCGACCACGCTCGTCACGCTCGGCGCGTTCCTTGCCGACACGCCGCATACCCGGCCGCCGCGCCTGACCGGCATGTCGTCGGACCCGGAGCTGCTGGCGGGCATGCAGCTGCAGGAACCGGCCTACCGGGGACCCTCGGGCATCGTCGGCGTGCTCCATCAGATGGCGATTGAACGCGGCTTGACCGGATTGTCGCTGTGGTCGCCGGCGTCCCACTACGCCGCCGGCATCACCAACGCGAAGGCGGCCCTGGCGCTCGTGCGCGCGCTCGAGGCCGCGACCGGCATCTCGGTCGACCTGACCGAACTGCACGCCTCGTCGGCGGCCTACGAGCTGCAGGTCTCACGCGCGGTCGAGTCGGATCCGCGCCTGGCCGAGCTCGTGCGGCAGCTGGAGAACGCCAGCGACGAGGACCTCGCCTTCGGTCCGGGAGCGCTGCCGTCGGGCGACGAGCTCGCGCTCGAGCTCGAGCGGTTCTTGCGCGAGCGCGAGTCGGGCGACTCCTAGCCGGACGCCGCCACCTCGGCGGCAACGTCCTGCGCAAGCGGCAGCACGAGCGTAAAGCGCGCGCCGTCGACCTCGACCCGCCCGCTATGGGCGGTCGCCGTCGCCCGGACGATTGCCAGGCCGAGCCCGCTGCCCGGCGTCGTGCCGGACTCCGGTCCGCGCCAGAACCGGCGAAAGGCCGCGTCGACCTGCTCAGGCGCCAGGCCGGGTCCGGTGTCCGACACGCTGAGCCGCGCCCAGGGCGCGTCCACGTCCAGCCGCACGCTGATCGGTCCGCCCGGAGGCCCGTGCAGCCGGGCGTTGTCGAGCAGGTTGCCCAGTGCCCCGGTCAGTGCGGCACGGTCACCCCACACCACCGCCGCGTGGCATCTGTCCAGTTCGGCACCTGCGCGGCGGGCGCCCTCGCGTGCAAGCGCCGCCAGGTCGACGCGATCGCGCGGCGCCTCCTGTGCCTCGGCGCGTTCAAGAGCAAGCAGGTCATCGACGAGCTGGCCGACGCGCACCGCGTCGGCCTCAATCGCGGCGAGCACCTCCGGGTCTTCCCCGTGTTTTGCGAGATACGCGGCGTTCCCCCGCAGCGAGGTCAGCGGCGTCCGCAGTTCGTGCGAGGCGTCGGCGAGGAAGCGCCGCTCGGTGGCGCGAGAGTGTTCGAGTGCGGCGAGCATGCCGTTGAGCGTCCCGGTGAGCTCGGCGATCTCGCGCGGGGAATCGACCTGAGGCAGTCGTTCTGACGCGTCGCCGGTGTGCTCGATCGCCCCCGCGGCGACGGTCAGGCGTCCCAACGGGCGCAGCCCGCGGCCGGCGACCAGCGCGGCCAACAGCCCGCCGATCACTGCGGCGGCAATCGCGCTGAGCGCGATGACCGCACGCACGTGTCCGAGCGTGTTGGTCACCGCACCCAGGGAGGAGCCCGCCAAGACGGCACCCCCCGCGGCCGCACCGCCGACGTCCGCAACCGGAGCCCCGTACATCCGAATCGGCGCACCGGCAAAGGCGCCTGTCGCATACCCGCCGGTCCCGGACGCAAGCGCCTGCGCGACGAGCGCGTCGCCCGGCAGGCGCCGGCCGCCGAGCGCCGGCGAGCTGGCGATCACCTTCCCGTGCCGATCAAACACCTCCACGTCGACCTCGGTACCCCCGGTCGGCGACGCCAGCGCGCCCGGGGCCGTCAACAGCGCCGGCGTCGAGACGCTCAGCCGCATGATGTCGATGGCGCGGTCATGCAGCGTTTGGTCGAGCGACCCGCGCAGATCACGGCCAACCAACACCCCGACGGTCAGCCCGAGCCCGGCGACCGCCAGGATGATCGCGGCGACCGTCCCCGCAACGATGCGACCGCGTAGGCTCATGCGCATCACGCGACGAGCGTGAAGCCAAGGCCGCGCACGGTGCGGATCTCCACCGCGTCGCCGAGCTTGCCGCGCAGGAACGCCACGTAGCGGTCGACGACCCCGATGCCGGCATCTCCGTCCCAGACCTCCTGGAGGGCGAGCTCACGGGTGACGACCGTGTTCGGCCGACGCATCAACAGTTCCAGGAGCGCCGCCTCGCGGGCAGTCAGTTCGAGCTCGCGTTCGCCCACGTTGACTCGGCGCGAGGCCATGTCCAGGCTGAGCATCCCGACGCTACGGATCATGCCGACCGGCTTGCCCCTGCGTAACAGGGCGCGGATCCGGGCCAGCAACTCGTCCGAGTCGAACGGTTTGGTCAGGTAGTCGTCGGCGCCGGCATCGAGTCCCGCGACGCGGTCGGCCACCGCGTCCCGGGCGGTCACCAGCAGCACGGGGATCGACAGTCCCTTGGCTCGCACCCGCCGACAGACCTCGATGCCATCGAGGCCGGGCATGGCGACATCGAGCACCACAAGATCCGGCGATGCGCGGTCGACGGCGATGAGCGCACCCGCACCGTCGGCAGCCTCGTCGACCGCGTACCCCTCGGCAGCGATCGTGCGCGCGAGCATCCGGCGGACCGGCGCGTCGTCATCGACGATCAGGATTCGTTCGCTCACGCCGTGAACTATGGACTCTGCGATCGCGGTGTGCGATCGAACCAGGGTCAGCCGCCGGCGACGTCGCGCCGCAGGAATACCAGGAATCCGACGACCAGCGCCGGGATGCAATACAGCCCACAGACCCACGCGGCATGCGTGATCGGCGACCAGTCGATGGGTTGGCGCAACAGGCCCTGCCAGGCGTCGAACTGGCGCGTCAGCAGGTAGGGCTGCAGGGACTCAAGACCGGGCAGGATGCCGATCAGCTCGATCAGCAGCACCGCAACCAGCGTTCCGACGACCGCGGCGGCACTGTTGCGCGTTACGACTGACAGCATCACCCCGATCAGCGCCACCGTAAACAGCGGGATCAGGTAGACGCCGAAGCTCGCCAGTACCAGCGCAAGGGCCGATCCGGCACTCACGGTAGTGCCCGAGAGCGTGGTCAGTGAGTTGAATCCGGAGACCATCGCTCCCGCGATGATCGCGACGCCGCCGAGGAGGACCATCGACACCAAGGTGTAGGTCAGCGCGGCCAGGACCTTGCCGAAGAACACCTGCCCGCGCTGCAACGAACGCGTGAGGATGGTCTTGAGGGTCCCATTGTGATCCTCGGATGCGACGATGTCCCCGGCGACCAGCGCGGTGATCAGCGGCAGCAGGAACGCCGACGCGAAGGTCAGCAGCACGAGCGGGATCGCCAGGCCGGACTGGTGGACGTATGCGCCAAAGGGCACGTCATTCGGACGACCGCTGCGCAGGGCAAGGCTGATCGTGAAGGCCAAGGGCACGCCGATCGCGGCGAACAGGCCGATGTAGGTCCGCTTGAGCGCGATCAACTTGCGCAGTTCCCAGCGGTAGACCGTGAGTACGCCGGGCCTCATGCGGTCCCCCCAACGACGCCGGCGGGTCGGTCAGGGACCTCAACCTCACCCGGCGTCGACCCCTCGGTCAGGCGGAAGAACAGGTCCTCGAGCGTCGCGCTCTCCGGGACCAGGGCGGTGATTTGCAGCTTCGCTTCGATCAGCGCCACCGATAGCTCGGCGATCGTCGGCTCGCCCGCCTCCATGCGGATGTCGGCGCCCTCGATCCGTGCCGCGGCAACGCCGGTTTGGGCCTGGCAGACTCCGAGCGCGGTCGCGTTGTCGCTGGTGCGCAGCCGATACGCGCTCGCTGCACTTGCCTTCAGCTCGTCGATCGCGCCTTCGTAGACGATTCGTCCGGCGCGGATGATCGCGACGCGATCACACAACTCTTCGACTTCGGCCAGCAGGTGGCTCGACAGCAACACCGTCATCCCGCCGTCGGCGAGCCGCCGGATCAGGGTCCGCATGTCGCGCATCCCACCCGGGTCGAGCCCCGTCGCCGGCTCATCGAGGAGCAGCAGGTTGGGTCGCCGCAGCAAGGCCGCGGCGATGCCCAGCCGCTGACGCATGCCGTGCGAGTACCCGCCGACCTTGTCATCGGCACGACCGGTGAGCTCCACCGTCTCGAGGGCCTCCTCGACGCGCTCCGGTGCTTCGTCGCCGTCGTAGGCGGCCATCATGCGCATGTTCGTGCGTGCGGACATGTACGGGTAAAAGCGCGGAGCCTCGACGAATCCGGCGACCCCGTCGAGCGCGGCTGCGCCCTCGCCGATCGGGTCGCGGCCGAACAGGCGTACCGACCCCGCCGTCGGATAGATCAAGCCGAGCATCATGCGTAGCGCCGTGGTCTTGCCTGCTCCGTTCGGGCCGAGGAACCCGTAGACGTCACCCCGGTTGACCGTCAAATCGACGTGGTCAACCGCGGTGATCCGTCCGTATTGCTTGACCAGCCCCCGTGCTTCGACGGGAGTGTCGCTCACGAAAGCTCACCGGCTGCGGTCTCTGCTGCCATTTGGGTCACGGATCCTGCCACCGTGAAGTTGACGCCGCCCTTGGTGAAGGTCACGAGCGTGCCCAGGGGCGTCGTCAGCTCATGGCCCGACACGCCCGCCACGGAGACCGTCGGCAGCTGCGCGAGCGGCGAGCTTGACGGTGTGGCGGCCCCCGCCGGGCGCTCGAGGACGGCGATGCCGCCGAGGCCCTGCCCGTAGGTGACCAGTGCCGCCTTCTCACCCTTCCAGTCGACCAACCGCACCTGACGTTGCGGCAAGCCGTCGACGATCGCCGGAGCGGCGATCGTGAAGCTCACCTGGCTCTGCACGTTGGACAGGCCGGTGACCGGAGCGGTCGTGGTCTTGGTGGTCGAGGTCGACTGCTTGGCCGGAAGCGGCACGTCAACGACCTTCGCGTTCGCCGGCGGAGCGATGGTGACGTCGCTCGCGGACACCGGGCCGTAGCTGATGTCGTTGACCTTCAGGCCCAGCACCGGAGTGGAGGGGTCCAGGGTCGAGTACACCGCGATGCCGAGAGGCACACCGTTGGCCGCATCCCAATCGAGTTGGATGTCGCCGAGCAGGCCGCCGTCGTGCTTGGGCGAGATCTGGACGCTGTAGCTCGGTACGTTGCCGGCGGTCCCGGGGATCGCGCCCGAGACGTTGAGGTGTCCGGCGATCTCGTTGAGCTTCGACTGGATCTGTTCGATGGTCGGGATCGTCCCGGTCTGTTGGGTGGTGGTCGTCGACGACTTGGCCGGCAGAGCGATCTTGTAGACGGTGTTCTGCGACCCGTCGAAGACCGTGACCGACGTGTCGTTGGCGACGATCTGCGAGTCGAGTCCGCCGCCGGTCGTCTGCAGCTCGATGCGCACGTCTCCATTGGCGTTCATCCAAAGCCGCCCGCTCGCGCCGGACATCAGCGGGTCGGTCCCGGTGATCCCTGAGGAGCTGAGCAGGTTGTTGGTGAACGTGACGTCCGCGGTGATACCCGTCGGCTTGGCGCCGGTGGCGGCCTGATGCAGCGCATCGGCCAGCGGCTGCGGCGCGGGCGGATTCGCGCCGGTCAATGCCGAGCCGACGCCGACACCGGCGACACCCAGCACCACAACACCGCCGATTCCGGCGATCAACCGACGTGACGAGATCGTACGAAGCGATGACATCAACAAACCTCTCTTGCTGCAGTTCGACCTTGTCACCGACGATAGACCAGCACTTGGAAGAAACCCGGAAAGCGGCCGCGGGTCCCACAGTCGTCCGCGACGGCGCCGCGGTGGCGCTGCCCCGATGCCCCAATCCGTCGCGGGTCGGGCCCGGCGCCGGGCGGATCGATGGGACCGGTCACCGGCAGCCGCTTGATGCCCTCGGGGCCTCGCGCCGGCGATCGGCCAGCCGCGCCTTCATGTCGATGTCGGGATCCTCGTGGACCGCCTGGGAGCAGGATCGACGTGGCCATCTGACGTGCCGCACGCCCGTAGTCCGGCACGAACCTCGCGGGGTCGGCGACCCCGCGAATCCAGGCCGACTTGGCCGTCACTCGCCGAGTTCGCCAGCCTCCAACAGCCTCTTGAGTCCTTCAAGGGCCTCTCGTTGGCGACCGGCGAGCCGCTCCTGCATGTTGACGAGTGGATCGTGGTGCTCGGCGGTCGTTTCCCAGACGATCCGGCAGCCGTCGGGCGTCGGGTCCACACTGAACCGGGCGTGGTGATACCGCAGCGGCAGGCCGGCGACAACCATGTAGCTGTACGCACGCCGGTCGTCATCGCGGTTAAGAAGTCGCTCAATCAGCTTCGCTCCGTCGGCGCGCCGCAGCGTCCGGCGATCGCCATCCACCTCGCACGAGACGTACGTGGGGTACCAGCTCGTAATGCCGCATGGGTCGCCGATGACCGACCACGCACGGTCAGGCGGCACCGCGACATCAACCGACACGAAGAACGGCTCAGCCACTGGAACACACCTCCACGCCAACACGGCAAGGACAGATCCAGACGTGACGCACCGCACACGGATCGTCGATGACGTCCCACGCTTGGTTTCTCGTCAACGCCACATCAACCGACACGTCGAACGCCTTGCCCATGCCCGCCCTTTGCTCTTGGAATCCGTGCGCACAGGATACGCCCGCACGGCGTCAGTGGACCGAGCGAGCCGGTAGGATGCAGTCCACGATGCACAACGCACAGGCGCACGCCCTGCGCCGGGCCGCCATCATGTGCGCGGGCCTGGCCGCAACGCTGCTCGCGCACGCCAGTGCGGTGGGCGGGGACGGACTGCGGGTGTTGGCCATCGCCCCGTTTATCTGGTGCGGGCTCATCGCCGTCGCGGTGATCTGCGGCCCGCGGGCGCGTGTCTACGCACCACGCAGCGTCCCCGGCATGTTCGGCGTGCTCATCGGCGCGCAGCTGGGACTGCACATCCTCGCCAGCCTCGCCCCGTGGACGCTGGGCATCGCGAGCTCCAGCATGCGGATGTCAGGATCGGGGATGGTCAGCCTCGGCGCGCTGGCGCCGCACGTGCTCGCCGCCCTCGTGCTCGGCGTCCTGCTGGTCGTCGCCGATCGGGTCATCGCTCGCACCGTGGCCATCGTGCGTTGGATCGTCGCTACGGGGCACCCATCCAAGGACTGGCCGCGGGCCGCCACGCGGGTCCCGCTTGGCACGCCGCTCCCGCGCACGCGGGTCGCCGGCGATGCACACCCCGCCCGAGGGCCCCCCGCTCCCCCCCGCACCGCACTGGTCTAGCCGGCGGCGCGCGATCTGGCGTCGCGGACACGCCGGATCGGTGGGGTGCACGCGGATGGCGAACGCACGGACCGCGGCCAAGGCTGGCGGGGCGCATGGCACGTGCCATGGGGTTTCCCGGACGCTGCCGCAGCGGGCACACGACGCCATCGCACCTCGTGATTGGGTGCCGCCAATCCGGCATCCACCCATCGCTCCTGACCGTGGAGGTCATGCCCGTATGTCGATACTCAACGCTCGGCCACGCCTGTCGCGTGCGCGTATCGCCGCGATCGCGCTCGGTACCGCCGCGCTGCTCGCGCTTGGCGCGACCGCCGCACTTGCCCACGATCCGGTCACGGTCACCAACGCCTATGTCCCTGCCAACGGCTCGGTTGTCGAGGGTGCACTACCTGTGACCATCCTGGTGAACTTCCAGGACACGTTCCGTCAGGCCGGCAACGCCGTGGACCCGAGCGTGCCCGTCGCGCGCGTCGTTGACGCCACCGGGGTTGACCATGTCGCAACCGCGGTGCAAAACCCCAACAACGCGAAACAGCTGGTCATCACCACCAAGGACCGGACGACCCCCGGCAAGTACACCGTCACCTGGACGATTACGGCATCTGACGGACATGCGGTCTCGAACGCCGGCAGCGATGTGTCCGAGGAGGGCGCACCGCTCGTGTTCACCGTCCGCACGAGTGGCAGCGCTGCCGCCAAGGCCTCCGCGGGGACCCCAGCATCCACATCGCCGTCAAACACCGCACTTGCGACGACGATCGGCGTTGCCATCGTCGTGCTGATCGCGGCCGGTGCCGTCCTGTTCTGGTTCCGACGCCGTCGCGACAACATGTCCCAGGAATCCGACTCGTGACCCCATTCCGCCACGGGCTTCGGCGCGCGGCGGCTCGCGCGCCGCTCCGAGCGTGGGCGGTGCGCGCGGCTGTCGCGGCCACTGCCCTCGCCATCGTCGCGCCCGCAAGCGCGCACGTCGTGGTCGTGCCGTCGATCGCCCCTGAGGGCACGCCGACCGAGTTCACGCTGCAGGTCCCGACCGAGCGCAATCTGCCAACGACTGCCGTGCGGGTCATGTTCCCCCCGCAAGTTTCGGTGTATAGCTTCCAGGTGCCGCCGTCGGGATTCACGGTGACACCAATCCTGGCGAAGAACCAATCGATCATCGGTGCCGTGTTCCGCGGCACGATCCCGGTGGGCCAATACCAGGCGTTCCATTTTCTGGGTACCCCGTTTGCGAGCGGACAGACGCTGTGGCCCGCCTACCAAACCTATGCGGACGGGCTGATCAAGCCCTGGAACGGCCCGGTCGAGAAACCCGGGGCCGTCTCGGCGGAGACCGGTCCGACCCAGCCAGGGCCGACAAGCGCGGTTTCGATCGTGCCGGCGGGGACCGCAGCCGCGTCGACGCCGACGCGCGGCGGGTCGGGCGGTTCCGGTTCCGACGCGGCGATCTGGCTGGGGATCGTTGCGATCGTCATCGCACTGGGCGCAGCCGCGGCGGCGGGGCTGCTGTGGGCGACCCGTCCGGTCCGGCTGCCCGATGACGACCCGGCACCGCGATCCAGGTGAACGGTCGAGTCCTCACGGTGCGCCCGTGGCGCACGCTCGTGACCGCGCTTGTCGGCATTGCGCTGCTCGTCATCCCGGCGACCGCGAGCGCGCACGCGATCCTCATCGCGAGCAACCCACCGCTGGGTGCGGTCACCCCGGTCGCCCCTGCGGTCCTGCGCCTGGAGTTCTCCGAGGCGGTGACGCTGCTCAACCCCCCCCAGGACTGCCAGGTCGTCAACTCGACCGGTGCCTCGATCGAGTCGGCGCCATGCCATGTCAATCCGAGCAACGTGAGCGAACTGGACGCACCCCTCACCCCGGGCATCGGTCCGGGCACCTACACGGTCCGGTACCAGGTCGTCAGCTCCGACTCGCACGTGGTCGGGGCGGCGCTCCCGTTCGCCGTCGGCCACGGACCGGTCGGACTGCCGTACCTCGGTAACCGCCCCGGCCAGGGTCCGAGCGAGACCAGCGCGTGGGAGGTCAGCGCACGCTTTGCGGAGCTCGTCGGACTCGGCGGGCTGTTGGCGCTACTCGCGTTCCGCTGGCTCATCTGGCGTCCGGCATGGGGTCCGGAACGTCGCCAGCGGGCGTTCGGCGCCGCCGACCGCGAGGCCGCTCTCGGCTGGGGTCGGGACCTGTTCTGGACGGCATTCGGCGTGCTGGCGGTCGGGTCGATGATCGCCGAGGGCTACCTTTTGGTCGTCTACTCGGCCACGGCCCTGGGCACCGGCGTGCTGCGGGCGCTTCACGACACGTCCGGCATCGGGACGGTGCTGTCCGGCACGCGGTTTGGGTCGCTGATCCAGTATCGCGGGGCCCTGCTGTTCGTGTTGTTCGCGCTCGGGGCCTGGCAGTTCCTCGACGAGTTCGGCAGTTCGGCGACGCCTCGTCCGCCCTCGCCGACCGGCAAGCCGCTGCCCGGGGCGATGATGGCGCTCGCCATCATCGGGGTGCTGTGGGTGCTTTCCTCCCAGGGGCATGCCTCGCAGGCGCCGGCGCACCTCGTCCAGGAGCTGGCCGACGTCGTCCACCTCGGCGCCGCGGCGATCTGGATTGGTGGACTCGCGCTGACGCTGCTGGTGGTCTGGCGACTTCCCAAGGCCGTTCCCGGCGCCGGGGTGGCGGTGGCAACCGACGTGCTCGCCCGGTTCTCGCGCGTGGCGCTGGTCAGCGTCGCCGCAGTGGTGCTCACCGGCGTGATCCGCAGCTTCGGTGAGCTGTCGGCGCCGAGCCAGCTCTGGACGACCACCTACGGACAGCTGATCCTCCTGAAGGTCGGGCTGCTCGGGGTGGCGGGCCTCGTGGCGTTGCGCAACCGGCGCATCACGTTGACCATCGAGCGCCGCGCGGCCACTCAGGCCAAGGCGCTCGCGACGGTCCGCAATGCGGCCGTGCTCGAACTCGCGATCGCCGTCGCGATCGTCGTCGTCGCGGCCCTGCTGGTCGCGGAAGTCCCCGGTCGGATTACCTAACCCGCGGCTATTGCGGCTGTCCGAACGACGGACCCGGGCCTCCGTACCGGTACGGTCCTCCGTGTCCGCCATATGGGGTGGCGAACCCACGCCCCTGCCCGAACCCCGCGGGCAGCGTCGTCCCCACATTCGCGAACGCAAGCATCGCCAGCACCAGCGCAATCACCGACAGCGCGACGGCCGCCATCCAGCCGAACCGCTGGCCCCAGGCTTCGACGCGGGCGCGGCGGCCGGCAGCCGCCGCCGGCATCTCGGCTGCGGCCGGCGCCGCGCCAGCTCCAGCGGGCAGGCCCTCAAGCTCGACCGTGTCATGGTGCTGGGCGCCCCGGAGACCCCGCTGCTCCTCCCATGCCATCTGCCCCGCCCTTTCCCGGCGACAATCACGCGCACCCCTACTGTTGCGGGGCTCACTGAGAATCTCCTGAGATCAGTGCGGTGCGAACTGCTTCGGCGGTGAGGGGGCCGGTTCGTCGGTGGGCACGTCCGGCGGAAGCGGGTCGCCGTGGAGGTATTCGGCGGCATAGGTCACGATTTCCTTGATGATCACGACCATTGGGATCGACAGCAGCACGCCGGCGACTCCGGCGACCGCCTCACCGATCAGCAGACCGAAGATCACGACGAGCGGGTGAACGCCAACGGCGCTGCCCATGATGTTCGGGACGACGACATGGCCTTCCAGCTGTTGGATCACGACGAACGCGATCACCACCGAGATCACCGCGATCGGCGAGGTCACGAGCGCGAGTAGCACCGGCGGAAGCGCGCCGAGAATCGGTCCGACATACGGGATGAACTCCGCAAAGAAGACCCAGACGCCGAAGATCACGGCAAACGTCTCGCCGGGCGGGAAGATCCCGAAGACCCCAAGGAGATACATCGCCAGTCCCGACGACACACCGATGATCAGGGAGATCAATACCTGCGCCTTGATGTACGAGACCAGCGTGCGCTCGGTCCGACGCAGCAGGGCCGAGGCGCCCGGGCCACCCAGGCGCTCGGCGAACCTGACGATCCGCGACGCGTCGAGCAACATGTAGATCGTCGCGACGAGAACCACGATCAGCGACACGAGGAAGCTCAGCACGCTCAAGCTGTAGGACAGCACGTTGTTGGAGAGCCGGTTCACCCAGTGTTGAAGGCCCGCGACCCCCTGGTTGAGATGCTGGCGAACCTTGATCTTGATCCCGTGCGAATCGAAGAAGTGCTGGATGCTGTCGATCCGGTGGTTTGCCTGCGTGGTGTAGGTCGGCAGATTGTGCTGGACGACGTGTACCTCGCTGCGGATCGGGTCGACCAGCAAGGCAATCGCGCCCCCGACCACGACCACGACGCCGAACAGCAACACGAACACCGCGAGCCCGCGGCTGATCCCCAACCGGCGCAGCTGGCGGACGGCCGGGTTCAGCAGCATCGCCAGGACCACCGACACCGCGAACAGGATGATGACGCCGCCCAGGGCGTGGCCGATGATCCACACCGCGACCAGTGCGCCAACGACGACCAAGACGATCGCCCACGGCGGCGTTGGCTCTCGCTCGTTCATCTTCATGCCCAATCGTAGCCCAGGACCGCAGGCCGCCACATCCGCGCGGTCGACGCCGTCCAGAGCCGACGGCGGGTGTCGATCTCATCCGGCACACCTGACAGATCCGCCACGGTGGCGGATTCCCCTGCAACCACCGCCTTCGCAGGTGTTACGACCAGCTCAGGGGTGGGTCGCCGCGGGACGCGTCACCCCTCGGCGCAGACCCCCACGCGCGGGAGGCGTTTCCGATCAGGTGCAGGGCAAAACCCGAGCTGTACGGCCGACACGCGCGAGAACGGGCGCACCTCTCTACAATCCCCGCAGGACAAAACGCAATTGGGGGCGCCAGATGGGGAAATTCGCGGACGAAGTCGCGTTGACTGATCGCTACATGAAGAGCGAGCGGTTCGCGGGACTGATTCGCGCATATTCGGCCCGACAGGTCGTCGAGCAACGGGGAACGGTCCCGGCCGATTACACACTTGCACGCAACGCCGCTGAGCGCTTTTACGCGCGCTTGCGGGAGCTGTTCGCCGAGAAGAGGTCGATCACCACGTACGGGCCGTATTCGCCCGGCCAGGCGGTTGCGATGAAGCGCGCCGGCATCGAGGGGATCTACCTCGGCGGCTGGGCGACATCGGCCAAGGGCTCGGCGGATGAGGATCCGGGGCCGGACCTGGCCAGTTACCCGCTCAGCCAGGTTCCGACCGAGGCCGCCGGCCTCGTACGTGCATTGTTGACGGCCGACCGCAACCAGCAGTTCGCCCGCTCACGGATGACCGAGGCGGAGCGCGCTGCGACCCCCGAGATCGACTTCACGCCGTTCATCATCGCCGACGCCGACACGGGCCACGGCGGCGACGCCCACGTGCGCAACCTGATCCGGCGATTCGTCGAGGCCGGGGTCCCCGGGTATCACATCGAGGATCAGAAGCCCGGTGTCAAGAAGTGCGGACACCAGGGCGGCAAGGTGCTCGTTGCCGAAGACGAGCAGATCAAGCGGATGACCTCCGCCCGGTTCCAGCTCGACATCATGGGCGTGCCCGGCATCATCGTGGCTCGGACCGACGCCGAGGCGGCCAACCTGCTCGACGGGTGCACCGACGACCGCGACCAGCCCTTTATCCTCGGCGCGACCAACACCGCGGTACCGCCCTACAAGTCGGCCTATCTGGCACTGCTGCGCCAGTTGCACAACGCCGGCGTCACCGACATCAACGGTCACAAGATCTACGCGATCTCCGACGACGAGTACGCCGAGACCGATGCGTGGTTGACCGAGGTCGGCCTGACCGCCGTCGTCAACCATGCCGCCAAAGCCCACCTGGCAAACCCGGACTCCTCGGTCGACAAGACCCTGGACGCCGTCGCCGACAAGTTCATCGAGGCCTGGGAGGGCCAGGCCGGCCTGACGACCCTCGGCCAGGCCGTGGCGGACCTCATCGTCTTCCGCGAGGACGAGGGCGTCGACGTCGAGATGACGGTTGACGAGTGGAACGCGTTCGCCAAGACCGCATCCTGGTACTCGATTCGCAAGATGGCCGCCGAGCTCGGGGTCAACCCGATCTGGGAGCCGGACCTCGCCAAAACCCCTGAGGGCTACTACCAGATCCAGGGCGGTGTCCGGTACGCGATCGCCAAGTCGCTTGCGGTGGCTCCGTTCGCGGACCTGCTGTGGATGGAGACCAAGACGGCCGACCTGGCCGAAGCGCGCGAGTTCGCCGAAGCGATCCACGCGGTCCACCCGGACAAGATGCTGGCTTACAACCTGTCCCCGTCGTTCAACTGGGACACCACGGGAATGACCGACGACGAGATGCGTAAGTTCCCCGAGGAACTGGCCAAGCTCGGGTTCGTGTTCAACTTCATCACCTACGGTGGTCACCAGATTGACGGTCTGGCTTCCGAGGAGTTCTCGACCGCCCTCCGTGAGGACGGCATGCTGGCGCTGGCGCGGCTGCAGCGCAAGTTCCGACTGGTCGAGTCCCCCTACCGGACGCCGCAGACCCTCGTGGGTGGCCCGCGTGCCGACGCTGCGCTCGACGCGGCATCGGGCCGCACCGCCACCACCAAGGCGATGGGCCAAGGCTCGACGCAGTTCCAGCACCTGGTCCAGACCGAGGTGCCGGTCAAGGTGCTCAGCGAGTGGCTCGAGGAGTGGCGCGCCCACTACGGCGTCGACGGTCCGCTGACGGTCACCCTGCGTCCGACGCGCTCGGGTTCGGAACTGCTCGAACTCAGCGTCCGCAACGACCAAGACGAAAAGGTTGCGAACATCGTGTTCATCGCGATTCAGGACCGCCGCGGACGCACGTTCCTATCGGTGCGCGACCAGAACACGTTCGACGAGGAGCTCAAGCGCAAGCGGCTTATCACGCTGATGCACCTGTTCCTCATCTACCGATACAAGGCCGGATCGATCCACTACCTCACGCCGACCGACGACAACCACCGGCAGTCGGAGAGCATGGAGCGGTTGGGCCTGTTCCGGTCAA
>Ga0307373_10004877_pt1 | contig 22306 bp, 18 predicted proteins | sample OX2MG_FD_202534 | JGI IMG/M metagenome (GOLD analysis project Ga0307373, IMG submission 202534) | Soil microbial communities from Risofladan, Vaasa, Finland - OX-2 | ecosystem: Environmental > Terrestrial > Soil > Coastal area > Acid sulfate soil | place: Finland: Risofladan, Vaasa | collected... | reverse complement strand
CGTTGACCGGCAGGTTGTTGATCGCGTCGCCGACGCCCACCGGCGCCCCGTTCTGGTTGAAGTAGGCGATCCGGATGCTCGCCGGCGCCAAGCCGGTGTTCTGGATCGTGGCCGCCGTGACGTAGCCCCCGTAGGCGCCATTGGCCATCGCCGGGAGCACCGCCACCGCGGGTAGCTGGATTGCCAGGCTTTGGTAGCCCCCCCCGGCGATGGCGAAGGCAGCGGGGAAGGCGCTGACCACAACCGGGGTGCTGCTGTTGGTGGTGGTGCCGTTGCCCAGCTGCCCGTAGTAGTTCCAGCCCCAGGCCAGGACCCCGCCGGTGGAGGTCAGCGCCAGGCTGTGGCTGCCGCCGCCGGCGACGGCGGTAACGGTGGTCCCCGCGGGCAGGCTGACCGCAACCGGGATGCTGCTGTTGGTGGTGGTGCCGTTGCCCAGCTGGCCGTAGACGTTCTCGCCCCAGGCCAGGACCACGCCGGTCGAGGTCAGCGCCAGGCTGTGATCGCCGCCGCCGGCGATAGCGGTGACGGTGGTCCCCGAGGGCAGGCTGACCGCAACCGGGATGCTGCTGCTGGTGGTGGTGCCGTTGCCCAGCTGACCGTAGCCGTTGTAGCCCCAGGCCAGGACCCCGCCGGTGGAGGTCAGCGCCAGGCTGTGCTGGTCGCCGCCGGCGATCGCGGTGACCGTGGTCCCCGCGGGCAGGCTGACAGCAACCGGGGTGCTGCTGTAGGTGGTGGTGGTTCCGTTGCCCAGCTCGCCATCGGCGTTGTAGCCCCAGGCCAGGATCTGGCCGCTGGAGGTCAGCGCCAGGCTGTGGTAAAAGCCGGCGGCGATGGCGGTGACCGTGGTCCCCGAGGGCAGGCTGACCGCAACCGGGGTGCTGCTGTTGGTGGTGGTGCCGTTGCCCAGCTCACCCTGGGCGTTGTTGCCCCACGCCAGGACCCCGCCGGTCGAGGTCAGCGCCAGGCTGTGGTAACCACCGCCGGCGATGGCGGCGACGGTGGTCCCCGTGGGCAGGCTGACCGCAACCGGGGTGCTGCTGTTGGTGGTGGTGCCGTTGCCCAGCTGGCCGGTGTTGTTGGCGCCCCAGGCCAGGACCCCGCCGGTGGAGGTCAGCGCCAGGCTGTGGTCAAAGCCGCCGGCGACAGCAGTGACCTTGGTCCCCGAGGGCAAGCTGACCGCAACCGGGGTGCTGCTGTCCGTGGTGGTGCCATTGCCCAGTTGGCCCTGGGCGTTTGCGCCCCAGGCCCAAGCCGAGCCGGAGACTACTACTGACGATCCCGCCGCCTGAGTCTGGATCGGCGGGCCGGCGATGACCGTCCCCAACAGCGCCAGCGTCGCGGCCGCACCCAGCACGGCGAGAGCTCGCAGCCCTTGGCGGGCTCCCTCAGCTCGAGGAGCAGTGGTCCGAGTTGTCACTGTATCCTTCCCTACTTCAAGTCGTAGCTGGGTTGATCGCGGCTTCTGCGCGGTGGCCTCCGGACCTCACCGGGGGCTCAGATCAGCTCCTTGAAGAGCGTACTGGATCTCTCACAAGCCGTGATCGCCCATGAAAGGTCGCACTGATCTCGTTGCAGGTCACGGCCTGTGGGGATTTGGTTGCGGAAGCTGACAGCCTTAATAGCTTCACGTGTCTTCTAATAGGGCCGCCACGCTGTCGAATTCGCTCGCCCGCGACGCGGGAGGTCGAGGGGGCCGCTGCGGTGAGAGCTAACAGCTCATCGCCGCAGTCCCGACCAGAATCGGTTCTCCAGAGCCGTGGACAGGATGAAGTTGCGGACCCTGATGCTGCAATCCCTAACGCCGTACTCCGGCGGGATGCTGGTCGTCAGGTGATCGGCGCTCGCAGCTACGATGCCGGCGATCACCCGGTCGGGCTGGAGGTCGGTCATGATGATCGAACCACTGTCCAAGGCCTCTGGCCTCTCGATCGACGATCGCAGCGTGATCGCGGGAAACCTGAGGATCGACGATTCCTCGCTGATCGTGCCACTGTCCGAAAGCACGCAGTGCGAATTCATTTGCAGCTGGTTGTAATCGTGGAACCCGAACGGCTCATTGAAGGTGATGCCGGTCAGATCGCGGGCGCTCTGCAACGATTCCAGCCGCTGTTTTGTCCGGGGATGGGTCGAGACCAAAACCGGTTCAGACCAACGCTGCCGAACAGCCATCAAGCAGTCCAGCAGCGAATGCAATCGTTGGGGCGAATCAACATTCTCTTCGCGATGCGCGCTGACCAAGAAGTAAGCCTTCGGCTCCAATCCGAGACGGGCCAAGACATCTGACGCTTCGATTCTCGGACGATAGTGGTCTAAGACCTCGCGCATGGGCGAGCCCGTCAGCATGACCCTGCGGGGATGAAGTCCCTCAGCGAGAAGGTTGCGGCGCGCGTGCGCCGTGTACACGAGGTTGAAGTCAGCAATGTGATCAACCAGACGGCGGTTAGTTTCTTCGGGGACGTTCTCATCGAAGCACCGGTTGCCGGCCTCCATGTGATAGACGGGTATGTGCATCCGTTTCGCGATGACAGCGGCAATCGCGCTATTGGTATCGCCGAGGACCAAAAATGCATCAGGTTTCTCTTGTTCCAAGATTGCCTCGGTCTTGCGCAAGGTGTCGCCGAGGACGGCGCCCAGACTCGAAGTGTCGACATCGAGAACGTGGTCTGGCGGCCGAAGACCCATTTCATCGAAGAAGATTCCGTTCAGCCGATAGTCCCAGTTCTGGCCGGTATGCACGAGGATGTGCTCGACGCTTTCGTCAAGGCGCGGGATCACTCGTGACAGCCGGATCACCTCGGGCCGGGTACCCACGACCGTCAGAACCTTCATGAGGCATCTCGCGGCGCATACCGACGGCGTGCGGGCATCGATCGGTGCATGTCTGCGATCATCTCCGGCCACGAGGGCGCGCGATAGCCGGTGAGAGCGGAAAACGGTTCGGCCGAAAGGGTTCTGTCATAGGCGATGGCGGTGTCCCGGAGCAGCTCGCCCTCCCAGCCGTACTCGAGCGCGACCAGGCTCAGCAGCTCGAATTTCGAAATCGGGGTTGCGGCGACGTGAAAGAGGCCGGTGATCTCGTTCCGTGGAAACACCACTCCGGCCAGCACCCTCGCAAATTCCGTCGTGGTGAGCCCGCTGTACATAGCTCTCGCGAACCCTTTGACTTGCCCCGATTGGGAAAGGAACCAATCGACCAGTGAGCGGGCGGTACCCAGCTCGTGCCCGATGATCGAAGTTCGCAAGGTGAGATGGGGCGCTTGGGTGACCTCCCCGAGCAGCTTCGAGCGGCCGTACAGATCGCTGGGGTCGGGCAGGTCGCTCTCGCTATAGTGCCCGCGCCTTCCCGAAAAGACGCAGTCCGTGCTGATCTGGATGAGCTTTGCGTTCTGTCGTGCGCACTCCCGAGCAAGGACGTGGGGAAAGAGCGAATTCACGCTGATCGTGTTCACGGCGTCCTCGACGCCGGGATCCTGTTTGATCACACCGATGCAGTTCACTACGATGGCAGGCCTCACCTCGCCGATAGCACGCCGCACGGAATCAAGATCCGAAGCATCAACACCAAGGACGACTCGCTCCAGCAGGTCGGCCGGCAGGTACTCCGGCAAGAGCCCCGACTCTCGCGCCGATCCGTGAACTACGACGGAATCCATGGCGCCGAACTGGCTCATAAGAGTATGCCCCAGCATTCCGCTTACTCCGAGAACGAGCACCCGCGGAGGCATGCGTCTAAGAGTCCGTGGCAGTTTTGTAATCGGCGAATTCAGGCAGAGTTCTGAGCAGTTCTGCGACGCCGGCCGCGTCAAGGCGTTGCGTGTTGTGTGATGTGTAGTCTTCGGTCTCTGCCTGCTGTCGCTCACCTTGATCGAAATACAGGCCGTAGTCGAGGGAGCGGGCATCGAGCGGCACTCTGAAATACTCGCCCCGATCCTCGGCCCGGACCATCTCCTCGCGACTCAAAAGAGTCTCGAAGAGCTTCTCCCCGTGGCGGGTCCCGATGGTCGCGAGCTCGGGCTCGTAGCCAAGGACGCTGGCCACCCCCAGTGCGAGATCGCGAACTGTGGCCGCTGGCGCTTTGCGAACGAAGATGTCTCCAGAGCTCGCGTGGGCGAGCGCGTGCTCCACCAAGTCGATCGAGTCTGCCAAGGACATCAGGAACCGCGTCATCTCAGGATCCGTGATCGTCAGCTTTTTCTTTGCTTTGATCTGTTCGACGAACAGCGGCACGACCGACCCACGCGAGCAGAGGACGTTGCCATAGCGCACGATCGCGACTTTCGTTTCCGACTCCGGGTTGTTGCGAGCAAACGCCTGAACGGTCTTCTCCATCAGGGCCTTGGTCATACCCATGGCGTTGATGGGATACACGGCCTTGTCGGTGCTCAGGCAAACTACCGACTCGACGCCGGCCTCAGCCGCGGCCTCGATCACGTTGGAGCTGCCATTGACGTTCGTGAGCACAGCTTGGGCCGGGAAGAATTCACAGGATGGAACCTGCTTGAGAGCCGCTGCATGGAACACCAGGTCAGCGCCATTGGTCGCCTCGGCTACGCTGCCGTAATCTCGGACATCCCCTACATAGAACCGGGCGCGGGGATCCCCGAGCTCTCGACGCATTTGGTCATGTTTGGCCTCGTCGCGACTGAGGATTCGAACCTGGCGCACTTTGTGTGCCAAAAGGCGGCGCACCATGACGGATCCGAACGACCCCGTGCCGCCGGTCACGAGCACGGTCTTGCCGTCTAGATCAGGCAATTTCGACTCTCGGCCGCTGGTCGGTGAGGAGCTGTTCGATGCGCTGGACTCCAATCGTCAACGCAAACTCGGCTTCATAGGTTGCGCGCGCGCGCGCGCCGATTCTCTCCAACTCGCCCTCACCCACATCGAAGGCCAAACGTATGGCTTCCTCCAGCTCAGCTGGCTCCCCGGGGGCGCAGGTCCATCCTGAATGCGAGCGGGATACGACCCCCTCAGCCTCTCCGAGAGCGGCGACTATCACCGGCTTACCGCACGCTAGGGTCGCAGGCAGCTTGCCAGGCATGGCAACCTCAGCCAGCGGGTCCGCCCGCAAGCTCACAAGGTGGATATCGCCCACCGACATGAGGCGGGTCATGTCCGCGGTGGGCCACCTGCCCAGGAAGGTGATGTTCGTGAGGCCTCTGTGCGCGACGTCTTCACGGAGTCGCGCCTCCGCAATGCCGCTCCCGGCAATCACGCAACGAAAGTCCCGGTTGTCTTGGAGCCGGTCGCACGCATCCACCAGCACGTCGAGGCCCTGAGCCTCCCCGATGGCGCCCGCATACAGCAGCACCCGCTTTCCTTCCAGGCCGAGCGCCTTGGCGAGCTCCTCGTCTTTTGGCACGGGGCGAAAGATCGTCTCGTCAACCCACAACGGCGCATAGGAGAGCTTGTCACGCGGTACTCCACGCTGCACCAGAAGGTCGACTTGCCGGCGCGAAGTGCAGGCGATCGAATCCGCCATCTCGTATGTCGTCGACAGCCACTTTTCCAGGCCACGCTCGAGCCATCGCCATCTGACCATCGAACGGCCAAAGCCGCTCACGGTGAGGCTTTCAGGCCACAGATCCATGATATGGAGAACGACACGGGGGCGGTATCGGGCTTTGATCAGCCAGGTCGGCAAGCCTACCGTGGGTGGCGAGTTGTAGACCCACAGCGCCTCGGTGTCCTTGAACCAGCCGGTGCCCCACAAAGAGGCCGAGATGGCAAATGTCCCGTAATTAGCCAGCCGGCCCAGCCTGGACGCGTCATGGCTGGGAAACAGAGCAACCCTCCGAACTGGCAATCCCGACACCACCTCATCGCGTCTCCAGGCCATCCGGTACCCGTCGAACAGGCGGCCGCTAGGGTAGTTGGGAAAGCCTGTGAGCACCCTTACGGGGTACCGGCGCTTCGCCAGCTCGCGGCCAAGCACTTGAGGCACGGTTTGCGGCTCCGGTTCGTACCACTGGGACAACAGCCCAATTCTCGCTCGATCGCTTGGTCGGTCCGTCGCCACGGTCGCCGTCCCTGGCCCGGTTGCCGTTAACACGGCCTGAGGATAGCTTGGGCGGGACAGAGGTGGTTTAGCCCAGACTGAGACTCGGCAGCTTCGCTTGGGCAGCTTGACCGGCGGCAATGCTCACGCCTCTAGAAGAGAAGCTGATGACCCGGTCCTGGCCGAGGTCGCCGTTGACGGTATATGAGTGGCCGCTACCGTCATTCCAAATCACCGTGATCGCATCGGGGAGCGTGCCCGGCTGCTTTTGCCAGTAGATGGATGATTCACCTCGCCCATCGGCGATCCAAGGGGTGTCGTAACCAAATATCGCCTGAGCCGAGTGCCCGTAGCCGTGGAAAAGGGGGACCCAGCCGTCGATCATCTGAGTACCGGTGGGCGGAGGAGGGTCGGGGTATTTCACCCGCCTCAGATTGTCGCCGGTGTTGGTTGCGTTACCGCTCACGTAGAGCCGGAGGTATGCGCTGTAGTACTCCCGTGGACGGTCTGCGAACGGCATGTTGTCGGTGATGTCAATCGTCACCCGATGATGTAGATAATTGCCGTTTCGCGTGAGCTCTACGGTGAAATGCCTGACTACAAAATAGTTGGCCTTGGTGCCTCCGAGGTTGCTTTCGACTTCCATCGTGTAGTCGGGCGCGCCGGTCGGATTCAGCGTTCCCGTCCAACCGAATTGGGTCAGCACCTTCTCGACGTTGCCACTGTTGAAATAGGCCTGAAGGTGGCGCGCCGCCGCTAGGTCATTCAGCGTGCTCAGCAGTGCCGGCCACTGCGATGGGGGAAGAGTCGCTATCCGCTGCATCAGCGGACCCGCAACCGCGTACAGGATTGCCTTGTGACTCGAGTCTGTGGCCACAAGGTCAGATTGGACGACCAGCGGGACAAAGTTGGTGGAAGTCAGGGTAATTCCATACCCTGGGACAGGGAGGGGTCCCGTGAGGCCAAGCATCGCTGCCACCGTGTAATAGTCCATTGAGATCACCCCGTCGAGGTGGCCAACGTATGGTTGAGCGAAGCGCTCGCCAGCTAAAGCGTTAGATGGGAAGTCGGGGAAAAAGTTGGAATCGATGAAGCTCCAACTGGTGTTGGGTATGAACTCTCGTATCGGTCCGGGCGGAGTGACATAGCCCGGTTCATCCGGCGAGGCTCGGCTGCCAATGAGGTCGGTGGCGTTTCCACTCTTGATCAGCTTCAGGCTGCCCTGGTTGGTCTGAAGAACGGAGTACGTGCCGATGAATCCGCCACCGGGACGGAGCTCGGCGGGATTGACCTGCTCGATGAGGTATGTCCGCGGGCCGTTGCCTCCAAGTACTTCTGTAATGATCGGGACGAGGGCTGTGAACTCGTCGGCTGCGGCGACTGCGCTGGTGATAGTCGCCTTGGCCTTGAGGAATGACGCCTGCTGGCTTACCGAAAGGACGCCAATATCCACTCCGGCCGCTGCTTTTTGCGCCCGGTCGAGGTCCGCGCGAACTGTGACCAGGCTCTGACTTGTTTGGTTCAGGACGGCGAGGAGGCTCTTGCCCTGCTGGCCGCCCGCACTGGGGGGTTTGATGAGCTGCCCGTCAAGCTTGGTCAGCTCGAGGCCTGCGTTCGAGATCGCAATGCCCATGTCAGAGATCCCGTCCACCGCCACGTGTCTCGGTTTGACCAATCCCCCGACGTCCGGCAGCCCCTCCAGCTGACGCAGCAACTGATTGCTGTCGGCGATCTGGCGGGCAACCGTGAACTGCAGCTTGGCGGTTGTGAAGTGGACGTTGGTCTGCGCGATTAAGGTTTCGTCATGGGTTGAGTTGGCGGTCTTTAGGCTTGCTTTGGCCGCCTCTAGCTCGCTCTGACCGGCTTCGAGGTGCAGCGCCAACTGAGACTCCAGCTGGTTGGTCTGAGTCTTTACCGACCGATAGACGAGCGCGCTGGCGGCCCCACTGCCTACGACCAGCACAGCGACGATGGCCAAAGCGATGATGGCGCCACGCGGGTACTTGCGGCGAGAGCGGACTGCCGACGCTCTAGCGCGCCTGATCGCGACGGATCGAGTGGTCATTTACCGCAAGCCCGGCGGCGGCACGCATTAGTTTCTAGGAAGGCCATGTTGTTGCTCATTCAACGGTGGAGAACGATGTTGCGGTACGTCTCGGGCCAGCGGGCTGATTGCACGGCCCCCATACAGTCTACCCACCTCCTCATTTACTGGTCTGACCAGGGATCGCGGATCAGATCAATCTCGCTTACTGACGTGCATGAGTCCTTCAGAGTGAGTTAGGAGGCGCCCCTCACGAACGTGGTCGAACCGCTCTCGTCGTAGATCACGGTGGCCCATGGATGACTGGGTAGGGGCCAAGGGTCCTTTGCGTGGCCCTTAGGGAGCCACCGAACCGCAGATCGAGATCCCGGAAGATCCTGCGGCGCCAGCGCGTGCCAGGCGTGCCGCCTAGGTGCCGGTGAGGCCGCTGAGGCAACTAAACTGTGATGGCGCTGCTGCCGGCGCCCGCTTCATGATCGATGGCGGTGATCCGGCCGCTGCAGAGGGCTGCGGTACCCCAGGAAGGCCAGCCCAGACACGATGTGAGTCTTGACGATGGCTGCCCAGGCTTGGCAGTCCGGTGCCTGCGGGTTACACGCCTACAAGCGCGGTTGACTGTGGCTAACGCGTAAAGAGTCGTACCGATCCCACCAAAGATCCCTGCCCGCTGGAGCTCGTTGCATTACGGAAGCCCGCGGCGCGAACTGGAGGACGAACGCCACCAGTGGCTGGTCCGAGTACACGTTCGCCGAACCTGTGTCCCCTTCCGAACCCGCCTGAGAATCTCTGGGTTCGAGGTGCGCTGTCTACTGCCCGTCGTAGCTCATGAAGGTGGTCGCGCTGCTCTCGTTGCAGATCACCGCCACCTGGCCACCAGACGAGGTCGTGATGAACGCTGTCGCTCGCGTCCCGCTGGGCAGCCCGCCGGTAGGCTGGTACAGACCCCAGAAAGCGTTGGGGGCCGGGACTAGGGTCTGCGTCGTGCCGACCGCTGATCCGGTGGCGGTGGCGTAGTAGTTGACGGTCACCGTGGTCGAGGCGGTGCCCGTGTTCATGATCCCCTCGCCCGTGTTCCAGGGGTCCGAGCCGGCGTTCTCCACCAAGGGCAGATGCAGCGTGGCGCTGCCCGCGTTAAAGGTGTTGTATGAAGTCGACTGCTTGGCGCTGGTGCTCGAAGGCGCCACCTCGTTGACGATCGCGGCGATGGCCACCGTGCTCGTGATCACCGCCGTGTAGGCGCCCGGGCTCGGGATGTCGGTGCCCTGGTAGACCCCCAGCGAGCCGTTGGCCGTGATGGGATGGGTGGTGGTCGTGGCCAGGCTGCCGGTGGAATCGTAGTACTTGATCGTCACCGTGCCCGCGCTCCAGCCCCACGAATCTTCTGGAACGGATTCGGAATTGCGCGCGCATCTTAACCCGGCCGCAGCCACCGCGAACGCATTGCGACAAATAGCCTCAGTCCGGTTTACGCGCCTCGCAGATCAGCGTGAAGCCAAACAGATCGATGGCCGTGCGCAGCAGCGGCCCGCGCGCCAGGGACTGCACCCCGGGCAGCGACCACGCCCAACCCGCCAGGGGAAGCAGCCTGCGGTAATAGACGACGCCGGTCCAGTCTTTTTCGCGCAGGCTGTGGTCGACCCAGCCCGGAAAGTGAAGGCGCGGCTCGAGGCCGGCCGCCCGAAAGAATCCCAAATATGTGCGGGCCCAGTAGAGATGCTCGCCGGCAGCCTCCCCCCTCCCGCCGAGTATCGGAGATTCATCCCGGAAGAGACCCTTGGCCGGCTCGTTCAAGGTCAGGAGAACACCCCCTGGTCGAAGGACCCTTGCCGCGTTGCGGAGCGTCCGCGCGGGATCCGAAGAATGGTGAAGCGCCGCTGAAGTCGTCACCAGGTCGAAGGCGTCGTCGGCAAACGGCAGCTGCTCCATGTCGCCCACTACATAGTCGACGCCTGCACTACTGGCTTCGTCGAGGACGTCCGTGACAAGCTCGAAGTCGCGGTCGCCGGCGCCGCCCTCGATTTGCGCCAGGCGTTCGTGAGGGTCTTCGATGTCGAGAGAGACCGCCTCGAAGCCACGCCGGCTGAGCTCGGCCGCCAGCCAGCCGCTGCCACCTCCGAGGTCGAGGCTGCGGCCATGTTGCACCCTGATCGCGTCGAGCGCCGCCTCGGCGTTGTCGCGGATCAAGCGGTTGTACGTTGCAAGTCCAATCCGGCTGATGTTGCGCCGGTAGGCATCCTTTTCCTCGCGGCTCAGCTCGCCTCTTCTCTCGCGCGCGTTCTCCTCCAGCTGACCCGCGATCTCTGGTGTCAGCTCTCCGATTGCGTGAAGTACGCCCTGGCGCACCTCGAGCCGGTGCCCCTGTGGACATTCCACCCAGCCCCCCTCGATCGTGTCCTCGGCTCCGGGGGCGGTCATCGGATGGGCGCCGCACCGCGGGCAGATCAGCGCCGGCAGCAGGTTGCGCCTCATGCAGCCGCGATTCTAGGTGGAGGGAGAACTTAGTCGTTCAGCGGCTGTAACCATCGAGCGTACTCACAGTGCCCAGACATTCACCACGGGAGACGCCACTGATGCGCCTGCGTTCGGCTGCGTTGATGTTGGCGACCGCTTTGACTCTGATCGCTTCGCCGGTCGCGGCGCAGGGACGCCCGTACCAGACCGGGGTGGCCGGAACAGCCGCTGTGCTGCCGGCCCCCGTGAACTCCGCCTACGGTGGCTAGACAAGTGCGGTCTACGTCGAGAACGTGAGCCACCTTGGCCTGCCGGCCAACGTTTCGATCTAGTATTTCGATGCCAACGGGAATCCCGTCGGCGCAGGCGATTCAACCCCAACCGGGGGCATCCCGTTTTGGGGCGAATGGACGGTGAGACAGGACAACGGCACCTCCTACATGCCTGCGGGAGCGGGCTGGGGTCTAGTGACGAGCGACCAGCAGGTGGCGATCTTTGTGAACGAGCTCGCGCCGGCGATCGTCAACAATGCCTATGGCGGCTACACCACGGGCATCGGGCTGAACAACACAAGCGCCTCCATGACCACCGCGACTGTGAACTACAGCGATCAGGCAGGCACAACGTTGAAAACTCAAACCGTCGACCTACCCGCCCACGGCTACGCCGGCCTCTACAGTGGCGACGCATTCTTGCCTTGCCCATGGGCTTCACCGGCACGACCACCATCACAAGCAGCGGCGGCGCGGTCCTGACCGGGATCGTCAACGAGGTCGGCCCAGGCGGCCAGTTCAGTTCTTACGACGCGGTTTCGGCGGGCACCTCCGCGCTCTACGTCCCGGCCGCCCTCAACAACGCCTACGGTGGTTACACAACCGGCATGGGCATCCAGAACACGACCGGCACGGCAGGATCGGTCACCGTCACCTACTACGATGGTTCCGGCGCCAGCGCCGCTTCGGTCACCAAGCCAATTGCGGCCCACGGCTACCTTGGCATCTATCAGGGCGGATCGGACGGGCCTCCTGCAAGCGTCTCCGGATACTCAGCAGCCATTGTCGGCACGGTCGGAATTGCGGCGATCGTGAACGAAACCGCCCCTGGCGGAACCCAGTCCACCTCATACAACGGCGAGCCCGCCGCCTCCGGCTATCTCAACCTGGCGCTGGTCGAAAACACGGGATCGGATGGCTGGACCACGGGACTCGGCATTGTGAACGTCACAAGCGCCAGCGTCTCATTCACGCTCACTTACTTCAACGCCCAAACGGGCGCCCTCCTCTCGTCGGCGTCGCTCACGCTGGCAGCACACGCGTACATGGGCCCCTACACGTCCGCCGACCTTACGGCAGCCGGCACGCGCGCCACCGCGTGGCTCAGCTCCAGCACCCCTGGACTGGCGGCGGTCTGCAACGAGCAAGGTACGCGTTCGTTGATGAGCTATAACGGCCAATAACCAAGCCGATCTCCCCAAACTGGTGTTCTAGGAGCCCGCTGAGGTCACCCGAGGGCTGCCGCTTTAACCGCAAACGTTGTAGCCTTCGGCGGCGTGACGAAACGGTACGACCAGCTGAGCACCTTAGTCGCCGGCCTGGCGATCACCTGCGGAAATGGCGCCAGGGATCCCTCGAGCAGCGGAGGCGCTCAAAGGAGCCATCCGCCCCAGTCGCGGCCATCCGCCTGACCTCCGCCAACTTGTGCTGACGTTGGTCCCGATGAACATCAAGCCAACCCGCTCGTCGCAATTGCGATCGGCTGCATGGTGGGGGCTTCCAGTCCTTGCCGTCGTGCTGGTTCAGACCTATCTCGTGTTTCGCGAGCCGATCTTCAGCCCGGTGGACGAGCTGCCGCACACCGACTATGTCAGGACGATCGCCGAAATGGCCCACCTTCCTGTTTACGGTTCCGCCCGTATCGATCCCACCCTCTTGGCGGTGTACCTGCACGAGTATCCATCCGCTTTTGATCCCAGTCACTTCCGCCTGCCCGCACTCGTCTATTTCGATTACGAAGCGGTGCAGTTTCCCGTCTATTACATCGCTGCCGCGCCGCTGTACCAGCTCTTTCACCGAAATGCCGTCGTCGCGATCTACGCGTTGCGGCTGCAAAACGTCCTGTATTCGGTAGCGCTCCTGTTGCTTCTCATGCTGACGCTGCGATGGATGTTTCCAAGGCGACCGGAGGTGGCCGCACTCGCCCCACTGACGTTCCTTTTGATGCCGGGCGTCAGCCTGCGACAGAGCCAGGTCACCAACCAGGTCCTCGCGACGCTGCTTCTCGCGGCCCTGTTCACGCTTCTGCTCCAGAAAGGACAGACCAGTCCCGGGCGGCAGGCCATGGCCGAAGGCGCCCTGATGGGCATCGCCGTCATGACCAAGATCACGGTCTTGGGGGCGGGCCCCACCGTTCTGGCAGCCTGGGCCACACGCACGGGCGGTTTACGGACGCGGCTTGTTCCAGGGGCGGCCGGCTTCGGGCTCACAATGCTGCCCTGGCTGGTGTGGTCGATAGCTGTCTATCACTCTCCCCTGCCGTGGGTCACCACCCATCTCGACGTGACCTTTTGTGATTGCTCCCCTCCCAAAACAATCGCCATCTGGAATGCGTTCCTGAGGGCAGTTTGGGTCAACTTCGTCTTACCGTTTGAGTGGGTGGGCTCGAGCGGATCTTGCACGCCACAGTGCTACGCGATCTCTCCGCGCACCCAACTCATGAAATTCGGTCTGCTGGCCGCCGGTCTCCTGACCCTGGCTGTCTTGGTTTGGGCATTGGTCGCGCTCTGGAGTCACCGCGAGGACAAACGGCGCGCTGTGATCCTTTCGCTTCTCGCCGTGGCCGGGGTTGCCGCCGGCATCGTAGGTCTCGATGCGTCACTCAATCGCTTCTGGTCGACAGATCTACGCGAGACTTACGTGTTCGCGGCGCCGATTGTGCTGCTTCTAGGCGGGCTCGCTGCCCGCTTCGATCGCCGCTGGGTGGTGCTCGTGCTGGGCGGCATGCTGGTCTTGTGGCTCGTGATCGACCACCAGATCTACACGTCCACCAACTGCGCTGGGTGCCCTCCGAACTATTTCCGCGTGCCCTAGGTCTGCTGCTTCGGGCGACCGTGTCAGGATGTGTTGGGACGCTGCGGACTGGATCAACTGCTCGAGCTCGTCGCTCGCGGTGTCCCAGGAGAAGCTGTTCGACCACTCGCGTGCCCGGGCGCCGAGCGCTTCACGTCGCTTTGGGTCGCGCAGCAGGCCGGTGAGCTTGCAGACCAGCTCCGCACTGTCGTCGCGCTCGAACAGTTCACCGGTCTCGCCGTCCAGGATCGAGTCACGCAGGCCCGCCACCCGCGACGCCACCGTCGGCACCCCAAACTGGGCCGCCTCGAGCACGGTCAGGCCCCAGCCTTCTTTCAGGGACGGCTGGATGTTGACCCAGCAGGACGCCACCACGTTCCAGCGCTCGTCGTCGGGAAGGTAGCCGTGAAACGTGATCGCGTCAGCACAGCCGAGGTCCTGAGCGAGGCGCCGAAGACTCTCCATCTCGCTGCCCGCGCCGACCACGTGCAGGCGCGTTTGCGGGAGTTCGCGCCGGATCTCCGCCAGCGCCTTCACCAACATGTCGACTCGCTTGTAGCGCTTCAATCGGCCGTAGTAGAGCAGGGACGGATAGGGGGTCTTGGTCCCCGATGGCCGAGGAATGGGTTCGTGGCGTCCGCAATGGATGAGGTGAATCTGGCCCGGCTGGATGCCATGCGCCGCCAGTTCATCCGCCGTACTTCTGGAGATGGCCATGAAGCGTTCCTTGCCATAGAAATGGGCAAGGCTGAACGTCTCCCACCAAGCCAGCAGCTGGCCGGTTGGAAACGGGAGATCATTGCGATATACGTCTCCGACGACGTGCAAGGCGACGGCGATCCTCGGCTGGCGTACATAGAGCGGCGTCAGGAAATGAAGTTGGCCTGTGTAGTCCACGATGACGTCGAAGTCGCCGCGATGGCGGACATACTTGATCGTGGACCACGCTGCCGTGGTGAAGCGATTGCCTCTGCGGTGGATCTGGATCCCGTCGATCGTCTCCCGTCGCTTGGCTCCTGGATATCCCCCGCAGTAGAGCGTGATCCGGTGCCCGCGTTCGGCGAGGCGGCGGAACAGGGCGTGGAGATGTTGCTCGGCCCCACCGGCATTTGGATTTGCGATGTCCCGAAGGTTGAGCACAAGGACGCGGATTCCCGGCGTCATCGTTCTGCGACCGCCCAGACATTGATGCCAAAGGTCTTAGCAAGTGGACCGATCGCCGTTACGGGCCAGCCGCTCAACGCGACCCGCTTCAGAACCGACCGCCACTCGCGCAGTTCTTCGACACCGTAGATCCCGCTGCACCAGACGCGGGCCCTGAAGCCCGCTTCCTTGAGGACTGCTCCCAGCGAGTCCGGGCTCTGCTCGTTGACGTGCATCGCCTGGCGATAGGGGCTGAACGGCACCGTTGAACCCGTCAAAGCACGTGTCAGCGGCCGGACCAAAGGGCCGAGGTGACGTGATTCAAACGCCCGCACGGCCAGCGTCGCGTAGTTCCGATTCGGCTCCGTGTGCACGATCAAGAGGCCACCCGGTTTAAGCACACGGTGAGCCTCGGCGAGCGTCTGCGCCAAACCCTCGGGATACAGGTGCTCGACGAGGTCGAGCATGAAGATGCGGTCAAAATGCGCATCTTCGTAGACAAGCTTGCGCGAGTCCATGGCGGCGAAGGTGCAGCGCTTTCGTACCTCATCGGGATAAGAGCCGAGCGCCTCGCGAGCAATGTCGAGAGAGCTGTCCGAGTAGTCGATTCCCACCGCCTCGGCACCCGCCATCGCGGCGTGAAATACGACCTCGCCCCGACCCGTGCCCACGTCAAGACAGCGCTGTCCGGGGCGGATACGTGCCAGGCGAACGGCTCGCGCCAGGCGAGGCGGAAGTCTGCGGCCGTGTGTGGCGTCCCAGTCCTGATAGCCCTGCACGTGGCGGTAGTACTCCCGTGTGTAAAGCTCCGGACTGACCTGGCGATCTTCCAAGTCGGCCTGAGCATACATGACCTTGAGCTCGGCGCCCATGCCCGACGACTCCGCTTTTGGCGATCATTCTGCGGACCCGCGCGGACGCCGCACCGGAGCCAGCGGGAGATCCGGCATGCGCGGGAGTGGAGAGACGGGCAGCGCCTACGGAAACGTTGAGGCTGACGGCGAGAGCGCCGCGGCGAGCGCGCATATCGAGCTCGCCGCGTGCGACTTCTCCTCCTAACTCACTGGCCGCTGTAGCTCATGAAGCTGGTGCTGCTCTGCTGGTTGACGATGACCGCGAGCTTGCCTCCGCCGCCCGGATTGGTCACAGTCAGGGTTGCCGTCGCGCTGCTACCTGAGGCGACCCCTCCGTCACCACCAGGCCCCTGGTACACGCCGGCGAAGGCCCCGGGGGCCAATGTGAGAGTGGTGCTCGTTCCCACCTGAGCGCCGCTCACGGGGTCGTAGTACACGATCGATACGGTGGCAGACCCCGTGCCCACGTTTTCAACGCCAAACCCGGTGCTGAACCCGTTGACCGAGTCTTCGACCAACGGCAAATGCACTGTCGGTATGCCGGCAGCAATCGTGTTGTAGCTCGTGCCGACGCTGCCGATCACCTCGTTGACGATCGCCACCACCGGCTGGTCGCTGGTGATCACGCCGCTACCGGCAAAGCCGTCCGGTAGCCCCGCCCCGTTGCCGGCCCCGTTGTAGATTCCCGCGAACCCGTGTGGAGCCACTGTGAACGACTCGCTCTTGGTCACTGAACCGCCGGCGTAGTTGATGGTCACGTTGGCGGTCGAGTTGCTGACGTTCTGGATACCCATTCCTGTGAAGTAGCCGCCGTACGCGTTGTTGAAAACAACCGGGGCGTAGAGCGTGGTCGAGCCAGAGTTGGTCGCGCTGTAGGTGAGGAAGCCGCCGGGTCCGACCTCGTTGACGATCACGGCGAGGTTCTGCGCGGGAGATGAGGTGATGGTGGCCGTGCCGTGGAAACCGACCGGCAGCGGAGTGCCTGCCTCTCCCTGGTAGAGACCCCAGTACGCGTTCGGCGCCAGGCTCTGGGTGCGCGTGGTCGCGATCGCGGAACCGTCCGGATTCCGATAGGTAACGGTCACGGTGGTGGTCGCCGAGCCGGTGTTGGTGATCCCGAAACCGGTCGTATACCCGCCGTAGGCCTGGTTCATCACCGCGGGGGCATACACCGTTGGGCCGGTGGCGGGATCAGGCAAGGCGCTGTAGCTGCTGCCGTCTGAGCCGGCGAGCTCTTGATTGGCGAAAGCGACCACCGGCACCGACGTGTTCACACGCCCGGAGCCAGCCCCGCCCGAGGCAAAGCTATGCCCGTTGTCCTGTCGAACGCTCCAGACGGCGCCGTTGGCGAGCGCAGGGCTAGAGTCGCCCGTGCCCACCTGCGTTCCGGAGGTGTTGTAGTAGGTGATGGTGATGGCGCCTGCCGCCAGTGCTGCGCCGCTCTTGTTCTGGAGGTAGATCGTGGTCGTATAGCCGCCATAGGCGTTGTTCATGAGCGCTGGGAAATGAAGGATCGACGGTGTGACGAAGCTCTGTTCGATGCCGTAGGTCGCGCCGTTACCGGTGACTGCGACCGTCCTGTAGTAGTAGGTCGCGAACGGGGTCAGGCCCGTCACCGCAGCACTGATTGGCGCCGCCGTCGTGCCACTGCCCTCGACCTGGATAGGGGTCGAGGTCGTGTACGTTCCGCTGGTCGTGCCCAGCTGGAAGTAACCGTTGGTGGTCCAGCCGTTGGGATTGATGGTTCCGTTCAAGGTCGCACCCGTGTCGAAGACACTGGTCGCAGCTCCGGTAGTTGCAACGGCCACTCCGGTCGGGTCCGCGCTGAAGCTGGCGGTCGCCGGCGCCATCAAGTTGGTCGAGGGCTCGGGCACACAGCTTTGTGCCGTGCTGACGTTGATGGCGTTCGTTCCCGGTGTGTCGTTGACATCGATGGTCGCGGTCCCGATCCACGTCAATCCATCTGCCTGCCACCCGGTGCCGGAGCCAGTTGCTGTCACAGGGTGGCTGCCGGGCGAGTAGGTCACGACGGGCGCCACCGTGGTGTTCATCTGGCGGTTGAAGGTCAGGGTCACGGTCATCGTTCCGGTGCCCAAGGACCCATTCGCGTTCGTATTAGGGCTGGTTGCCGTAACGGTAACCGTCGGAGTCTGGGCGCTCACTGGATTGGTCGAGTCGATGGTGCCTGTCCCGCCAAGCTGTCCGGTCACCGGCCCACCCGCCTGGCCCCACCAGTTGGCGCGCGCTAGCGTGGTCGCGGCAGTAGCGTAGAGGTCATATCGACCGGTCCCTGAGTTGTGGAACAGATCACTGCCTGTGATCTGGTTCCCGGTCGAGGCGGAATTGAGCCCACCAGCGTTGTCGTGGATGCTCAAGCAATCAAGTGTCAGCGAAGACGAAGAGCCCGCCACGACCGCGAAATAGCTGGTCGAGGTGCCGCCCACGTTGGTGAATCGACTGGTCATCACGGTGCTTGGCGTGCTGCCTTGAAAGACGAGGCCGCCCTGGCTGATGTTCTGGATGGTGTCGCCGACAAAGGAGTTCGGGCCACCAGTGAGGTAGGCGGCGTTGCCGCTGATGGTGTCAAATGTGGAGCCGCTGACCGAGACGGGGGTGCTCGTCGCGTAGAGGGCGTCGCTGCTCGTATTGGTCAGCGTGCTGTTGTTCAAGACCAGGCCGAAGCTGCCTCCCGCCGGGTTGCTGGTGGCGCCGCTGCTGATGGAGATGGCGTCGCTGTAGCTGTAGCGGATGGTCGTGTTGGTGAAGGCGGCGCTGCCGCGCAGCCCGCTGGTGCTGTCCTGGATGATGTTGATGCCGCCCCAGTCGTTGCTGACCACGCCGCAGGTGCTGCTCACGAACACTGTCGGGCAGGTCGCGATCCCGACCGGGTCGCGGAAGGTGGTGAAGATCTTGGCCGCGTTGCCGCCGCTGGCGTCGGTCGCATTGATGACCGCCCCATTGACGTTGAGGCTGCCGCTCAGGAACTTGACCAGCGAGCCCTGGGGCACGCTCAGGGTCGTGCCTGAGCTGAGGTTGACGGTCCCAATAGCGAGGTAGCCGAAGGCATGGTCGCTGGCGCTGTTGGTCGGCGTCAGCCAGCTCAGGCTGGCGGTCAGCGTGCCCGCGACGGTGATCGCGTCCAGCCCGTTGCCCGAGCCGTGGTTGCCGCTCACCGACCCCGCCAGGTCGCCGGTGTAGTAGGGCAGGTCGATAGCCGATGACTTGTTCCCCAACCCGCTAGTGGTGATGGTGTTGCCGCTGATGGTCGGGTTGGCCACCCCGCCGTACTCGTAGATCCCGTAGCTGCCCGTCCCGCTGATGATGTTGTTGGTCAGGCTCGCCGTCTTGGTCAGGGACCCGTCTGTGAAGTAGATCCCCTCCCCTGTCAGCGCGCTGATGGTGGTCCCGGTGACGCTCAGGTTGCCGGCGGCGATATAGATCCCACGGCCTGTCGTGTTGCTGATCGTGCTCGCGCTGACCGAGACGGGGGTGCTCGTCGCGTAGAGGGCGTCGCTGCTCGTATTGGTCAGCGTGCTGTTGTTCAAGACCAGGCCGAAGCTGCCTCCCGCCGGGTTGCTGGTGGCGCCGCTGCTGATGGAGATGGCGTCGCTGTAGCTGTAGCGGATGGTCGTGTTGGTGAAGGCGGCGCTGCCGCGCAGCCCGCTGGTGCTGTCCTGGATGATGTTGATGCCGCCCCAGTCGTTGCTGACCACGCCGCAGGTGCTGCTCACGAACACTGTCGGGCAGGTCGCGATCCCGACCGGGTCGCGGAAGGTGGTGAAGATCTTGGCCGCGTTGCCGCCGCTGGCGTCGGTCGCATTGATGACCGCCCCATTGACGTTGAGGCTGCCGCTCAGGAACTTGACCAGCGAGCCCTGGGGCACGCTCAGGGTCGTGCCTGAGCTGAGGTTGACGGTCCCAATAGCGAGGTAGCCGAAGGCATGGTCGCTGGCGCTGTTGGTCGGCGTCAGCCAGCTCAGGCTGGCGGTCAGCGTGCCCGCGACGGTGATCGCGTCCAGCCCGTTGCCCGAGCCGTGGTTGCCGCTCACCGACCCCGCCAGGTCGCCGGTGTAGTAGGGCAGGTCGATAGCCGATGACTTGTTCCCCAACCCGCTAGTGGTGATGGTGTTGCCGCTGATGGTCGGGTTGGCCACCCCGCCGTACTCGTAGATCCCGTAGCTGCCCGCCCCGCTGATGGTGTTGTTGGTCAAGCTCACGGTCTTGGTCAAAGTCCCATCCGAGAAGTTGATGCCATAGGTCCCCGGCGCGCTGATCGTGGTTCCGCTCACGCTCAGGTTGCCGGCGGCGGCGTAGATGCCGTTGCCGCCGGAGTTGCTGATCGTGCTGCTGGAGATCGCCATTGGAGTGTTCGAGGAATTGATCCCATCGTTTGAGCTGTGAGCGATCGTCACGTTGTTCAGGGATATGCCGGCTGTTGCAGCGCTGTTTGCGACAAGGCCGTAACTCCCGTCGTTGATGCTTACGTATGCGAGAGTGCCGCTGCTCTTGTTTCCGGATCCATCCGCCTGAAAGCTCAGGCCGGCCCACGAGCCAGGGGTGGAGGACGGACCGGTGAAGGTGACGTTGTTGATCGCTGACGTTCCCGTCGTCACAATCGTGCCGCCGACGGCAGCCAGGCCTCCTGAACCAAGGGCTTGCACCTGGACCGGACCACCCGAACCATCGAGCGTGATGGTGGCTCCGAATGGAACTGTGGCGCCGCTGGTGCAGATCTGATAAGGGCTCCCGGCCGCATTCCACGTGGCGCTGGTCAGGCTTCCGCAAACAGTTGTCGGCCCGGCGGCGGCCGCCCTCAGGGCTTGATGCTGGCCGATGGCGATGACGCACGCCGCGATCGCAAACGCGAACGCGCTGATCGCAACGACTCTTGACAGCGGGCGCGTGCCAGCCTTGCAGATCACTTGCACCACGGTCATCAATCCCCTCGTTCTCCCGGTCTGGTGGCAAAATCACATCGAACCGTCAGACGCCCGGTCCGCGGACGATTGCCCGAAGACTCCGCCAGGCAACGACGTCACGATGAGGCCCGCTTCCACGACCACACACACGCACCCGGGCACCCCGAGTCGCAGGCGGTAGCCTAGCGCGTCACAGCTACGTTGTCACTGGGGCGAAGGTCCTAGGCGGCGCCTGATTTGTTTCAGCCGTCCGACCCGCAAAACATCGTTTCTGCCCCTGCGCGGCTACTGTCCTCCGTAGCTCATGCAGCTGGTGGCGCTGCTCTCATTGCAGATCACGGCCACCTGCCCCGCGCTTGTCGCGACGGTGGCGGTTGCCTGACTTCCGGCGATGGTCAATCCTCCCGGGGGCTGATAGACCCCAGTAGGCATTGGGAGCCAAGGATATTGATCGCGACAATCCAAACTGGAGTTCCAGTTGTGGCGTCGTAATAGTTGACCGTGATCGAGGTTTTAGTCGCGCCGATGTTAATGATGCCCAGCCCAGTGGACCAGCCGTCCCAGCTGGCGTTGGTGACCAGCGCCGGATTCATGCCGGCCGAGCCTGCATGTGAAAGTGTCGATGAGCGGTCGATTGCTGAGCCGCGCCACTCGGCGGTGCGACTTCATTGACGGTTGCTCCCAGCGTGACTCCGGCGGTTGGCGTGGTGATCACAGCTGTGTACGCGCCGTCCGAGGAGATGTCGGTGCCCTGGTATATGCCCATGTATCCATTGCGGGCGACGGTGGAACTCGTCGTGGTTGATCCGCCGATGGAGTCGTAGTAGGTGAGGTTCAAGGTGCCGGCAATCGCGCTCAGGTTCTGAACGCCGCAGCCGGTGTTGTAGCCGCCGAAGGGTCGCCCATGTGCGCCCACCGGTGCCGCGAGCTCTGTGCTTGTCGAGCGAGTCGGCCTTATCAGCGCGCTCATGACCGATGCCAGCCGCACAGCTCGGCGGAACGAGCCCAACCGCACGCTGGTACGCAAGGGCGGTGCCGCACTGATCCCCAGGCCTCGTTTATGCGCAGGCGCCGAGCTTGGAGTCGCCGCGGTGGCGCGGGCCAGGAAGGCAATCACGAAGAGGGTAACAAGACCTCCGCCGACCTCAACGGTTGATCTCCCTCCCTCCAGGGTGGCGACCGCACCGCCATCGCCGCAACCCTGCCGAACGATGGCGTGGGAGTCGTGGCAGGGCGGTATCAGACCGCCAGGAAAATCAGCTGGAAATCAAGCTCCACCCGCTGCCCCGGCGCGACCGTCACGGTGCGCGTGTCGTTGGACAGCCTGATGCTCTGGGCGGTCAGGACATGCACCGTGTAAGTGCCGGCGGAGATCGAAAACGAATACCGGCCCCCAGCATCGGTGGTGGCCTTCTTCAAGGTGCCGCCCCCGGCGTCAATCTCGACCTGCGCACCGGCCATCGGCCGCAGCAAGCAAGGTATTGGTGTGGTCAGCGGGGGTGGCCCACCGCAGCCCCGGACCTGCACCACTCCGCTCACGGCGCCTGGTTGATCGGTTTGGCTGGAGCCGGCTGATCCACAACCCACCAGCAGGAGAAGCGCAGCCCCGACTTCAAGCCATCCCAGACGATTCATATCTTCTTTAACTCCGGAAACCCGGCAAACATGTCGGCGCGGGCCGGGCCGGGAACTCGGCACGGGGTGGCGCTCGAGTCAGATCCCGATGTAGCTCATGAACGAGGTCGCGTTGGATTCGTTGCAGATCACGGCCACCTGACCGCCCGACGTCGTGGTCACCACCGCGTTCGCCCGGGCTCCAATGGGCAGGCCTC
>Ga0307373_10004874_pt1 | contig 22316 bp, 18 predicted proteins | sample OX2MG_FD_202534 | JGI IMG/M metagenome (GOLD analysis project Ga0307373, IMG submission 202534) | Soil microbial communities from Risofladan, Vaasa, Finland - OX-2 | ecosystem: Environmental > Terrestrial > Soil > Coastal area > Acid sulfate soil | place: Finland: Risofladan, Vaasa | collected... | reverse complement strand
CGCCGTAGGCTCTTGTCCTATGAGCGACCGGGTGGCGGTGATCGGCGGGGGATCGTGGGGTACCGCGGTCGGGACCATCGTGGGGGCCTCGAATCCCGCCTCGCTCTGGGTGCGCTCCCCGGAGCTCGCCTCGTCCATGGCGGAGACGCGCCGGAACGAGAAGTACCTCCCGGACGTGCAGCTTCCCGACGGGCTCTTGGTGACCGCGTCGCTCGAGGAGGCACTCCAGGGGGTCAGTATCGTCTTCATGGCGGTGCCGTCGCACGGCTTCCGCTCCGTCCTGACCGCCATGCAACCGCTGGCCCACGGGATCGAGGCCGTCGTGAGCTTGGCCAAGGGCATCGAGATGGAAACCAACCTCCGCATGTCCCAGGTGGTGGGCGACGTGCTCCCGGGGGTTCCCGCCGGCGTCCTCACCGGTCCGAACCTGGCCCGCGAGGTCGCACAGGGGCACCCGGCGGCCTGTGTCGTCGCCCTGGCGAACGAGACCCTGGCGAGCCGGGTGCAGGCGCTGGTCCACACGCGTACGTTCCGTACCTACATGGGCACCGATGTCGTCGGGTGCGAGATTGCGGGGGCCACCAAGAACGTGATGGCCATCGCGGCCGGGATCGGCGACGGACTGGGACTCGGGGACAACACCCGGGCCGTCCTCATCACGCGGGGACTCGCCGAGCTGGGGCGCCTGGGCGTCGCGCTGGGCGGGAAGGTGCTCACCTTCGGCGGCCTGGCCGGTGTGGGTGACCTGGTGGCCACGTGTGCCAGCCCGCAGAGCCGTAACCGGACCGTCGGTTTCGCACTGGGGGAGGGGCGGTCTCTCGAGGACATCGTCGGGGGCATGCACATGGTGGCGGAGGGCATCAAGAGCGCAGGCCCGTTGGTCGGGCTGGCGCAGGCCAACGGTGTCGAGATGCCGATCGCGGAGCAGGTCCAGGCCATCGTGGAGGGACGCTGTTCGCCCAGCGACGCGCTGCTGAACCTGATGCGACGACCCTCCCGCCCCGAATGGGACGAGTCGCTCCTCAGGGGGCTCCCGACATGAGCGGGATCTTCCACAGCTACGACGTGCCGCCCGAGGCCGACGACGAGGCTCGCCGCGCTGCCGCGCTCAAGCACGTCAGGGAGGTCCTCCTGATGCACGGTGCCGGCGAGGAGGAGATCGACCGGGCCGTCGACGACGGCGTGATCGATCTCTTCGTGGCGGACCGCCTGCTGGTACCCTCGCGGCGCCGCTACACGAGGCTCGAGGTGTCCGAGCTGACGGGCGTGAGCGTCGAGATGCTCGAGCGGTTCTGGCGTGCGCTCGGGTTCCCCGGCGTCGACGATGACGACCGTGCGTTCACGGATCTCGACCTCGAAGCGGTGCGCCTCTTCCAGGGCTTGCAGGCGCTCGGGGCAGCCGATGCCGACACGGCGGTCCAGATGGCCCGCGTGATCGGTTCCTCCATGGCCCGCATCGCCGAGGCGGAGCTCGTGCCCGGGGACATGGTCAGTGCGGAGGTCGACCCGATCCTTTCGGCGGATGCGTTTGCCGGTGTCGCCGACGTCACGATTCCCGCCATGGCCAAGCTCCTGGAATTCGTGTGGCGCCGACAGGTCGCAGCGGGCATCCAGCGCAGCATGATGTTGCGCAGCCACGGGTTGGCGCCGGGGCAGAGCCCCGTGATCGCCGTCGGCTTCGCCGACATGGTCGGCTTCACGCTGCTGAGTCAGCATCTGAGCGACGAGGAGCTCGCCGCCGTCGTCCGCCGTTTCGAGGAGATCTCTCACGACATCGTGACCGGTGCCGCCGGCCGTGTGGTCAAGATGATCGGCGACGAGGTCATGTTCGTGGTCGACAGCGTCGCCGCCGCGGCGCGCATCGGCCTGAGCCTGGCGGATGCCTACGCGGACGACGACCTCTTGTCGGATGTGCGCGTCGGCCTGGCCTGTGGGCCCGTGCTCGTACGCGACGGCGACTACTTCGGTCCGACGGTGAACCTGGCTCACCGCATCGTGAACATCGGCAACCCCGGCACCGTGCTGATGTCCGACGATTTCCACACGGCGCTTGCCCAGGAGGCGCCGGACGAGTTCACGGGACAGGCGCTCCGGCCGCGCCTCCTGAAGGACCTGGGCCGGGTGCAGTTGTGGTGGTGCGGTCGGGTCGGTCAGGAGGCCGACGGGACCGGCGACGCGGCCGATCGACGGCGCAACGTCCGGTGGGAGCGGCTCTCCGAGGTCTTACGTGATCTGGAAGAGCTTCGGGGGGTCGGCGAGCGCCTCCTCACCGCCAACCGTCCGTCGGGGTCAGGCGTCGTGGAGCCGGGCCGTGGCGATGCCGAAGGGTCGTAGTTCGAAGGATCCCTCGAATGGCGTCTCCGGGTAGCCCCGCAGGTCGACCAGCCACCCGGTGCGACCGGGCAACGACACGACGGTCGACTCCCGCGTCGGATTGAAGACCCTGACCTCGAGCACGCCGGCCACGCGGTGCAGCGCACTGACCTCGGCGCCGTGGACCGTGATTTCGCTCCCTGTCGCCGGACGTGGCCCACCACCGAGGCTCTGGACCGACTCCAGGGGCAGGAGGACGTCGTCGGCCAGCCGATAGGGGTCGTCACAGTCGAGCGCGAGTGCGTAGCGCAGCTCGACCCGCTTGCCGCGCATCTGGAGGCCCTCCACCGCAGTGAGGGGACCGGCCGGGAAGGGCCGGTAGGCCATGCCGAGCCGCGACAGCATGCCGGTGGAGCGCAGGATCGTCAGGGCCAGCGTGCGTGCCGCGTCGTCATCGATGTCGATCAGCTCGTACTCGCACACCCCCTCGTGGACCACCGTGAGCCGTCCGGCGCTCACGAAGCGATTGGCGGGCGCCGTCGGCAGCCCGAATTCGTCGGGCCGGCCCTCGGCCGTGAGGCCTCGGGTCACGACGGCGAAGGCGCTCTCGGCCTGCGAGTGCTGCGCCGGATCCGGGAGCGGCAGGTGGACGCGTAGGCGGTGGTCACCGCTTGGATTCACGAAGCTGGTCTCCACGCGCACGGTTGCGTCATCGGCCAGCACCTCCACGTCGGTGTGGACGTCGACGTGGTGACTGCCGACCCGCTCCTGGCTGGTGCCGTCCACGAAGCTGGGCCAGTCGTAGGTGTTCGTGATGCGCACCCGTGCCCGCACGGGCCCGCGTTCCTCGACCCGGACGACGACGGCGAGCGGCGTGTCCACGAAGGTGTCCCGGCGTGGCGGGGAGTAGTTGTAGGAGTCGCCGAGGTCACCGCCGTCGACCAGCCGGCCGTAGCCGGGGGTGCCGTCCAGCGCGAAGGTGCCTGTCGCCGGATCGACGTCGATGCGCACGAGCCCGTTGGTCACCACGACCGACCCTTCGGGCTCCTCGACCGCCGCCGGGTGGGCCAGAGGGACCGGCTCGAAGGCGGCCCAGCCGTAACCGGGCACCTCGGCGGTGCGGGCCAGGATCTTGCGCGTCGATGGCTGATCCATGGCCACTCGAACGACCGCGTCGGGACGCGCCCCGAGCCTCGTGTAGACGTCCTGCTTCGCCTCCGCGATGGGGACGCCCGGCTTCTCCTCGGCACCGACGGCGATGGTGATGTCGAAGCCCTCGTCGGTGTCCTCAATCAGCACGTCCTGGATCCACGCGTCGTCGCTGATGCGCGGGCCCTGCATCATGCCGAGCACCGTGCGCACGGTGTCGGCGTCGAGCACCATCGATCCGGGCATGCCGGACCGCTCGGACAGCACCTGCACGTCGGCCGGGGCGGGGCCATCCGCCAGCACGACCAGATCGACGACACCTGACCGAGCCCGCTGGGACGCATTCAGGACCGTCGGTCCGGCGTGGGACAGCGAACGGGCGAAGGTCTTGACGGCCCTGTCCGCCAATCCGGCGCCGATGGCGCGCGCTTCGGCGTAGCGGTGGAGGACGGCGTCGACCACGTAGTCGACCGAGCAGGCGCAGATGGAGTCGTGGGCGGAATTGCGCACCATCTCCAGCCAGGCCAGCTCCAGCAGCCGGTCGGGGTAGTCCGCCGGAGCCTGGAAGAGCGCGGCCAGTGGCTCGGCACGTCGTTCGAGTTCCCGCTCGGCGAGAGCACCACGGCGCTTGACGTCGACCCGGTTCGAGGTGACGCCCATGAGCATGTTGGAGCGGGCGCCCGAGCGGAGCTCGCCCTTCACCAACGTCAGTCCCTCGGTGGGGGCGTTCGCCAGGTAACGGGGCAGCGACGTGACCTCGAACTCGAAGTCGTCCTGGAGGTCGTTCGCTTCCGCCACCACCCGTCCCAGCCACGGCTGGGGCATGAGGTGATCCGAGCCGTTCATGCACAACAGGTCACCCATGAGGAAGTCCGCCACCTCGTCGACGTTGTCGCTCGTGCGGCGGATGAGAGCCTTGGCGTCGTCGGGGAGTGCTGCACCGTTGCCATAGCCGACAGGCAGGTATTCCGCCCGGACCGAGGAGCCGTCGGGGGACTCCCAGGTGAACGCGTTCTTGGTCACCTGGGAGGGGACGCCCCGCCAGACCACCGCGTTCTGGAAACCGGCGAGCCGGAGGATCTGGGGCATCTGCGCAATGTGGCCGAACATGTCGGGCAGGTAACCCAGTTCCATGACGCCCCCGAAGGCGGCGCCGCGCCCCAGGCCCATCTGGAGGTTGCGCACGATGGTCTCACCGGAGGCGAGGAACTCGTCCATCAGGATGTACCAGGGCCCCATGCTGAGACGACCGGCCGCCGCCAGTGCCCGCAGCCGCCCCTCGGCTTCGGGACGAACCTCGAGGTAGTCGTCGACGACGGCCATCTGCCCGTCCAACATGAAGTGGGGGTAGCTGGCGTCACGCTCGAGGAGGGGCAGGAGGGTGTCGATCAACTCCACCAGGGCGAGGCGGAAGTCCTGGTAGGACTTGTACCATTCGCGGTCCCAGTGCGTGTGCGGAACGATGGCAATCCGGCGGGCGGTCATGACCGTCAGACTATGACCTGCGTTCGCCGGTGGTGAGAGCGCTGGTCCCGGCCGGGCGGTGGCCCGACGGTCGGGTCCCGGTGGATGGCCGCACCCTGCCGGAGGTGTGGGCCCGGCAGTGGGCGTCCCGCCCGGAGGCTCCCGTCCTGATTGACGGTTGGGACACCACCCGGGAGCTGGACGCGGGGACCCTCGACGGCCGGACGGCCGCGTTGGCGACGGCGCTGAGCGAAGCGGGGGTCTCGCCCGGCGACCGGGTGCTGTGGTGCGCCCGGGCGACGCTCCCCGCCACGGAGGCCCTTCTTGCCGTGCTGCGCAGCGGTGCCGTTCTCGTGCCGCTCAGTCCGTCGGCGACGGCCGCCGAGCTCGACCACGTGATCGGTGATGCCGATCCGGTCCTGGGGCTCTTCGACCAGCCGCGGCCGGACCTGCGCCCGGGCGGCCTGACGGCCATGCACATCGACGACCTGGCCCGTGCCGCCGAGCACGCCGGGCCATACGTCGTCAGGGCCCGCCAGCCCGGTGACGACGCATTGATCGTCTACACGTCGGGGACCACTGGCAAGCCGAAAGGTGCGGCGCACACGCACGGCTCCCTGCTGACCGGGGTTTCTTCGCTGCTCAGCGCTTGGGAGTGGACCCCTGCGGACCATCTCCTTCTCTGCTTGCCGCTCTTCCACGTCCACGGCCTCTGCGCCGGCTTGTTCGGGACCTTGACCGCGGGCGCGGTCGCCAGCGTGTTCGACCGCTTTGACGAGGTGGCGCTCCTGCAGGCAGCGACGACGAGCACCATGTTCTTCGGCGTCCCGACGATGTACCACCGGCTGGGGGCGACCGGCGGGTCTGCACGGCTGGGCTCCCTGCGTTTGTGCGTGTCCGGGTCGGCTCCGCTGGCAGCCGACCTGTGGCACCGGTTCGCCGCCGACGGCGTGGTCGTGCTGGAGCGCTATGGCATGACGGAGACGTTGTTGACGCTTTCCAACCCGCTCGTGGGAGAGCGCCGGCCGGGCTCGGTGGGGCTGCCGCTCCCAGGCGTGCACGCCGCGCTCGATGGCGTGGACGAACACGGGATCGGCGAGCTGCTCGTGCGCGGTCCGTCGTTGTGCCGGGGCTACTGGGGCCGTCCCGCCTTCGCCACCGACGACTGGTTTGCCACGGGAGACCTGGTGTCGCTGGCTGACGACGGGTATGTGTCCATCCGCGGCCGGCGTACCGAACTGATCATCACGGGCGGCCACAATGTCTACCCCGCCGAGGTGGAGGCGGTGCTGGCCCGCCATCCGGGCGTGGTCGAGATCGCCGTGGTGGGGTTGCCGTCGGCCGAGTGGGGGGAAACGGTGGTGGCCTACGTCGTGGGGGACCTAGACCTCGTCTCGCTCCGCGACCTGGCGGCCGCCGAGCTCGCCCCGTTCAAGTGTCCTCGCGAGATCCGCCTCATCGACGCATTGCCGCGCAACGCGCTGGGCAAGGTGATCAGGAGCGAGCTGGGCTGACCTCGGCGGACCGGGGAGCGCGCCAGCGCCTGCGGTAGCGTGCAGCCATGGCAACCTTCCTCATGCTCTCCACGGTGGGGCCGGACGGTGCGGCGACCCTGACCGAGAACCCGGACCGTCTCAAGGCCGTGAATGCCGAAGTGGAGGCCATGGGCGTGCGCGTCGTGGCGCAATGGGCGCTGCTGGGTCAGTACGACTTCTGCACCGTGCTCGACGCTCCCGACGAGACCACCATGGCCCGGGTATCCCTGGTCCTGGGCTCGCGAGGGACCCTCAAGACGCTGACGCTGTCGGCCATTCCGATCGACGACTACATCGAGAGCGTGCTGAGAGCCCAGAAGGGCTGAGGCCTCAGTGCCACCAGAAGCCCTGACGCGACCGCTCCCGCCGCACGTCGTCCCGTGAGAACAGCTCGCCCAGGACGCTCCCGTCGGACATACGACGTATGCGGTAGCCCTCGTCGGTGACCTCGGCGATCTCGAAGCCGCGCACCCACGTGCCCTGGAAGCGGTTGCGCACGTCCACCTTCGTCCCAGGTGCCAGCGGCGACCGCGTCTGTGCGTCGGCTGCTCCCTCCCCGCCCGTGCTCACGCCCCCATCGTACGAGGCGGCCGCGGGTGTGGCCCGATGACGGTCTGTTCCCCCGATCTCAAGGAGGAGCGCCGCCTGCGCTCACAGGGCTACGAGTCCGTCGCCGGCCTCGACGAGGTCGGTCGGGGCGCGTGGGCGGGCCCGCTGACCGTCGGTGTCGCCGTCGTGCGTCCCCGTGTGCAGCTGCGCTCCATGCCGGCATGGTTGCGGGACTCCAAAATGCTGAGCGAAGCGCGCCGCGAGGAGATCTTCGAGGCCGTCGGCAGGTGGTGCCAGGCCTGGTCGGTCGGGCACGCCTCGCCGGCGGAGTGTGACGAGTGGGGGATGACCGAGGCGCTCCGCGTGGCGGCCCGCCGCGCGCTGGCGGGTCTCGGGGAGCCGCCCCAGGCGCTCCTGGTCGACGGCCCGGTCGATCTCCTGCGCCACCCCGAGGATCCCTTTGAGGGCGCCGTGCGACCCATCGTCGACGGCGACGCCAAATGTGCGTCGGTGGCAGCCGCCTCCGTCCTGGCCAAGGTCGTGCGGGACCGTCTGATGCGCCAGGAGGCAGACCACTTCCCGGTCTACGCGTTCGAAAGGAACAAGGGCTACCCCTCCCCGCTCCACCAGGCCGCCCTACGGGGCTACGGGCCGACCGCGATCCACCGTCGGAGCTGGGCTTTCGTCCGTGAACTGCCCTGGTGCGGCCAAGGGCACTACGTCCGGTCAGAGGACAGCGGCGACCTCGGCGAAGTGACACGCGACGGGGTGTCCCTGGCCCCGGTCGACGAGGGCCGGCTCTTCGGTGGCACAGATCTCTTGCGCCTTCCAGCAGCGGGTGCGGAAGCGGCAGCCGGAGGGCGGTGACTGCGGGCTCGGGACATCGCCTTCCAGCACAATGTGCTTCCGGGCCCGCTCGGCCTTCGGGTCGGGGATGGGCACGGCTGACAGCAATGCCTGGGTGTAGGGATGGGCCGGTCGCTTGTAGAGGTTGGTGCGGTCACCGATCTCGACGATCTTCCCGAGGTACATGACCGCCACCCGGTCAGAGATGTGCTTGACGACCGAGAGGTCGTGGGCGATGAAGAGGAAGGCGACCCCGAGCTCGTTCTGCAGATCATCGAGCAGGTTGACCACGCCGGCCTGAATGGAGACATCGAGAGCGGACACGGGCTCGTCGAGGACGAGAAGCTTGGGCTGCAGGACCAGGGCCCGTGCGATACCGACACGTTGGCGCTGCCCTCCGGAGAACTCGTTGGGGTAGCGGTTGGCGTGGTACGGCTCGAGCCCGACGAGCTTGAGCATCTCGGCCACGCGTTGCTGCATGGCCGACCGGTTGTGCGTCCCGTGGATCTGCAGGGGCTCGGCGATGGCCTGTCCGATCGGGAGCCGCGGGTCGAGCGAGGCGAAGGGATCCTGGAAGACGACCTGAATGTCCCGACGGGTCTTGCGGAGGTCCGTCGTGCCCAGCTCGGTGAGCTCCACCCCGTCGAACTTGACCGAGCCCGAGGTCGGCCGCGTCAGCTGCAGCACGGATCGTCCCGTGGTCGACTTCCCGCACCCGGACTCCCCGACGAGCCCAAGGGTTTCCCCGGGGGCGATGGTGAAGGAGACACCGGAGACGGCGTGCACGGCGCCGACCTTGCGCCGGACGAACGTCCCGCCGCGAATGGGGAACTCCTTGACCAGGTCCGTCACCTCCAACAGGGGAGGGGCAGAGCTGGCAGCGCTGTCCTGCGGGGCGATGTCGGTCCAGGTCCCGGTGCCGGCCTCGGCCCCGGTCATACGATCACGTTGTCCACGACGCCGTCGGAGAAGACCTGCCCGTGGTCACCGCGACCGACGGCCTCGGCATAGTGACAGGCGGCCCGGTGGTCGCCGGTATCGGACGTGACCGACGGGACCACCGTGAGGTCGGGCTCGGTCTCGCGGCAGAGGTCGGTGGCCAGCGGGCAGCGGGGCGCGAAGGGGCAACCCGTGCGGTCGCCGAGCATGGAGGGGGGTGCACCGGGGATCTGGCGCAGCCGGGCGGACCCGTCACCGTCGAGCCGCGGCAACGAGCCGAGCAACCCCAGCGTGTACGGCATGGAGGGGCGATAGAAGACGTCCTCCGCAGTTCCGATCTCGACGGCCCGGCCGGCGTACATGACCAGGACGCGGTCGGCCAGCCCCGCAATGACGCCGAGGTCGTGGGTGATGAGGAGGAGTGCTGCACCGGTCTCGTCCATGGCCGTTCGCAGCGAGGTCAGCACCTGGGCCTGCACGGTGACGTCGAGAGCGGTGGTGGGCTCGTCGGCCAGAATGACCGTCGGGTCGTTGGCCATGCCGATGGCGATGACGGCTCGCTGGCGCATGCCGCCGGAGAACTCGTGCGGGTAATTGTCGATCCGCTCTGCCGGGTTGGGGATGCCGACCTTGGCCAGCAGCTCAATCGCGCGATCGCGTGCCGCGTCCTTCGACATGTCCTGATGGGCCAGGATCGCCTCGCTGATCTGCCACCCGATGGTGTACACGGGGTTCAAGGCCGTCATCGGGTCCTGGAAGATCATGGCGATGCCCGTGCCCCGCACGTTGGTGAGTTGCTTTTCCTTCAGGGTGAGGAGATCGGTGTCGTCGAAGCGGATGGCGCCCCGCACCTGTGCGCCCTTTGGGAGCAGCCCCATGGTGGCCAGGGCCGTGACCGACTTGCCCGACCCCGATTCGCCCACAATGCCCAAGACCTGGCCCGGTTCGAGGAACAGGTCCACGCCGCGCACGGCATGGACTACCCCGTCCTTGGTGGGGAAGTCGACCTCGAGGCGCTCTATCTGCAGGACATGCTCAGGCATCAGGCTCTCACTCGACTCTTCTTGGGGTCGAACGCCTCGCGCAGACCGTCGCCGATCAGGAAGATCGACAGGATGAGGATGATCAAGAAGACGACCGGGAAGACAAAGAGCCACCACTCGGTCGTGGCGGAGTCCTGTCCCTGGAAGACCAGGAGTCCCAATGAAATGTTGGGCGGCTGGACGCCGAGCCCGAGGTACGAGAGCGTCGATTCGAGAATGATGCTCAGCGCGACCGTCAGGGTGGCGTTGACGATGATTGGCCCGATGGCGTTGGGCACCATGTGCTTGACGATGATGCGCCGGTTCGTGGCGCCGAGTGCACGCGAAGCCTCCACGAAGTCCCGCTCGCGCAGCGACAGGAAGTCGGCCCGCACGAGACGGGCGACGTAGGTCCACGAGAGCAGCCCGATGATGACGGCCAGCCCGAGCCAGTTGCTCGACTGCTTCGCCAGCTTGGACGAGAGGAGGATGAGGATGGCGAGGATCGGCACCACCAGTACGAGGTCGACGAAGCGCATCAGCAGCGAGTCGACCCAGCCCCGGTAGAAGCCGGCGACGGCGCCGATGGTCACACCGATCAGCACTGCGATGGCAGCCACGGTCAGGGCGATCTCAATGTCCTTCACCACCCCGGCCATGACCTGGGCGAACATGTCGTTGCCGATGGAGTTGGTGCCGAAGGGGTTGGTCCACGAGGGCGGGTCATTGAGGTTGTTCGTGATGTCCGTGTAGTTGAACTGCCAGAGGTGGCCGACCAGCACGGCACCGATGGCGAGGATCAAGAAGATGCTGAGGCCGACCATGGCGAGGCGTTGATGGGCGAAGCGCCCGACGACGATGCGAAATTGCCCCTTTGCCTCCCCGGTCAGGCCGTAGGTGTCCGAGCCGGACAAGCCGAGACCCGCTCCGGGCGAGGCAAGCGTGTGCATCCCTGCCTCGGTGGTGGCCACGCTCTCGGGCGTCTCAATGACGAAGTCCTCGCGGATCTCCTCAGGCATAGCGGATCCTCGGATCGAGCACCCCGTAGAGGATGTCGGCGAGCAGGTTGAAGCCGATGACGAAGGTTGCGGTCAGGAGCAGATAAGCCAGCATGATGTTCACGTCGAGGGTGTCGACGCCAGTGATGTACCACGTGCCGAGACCTTGCCAGCCGAAGATGTACTCCGTGAGGATGGCGCCGCCGAGCACCGCGGCGAAGTCCAGAGCGACCACCGTCGTGAGCGGGATGAGCGCGTTGCGCAGGACGTGACGGACGAGCACCCGTCGACGGCTCAACCCCTTGGCCCGGGCCAGTCTGACGTGGTCGGCGTCGAGTGTCTCAATCATCGACGAGCGCTGGTAGATCGCCCAGGATGTGTAGGTGACCAGAATGAGGGTCAGGGCGGGCAGCACGGTGTGACCGGCATAGTCGGGCAGTCGGCTGAAGAAGGAGCCGCTGAGCGTCGGGCTCTGTTCGCCGTCGGTGTAGAAGATCGTCGACCCGACGTGTTGATTGATCGGGATGGCCACGAACTCCTTGAGGGCCAGGCCGAGGACGAACACCGGCGTCGCCAGGAAGATGAAGTTCGTCACGGTGATCACGTGATCGGTCAGCTTGTTCTGCCTGACCGCAGACCACACGCCGAGGGCTATCGCGATGACGATCGCCAGAATGGTGGCCACGATCACCATCCGGAGCGTCACGAAGAGATGCGACCAGAGCTGCGGGGCGACGGCCTGCCCCTTGGTGGTGTTGCCCAGGTTGCCGCGGATGGCGTCGGAGAACCAGATCCAGTAGCGCTGCCACAGCGGGTCGTTCAGGTGCAGCAGGTGCTCGCGGGCGACGATCGTCGAGTGGGGGGTGTGCGGATTGGCGCGCAGCAGTGCGAGCGGGTCGCCAGCGGTGCTGACGAGGATGAAGACCAGGATCGACGCGAAGAAGAGGATGACGATGCTGATCAACAAACGCCTAATGACGTAGGCGAACATGGGCGGATTCTACGTGTGGGATCGGAAACGATGAGGGAGGGGCCGCCCGATGGCCGGCCCCTCCCTCCCGTTCAGCGTCTCGCTACGAGCCGATGGTCCAGTCTTCGGCGTTCCAGGTGACGCCCACGCTCGAGGTGTTGGGCAGGACGCCCTTCAGGTTGTTGGTCCAGGCCCAGAACTGGGGCTTCTGGTAGAGCGGCAGGGTCACCATGTTGTGCCAGAGGATCGCGTCGGCCTCGTTGTAGTCGTTGATCTCCTTGCTCTGGCTCGGGGCGGATGAACCGGAGGCCATCAACTTGTCCACGTCGGCGTTGGCGGCGTGGTTCCAGTTCTCGCTGCAGCTGCTGCCCTTGGTGTACGAGCAGTAGATGGGCTGGTTGCCCGAGACGAACGGGGTCGTGACCCAGGCGAACTCGGCGATCTGGAACGTGCCGTTCGGGAGGTTGGTCCCGAAGAACGTGTTGGCGTCGTAGTTCTGGATGTTGATCTTGATCCCGATCGCCTTCATCTGCGCCTGGAACAGCTGCTCCGTCTGCGAGCGGATGGTGTTGCCCGACGTCGACTGAATGGTGAAGGTCAGGTCCTTGCCCTTCTGCGGGCCGTAGTCGGGTTGGAAGTAGCCGTCCGAGGCCTTCTTGAAGCCGGCCTCCTTCATGAGGTTGATCGACTGCGACGTGCTGAAGGCGTAGTTGGTTCCCTTGTAGCCCTTCTGGGTCGACACGAGCATCCGGCTGCCGAGCGGCTGAAGGCCCTTTTGAATCTGACCGACGGTCCGCAGGATGAGGCTCTGGCGGTTGACACCGTGAGCGATCGCTTCACGCACCTGGAGCTTGGCCAGGTAGGGGTCGGCCTGGTTGAAGTCGAAGTGCTCGAACTCCAGCCCTGGCAGCGTTGCCGTCTTCGCGTTCGACACCTGCCCCGCCGTCTGCACGATCGAGAGGTTGACCGTGGACGGGTTGAAGATGTTGATCTCCTTGTTCTGGAGAGCGGGCACCAACTGGTTGTCGTCCGAGAAGAACTGGAAGACGATCTTGTTCAGCTTGCCGGGTGTGCCCCAGTAGGAGGGGTTCCGGGTCAGGACCAGGGACTGGTTCGCGTTGTAGCTGGTGATCGTGTACCAGCTGCCCGAGATGGCCTGAGCCGGGCCGGTGAAGCCGGTGTTCCAGCCGACGGTGCGTGCGATGTGGGCCGGCACGATGTTGGTGTAGATCGAGCGCCAGTCGGCGAAGGAAGGCTTGAAGGTCACCGTGACGGTGCGGCCGTTCGGGCAGAGCCCCGCGTTGCGGTTGGCCGTGCTGCCGGGGTCACACGCCGCTCCACCGGAGGGAGCCGAACCGACCACGGATGCGATCTGGTTGTAGCCGGAGGTCGACGCGTCGTCGTAGGGCTGCCCGCCGACGTCCGTGTACGCCGTGTTCCCGCTCTGCGCCTGCCAGTTGTAGATGAAGTCGTCAGCGGTGATCGGCGTGCCGTCGGACCACACGGCCTTGGGGTTGATCTTGTACACGACGGTCTGCGGCTCCGAGCCCGTGCTCGTGACGCTGGCGCTGTCCAGGAGTTGGTTGTTCAGCACCGGCTGGAGCTTGTTGTTCACAATGAAGGCCTGGGGCCACACCATGTTCATGATCTCCTGCAGCACGAACTGCGAAGCGGCGGAGGTATTGATGTTGAAACCGACGAGGTTCTCGTCCAGTGCCATGGTGGCTGTGCCACCCGACGACGACGCTTTCGTTGCCGCGCCGCTCGCTGTCGGAGCTACGGCGATGATCGACACGGAAAGTGCCGCCCCCGCCATGACGGCGAATGCCGACCGCTTCAAGTACCCCTTGAGTCGCATTGTGCTCCCTTGCTCGTCGGTCGCCCCGGTGACGGCCGACTCCTGCTTCTTCCGCACTGCCTGGTACTGCCTGGTACTGCCTGGTGCTGCAATGCCCACTGTCAATATCGGAAGATGGCCGTAAATGTAACGCAATTGCCACATTCGTTTTCCTCAACTGCCAAAGAAATCCTGCAGAAACCTGGCGAGCGGGGTCGCGATCCGGTGCGCATCGCCCGTTCACACAACATTCCTGCGCGCAACGGAAATCTGACGCGTCAGACTAAACCTGTGCGCAAGCTGAGAGCCTCCTGCGTGATCTGTGACGCCGACCACTAAATTGACTGCGAGGCGATGGTCTATGTCCTAGCCGTGCTCGCGGCCCTCTCGAATGCGCTGACCAGCGTATTCCAACGCATGGGTGTCGAAGACGCCCCTGCAGAGTCGACCATGCGCCTGAGTCTGATGGCGCACGCCATCCGGCGGGGCGTGTGGCTCTTGGGTTTCGGTTTCATGATCTGCGCATTCCTGTTGCAGGCCTTCGCCCTGCACATCGGAAGGCTCTCCGTGGTCCAGCCCATCCTGACCATGGAGCTCCTGTTCCTGGTCTTCATCCTCGGCACCTACTTCCGGTTCTCCATCTCCATCCGGGAATGGGTGGGCGCCGGCGCCATCGCCTTCGGATTGTCGGGCTTCCTCTTCTTCGCCGACCCGGGTGGAGGGAACGAGACGCCCACCAACCTGGGCTGGATCGTGGTGGGGGGCGCCACAGTGGCGCTCATCGTCCTGACCGTGGTCGGCACTCGGTGGGGGCCGCGCTGGTGGAAAGCGGCCATGTTCGGGACCGCGGCGGCCATCTCCTTCGCCTTCACCGCCGCGCTCATCAAGGTCGTGAGCGACTACGCCGCCAACGACTGGGTCTCCTTGTTCAGGCACTGGCAGACGTACGGCGTCATCGTGTTCGGGCTCCTCGGCCTCTTCCTCACCCAGAACGCCTTCCACGCCGGGCCTCTGGCTGCCTCGCAGTCCACGCTGGTGCTCGTCGACCCGCTCGCCAGCATCAGCATCGGGATCGCCCTCTTCGGTGACTCCCTGCGCACTTCGGGGCCGTACGGCCCGCTCGAGGCCCTGTCACTTCTCGTGATGTTCCTCGGTGCGGTGTTCTTGTCCCATTCGCCGTTGATCACCGGCATCAGGAGCGAGGGCAAGGGCGTCGAGTACGACGAGATGCTGTCGCGCCGCCTGAAGCACCCGGACCACGCGGCGCAGGACTCCGTCACCGACAGCGGGCTGCCCCCCTTCTCGTCCGCCTGATCAGCCCGTCGGGTCTCCCGCCCGCTCGAGCACGAGGCGCGTCATGGCGGCGAAGGCATCGGGATGCGACAGGTGTGCGCCGTGCTGTGCGTTGGCGATCTCGAAGAGGACCGCACCGGGGACGTTGTCGCCCAGCCATTCCACCGTCTGTCTGTGATGTGGGGCTGACATCGCTCCGCCCCGCCCGAAGACCGCCGGCACGTCGAGCGCCATGACGTCGAAGGGCGCGCCCTCGACCCGGAAGCCGCGCAGATCGGCCACCAAGGCCGGCCCGTCGGCCCGGCGCGAGGCCCGGCCGTCCTCGTGCAGGTTGGCCCAGGTCGACTCGCCCACCATGCGGCAGAAGAACCGCTCTGCCTCCAGTCCGGGGTCGTCGGAGGGCGGAGGCCATGGACGCCCCGCCTTTCGGCGGAAGCCCAGCCACGGCATGGGTGGCTCGAAGGCCCCGATGGAGTCGAATGCCCCCGGCGACGCCAGCGCCGCGCCCAGTACGACATCGCCCCCGAAGCTGTGCCCGACGGCCACGACCGGGCCACCGTCCGACTCGGCACGCGCCGCCCCGGCGATAGCGAGCAGGTCGTCGATGTGCCCCCCGAGCTCCACGACGCCGCCGCCCCGGGAGCCCTGGTAGCCCCGCCGGTCGTAGGCGACGGTGGCGAACTCGGGAAGGCGCCGCATGGCTCGCCGGAAGCTCCCGCCCCGGTCGAGCGATCCGTGGACGAAGACGACGGTGCCTGCACCGGGTGTGGAGGACGGCCGCGTGGTGAAGTGGAGTGCGGCCGGATAGCTCATGGGCAGGGCAGACAGTACCTGGACTGCCCATGAGACCCGATCGCCGCCGGTAGGGTTGACTCATGACCCAGTTCGGCAGTCAGGGGGGCTCGTTCGGCCCCAATGCCTGGCTCGTCGACGACATGTACGACCGTTTCCTGGCCGATCCGGACTCGGTCAGCGAGAGCTGGCGGGAGTTCTTCGCCGACTACCGACCTGCTCCCGTTCCGGCGCCCCAACCGCCGACTCAGGGCCCGGGCCCGGCCGGGGCGCCACCGGCACCGGCCGTCTCCCAGGAATCGGCGCCCAGCACCCCCCGTCCGACCGACGCCGCTCCGGCTGGTGCCCCGGGGGCAGCCGAAAGAGACAAGGAAGAGGCCACCCTCCTGCGGGGCGCCGCCTCGCGCATCGTCGCCAACATGGAAGCCAGCTTGGCCGTGCCCACCGCCACCAGTGTGCGGACGGTGCCGGCCCGCCTCCTCGAGGTCAACCGCCTCATCCTGAACAATCAGCTCGCCCGCACCACTGGCGCCAAGGTCAGCTTCACGCACATCATCGGCTACGCCGTCGTGCGCGCCCTGCAAGACGTGCCCGCGCTGAACTCCGCCTTCGTGCCCGATGCAGACGGGAAGGGCAAGCCGGGCGTCATCCACCACAAGCATGTGGGATTGGGCCTGGCCGTCGATCAGGAGAAGAGCGACGGGAGCCGCACGCTGCTCGTGCCGTGCATCAAGGATGCCGACGCGCTCGACTTCCGTTCCTTCGTGCTGGCCTACGAGGACCTCGTCCGCAAGATCCACACGAACAAGATCGCCCCTGACGACTTCGCCGGCACGACCGTGTCCCTCACCAACCCGGGGACGCTCGGCACCGTGCAGTCGGTGCCGCGCCTGATGCCGGGGCAGGGCGCCATCATCGGCGTGGGTGCGCTCGGCTACCCGGCCGGCTTCGAGGCGGCCGACCCGCGCGTCCTGGCCCAGTTGGGCCTGGGCAAGGTCGTGACGCTCACGTCCACCTACGACCATCGCATCATTCAGGGTGCGGAGTCGGGCCTCTTCCTCGGCCGGGTAGCCGCCCTGATCACCGGTGCCGACGGGTTCTACGACGACCTGTTCGAGTCGATGGGCGTGCCCTACGAGCCCGTCCGTTGGCAGGTCGACAGCAACGCCGGGGCCGGGAGCGAGGAGGGTGAGCACCAGCGCCTGGTCAAGCAGGTCCATGTGCAGACCCTCATCAACATGTACCGCGTGCGGGGCCACCTCATCGCCCACCTCGACCCGCTGGACGCAGAGCCCCCGCACATCCACCCCGAACTCGACCCCATGACCTACGGGCTCACCATCTGGGACCTGCCCCGTCAGTTCGTCGCCGACGGCCTGGCCGGGCGCGACGTCGCCACGCTCGACGAGATCCTCCACGTGCTCCGTGACGCGTACTGCCGCACGCTCGCCATCGAGTACATGCACATTCAGGACCCCGAGCAGAAGCGCTGGATCCAACAGCACGTCGAGGGTCATCCGGCCACCCTCAACGTGGAGGAACAGCGCCACATCCTCGGTCGCCTTAACGCGGCGGAGGTGTTCGAGCGTTTCCTCCACACCCGCTACGTCGGGCAGAAGCGGTTCGGTCTCGAGGGCGCCGAGTCGACCATCGTCCTCCTGGACGCATTGCTGGACGCCGCCGCCGGCTCGGGCGTGGCCGAGGTCGTGATGGGTATGGCGCACCGCGGGCGCCTCAACGTCCTGGCCAACATCGTGGGCAAGTCGTACCGCGAGATCTTCGAGGAGTTCGAGGGCAATCTCGATCCCGAGTCGGTCCAGGGCTCCGGCGACGTGAAGTACCACAAGGGCGCCCGCGGGGTCTTCCACGGCAGCGCAGGCGAGGAGCTCCCGATCACGTTGGCCTCCAATCCCTCACATCTCGAGGCGGTGGACCCGGTGGTCGAGGGTATGACACGGGCGAAGCAGGACCGGATCTCACCACCCACCGACGGCACGCCGGCCGCGGCCGCCGACGGCCTCGACGGGTTCCCCTGCATGTCCGTGCTCGTCCACGGCGACGCGGCGTTCGCCGGACAGGGCGTCGTGGCCGAGACCCTCAATCTGTCCGGGCTGTCAGGGTACCGGACCGGCGGAACCGTGCACGTCGTGATCAACAACCAGCTCGGCTTCACCACGGCCCCGGCGTCGGCCCGCACGTCTGTGTACCCGACGGACGTGGCGAAAATGGTGCAGGCCCCGATCTTCCACGTCAACGGTGACGACCCCGAAGCGTGCGTGCGGGCGGCACGCCTGGCTTTCACCTTCCGACAGACCTTCCACAAGGACGTGGTCATCGACCTGGTTTGCTACCGCAAGCACGGGCACAACGAAGGGGACGACCCCAGCTACACCCAGCCGCTGATGTACCAGCGCATCGAGGCGAAGCGCTCCGTGCGCAAGCTCTACACCGAGGCCCTGGTGCGCCGGGGCGACATCACTCTCGACGAGGCGGAGGCCGCCCTCGACGACTTCAACGCCAGCCTGCAGGTCGTCCTCGACGAGGTGCGCGGTGGGCCCTCCCTGGCACCGACCGAGCTGCCGCCGCCGGAGCCCGTTCCCACTGACACTCCTTCGGGCCAGACGGGTGTCGCGCCGGATGTCCTGCGGGCCCTGTCCTCGGTGGTGCGGTCCGTGCCCGACGGCTTCATGATCCACCCGAAGCTCGAGCGCCAGTTCGTGCAGCGGGACCAACTGGTGGCCGGTGGAGAGGTCGACTGGGCCTTGGCGGAGGCACTGGCCATCGGCTCCCTCATGTACGAGGGCGTCAATGTTCGCCTGACCGGCCAGGACACACGCCGCGGCACCTTCAGCCACCGGCACGCCGTCCTGGTCGACTATTCCAATGGTGAGGAGTACGTCCCCCTGGCCCACATCCGCGAGGGGCTGCACCGTATCGGCGCCGACACACTGGAGCCGTCCGGGCCGATGGGGAACTTCACCGTGCGCGATTCCCTGCTGTCGGAATACGCGGCCGTGGGCTTCGAATACGGCTACTCCGTGGAGGCACCGGAGGCATTGGTGGCTTGGGAAGCCCAGTTCGGCGACTTCGCCAACGGCGCCCAGATCATCATCGACAACTTCATGGTGGCGGCCGAGAACAAGTGGGGCCAGTTCGCGGGCCTGACGCTCTTGTTGCCCCACGGCTACGAGGGGCAGGGCCCCGAGCACTCCTCCGCGCGTTTCGAGCGTTTCCTCTCCCTCTCGGCGCGCGGCAACCTGCGCGTCACGATCCCGTCGACCTCGGCGCAGTACTTCCACCTTCTGCGCTCACAGGCGAAGGCGACGCCGAAGCGGCCGCTCGTGGTGGTGACTCCCAAGTCGATGCTGCGGGCGCACGCCTCTCGATCCACCTTCGGTGAGCTCGAGTCGGGTTCCTTCCAGCACGTGATCGATGACGGGTCCATCGACGATCCGCCGACCGTCCGGCGCATTGTGCTGTGCAGCGGGAAGGTCGCCCACGAGGCCATGCAGCACAAGGCCGGGCTCGAGCCCGGCGAGGCCTCCGGGGTCGCGGTGGTGCGGGTCGAGCAGCTCTACCCATGGCCCCTGCCGCTGCTGACGGCGGTCTTCGAGCGCTACGGCGAGGCCTCCGAGGTGGTCTGGCTCCAGGAGGAGCCCGAAAACATGGGAGCCTGGTCGTTCGTGCACGCCCGACTCCACGCCTGCCTGCCTGAACGGCTTCGTCTCCGCCATGTGAGCCGGCCCGAATCAGCCAGCCCCGCCATCGGGAGTGCCGCCCTGCATCAGTTGGAGCAGGCCGACCTGTTGCGACGTGCCATTGGCTGAATCGCACCACGTTGTGGTGGACGGGTCCAACCTGGCCACCGAAGGACGGACGTTCCCCAGCCTCAAGCAACTCGACGAGGCGGTGCGCGCGTACGCCTCCGAGGACCCCGATGCCAGCATCATCGTCGTCGTCGACGCCACGTTTGAGCACCGCGTGGACGACGCCGAGCGCGAAGAGGTCCGTCAGGCCATGCTCAACGGCGAGATCATTTCGCCGCCGGCCGGCGCAATCGGCCGAGGCGATGCCTTCGTGTTGCGCATTGCCGAGCGGACCAGCGCCACCGTTCTCTCCAACGACTCCTTCCAGGAATTCCACGGGGAGCATCCCTGGCTCTTCGACGACGGGCGGCTGATCGGCGGGAAGCCGGTGCCCGGTGTGGGGTGGATCTTCACGCCCCGCCTACCCATCCGGGGGCCCAAGAGCCGCGCCGCCACTGCGGAGGCCAGGGCGAAGAAGGACCCCGACTCGGCTCCCGCCAAGGCCGCCGAGCTGGCCAAGGCCGCCAAGAAGGCAGCCAAGAAGTCGTCCAAGGCGAGGAAGAGCGCGGCCGCCAAACCGGCCCCGGCGGTCGACACCTCGTGGCCGATCACGCCCACGGCGCCGCCCCCAGGCCGCGCCAAGGTCAATCCGGTGTTCTCGAGTGCCATCGACGAGGCCGTCGAGGAGGCGTTGCACCCGCCGGCTCCGGAGAAGTCTCGGAGCACGGCCAAGAAGCACGCGGCAGCCAAGAAGCCGGCACCGGAGCGGCGAGCCAAGGCCAAGAAGGACGCGCCACCCAAGGGGGCCGCCGCCGGCGATCCAGGAGGGTACAGCGGCCGCCGCGGGGAGCGACAGCAGAAGCAACGGTCGACGCCGCCGCCTGCCGTGAACGAGCCGCTGACCTTCATCAACTTCGTGGCCGCCTTCCCTGTGGGCAGCACCATCGAGGGCGAGGTCGTGTCGTTCACGTCCCACGGGGCGATGGTCGACGTCCCGCTGCCGGGAGGCGGGGCCATGCACTGCTACATCCCGCTGAGGGCGATGGGGACGCCGCCGCCGACCAAGGCGCGTCAGGTGCTGAAGAAGGGCGAGGTGCGCCCGTTCGTCCTGGCCGGGCTCGACCCGCCGCGCCGGGTCGCCGAGCTGGCGATCGCGCCTGCCGCGACAACCGGCCCGGCGCTGGCTGCCCCGGAGCCGGACGCCGCCACGAAGGCGGCCCCGGCGTCGAAGCGTGCTCGGATCACCAAAGCCGCACAGCCCGCGAAGAAGCCCGCCGCGAAGAAGGCTGCCGCGAAGAAGGCCGCGGCGAAGAAGGCTGCGGCGAAGAAGGCGGCGGCGAAGAAGGCCGCCGCGCCGGCGAAGAAGGCCGGCAAGAAGGCCGCGACTGCCGCCAAGAAAGCGCCCAAGAAGGCGACAGCGAAGAAGGCCGGCGAGGCCAGGCAGGTCCCCGCCAAGAAGTCACCGGCGAAGAAAGCCGGCAAGGCGCGGGTGCCGTGAGGATCAGTACGCTCCCATGACCGTGCTGCCCTCACCAGCCGATGTCCTGCCGCACCGGCCCCCGTTTCTCTTCGTCTCCGAAGTCACCGCGGTCGATCCCGGTGTCTCCGCCCGGGGTCGATGGGACTTGACCGGTGACGAGGCCTTCTTCGGGGGTCATTTCCCGGGCCGCCCGACCCTCCCCGGGGTCTTGATGGTCGAGTCGATAGCACAGCTCGGGGGCATCGCCGTGCTGCTCGACCCCCGCTATGCCGGCAAGCTGCCCCTCTTCGGAGGGATCGAACGGGCGCGCTTCCGCCGGCAGGTCGAACCGGGCGAGACGCTCGAGCTCGAGGTGGTCATGGACCGGCTGTCCGCCCGGGCCGGCAAGGGACACGGGAAGGCGTCGGTCGACGGTCAGACCGCGTGCGAGGCCGACCTGCTCTTCGTCATTGTGGACGGGGGGGCGAACTGATGCGCCTGGCCACGTGGAACGTGAACTCCTTGACCGCCCGCCTGCCGCGTGTGACCGAATGGATCGAGGCGAACCAGCCGGATGTGCTCTGCATGCAGGAGACGAAGCAGGCGGACGACAAGTTTCCGGAAAAGGCCTTCGCCGAACTCGGGTACGAGTCCGTGCACTACGGCGACGGACGCTGGAACGGCGTCGCCATCGTGAGCAAGGTCGGCCTCGAGGGCGCGACCCGCGGGTTTGGCACTTCCGACGACGACCACGGCCGCCGCATCGTGTCGGCGGAATGCGCGGGGACGCGCGTGTTCTGCGTCTACGTCCCCAACGGCCGCGCGCTCGACAACGAGTTCTACGAGGTCAAGTTGGCCTGGCTCGCCCGTCTACGCGCCACGCTCGACCAGACCTGCCCTCCGGGATCCTCGGTTGCGGTGTGCGGTGACTTCAACGTGGCACCCGACGACGGGGACGTGTGGGACCCCGCCGCCTTCGTGGGCTCGACGCATGTGAGCGAGCCCGAGCGCGCCGCGTTGCGCGCGGTGGAGGGCTGGGGCCTCGACGATGTGTTCCGGCGCTTCAACGATCCCGGCACCTTCACCTGGTGGGACTACCGGGCGGGGGACTTCCATCAAGGCCGTGGACTGCGCATCGACCTCGTCCTCGTGAGCGACGACCTCGTGCAGCGCGCCACCGGGTCGTTCCGCGACCGCGACGCCCGCAAGGGTCAGAAGCCTTCGGATCACGCTCCTGTCGTGGTGGACTTCGCCGACCGCTGAGCACCGGCTCGGCCGGTCGGATGCCCACGGGTCGCCTGGCCGTCGCCAAGAGCAGCCGTCGCTGCTCGGTCAAGCGTGGGA
>Ga0307373_10004873_pt1 | contig 22318 bp, 19 predicted proteins | sample OX2MG_FD_202534 | JGI IMG/M metagenome (GOLD analysis project Ga0307373, IMG submission 202534) | Soil microbial communities from Risofladan, Vaasa, Finland - OX-2 | ecosystem: Environmental > Terrestrial > Soil > Coastal area > Acid sulfate soil | place: Finland: Risofladan, Vaasa | collected... | reverse complement strand
GATCTCCTCTTGCATGTAGCCGGCCTCGATCGCCGGGACCGACCCGCCCATGCCGTCGATCTTCTCGAGGTACGCCCACGCTTCGGTCTCGATCGCGTCGGTGAGCGACTCGACGAAGTACGAGCCCGCCAGGGGGTCCGCCGTGTCGACGACGCCCGACTCGCTGGCGACGATCTGCTGGGTGCGGAGAGCGATCGTCGCGGCCTTGGTGGTTGGCAGCCCGAGCGCCTCGTCGTAACCGTTGGCGTGCAGGCTCTGTGTCCCGCCGAGGACGGCAGCGAGACTCTGAACGGTGACGCGAACGATGTTGTTCTCCGGCTGCTGCGCGGTGAGCGTCGAGCCACCGGTCTGGGTGTGGAAGCGGAGCAGCTTGCTCTTCTCGTCCTTGGCGCCGAAACGCTCGGTCATGATCCGCGCCCACATGCGCCTGGCCGCGCGGAACTTTGCGACCTCCTCGAAGAAGTTGTTGTGTGCGTTCCAGAAGAAGCTCAGCCGGGGTGCGAACTCGTCGACCGGTAGGCCCGCGTCGATGGCGGCTTGAACGTACGCGATCCCGTTCGTGATCGTGAACGCGATCTCCTGGACCGCAGTCGAGCCGGCCTCGCGGATGTGGTACCCGGAGATTGAGATGGTGTTCCAGCTGGGCAGGTTCTCGCGGCAGTATGCGAAGATGTCGGTGATCAGCCTCATCGACTGGCGTGGCGGGTAGATGTAGGTGCCGCGGGCGACGTATTCCTTGAGGATGTCGTTTTGGATGGTGCCGCCGAGCTTGTCGCCCGAGACGCCCTGCTCCTCGGCGACGAGCTGGTAGAGGAGAAGGAGGATCGCGGCGGTCGCGTTGATCGTCATCGACGTCGTGACCTTGTCCAGGGGCAATCCTCCGAGGAGGATCCGCATGTCGTCGATCGAGTCGATGGCGACCCCGACCTTGCCGACCTCCCCCTCGGCGCGGGGGTGATCGGAGTCGTAGCCCATCTGCGTCGGGAGGTCGAACGCGCACGAGAGTCCCGTGCCGCCTCCGGCGAGCAACAGGCGCCAGCGCTCGTTGGTCGACTCCGCGGTGCCGAAGCCCGAGTACTGCCGGATGGTCCACGGCCGCCCGCGGTACATGGTGGGGTAGATGCCGCGCGTGTAGGGGTAGGCGCCGGGGGATCCGAGCTGCTTGGCGGGGTCCCAGCCCTCGAGGTCTGCGGTCGAGTAGACCGGCCTTATCTCGATCCCGGAGTCGGTGCGGCGCTCGTCGGCGGGGGGCATGCCGTCCAGGTTATTGGGCTACCGACCGGTCACGATAAATGGCCCCGGGCCCACTTCCCATCCTTCAGGACAGCCGACACGAGGTTCGAACCCATCCGGTACACGAGGTGCTCGTGGGACGGGGCTGCGATCACCAGGGCGTCGGCGCGGCAGCCGGGCGCCAGCCTGCCGACGTCGCTTCTCCGTAGCGCACGAGCCCCGCCGGCCGTAGCGGCCCACAGGGCCTCACCGGCGGACAGCCCGCACTCGCGCACCGCGAGCGCCATGGCCAGTGGCACCGAAACGGAGTAACTCGAGCCCGGGTTGCAGTTGCTGGCCAACGCCACCGTCGCGCCTGCGTCGATGAGCCGCCTGCCGTCCGCGTACGGCTGGCGGGTGCAGAAGTCGCTTATCGGAAGGATCGTTGCGACAGTGTCCGAATCCGCGAGCGCGCTGACGTCGCCGGGTGTGAGATGGGTGCAGTGGTCGGCGGACGCGGCGCCCATCTCGCAGGCAAGAGCCACTCCGCCTCCGGCGGAGAGCTGGTTGGCGTGGACCCGCAGCCCCAGACCGCGGTCGCGTGCGGCCTGCAGTACAGCTCGCGACTCGTCGACGTCGAAGGCGCCGGCTTCGCAGAAGACGTCACACCACCTGGCGACCCCCTCGGCGGCCGGCAGCATGACCTCCGTGAGCAACGCGATGTATCCCGCCCTGTCGTGCTCGTATTCGGCCGGCACGATGTGCGCTCCGAGGAAGGTGGCTTCGGACGTGACCCCTCTGGCCACGTCGAGGAGGATCGCCTCGTGCCGCGGCGTCAGCCCGTATCCGGTCTTGACCTCGAGTGTCGTCGTGCCGTAGCTCATCGCCTCGCGCGCCAACCGGCCGGCGTGGGCTTCGAGCGCCGGCCGGCCGGCGGCCCTGGTCGCCGCGACCGTCTCCAGGATCCCCCCCGGTTGGTAAGGCTGGCCCGCCATCCGCCGGGTGAACTCGCCGGCACGGTCGCCCGCGAAGACGAGGTGCGTGTGCGAGTCGACGAAACCCGGAACGACGCAGTGTCCGTGCAGCTCGACCTGCATCTCCACACCCGACGGAGCGCCGCGTCGCGGCCCGGCGTAAACCACCGTCCCCTCATCCGCCACGAGGACGCCGTCGTCGACAATCCCGAGCTCGCCGCGGCCGATCGCGGGGTCGCAGGTGACGAGTTCCGCGATCGCGGTCAGGGCTATCGATGCCATGCCCAGACCTCGTCGACGGCTGCTGCGATCGCGGCCGCCGGGTTCTCGATGCGTGTGTGCTCGCCTCCGTCGACGATCGTGTCGCCGCCCACGACCACCGTGTCGACGTCGGCCGCGGACGCGCCGAAGATCGTCGACGCGGCAAGCTCCGGGTCGCAGCCGGCGGTCCTGGGGGTGTCCGTCCGGATGGACACGAAGTCAGCAGGCTGGCCCGGCGCGAGCCCTCCCGCGGACCATCCGAGCGACTCCAACCCCGCTGATGTCGCGGCGCGGATGAGCTCCGAGGAGGAGAAGAGGACGCGCTGCTCGCTCACGAGGCGCGAATCCATCTCCAGGGCCCGTGCTTCTTCGAAGCCGTCGATGACAGCGTGCGAATCGCTTCCCAGGCACAGCTGAACGCCGACGTCCCGCATCCGAGCGAAGGGACCGATGCCGTCGCCGAGATCCCGCTCGGTGGTCGGGCAGGCGCAGACGTGGGCTCGGGAGTCTCCGAGCACGACCACGTCGTGCGGACCGGCGTGCGTGGCGTGCACCGCGGTGAAGTCACAGTCGAGTGCTCCCGCGGTTTCCAGCAGCTGGAACGGGCTGAGACCGGTCGCCGCCATGCAGTCGTCGACTTCCGCGCGCTGTTCGGAGACGTGCGCGTGAAGCGGCCACCCGCTCTGCGCTGCGTACGCCGCAAGGTGCTTGATGGCCCCCGGCGGCACGGCTCGCACGGAGTGGACGGCCGCGGCCATGCGTTGGCCGTCACCGGTCTTCAACGAGGCGACGCGCTCAGCCCAGCACGAAACGTCTGTGTCGCTGAACCGCCTCTGCACCCCCTCGAGGGCGGTTTCGCCGAACCCTCCGCTCAAGTAGCACGCGTCGATAAGGGTGATGCGGATACCGGCTTCGGATGCGGCCCCGAGAAGGGCCGAGCCCATCTGGTTGGGGTCCGAGTACGGGCGACCGAGCGGGTCGTGGTGCAGGTAATGGAACTCGCCGACGGTCGTGTACCCGGCGAGGACCATCTCGGCGAACACCGCACGCGCCAGTCTCAGGTAGAGGTCCGGGTCCAGAGCCTCGGCCGCCCTGTACATCGTGTCGCGCCATGACCAGAACGTTCCGCGTGCGTCGTGGGTCCGTCCGCGCAATGCCCGGTGAAATGCGTGTGAGTGCGCGTTGACCAGGCCGGGCATCGTGATGCCCCTTAGCGTCGTTGCACCGGGCGGCGGGACCGGTACCCCGGGGGTGACAGACGAGAAGGTCCCGTCTTTCACCCCGATAAGAACTCCTCCGGCGTTGCGTTCACCGCCGAGCCAGGCGTGCTCCGCCCACCAGGTTCCGTTGCCGTGCACCTTCAGGAACCGAACCTCGCCACGAGCGCGGCCGCCCGGCTCGTGAACTCCTGCTTTCCGAAGCGCTCGTACTGTTCCCACGTCGTCAGCGTCGTCGGGTCCATCACTCGATCGAGGAAGAGTTTGCCGTTTAGGTGGTCCACCTCGTGCTGGAACGTGACCGCCGACAGCCCGCGTACCTCCTTCTCCCACGGTCCGCCGTGGCGATCGAGGGCCTTGACAGCGATCTCCACGAACCGCTGGGTGACGCCGCGGAGGTTCGGGACCGAAAGGCAGCCCTCGTTGTTGTCGAATGTCTCGTCGCTCAAGGGTTCGATCTCTGGGTTGACGAGCACCGTGAGAGGGATGTCGGGCTTGTAGGGATAGCGCGGGTTGGAGCTGACCTCGATCGCCACGATGCGGCGCGAGTCGAACACCTGGGGGGCGGCGAGGCCGGCACCGTTGCAGTAGCGCATGGTCTCGATCAGATCGTCGATGAAGGCCTGGGTGGCGGGATCATCGAGCGAAGCCGGATCGACCGGAACCGCCCACTCGCGCAGCACCGGGTGACCGATAGTCGCCACGTGGCGGACCGTCACGGGTCCGTCCCCCGTTGCGGGATGTTCACACCGCGAGCCCGGGCGACCTTGCGCGCCTCGGGGTAGCCGGCGTCGACGTGGCGGATGACACCCGTGGCCGGATCATTCGTGAGCACGCGCTGAAGTTTCTCGGCGGCGAGCGGCGTGCCGTCGGCGACCGTCACCTGGCCCGCGTGGACGGACCGACCGATACCCACGCCGCCGCCGTCGTGGATGCTCACCCAGGACGCGCCCGAAGCGACGTTCACCATCGCGTTCAGCAGCGGCCAATCGGCGATCGCGTCGGAACCGTCTGCCATGGCTTCCGTCTCCCGGTAAGGCGACGCGACGGAGCCGCAGTCGAGGTGGTCCCGCCCGATGACGATCGGGGCCTTGATGCGCCCGGACGCAACCAGTTCGTTGAACCTCTCACCCATACGTGCGCGCTCACCGAGCCCGAGCCAGCAGATGCGAGCGGGCAGGCCCTGGTACGCGACCTTGTCGGAGGCGAGGCGTATCCAGCGGGCGAGCGGGTCGTTGTCCGGGAACTCTTGGAGCACGGCCTGATCGGTCACCCCGATGTCAGCCGGGTCGCCCGAAAGCGCGGCCCAGCGGAACGGGCCTTTGCCCTCGCAGAACAACGGCCGTATGTACGCCGGCACGAAACCGGGGTAGTCGAACGCCCGCTCGACGCCGGCGAGACGTGCCTCTGCACGCAAGCTGTTCCCATAGTCGAACACCTCGGCGCCGCGGTCCATCAAGGTGACCATCGCGGTGACGTGGCGTGCGATGGTCTCGCGGGCTCGCATCAGGTAGTCGTCCGGATCCGAGCGTCGCAGGTCATCGGCCTCCGCCGGCGTGAAGCCCGAAGGGACGTACATCAGCGGGTCGTGTGCCGGTGTCTGGTCCGTGACGACGTCGACCGGCTCGTCGCGCCGGACGATCGTCTCCAACAGATCGACGGCGTTGGCCTCGACGCCGACCGACAGAGCCATGCCCTCCTTCTGGGCTTCCCGCGCCTGCAGCATTGCGTCGTCCACGTCCGAGGCGACCACATCGAGGTAGCGAGTATCGAGCCGGCGCTGAAGTCGGGTCCGGTCGACGTCCGCGCAGACGACGACGCCTCCGTTCATGGTCACCGCCAGCGGCTGCGCTCCACCCATCCCGCCGGCGCCGGCGGTCAGCGTGAGGGTGCCGGCGAGCGACCCGCCGAAACGCTTGGCCGCCACCGCGGCGAAGGTCTCGTAGGTTCCCTGCAGGATTCCCTGCGTCCCGATGTAGATCCACGAGCCGGCGGTCATCTGCCCGTACATCGTGAGGCCGAGCTTCTCGAGGCGCCGGAACTCGTCCCAGTTGTCCCATTCGCCCACAAGGTTTGAGTTGGCGATGAGCACACGCGGTGCCCATTCGTGAGTCCGCAAGACCCCGACCGGCCGGCCCGACTGGACGAGCAGGGTCTCGTCGTCGCCTAGCTCGAGAAGCGTCCGTGAGATCGCCTCGAAGCTCGCCCAGTCCCTCGCAGCCTTGCCCCCGCCGCCGTAGACGACGAGATCCTCGGGGCGCTCTGCGACGTCGGGGTCGAGGTTGTTGTGGAGCATCCGCCACGCCGCCTCCTGAGGCCAGGAGCGGCAGTGCAGCTCCGGTCCTCTCGCGGCCCTGACCACCCGCGCGCTGGGCATCGCGCCAGACGCTACCGCCCTCGGAGCCCCCCGGGCGGCGGGGCGCCGGCGGGGGGCAGCAGCGCACCACGCAGCGCATCACGCAGCGCACAACAGCATCACGCCGGACGGTTTTTGCGGGACGACGGCGTTTTGCGGGACACAGACGTCATCTGGCGACGGCGACGTCCCGCAAAAAACGAATGTCCCTCAAGAACCGCCGGCCGCCGGCCGCCTACCGCAACGGGCCCGTCACCGCCTCGGCCCAGCCCAGCACCTCGCCTGACCGGACGGCTTCGGTAGCGGCGTCGATCTCGGGCGCCATGTAGCGGTCGGGCCCCAACCCCGGCACGCGCCGGCGAAGCCCCTGCACCACAGTGGCGGTTGCCGGCGCCGGCCGCAGCGGGGATCGCATCTCGATCGCGCGAGCGGCCGTCATCACCTCGATGCCCGTGACGCGGGCAAGGTTGACCACCGACCGGCGGAGCTTCAGCGCAGCGGCCCACCCCATGGACACGTGATCTTCCTGCATGGCCGACGTCGGGACGTTGTCGGTACTCGCCGGAACAGCGAGCCGCCGGCAATCGGCAACGAGAGCAGCCGCGCTGTACTGGGCGAGCATCAGTCCCGAATCGACACCGGGATCGGCCGCGAGGAAGGGCGGCAGACCGTGCGACCTTGCCGGGTCGAGGTGGCGGTCGATCCGGCGTTCCGAGATCGATGCGGCGTCGGCGACCACCACCGCCAGGAAGTCCGCCACGTACGCCAGTGGTGCGCCGTGGAAGTTGCCGCACGATGCAACCCGCCCGTCCGGGAGCACGACGGGGTTGTCTATCGCGGACGCCAACTCTCGTCTCAAGACCTGCTCCGCGTGGTCGAGTGTGTCCCTGCACGCGCCAAGGACCTGCGGCGCGCAGCGCAGCGAGTACGCGTCCTGCACGCGCGAGTCGCCCTGCTTGTGCGACTCGACGATCGCCGACCCCGACAAGACCGTGAAGATGTTGGCGGCGGAGGCGGCCTGGCCGGGGTGGGGGCGTAGGGCCGCGAGTTCCGGCATGAACGCCTGGTCCGTCCCCAGCAGTGCCTCCACGGACATCGCCGCGGCCACGTCGGCGGTGCGAAGGAGCATGCGCAGGTCCTCGCACGCGAGGCAGAGGATCCCGAGCATGCCGTCGGTCCCGTTCGTCAGCGCCAGTCCCTCTTTGGCCTGCAATGCCGATGGTTCGAGGCCAGCCAGGCGCAGGGCCTCGCCGGCGCCCATCCGGCCGACCCCCTCGACGTCGACATCGCCCTCGCCTATCAGCGCCAGCGCCGCGTGCGCGAGGGGGGCGAGGTCGCCACTGCACCCGAGGGAGCCGTGCTCCCTGACCACCGGTGTGATCCTGTGGTTGAGCAACCCGACGATCGCTTCAACCAGCAGCGGCCGGACCCCTGAGAACCCCTTCGCGAGCGTCGCGGTGCGCAGGACCATCATCGCCCGCACGATCTCTGGCTCGACCTCGTCGCCCACCGTCGCGGCGTGCGACCGGACCAGCCCGGTCTGAAGGTCCTGCCTCCTGCCGGGCTCGATGTAGCGGTCGGCCAGCGCCCCGAAGCCCGTCGACAGACCGTAGACGGCGCGCTCGCCGCCGACGAGGTCGAGCGCGACCCGGTGAGATCGCTCCAAGGACTCTCGGGCGTCGCCGCCAACGGAGACGGGCGCACGCTGGCGCGCCACCCTCACGACCTGTTCGATCGTCAGCCCTGCCCGCCCGATCACCACCGCCTCGTCGCCGCGCCCGGCGGCGGGGCCGGTGGCGTCGTTCACCCGACTACGACTACCACGTCTCCGGCTCCGACCGCGTCGCCGGGCTTGACCCGGATCTCCTTCACGGTGCCGGACGCTTCGGCGGTGATGTTGTTCTCCATCTTCATGGCCTCCAGCACGGTCACCGCTTGGCCCACCTCGACGCTATCGCCCACCGCCACCAGCACCTTGACGATGGTCCCTTGCATGGGCACGGCGACCTCACCGGTGCCGCCCACGCCTTGGCCCGATCCGTGCGCGCTGCCGGGCCGGGGCCGTGCGGGCCGCGAGCCGGTGACAGAGGCGCCGGCAGCGACGACTGGCGCGGCATTCGGCACCCAGACCTTCACCTGGTAACGCCGGCCGTCGATCTCCACGTCCACGTCGCGCTGGACCTTCGCCTCCGGCCCCTCACCCGCAGCCGGGGCTGCCGCCGGCCTGGCGGCAATCCCACTCAGGTCCAGCTTCTGCTCCACCCAGTTGGTGGAGTGCTCGATGTTGACGAAGTCCTCGTGCTCCAGGATCGCGATATCGGCCGGGATCGTCGTCGCCGGGCCCTCGACTTCCATCTCGCGCAGGGCGCGGAGGATCCGGCGGCGGGCGTCTTCGCGGTCGGTTCCCCAGGCGATCACCTTCGCGATGAGGTTGTCGTAGAACTGGCTCACCGTGTCGCCCTCTTCGTAACCGGCGTCGGTACGCACGCCGAACCCGTCGGGTCGCCGGAACTTGGTGATCGTCCCGGGCGAGGGGAGGAACCTGCCGCCGGCGGGATCCTCGGCGTTGATCCGCACCTCGATCGCGTGACCATGGATCCTGACGTCGTCCTGCGTGAATCCGAGTGGTTCACCGGCGGCGATTCGCAGCTGGAGCGCCACGAGGTCCATGCTCACGACGGCTTCGGTCGCGGGATGCTCCACCTGCAGCCGTGTGTTCATCTCGAGGAAATAGAAGTCTCCGTCCTCGTAGATGAACTCGACGGTTCCGGCGTTGACGTAACCGCATGCCTTGGCCACCTTTACCGCGGCCTCGCCCATCGCAGCCAGCGTGGACTCGGGGATCCCGGGCGCAGGGGCCTCTTCGATCAGCTTCTGGTGCCGGCGCTGGGCCGAGCAGTCACGGGTGCCGAGGTACACGGCGTTCCCGTGGGTGTCGGCGAAGACCTGCACTTCGACGTGCCGGGGCCAGGTCAGGTACCGCTCGAGATAGCTCTCCGGCCGGCCGAAGGCCTTCTCCGCCTCTCGTTGCGCGGATTCGAGCGCGCCGGCGGCCTCCTGGGCCTCGCGCACGACGCGCATCCCGCGACCACCACCGCCGTACGCGGCCTTGATCGCCACAGGCCACCCGTGTGCCTCGCCGAACGCGACGACCTCGTCAGGAGATGTGAGGACCTCGGTCGTTCCGGGCACCCCGGCCACCTTCGCTCGCTCCGCCGCGAGACGGGAGCTGATCTTGTCGCCCATCACCTCGATCGCCTCGGGCGGCGGTCCGATCCAGGCGACCCCTGCGTCGGTGATCGCCCTGGCGAAGTCCGCGTTCTCGGAGAAGAACCCGTAGCCCGGGTGCACACCGTCGGCACCCGAGCGGCTGATCACATCGAGGATCTTCTGCGTGTCCAGGTAGCTCTCGGCGGCAGTCTGGCCGCCCAGGGCGTATGCCTCGTCGGCGAGCCGGACGTGCAGTGCTTCGCGGTCGAGGTCCGAATACACCGCGACCGTGGCTATCCCGAGCTCCTGGCAGGTGCGGATTACCCGGACAGCGATCTCGCCCCGGTTGGCTATCAAGACCTTGCTCAGCACGAAGAGGCATTCTGGCAGCGTGATGATCGAGGAGCGAGTCCGCGAAGACCTGGCGGCCTCCACGCGCTTCTGGGATATCCGTCTGCTGGAGGTGACCGACTCGACCAACCGCGTCGTCGCCGAGCTCGCCCAGGCGGGCGGCGACGAGGGGATCGTCATAGCGACCGACCTCCAAACGGCGGGGCGTGGACGCCTCGACCGCACCTGGGAGGCTGAGCCCGGTGCGGGCCTGCTGGTATCGCTGCTCCTCAGACCCGATGGGCTTCCGATGCAGCGATGGCACCTGGTCACCGCCGCTGCAGGGCTGGCGGCGAAGGACGCGTGCGCGGACGTCGCAGGGGTGGCGGCAGATCTGAAGTGGCCCAACGACCTCCTCTGGCAGGGGCGCAAGCTCGCCGGGGTGCTGGCCGAATCCACCGCGGGGGCCCTCGTTGCCGGCATGGGGCTCAACGTGCACTCGTGCCCCCCGGGCGCCGCGTACCTGGACGAGGCGGCGGGACGCAGGGTGAGCCGTGGGGTGCTGCTGCCATCCTGGTTGCGCCACCTCGACGCTCTGCTGGATCACTGGGACGACGTTGCCGAGCGGTACCGGACCGAGTGCGCCACGGTGGGCAGGCATGTGCTGGTCGAGCAGCACGGGCAGGCGATCACCGGCTTCGCCGAGGCGATCGACGACGACGGCAGGCTGGTCGTACGTCCTGACGCGGGAGAGGCTTCTGAGCCGGTAGCGGTTTCCGCCGGCGACGTCGTGCACGTGCGCCCCGGTGGCGGTCCGCAGCACGCTTGGTAACGTCGTCGCGGTGCTCCACAAGCCGCCAGCGGATGTGATCTCTCCCAGGGGAGGGGTCCTCGTGCCCGGACGGCCATGCGGAGCTTCAGAAGCAGATCCCGTCCGCGGGCGACTTCAGGAGCACGGGTGAGGGCGTTGATCCTGGCCGGCGGTGCGGGGACGCGCCTGCGGCCCATCACCCACACGAGGGCCAAGCAGCTGGTGCCTGTGGCGAACAAGCCGATCCTCTTCTACGGCTTGGAGGAGATCGCCGAGGCGGGAATCAAAGAGGTCGGCATCGTGGTCGGCGACACCGCTGATGAGGTCAAGGGCGCGGTAGGAAACGGCTCCGCGTGGGGGATCTCGGTGACCTACATACCCCAGGAAGCGCCGCTGGGGCTCGCCCATGCGGTGCTCATCGCCCGAGACTTCCTCGGCGACGACGACTTCGTCATGTACCTGGGGGACAACCTCTTGAAGCAGAGCCTCCGCGAGTTCGTGGAGCGCTTCGAAGAGGACCGCCGGCGCTTCATGGCACCGACGCTCGACGACGCCGGAGACGCACCATGCGCGCAGATCCTGCTGAAAGAGGTCCCCGACCCGCACCGCTTCGGGGTCGCGGAGCTGAACCCCGACGGCACCGTGGTCAGGCTCCTCGAGAAGCCGGAGCATCCGCCCTCGAATCTCGCACTCGTCGGTGTCTACCTGTTCGACCGACGGGTGCACGAGGCGGTCGCGTCGATCAAGCCGTCAGCGCGTGGAGAGCTGGAGATCACCGACGCAATCCAGTGGTTGGTCGACAGCGGCTACAGGGTGCGGACCCAGATCCTCGAAGGGTGGTGGATCGACACCGGCAAGCTCACTCCGCTGCTCGAAGCCAACCGCCTCATGCTCGAGACCGTCGAGCGGAGGGTGGAGGGTGACGTGGACGACGACTCCGAGATCGACGGCAGGGTGGTGGTCGAGGCGGGTGCCCGGATCGTTCGGAGCCGTGTCCGGGGCCCGGTCGCCATAGCCGCCGGCACGACGATCGTCGACAGCTTCATCGGCCCCTTCACAGCCATCGGCCGGGATTGCGAGATCGAAGGCAGCGAGATCGAGCATTCGGTGGTGCTCGAGAACTGCAGGGTCATCCGGGCCGGGCGCCTGGAGGATTCGTTGCTGGGCCAACAGGTGGAGGTCACCCGCAGCGACCGGCGGCCGAGGGCGACCCGTCTCATGGTCGGTGACCACGGCAGCATCGACCTCGGTTGAAGACCCGCAACGCCGCAGCCACAAGCGCCGACTGCCAGGGGTCGCTTCGAAGCCCCCTGTTATCCTCGTAAGATGAAGCTTCTGGTCACGGGCGGCGCCGGTTTCATCGGCTCCAACTACGTCCGGTGGGTTCTGGAGCACACCGACGACGAGGTGACCGTCTACGACGCTCTTACCTACGCAGGCAACCGCTCGACCCTGGAGGACGTGGAGTCGGCGTACCCCTCGCGATTCCGGTTCGTCCACGCCAACATCTGCGACCTCAGGTCCTTCACCGACTCGGCGAGGGGCCATGACGCGGTCCTGCACTTCGCTGCGGAGAGCCACGTGGACCGCTCGATCGCCGGACCAGAGGACTTCGTGGTGACGAACTGCGTGGGTACCAACGCAGTCATGCACGCGTGCCGCACCCTCGAAATCGAACGGGTCGTGCACGTCTCCACCGACGAGGTCTATGGCTCTGTGGACAGCGGCGAGAGCACGGAGTCGGACCCTCTCGACCCGAGGTCTCCGTACAGCGCTTCCAAGGCCGGTTCTGACCTCATCGCGCGGTCGTACTACTCGACCTATGGGCTGCCCGTCGTGGTCACCCGCTCGTCCAACAACTTCGGCCCCTGGCAGTACCCCGAGAAGGTCATTCCCCTGTTCGTGACCAACCTGCTGGACCGCAAGCGGGTGCCTCTGTACGGCGACGGCCTCAACAAGCGGGACTGGCTCTACGTCGAGGACAACTGCTCCGCCATCGACCTGGTCCTGCGCGAGGGGAAGCTCGGCGAGATCTACAACATCGGCGGTGGAAACGAGCTGGCCAACCGGGAGCTGACCGAACGCCTTCTCGCGCTCGCCGGCGCCGGCGACGACTCGATCCAGTACGTCGAGGACCGCCTCGGCCACGACCGCCGTTACGCCATCGATTCGTCGAAGGTCCGTGCCCTCGGATGGGAGCCGTCGCGCAAGTTCGACGACGCGCTGGAGCACACGTTCGGGTGGTACCGCGACAACCGGTGGTGGTGGGAACCGCTCAAGGCACGAGGCTAGGCAGTTGCGGATACTCGTCACCGGTGCGCATGGACAGCTCGGCACCGATGTGGTGCGCTTGACGAGCCGCGAGCGCCACCACGAGGTCATCGCTGCGGGCCACGAACAGCTGGACGTGGGTGATCGCGACGAGGTGATGTCGGCGATCACGTCGATCAAACCTGCCATGGTGATCCATGCCGCGGCATGGACAGCGGTGGACGCGTGCGAATCCGATCCCGACCGGGCCTGGAAGATCAACGCGCTCGGGTGCCGGTATGTCGCGGAGGCAGCTGGGCAGGCGGGTTCGCACCTCGTGGCGGTGTCCACCGACTACGTGTTCGACGGCACCTCGTCCGATCCGTATCACGAGTGGGACCGACCGAACCCTCTCGGCGTCTACGGCCGATCGAAGCTCGGCGGCGAAGAGGAGATCCGGGCGTGCCTCCCGGGAGCGACCATCGTCCGCACGTCCTGGGTGTGCGGCGTCAACGGCGCCAACATGGTCAAGACCATCCTCCGCCTCGCTTCCGGTGACGGTGCCATGAAGTTCGTCGACGACCAGCGGGGCTGCCCGACGTTCACCGAAGACCTCGCAGGCGTGCTTCTCCGGCTCGGGCTCAGCCGGCGCGGAGGGCTCTTCCACGTCACCAACCAGGGCCCGACCAGTTGGTTCGGCTTCGCGCAGGCGGTCCTCGAAGCGGCAGGACTCGACTCATCCAGGGTCGAACCGATCAGGACGAAAGATCTGCATCCGCCGCGACCCGCACCCAGGCCCGCCAACTCGGTACTCGACAACTCCGCCCTGCGTCTTGGGGGCATTCCCCTCCTTCCGGACTACCACGAACCTCTGGAGCGCACCGTAAAGGCGCTCCTCGCACCCTGACAAAGGCCACCCCCAACAAAGGTTCATTCGGATCAATCCATGACAAACAACGCAGGGAACCAGCCGGCGACGATAGCCGTAATCGGCGCCGGCTACGTCGGCCTCACGACGGCCGTGTGCCTGGCCCATCTTGGCAACTCGGTCGTCGCCGTCGACGTCGACGAGGCCAAGGTGGAGACGCTGAACCGCGGCGAACCGACGATCCTCGAAGAGGGCCTGCCGAAGCTGCTCGAAGAGGGCATCTCGTCGGGCAGGCTGACCTTCTCGTCCGACCCCTCCGCTGCCGCTGCCGGCGCCGGCTTCGTCTTCTTGTGCGTCCCGACGCCCCAAGGAGCGGACGGCGCGGCAGACCTGAGTTACGTGCAGCAGGCCGCGTCCCAGATCGCGCCGCACCTGACACCGGGCGCTGTCGTGGTGACCAAGTCGACGGTGCCGGTGGGATCGGCGGCCCTCGTCGTCACGGCCCTCAACCGGCCCGACACCTCCGTCGTGTCGAACCCGGAGTTCCTGCGCGAGGGCAAGGCGGTCTCCGACTGGCTTCATCCCGACAGGGTCGTGATCGGCGCAGACGACCGGGCGGCAGGCGAGAAGCTGGCAGCCCTGTACGAGCCGCTGGGCGCTCCGATCCTCATAACCGACCCGGCCTCGTCGGAGACGATCAAGTACGCGTGTAACGCGTTCCTCGCTGCCAAGGTGTCGTTTGTCAACGCGATAGCCAACCTGTGCCAGGTCGTGGGCGCCGATTCCATGGACGTGATCCGCGGCATGAGCTACGACAGGCGTATCGGCGCCGATCACCTCGCGCCGGGCCCAGGGTGGGGAGGCTCCTGCTTCCCCAAGGACACCAGCGCGCTGCTGCGCATTGCCGACGAGCACGGTTACGACTTCTCCCTCTTACGGGAGGTGATCGCCGCGAACGAGCGTCAGTTCGAGCACGTCACCGACCAGGTTGCCGCCGCCGCCGGCCGCCCGCTCGAAGGCGCGACGGTCGCCGCGTGGGGCCTGACTTTCAAGGCTGCGACGGACGATCTCAGGGAGTCACCGGCCATTGCGGTTCTGCGACAGTTGGTTTCCCGGGGAGCGAAGGTGAAGGCCTTCGACCCGACGCTCCCGACCCCCGACCATTCCTGCCTCGCGGGTCTGGAACTCGAGGTGTGTGACGACCCGTACACGGCGGTGGAAGGGGCGCACGCTCTGGTGGTGCTGACGGAGTGGCCCGAGTTCTGCAGCCTCGACCTCAAGAAGGTCGCGGCGACGATGGAGCACCCTTCGATCGTCGACACCCGAAATATGCTGGATCCGGCGTCGGCCCGCTCGGCCGGATGCGAGTACGCCGGTATGGGCAGGTCGTAGGTGCGCATACTCGTGGCCGGCGGCGCCGGCTTCATCGGCCGCTGCATGTGCAGCCGACTCCTCGATCGCGGCGACGAGGTGATCTGCGTCGACAACCTCGTGACCGGGACCGTCGGCAACGTCAAGGACTTCCAAGACGAACCCGGGTACACGTTCGTCGAGGCCGACATCGCCTCGCTGGCGGAGTTCGACGCCGGCCCGCTCGACGCGGTCGTCAACCTGGCCTGCCCGGCGTCACCTGCCGATTTCGTGCCCCTGTCGCTCGAGATCCTGGAGACCGGGAGCCGGGGCGTGGTGAACCTTCTCGAGCTGTGTGTCCGCACCGGTGCTCGATTCCTACAGGCGTCGACGAGCGAGGTGTACGGCGACCCGCAGGTGCATCCCCAACCCGAGAGCTACTGGGGCAACGTCAACCCGGTCGGGCTGCGGTCCGTCTACGACGAGGCAAAGCGGTTCGGCGAGGCGCTGACGATGGCGTACCAGCGGCGCCACGGCGTCGAGGTGCGGATTGCGCGGATCTTCAACACGTACGGCCCGGGCATGCGTCACGACGACGGGCGGGTGGTGTCCAACTTCGCCACGCAGGCGCTCCGAGGCGAACCGCTCACGGTGTACGGGGACGGGACCCAGACACGCAGCCTGTGCTTCGTCGAGGATGAAGTGACCGGCCTGCTCGCGCTACTGGAATCGGACGTGTCCACGCCGGTGAACATCGGCAACGACGACGAACGGACGATCGCCGAGATCGCCTCGCTGATCATCGAGCTGGCGGGCTCGAAGTCCGAGATGGCGCATCTTCCGCTGCCGGCGGACGACCCCACGCAGCGCCGGCCCGACCTGACGATCGCGCGCACGAAGCTCGGATGGGAGCCGGTGACGCCGCTGCGCGACGGTTTGGCGCGAACCGTCGAGTGGTTCAGAGCGACTGCGGCGAGGTGAGCGGCCGGCTCGGGGCAAGCGTGGCGGCGGTTGTCGTCAACTACAACGCTGCAGACCACCTCGAGCGTTGCTTGTCGACGCTGGAGATCGAGGGGATAAAGACGGCGGTCGTCGTGGACAACGGTTCCACCGACGGCTCACGCGACGTGGTTGCTCGCAGCTCCGCGCATTGGGTGCAGACCGGCGCGAACCTGGGTTACGGCCGGGCAGCGAACCTCGGAGCCGGGACGCCCGCCGCCGAGAGCGAGCCCATGCTGTTGATAGCCAACCCCGACGTCGAGGTGTGTCCCGGTGCGGTCGCCGGTTTGGTCGCCGCCCTCGAATCCGATTCCCGCCTGGGGATCGTCGGACCGAGGATCCTGAACCCCGACGGCTCCGTCTACCCGTCGGTACGAACCTTCCCGAACCTGGTCGACGCGATCGGGCACGGGCTGCTCGGGATGGTCATGCCCCGCAACCGGTTCACCCGCAGGTACCGGCTGCTCGACGCCGACCACGACCTTCCGGCGAGGGTCGACTGGGTGTCCGGCGCCTGCTTCTTGATCAGGCGCGACGTGTGGGACCTTCTCGGAGGTTTCGACCCGTCGTATTTCATGTACATGGAGGACGTGGATCTCTGCTGGCGGGCGCGGCGAGCAGGATGGGAGGTCGCATACGAGCCGTGCGCCGAGGTGGTGCACGTGCAGGGGGTGTCGGCGGACCGCCACCCGTACAGGATGCTCGCCGCGCACCACCGTTCCATGTGGCGATTCGCAGCTCGGACGACCGCCGGGCCGAAGCGTGCAGCCCTGCCACTGGTCGCAGTCGGGTTGGCGGCCAGGCTGATCGCGGCCGCCGCCTGGCACCGGTTCGCTCCCGCCGGCGCATCCCGGATGGCGGAACCGGCGACCGGTGCCCACCGCTCGCGGCCGCTACCCTGACCGAACGCTATGGGGAAGGCCTCGTCTAACAAGAAGGTTGCGCGCGCGGCAGGCACCGGTGGTGGTCGCACGTACAGGGGACGGACTCCCTGGCCATATTTCGGGGTAATAGTCCTGATCTTCGTGCTCGGGATAGTGGGTACGGTGACCAGCCGGGACCGGCGACTCTCCCAGATCAACAATCAGGGCAGCACCGCCCCCACGGTCGGGACCACGTGGCACGAGGGTTACGCGGTATACGCCTGCGGGAAGTTCCTGCCCTTCATCCAGCATGCCAAGAACCCCCAAGGGATCACCACGAGCACGCCGGGAATCATCCTGATACAGCCGAAGGTCAAGGCGGCCGCCGGCAAGAACGCAACCCTCGGCAAGTTCGCCTCTGCGGTCGGCATGACCCTCAACGCTGCCGAGATGCAGCTGCCCGGCGGCACTCTCTACCAGGACGGCAACAAGTGCAGTGGCAAACCCGGGCACGTCTACGTGAAGGAGTTCGCGTTCGTCGGTGACACGGTCGGCCGGCTGTACAACGGCGCGAAGGGGCAGCTGCCAAAGCTCGACCCGCGGGAGATCCCCCTCCAGGATCAGGCGCTCCTGACCATCGCCTTCGTGCCGTCGTCCGATGCGTCGAAGATCCCGCCCCCGCCGGCACAGGTGAGCACGAGCCTCGGAAATCTGGCGACGTCGTCGTCCACTTCGACGACCACCCCATCCCCGGCCACCCCGCCGACGACCACCGCTCCAGCGACGTCTACCACGACCAAGAAATGAAGGCCATAGTCCTCGTCGGCGGCGAGGGCACACGCTTGCGCCCGCTCACTTTCACCACACCCAAGCAGATGCTCCCAGTAGGCGGGCTCCCGATGATCGAGAGGGTGCTCGCAGGTCTCGCGAGGCACGGAATCGACGAGGTGGTCCTCTCGCTCGGGTATCGTCCCGACGCTTTCCTGGAGGCGTACCCCGACGGGCGGTGCGCCGGCGTCCGTCTGCATTACGCCGTCGAGCCGGAGCCGCTCGACACCGCCGGTGCCATTGCCTTCGCCGCCCGCCACGCACGGCTGCAAGACACGTTCGTCGTCGCCAACGGCGACGTCTTGACGGACCTCGACGTGAGCGCGCTTATCCGTTTCCACCGCGAGCACGACGCGGAGGCCACCATCGCTCTGACCCCGGTCGAAGACCCATCGAGGTTCGGTGTCGTGCCGACCGACGACGAAGGCCGAGTGCTCGCGTTCATCGAGAAGCCGCCGGGGGAAGCCCCGACGAACCTGATCAACGCCGGAACCTACGTGCTCGAGCCCTCGGTCGTCGACCGCATCCCCACCGGCCGGAAGGTGTCGATCGAAAGGGAGATCTTCCCGGCGGTCGCCGCGGCAGCCCGTCTGTTCGCTCTCGCCTCCGACGCCGACTGGGTCGACGCCGGTACCCCGTCCACCTACCTTGCAGCCAATCTCCGATACGTGGTGGCGCCCCCCGAGTCCTGCGAGGTCTCGGCCGGGGCGACGGTTGAGTCGAGCGTCCTGGGCGAGGGAGTCCGGGTCGGAGACGGAGCCAAGGTCATCGACTCCGTGCTCTTCGACGACGTCGTCATCGGGCCGGGTGCGAACGTGCGGTCGTCGATAGTCGGGCGCGGCGCCGAGGTGGAGGAAGGTGCTGACGTGGCCGATCTCACGGTGCTCGGTGACGGTGAAATCGTCGCTGCGGGTCGGGTTCTCAGGGGCGCGAAGTTGCCGGAGGGCGAGTGAAGGCGCTGGTAACCGGCGGAGCCGGTTTCATCGGCTCGACGCTGGTGGACCGCCTTCTCGCCGAGGGGAGCTCGGTCGACGTCGTCGACAACCTCTCGACAGGATCGCTCGCCAACCTGGCTGATGCCCGGCGCAGCAAGGAGGGACGCCTGTCCTTTCATCAACTCGACATCAGGTCGCCCGATCTCGCGGAGTTGATGAACAGGTGCCGCCCCGAGGTGGTGTTCCATCTGGCGGCTCAGGCGGATGTTCGAGTGTCGGTCGCTGATCCGCTCTTCGACGCGGACGTGAACGTCATGGGATCGCTGCGCGTGCTCGAAGGAGCGAGGTCCAGTGGTGCCCAGAAGGTGGTGTTCGCCTCGAGCGGCGGCACCATCTACGGCGACCCCGACCCAGCGGACCTACCCGTCAAGGAGTCGCACCCGCAGGCCCCCTTGTCGCCGTACGGGGTCGCGAAGAAGGTCGTCAGCGACTACCTCAACGCATATCGCGAACTGCACAACCTGGAGTTCACCTCGCTCGCACTCGCCAACGTGTACGGACCGCGCCAAGACCCTCACGGGGAAGCGGGCGTCGTCGCCATCTTCGCCGGCCGCCTCCTGTCGGGGCAGCCGTGCACCATCTACGGTGACGGTTCGCAGACCAGGGACTTCGTCTACGTCGATGACGTCGTCGACGCGTTCGCCAGATCGGCCGAACGCGGCGGCGGGCTCGTGTTGAACATCGGGACCGGGGCAGAGACAAGCGTTTACGACCTCTACCGGACCATGGCCGACAAAGCCGGAGTCGACCAGCCGGCGGTAACGGCGCCCCCGCGTGCAGGCGAGCTGCATCGCTCGTGCCTCGACCCGGCTCGGGCGCGCATCCACCTCGGCTGGCAGCCCTGGACCACCCTCGAGGACGGCGCAGCGGCCGTCATCGAATGGTTCCGCTCGAAACGCTCCTGATCCCCGCAGTCCCGTCCTACCTGAACAGGTCCTCGCCGTAGGGTCTCACGATCTCGGTGCGCACCGAGGACTCCCGCAGCCACGACGGATCGACGCCGCGTACCACGGCGACCGGGACACCTGATGATTTCCCCATCACCAGCTCGGCGGCTGCCGCAAGCTCGTCGGCGACGCAGACCTCGGTCACGGCAAGCTCGCGGCCCAGCGCGTCCGCAGTCCCCCGCAGATCGACTACCGCGGCGACACCCGCAGTCCCTATCGCGACGTCGGTCAGTCCCCTGCGCCAGGTCCTGCCGAAAGTGTCGGAGACGACGACGCCGATCCCGACCCCGGTACGTGCTCTCAGCCCGTCACGGATCCTGCGTGCCGATCGGTCCGCGTCGATAGGCAGCAATGCCGCCCACCCTCGCTCCACGTTCGACAGATCGACCCCGGAGTTGGCACACACGAAACCGTGACGCGTCTCGGTCACCAGCAGATCGCCGCGTTGGCGCAGGACCCGGACCGCTTCGCGCCGGACGAGTTCCTTGTGCGACAACGGGTCGTCCGGGTCCACCTCGACGAGGCGACCCTCCGCCTTGGACACGACCTTCTGCGTGACCACGACGACGTCGCCTTCGGCGAGCTCCACCGCGGCGGCGATCAACTCCGACAGCTCATCGCCCGGCCGCACCTCTGGCATCCCCCTCACGGGGATTATCGAAAGCGGGCCGGCGCCCGTCATCGCCTCGCCGCTTGCAGCACGATCATCGCGAGGGCTGTCGATTCGGCGGTACCGCTCATCACGGTGGGAGCCACCACCGGGCGCATACCCGACGCCTCGACCTGGTCGGCGAGGGCGCGGTCTGCCTCGTCGATCACGAGCGTCGAAGCGTACGGTGCCCACATGCGCGCGACGCCGATGACCGACGGCTCGTGCCCGAGCTCGGCGAGCATCCTGTCCGCGGGTCCTTTGAGCGCCCGCCCGGCGATGATCGGCGACACGGCCACGCAGTCGTCGCGCCGGGAGGCGACGGCCTCGCCGATCCCCCCGGTGCTCAGCACCGGTCCGATAGAGACGATCGGATTCGAAGGGCAGATGACGATCTCATCGGCTTGCTCGATCACCTCGATGACTCCCGGCGCGGCCGTTGCCTCCTCGACGCCCGCGAATCGCACCCCGGCCACTTCGACGCTGTGCCGGCGCGCGACGAAGTACTCCTGGAAGGCGATGTCCTCGGTCGTGCCCTGTTCGTCCTTGACGAGCACCCGGGTTTCGACCCTGCTGTCCGACATGGGCAGCAGCCTCACCCGGACGCCCCACCTCCGGGCGACCTCCGCCGTGACCTGCGACAGCGACGCGCCCTCCGCCAGTCGCGTGGTCCGGTACAGGTGGGTGCCCAGGTCCTTGTCGCCGAGGTTGAACCATCCGAGCCGGTTTCCGCTGTAGGCGCGTAGCTGCTCCATTGCCGACCAGGTCTCGCCGGAGAGCCCCCAGCCGGTCTCGGGATTGATCATGCCGGCAAGTGTGTAGGTGACTGTGTCGAGGTCGGGGCTGACGTGCAGACCGTGCATGATCGTGTCGTCGCCCGTGTTGACCACGGCCGTGATCTGCGACGGTTCGATCGCGGAGGCGAGGCCGCTGAGCATGCGTGCCGCTCCAACTCCTCCAGCCAGGGCCGCGATCATCGAGTCAACATATCCTGGCGGATCGACGACCCCGGATAGGTTCTGGCGGTGCTCACCGTCGCCTTGGACGCCACGCCGCTGGTCGGCGACCGCACGGGCATCGGTGTGGCGGTTGCCGGGATGGTCAAGGGTCTCGCCCGGCGATCCGATCTCGCGCTGATCGGCTACGGGCTCACGGGAGCCGGATGGCACAAGGTGCGAGCCCACCTTCCGGCAGGTGTGCGCCCCGCGCGGGCCCGCATGCCGGCAGGGGTGTTCCTACGGCTGTGGAGCAGGGTGCCATTCCCGGTCATCGAGTCGTGGACCGGCCCGGTGGACGTCGTGCACGGCACCAACTTCGTCGTGCCGCCGGCTCGGCGAGCAGAGCGGCTCGTGACGGTGTGGGATCTCGCTGCCGTGCGCTTTCCAGAGCTGTGCACGGCCACGTCTCGCCGGTACCCGCACCTCGTGCAGCGTGCGGTCGACACCGGAGCCTGGGTCCACACCGGATCGCGGTTCGTGGCCGACGAGATCGTCAACCATTTCGGGGTAGACCCCGACCGGGTCTTCGTCGTCCCGCCGGGCGTCGAAGTCGACGGCAAGCGGGATCACCCGAGGCGCAGTGGGCCGCCATACGTTCTCGCGCTGGGAACGGTGGAGCCGCGCAAGGACTTCCCGGGGCTGGTCCATGCCTTCGACGACATCGCTGGCGATCATCCCGAGCTCGAGCTCTGGATCGCGGGGCCGCCAGGCTGGGGCGAGTCGCAGCTATCAGCCGCGGTGGCCGCCGCGCGCCACCGTGACCGGGTGAAGAGGTTGGGCTGGCTCGACGATCCCGGCGAGGTCCTGAGGGGTGCGGCCGTTCTCGCTTACCCGTCCCTCTACGAGGGTTTCGGATTCCCGCCCCTGGAAGCGATGGCGGTTGGGGTGCCGGTCGTGGCGAGCGCCGCGGGCTCGGTGCCCGAAGTGACAGGTGACGCTGCGATGCTCGTGGCACCCGGCGACGCCGGGGCGTTTGCTGCAGCGATCTCAACTGTTCTCGGAGACGAGGTTCTCCGCTCGAGCCTGGTCGAGAGGGGTTACAGGCGGGTCGAGGCCTTCAACTGGGAAGCGTCGTCCGCCGCCTTGCACCGGGCCTACCTGGAAATCGCCGCCACGCGCTGAGCCTGCCCGCTCGCAGAACGTCCGCCAAGACTTCGGCGAAGCGTCCCTCCTCGGGCTTGCGCAGCGGCACCCGTTCCC
>Ga0307373_10004872_pt1 | contig 22318 bp, 19 predicted proteins | sample OX2MG_FD_202534 | JGI IMG/M metagenome (GOLD analysis project Ga0307373, IMG submission 202534) | Soil microbial communities from Risofladan, Vaasa, Finland - OX-2 | ecosystem: Environmental > Terrestrial > Soil > Coastal area > Acid sulfate soil | place: Finland: Risofladan, Vaasa | collected... | reverse complement strand
GGGACGGAGGCGCCGAAGGAGTGCCCGGTGAGGGGGGTGAAGTCGTAACAAGGTAGCCGTACCGGAAGGTGTGGCTGGATCACCTCCTTTAAGGAGTCATCCTTATGGAGACTTCGTCAAGTCAGAGTCGGCAGTAACGCCAGGCAACTAGGTCCCGAAGAGTAATCGCGGCGGTTTCGGCCGGCGTGACCAAGAGTACGGTCCCGAAAGCCAACGGCGAGTCCGGGCAACCGGAGCAGGCCGCTCAGTGCGCAGTGGAAATCTGCTCGACCGTTCGCTTCTCTCACGGGAAGCAGACGAGTGCATTTCGACAAAAACAAACCCAAGGAACCACCGAAGCCTTGTCTTTCCCACTCTTCAGGCCGTTCAAGGTCTGGAGGACCTCCCGCGGTCCGGCTGTGAACAAGCCGGTGTCGCGTGCGGAGGGAGATGGCGATTTCGCCGTCGATCGTTGGAGCATGGCTTGTAGGCCATGCGCGGGGATGTAGCTCAGCTGGGAGAGCACCTGCTTTGCAAGCAGGGGGTCGGCGGTTCGAGTCCGCTCATCTCCACCATGCACGTTGACAACCGAATAGGTCTTTAGAGATCTTCCGTAATGCCGAAAGCGTTAATTTGGATCCTCTGAACCGAAAAGCGATCTCTTCAGTGTCTGAAGAGTGGTTATAGGTTTAAGGACAAGCTACTAAGGGTCCGAGGTGGATGCCTAGGCGCCAAGAGCCGAAGAAGGACGTGGCTACCTGCGATAAGCGACGGGAAGTTGGAAGCGAACGTTGATCCGTCGATTTCCGAATGGGGCAACCCGACCGGAGTAATGTCCGGTCACTCCTGGATGAACACATAGTCCAGGTAGAGGGCACCCGGGGAACTGAAACATCTTAGTACCCGGAGGAAGAGATATTCCGTTAGTAGAGGCGATCGAAAGCGGAGCAGCCTAAACCATCTGCGTGTCAAGACGGCAGTCGTTGCGTAGGTGGTGTCGTGGGACTGTTCATGGAGCTCTGCCGAGCTCTGACACAGTTACAAAACCGACGTCTAGCCGAAGCTGGTGGAAACCAGCGCCATAGGAGGTGACAGCCCTGTAGGCGAAAGGCGATCGGACTGTGGAGCAGCACCCGAGTACCCCGGGACACGCGGAATCCTGGGGGAATCCGCTCAGACCACTGAGTAAGGCTAAATACTCTTGGCGACCGATAGTGAAGAGTACCGTGAGGGAAAGGTGAAAAGTCCCCCGGAAGGGGAGTGAAATAGTACCTGAAACCTTGGACCTACAAACTGTCAAAGGCCTAGGTTCTTGGAGCAATCCTTGAACAGGCTGATGGCGTGCCTTTTGTAGAATGAGCCGGCGAGTTACTGTACGTGGCGAGGCTAAGGGGTAGACACCCGGAGCCGCAGCGAAAGCGAGTCTGAATAGGGCGTGGCCCGCAAGGGTGGAAGTCGCGTGCAGTAGACCCGAAACCTGGTGACCTACCCATGGTCAGGGTGAAGCGAAGGTAAAACTTCGTGGAGGCCCGAACGGACTTAGGTTGCAAACTGAGCCGATGAACTGTGGGTAGCGGAGAAATTCCAATCGAACCAGGAGATAGCTGGTTCTCCTCGAAATGCCTTTAGGGGCAGCGTTGTTGTGGGTTGTCGCAGGTAGAGCACTGAATGGGCTAGGGGCGGTTCCCCCGTTACCAAACCCAATCAAACTCCGAATGGCGGCAAGTTATACAGCAGCAGTGAGACCGTGGGGGCTAAGCTTCACGGTCAAAAGGGAAACAACCCAGACCATCGGCTAAGGTCCCTAAATTCTGGCTAAGTGGCAAAGGAGGTCACTTTGCACAGACAACCAGGAGGTTGGCTTAGAAGCAGCCACCCTTGAAAGAGTGCGTAATAGCTCACTGGTCGAGTGAAGTGGCGCCGAAAATGATCGGGGCTCAAGCCAGATACCGAAGCCATGGAGCGCAGCGCAAGCTGCGTTGGTAGAGGAGCGTTGTGCTCTGCGGTGAAGCATGAACGAAAGTCCGTGTGGAGCGAGCACAAGTGCGAATGCCGGCACAAGTAGCGTAAAGGTGGGCGAGAAACCCACCCGCCGTAAATCTAAGGTTTCCTGGGCAACGTTAATCGTCCCAGGGTTAGTCGGGCCTAAGCCGAGGCCGAAAGGCGTAGGCGATGGACAACTGGCGCAAATTCCAGTACCACCTGACGTTCGTTATCACCGATGGGGGGACGAAGAAGGGTAGGTCAACCGGCCGATTGGATGTGGCCGGCCAAGGTAGTAGGGAGCTCGGATAGGCAAATCCGTCTGAGCGTTAATCCTGAGAGCTGATGGGGAGCTTCACGCGAGTGAAGCGAAGTGACTGATCCCAAGCTTCCGAGAAAAGCCTCTAGGGAGAACCAAGGTGCCCGTACCGCAAACCGACGCTGGTAGATGGGATGAGGATTCCAAGGCGATCGAGAGAACTCTGCCTAAGGAACTCGGCAAAATAGCCCCGTAACTTCGGGAGAAGGGGTGCCCTTGGCTGTGTAGGAATTTACTTCCGAAGCAGTCGAGGGTTGAAACAAAGAGGCTCAACCGACTGTTTACCAAAAACACAGGTCTCTGCGAAACCGAAAGGTGACGTATAGGGGCTGACGCCTGCCCGGTGCTGGAAGGTTAAGGAGAGGGCTGAGAGGCCCGAACTGAAGCCCCAGTAAACGGCGGCCGTAACTATAACGGTCCTAAGGTAGCGAAATTCCTTGTCGGGTAAGTTCCGACCCGCACGAATGGCGTAACGAGTTGAGCGCTGTCTCGGGCAGAGACTCGGCGAAACTGCAATACCTGTGAAGATACAGGTTGCGCGCGGCAGGACGGAAAGACCCCGTGGAGCTTTACTACAACTTGGCATTGGATTGGGGTTTAGTCTGTAGAGGATAGCTGGGAGACTTTGAAGCTCGGCCGCCAGGTCGGGTGGAGTCAACCTTGGAATACCAGCCTGACTAAGTCTTAGTTCTAACAGGACCCCTTATCGGGGATCCTAGACAGTGCCTGGTGGGTAGTTTGACTGGGGCGGTCGCCTCCCAAAATGTAACGGAGGCGCCCAAAGGTTCCCTCAGCCTGGATGGAAATCAGGCAAAGAATGCAATGGTATAAGGGAGCTTGACTGCGAGACTTACTAGTCGAGCAGGGACGAAAGTCGGGCATAGTGATCCGACGGCTCGGTGTGGAATGGCCGTCGCTCAACGGATAAAAGTTACCCCGGGGATAACAGGCTTATCGGGCCCAAGAGTTCACATCGACGGCCCGGTTTGGCACCTCGATGTCGGCTCGTCGCATCCTGGGGCTGGAGTCGGTCCCAAGGGTTGGGCTGTTCGCCCATTAAAGCGGTACGCGAGCTGGGTTCAGAACGTCGTGAGACAGTTCGGTCCCTATCCGCCGTGCGCGTAGGAGACTTGAGAAGGGTTGACCCTAGTACGAGAGGACCGGGTTGAACGGACCGCTAGTGTACCGGTTGTCACGCCAGTGGCAGCGCCGGGTAGCCATGTCCGGTTTGGATAAGAGCTGAAAGCATCTAAGTTCGAAGCCAACTTCAAGATAAGGTCTCCCACCGGATAACCGGGTAAGGCCCCTGGTAGACCACCAGGTTGATAGGCCGCGGGTGTAAGGGGAGTGATCCCTTGAGCTGAGCGGTACTAATCGGCCGAGGGCTTGTCCACCTATAACTCACTCTTCAGCACAGCTGAAAGGCGCTTCCAAAATTCAGACCAATGGATCCGAAGAAGACGCCGGAAGGCATACGGCAAGATCGACAAAGACCAAATTCGGTTGCTGCGAAGCAAAGAGAGGCCGGGCGCTTGTGCGTCCGGCCTTTTCTGTTTACGTGGCGCGCGTTATACTCGCCGCCGCTCAAACGCGCGAAGCCCACAGCAGCCAGGAGGGAGCCCTTTCGTGACCACGTTTCTTGATCGGACGCTAGTCTGCCGCGACTGCGGCATCGAGTTCACCTTCACCGCCGGGGAGCAGGAGTTCTACCAGACCAAGGGACTGCTGAACGAGCCCGGCCGGTGTCCCGAATGCCGGTCGCTGCGCCGCGAGGGTCGCTCGGTCAACCGGGCGCGCGCCATGCATCAGGTAGTCTGCGCCGTGTGCGGCATGACGACCGAGGTGCCCTTCCTGCCGACCCAGGGGCGGCCCGTCTACTGCCAGGACTGCTTCCAACAGATCCGGACGCGCGCGTAGGGCAGGGCGCCGACCGGCGGTGGATGCGGCGGGCATTCGAACTCGCCGCGCTTGCCGAGCACGCGACCAGTCCCAACCCGATGGTTGGCGCGGTGGTACTTGACGCGTCTGGAAAGAATGCCGGCGAGGGCTTCCACGCTCGCGCCGGCGACAGGCATGCTGAGAGGATCGCACTCCAGCGCGCCGGGGCGCGGGCGCATGGCGGCACCCTATACGTCACCCTCGAGCCCTGCTACCACCAGGGCCGCACTCCTCCCTGCACGGCGGCCGTCATCGACGCGGAGCCAAAGCGCGTTGTCGTCGCCATGGAGGACCCCGATTCCAGGGTGGCCGGCGCCGGCATCGCGGCCCTACGCGCCGCGGGCATTGAAGTCGAGGTAGGCGTCGACAGAGAGGCTGCCGAGCGGCTGAACCGGTTCTACCTGAAGCATCGGCGGACCGGCAGGCCCTGGGTGACCGTCAAGTTCGCCAGCAGCGTGGACGGCAAGATCGCGACCCGGACGGGGGAATCCCGATGGATCACCGGCAAGGCCGCTCGCGAGGAGGGTCACCGCCTCCGGCAGCGCCACGACGCCATCCTGGTCGGCGCCCACACCGTCCGCGCGGATGATCCCGAGCTCACCAACCGGCTGCCGGACGCGACCCGGCAGCCACTGCGCGTCGTCTTGGACTCACGCGCTCGTACAGCCGAGACCGCGCGGGTCCTCAAGGACCAGGAGAAGGCTCCTACGATCGTTGTGGTCACCGCCGATGCGCCTGCGGATCGGCGGGAGGCGCTGGCCCGTACGGGCGTCGAGGTGGTGGAGCTTCTGGCCGACGCGACCGGACGCGCCGACCTCCCGTCGCTGCTTGACCTGCTGGGCGGCCGCGGCATCCTGAGCGTCCTCGTCGAAGGCGGAGCGTTCGTCCACGGCGCGCTTTTCGACGCCGGCCTGGTCGACGGGGTGGTCGCCTTCCTCGCCCCGATCGTGATCGGCGGCAAAGAAGCGCCCGGTGCGGTGGGCGGCCAGGGCGTGGCAAAGCTGGCGGAGGCCGGCCGGCTGGTCAACCTGGAGGTAAACCAGGTCGGCGATGACATCATGGTCAGCGGTGATGTTCACCGGGATCGTTAGCGCCCTCGGGCGGGTAGTCGAGGCGGGGGGCGGCCGGCTCTGGATCGACCACGGGCCGACGGCCGAGCGGGCGAAGATCGGCGGCAGCGTGGCCGTCAACGGCGTCTGCTTGACGGTGGTCGAGCTCGTGGGTGGCGCCTTTCGGGCTGAGGTCGTGCCGGAGACGCTTCGCCGCAGCAACCTCGGTGCCCTGTGGCCCGGCGACCTCGTCAACCTCGAGCTTCCGGTCAGCCCCGACGGGCTCCTCGACGGCCATCTCGTCCAGGGCCACGTCGATGCCACGGCGGCGGTGAGGGGGGTGAGGACGATGGCACTCGGCTGGGAGGTGGATCTAGAACTGGCGCCCGAGATCGCCGCCTACGTCGCCGAGAAGGGCTCGATCGCCATCGACGGGATCAGCCTCACCGTCACCCGGGTGAACGACGGGACGGCCACCTTCACGGTGGCCCTGATCCCGCACTCCCTGCAGAACACGATCGCGGGGAGCTACGCCGCCGGCACCGTGGTGAATCTCGAGGTCGACGTCGTCGCCCGCTACGTCGAGCGGTTGGTACGGTCACGGACCTTCCCGGGTATTAAATAGCGGAGTAGAGATGCCACTGGCAACCATCCCGGAAGCGCTCGAGGAATTCAAAGCCGGACGCCCGGTCATCATCGTCGACGACGAGGATCGGGAGAACGAGGGCGACCTGGCCATGGCCGCCGAGAAGGTGACGCCCGAATGGATCGCCTTCATGGCCAAGACGGGTGGCGGCCTGATCTGCATGCCATGCATGGCCGAGCGACTTGACGAGCTCGACATCGAGCCGATGGTCACCAAGAACACCAGCCGCTTCGGCACCGCCTTCAGCGTCAGTATCGAGGCGCGACACCTGGTGACCACCGGGATCAGCGCCTACGATCGCGCGGCCACCATCCGCCACGTCCTCGACCCGAGCGCCAAGCCGAGCGACTTCGCCAAGCCCGGCCATACCTTCCCGCTTCGTGCCGCCGAGGGTGGCGTCCTGATGCGGGCCGGCCAGACCGAGGCCGCGGTGGACCTCGCCCGGCTCGGCGGTCTCTACCCCGCTGGCGTGATCTGCGAGTTGATGAACGACGACGGGACCATGGCCCGGATGCCGGACCTGGAGAAGTTCGCGAAGCAGCACAACCTGAAGATCGTCGCCATCAAAGACCTGATCGCCTACCGGCGCCGCAATGAGAAGCAGGTCGAGTGCGTCGCCATAACCAGCATTCCGAACGAGTTCGGCACCTGGCGCGCCTTCGCCTACGAGGATGTCCTGAGGAAGGAATCGCATCTAGCCATGATGATGGGCGAGATCCACGGCGATCAACCCACCCTGCTGAGGGTTCACTCCGAGTGCCTTACCGGCGATGTCTTCGGCAGCCTTCGCTGCGACTGCGGCTCCCAGCTCCGGCGGGCGATGGAGCTCATCGCCGAGGAAGGCTCGGGCGTGATCCTCTACATCAAGCACCACGAGGGCCGAGGCATCGGGCTGGTCGAGAAGCTGCGTGCGTACGCGATGCAGGATTCGGGCCTCGACACCGTCGAGGCCAATGAGGCGCTCGGCCATCCCGCCGACCGGCGCGAATACGGGATCGGCAGCCAGATCCTCTTCGACCTCGGCGTCCGCAAGATGCGGATCCTCACCAACAATCCGCGCAAGTACCACGGCGTCGAGGGCATCGGCCTCGAGGTGGTTGAGCAGGTACCGATCCGGATCAGCGCCAACCCCTACAACGAGCGCTACCTGCAGACCAAGAAAGAGAAGATGGGGCATCTCCTCTGAGGCGTGGGCAGAAAGGGTAGGCAGGGCTCGCTCGAAGGCAGGGGACTGACGGTCGGCATCGTCGCCGCGCGCTACAACGAGGAGATCGTGGAGGCGCTGGTCGAGGGCGCGCTGAGGGCGCTCGAAGAGCACGGCGCCAAAGCTGAGCCGGTACTGTCCGTACCTGGATCGTTCGAGATCCCGATCGCCGCCCAAGCCCTGGCTGACGCGGGCCGGGTGGACGCCGTGATCTGTCTCGGCTGCGTCATCAAGGGCGAGACCGCGCACTTCGAGCACATAGCCGAGGGCGCGGCCCGCGGCATCCAGGACGTGGCTTTGGAGACCGGCGTCCCCTGCGTCTTTGGCGTGCTGACCACTTACACCGAAGAGCAGGCCCGGGCGCGGACCGATAAGGGCCGGGAGGCCGCCGAAACCGCCATCGAGATGGCCAACCTCCTGAAGACAGTCCGAGGCCGCGAGGCCTAAGAAAACCCGCCCACCCAGGGGCTGACCGGTCGCCCCCGCAACGGCACGCCCGAGCTTCAGGCGGCCCGAGCCGAGCTAGCCTGAACCGCTGAGCCCCCAGCTGATCCGCCGCTCAGGGTCGAGCCGAGCCCGTTCGGGCCCGACAAGGCTGCAGCGCCCCTGCATGCTGATCCCGCGCTTGGGCCCCATCGCGTCCACAACCAACGCCGCTCGCGGGTCAGCGGAGAGGTTGCGGAGCTTGGCTCCATCGACGTCGAACTCGACGGCGCCGTCCTCAGTGAGGGCGTACATCACCGGGACCACCTGCGGCCAGCCGCGGGCGGAGACGGTGGCCAGCCGGGCCAGGCGCTGGGAGCCCAAGAACTCCAGTTCGTCTTCGCTGAAGCCGGTGAAACCGGTCAAGCCGCTGAAGCTCACCTCTCCAAAGCGGTCAAGTAGTTCAGCGCGTGTAGGTAGGCGTGCACCCCGGCGGTCACGGAGTCGGTGGAGGCGCCGCGCCCGGTGACTATCCGCTCACCAATCGAGAGCTCGACCACCGCCTCCGCCATGGCGTCGCGGCCTGGGGTAGCCGAGAAGGCGGCGAAGGATTCGACGGCGGCGGCTTGACCGGTTAGCTTCTCGATGGCTTTGAATGCCGCGTCGAGCGGGCCGTCACCCTGCTGGCGACGCATCGCCGGCCCGTCGTCCAGCTGCAGGGTCACCTCGGCCGTCGCCGGCATCCCGGTCGTGGTCTGGATGGTGAGCGCCAGCAGCCGGAGCCGCCCGGGTGCGTCGGCGAGTACCTCCTCGGCGACCGCACGCACGTCTTCCCGGAACACCTGCTCCTTGTCCTCGCAGAGCGAGAGGACCGCGCTGTAGATGGCATCCAGCTCGGTCGCGCCTTTCGCGAGCGGGATGCCCGCCTCGGCCAGCTCGTGGCCGAGCAGCTCGCGGCCGGCGGGGGTCCCGGCCAGCCCGGCGGCGAGGTCGAAGCCGAGCTCGGCCTTGTCGATGGCACGGTCGCGCAGCGGGCCGCCGTGGGGGGTCAGGATGGCGAGCCGCCGCTCGCCATCCGTGATGACGACCTGTTCGCCGCCTCCGGCGACCTGCGCGATCAGGGCGTCGGCTCGTTCCTTCAGCTCATTGACGCTGACGAAAGTGGCCACCGCGACCCAGTCTAGTCAGGGATCAAGCGCGGCGATGCGCTCGTCGAGCGCGGCCATGCGTTCCGGGAAGCTTTTGCGGACCCCACTCGAGATGGCCTCGGCGAAGCCCCGCCCCGCCACCGCCAGCAGGAGCTCGAGCCCGTCACTGGAGACGCGCCCGGCCCGCAGCACCAGGCGCAGGGCGGCGCAGCGCTCGGCGCCGGCCAGAACGTCGTCGAAGCCGAGGCCGGCCAGCGACTCGCCTTCCTCCTCGAGCCGGGAGGCCAGCCGTGCCATCTCCTCCGAGCCGGCTGAGCCGGTACCGCGATCCCGGCAGGCGCGGGCGGCAGCGCGGGCGGCGGCAGCGCTCAACCGGGACTCGAGCAGCCGGCCGTCGGCTCCCGGGCAGCCGGCGGCGGCGGAGGCGGGGCAGAGGCCGACCACCTCTTCGGAGGCGATCGTCGCGCCAGGCGGCAGCCGCTTCCACGCCTCCTCGAAGGCACGGCCGGGCGGCGTCTCCCCGAGCCGGGTCAGGTTCATCGAGAGCTGGATCCCGGCCGAGACTCGGAAGACCAGGGCCAGGATTCCCGGCACCCCGCCGGCCGACTCGCGCAGCGACGCGGCCAGTCGGCGGGCCTCCTCGATCTCGACTCCGTTCAGCACCAGGTTGTAGGCGACCAGCGGCGGCCGCGCGCCGACCGCAACCGAGCCCGCGGTGGGGTGCGAAGCCCCACCGAGGTCGAAGGGTGGTGGGTTGCCCGACCGGATCTCGGCGAGGGTGCGAGGCGCGGACGGGGAGGCGGCGCCGTAGAAGTGAACCGGGACATGGAGCTCGTCCCAGATCCGATCTCCGAGCGCGCGGGCGGCCGCTGCCGCCTCTTCGAGCGTCGACGAACCGAGGGGCACGAAGGGGATGACGTCGGCCGCCCCGCGGCGCGGATGGACTCCTGAGTGGCGTCCGAGGTCGATGCTCTCCGCCGCAGCGGCGACCGCGGCGAACACCCCGTCGGACAGGGACACCGAACCGGCCAGCGAGAGCACCAGCCGGTTGTGGTCGGGATCGGCCGAGCTGTCGAGGACAAAAGCTCCGCCTGCCGTGGCCGCCGCTGCCAGCCGCTCCATCACCTGCGGGTCGCGTCCCTCGGAGAAGTTGGGGACCGACTCGAGGAGCGTCAAACCGAGTGGACCAGGTGGCCGCTGCAGACGGTGCCGGTGACCAGGTTCACGCCCAGGCGGTAGGGAATCTCGAGGTAGGTGATGGCGTCCAGCAGCGCGAGGTCGCAGCGCTTACCGAGCCGGATCGACCCGCAGCGGCGGTGGATGCGAAGTGCCCTGGCACCACCGATGGTGGCGCCTTCGAGGGCCTCCTCCGGCGTCAGCCCCAGCTCCAGGCAGGCGAGGCCGATGGTGAGGCACATGTTCTCGGACGCGGACGTCCCGGGGTTGAAGTCGGAGGCGACCGCCAGCCGCGCGCCGGCTCCGGCGAGGACGCGGGCCGAGCCCTCGGTGGCCATCCTCAGGTTGACGGCGGTGCCCGGGCAAATGACGCAGACCGTCTGCGAGTTCGCCAGGAGCCGGGCGTCGCCCTCGCGCAGGTAGTGCAGGTGGTCGACCGAGGCGGCGCCCATCTCGACCGCCAGCCGGGCGCCGTCGCCGGGAGCCAGCTGAGCCGCCGAAAGCTTCAGTTGGTAGCCGAGCTCGGCCGCCCGCGAGAGCACCCGCCGGCACTGCCCTGTGTCCAGCGCCCCAGGGTCGGACCATACGTCGCAGAAGGCGGCCAGTCCGCGGAAGCGGGGCAACATCACTTCGCAGACCTCGTCGAGGTACTCGCTGGCCACCCGTTCGTCGGGGACCACCTGGGCGCCCATGAAGGTGGAGACGATCGCCTGGGGGCCGTCGGCAGCGAGGCGGGCCGCCGCCCGCAGCATGCTCTCCTCGGCCTCGACTGTCAGGCCGTAGCCGCTCTTCGCCTCGACGGTGGTGACGCCGTGCTTTAGGAAGGAACGAAGTCGGGCCCTCCCGATCTCGACCAGGCCATCCTCTCCGGCTTGTCGGGTCAGCCGGACCGTCCGCATGATGCCGCCGTCGGGGAAGACCTGGCCGCGGATCCGCGCCGCGGCCTCGTCGGCCCGCGATCCCGCCCAGAGGAGGTGGACGTGGGAGTCGACGAAGCCCGGCACGACGCAGCAGCCACCCGCGTCGACGACCCGGGCGCCTTCCGCCGGCCGCACCCGGCGCTGCCAGCGCCCGGTCGGCCCGACCCAGACTATCTGGCCATTTCGGGAGGCCACGGCAGCCTGCTCGAGGACTCCCAGCGGGCCCTCACCCAGCCCGGCTTCGCAGGTGACCAGCTGGCCGATTCCGTGGACAACCAGGTCGGCCTGGATCACGCGCTTAGAGTAGTCAGGTGCCGGGCAGGGTGGCTCTCGTCTACGACGACGCCTACCAGGCCTACCGGCACGCCGACTGGCACCCGCTGCAGCCTCGCCGCGTCAAGCTGACGGTGGACCTGATCCGGGAGACGGGCCTTGGCGATCTTGCCGAGTGGCTCTCACCGCGGGTCGCGACGGATGACGAGCTCGCGCTGGTCCACTCGCGCTCCTACATCGAGTTGGTGCGGCGGCTCGGCCACGGCGACGTCGTCGAGCGCGATGAGTTGCTGGACGCCGCCGCGGCTGGCTTCGCCAGCGAGGACAACCCTGTGTTCGATGACATGCACGAAGCCAGCGCGCTGATCGCCGGCGGCAGCCTGGTGGCGGGCGCAGCGGTGCACGAGGGGCGGTTCGACCACGCCTTCAACCCCGCCGGCGGGCTTCACCACGCGATGCGCGAGATGGCCAGCGGCTTCTGCGTGTACAACGACGTCTCGGTGGTCGCGGCCTGGCTCCGCGACCAGGGCCACCGGGTCGCGGTAGTCGACGTCGACGTCCACCACGGGGACGGCACCCAGGCCAGCTTCTTCTCCGACCCGAGGGTGCTGACGATCTCGCTCCACCAGTTGAGCCGCGGCTTCTTCCCCGGCACCGGCCACCCGAGCGAGACGGGGGTTGGCGAGGCGACCGGCTCCGCCGCCAACCTTGCCTACCCCCCGTTCACCTGGGACGAGCCCTGGCTGCGCGGCTTCGACGAGATCGTGCCGACGCTGCTGCGGCGGTTCCAGCCGACCATCCTGGTGACGCAGTGCGGCTGCGACACCCACCTTCTCGACCCCCTCGCCAACTTGCGCTGCTCGACCAGGATCTGGCCGGTCGTCGGACGCCGCTTCCACGACCTCGCGCACGAGCTGTGCGAGGGCCGCTGGGTTGCGCTGGGCGGCGGCGGCTACGCGGTGGAAGAGGTGGTGCCGCGTGCCTGGACGCTCCTCTTTGCCGAGATGGTCGGGCGCCCCGAGCTGGCGGCGTCCTGCCTCGACCCCGAGAGCTACCCGCCGCTCCCGGAGGCGCAGGAGCGGATCTGGCCCGCGGTCGAGCACTCGATCCAGGCGCTCAAGGACGCTTTGCGGAGCGGGTGATCGTCATCACGACCAGCTGCAGCGGCAGGGCCGCGCCGAGGACCAGGCCGGCCGGCGGGGCGACCCAGGCATAGCCGCCCGGGCGGTGGCCGAGCGCGATCGGCAGCAGCCAGGCGACGCTGAGCACTATCACCGCCAGCTGCCAGGCGATCGCGAAGCGCGACCAACCGACGAGGCCCACCCGCCGGCGCTCAGGATCCGGATCCTGCAGTGTTTGTCCGAGGAAGCGGCGGTAGCCTAGGTAGTGGACACCGCAGGCGGTGAGGAAAGCCACGCAGCCGAGCACGACGAAGCCCGTGTCAGACGTGGTCGGTTCCCCTCCGGGGGTTTAAGCGGTTACAGCGCTGTGGGTGCGCAGGCAGCGGGTGCAGACGCGCGCTTTCACGGTCTTCCCGGCGATGCTCACGAGACCCGACTGGAGGTTGGGCAGGAAGCGACGGTTGGTGCGGTTCTTGGCGTGCGACACGTTGTGCCCATACTGGGGTCCCTTGCCGCAGATCTCGCATTTTCTGGCCATGTTTCAGTACTCCGAGGGGGGGTCGTCGAAGCCGGATTGTACCATAGGATTGAATCCGCAATGAGCACCCTGGAACGGCACCAAGAACAGCCCGGACTTCTTCGGCACTCCCACGACAGAGGACGGATCGAGGTCTTCCCGTCGGTGGTCGCGGCGGTCGCTGGCCACGCCGCGGTTTCCTGCTACGGCGTCATGGGGATGGCCGCCCGCGGCCTCCGGGACGGCGTCGCGCTGCTCCTCCGCCGCGACACGCTGGACAAAGGCGTCGATGTCCGCGAGGTCGACGGCCAGCTGGCCATCGACGTCTACGTCATCGTCGAGTACGGGATCCGAATCACCGCCGTCGCCAGCAACCTCCAAAGCACCGTCCGATTCGAGGTCGAGCGCCTCCTGGGCGTGCCTGTGGGCGAGGTGAATGTGTTCGTGCAGGGGGTGCATGAAGAACGCACCCACGGCTGAGCAGGTCGACGGCCCGCTCTTCAAGCTGGCGCTCCTCGGCAGCCTCAGCTGGCTGACTGCGAACCAGGAGGAGGTGAACCGCCTCAACGTCTTTCCGGTGCCGGACGGCGACACGGGCACCAACATGCTGCTGACGCTGCAGTCGGCCGTCGAGGACATCCGCGACTCGGATGCCGCCGAGATCAGCAAGATCGCGGCGCTGGCCGCGCACGGCAGCCTGATGGGCGCCCGCGGCAACTCCGGCGTGATCCTCTCGCAGATCTTCCGCGGCTTCGCCAAACACGTCCAGGGCAAGTCGGCCCTGACTCCGGAGGAGCTGGCCGACGCCCTCGAGGAGGCCGCCAACGCCGCTTACCGGGCAGTTATCAAGCCCACCGAGGGTACCATCCTCACCGTTGCCCGGGAGGCCGGCCGCGCGGCGAAGAACGCCGCCCGGCAGCCGGACGCCAGCGTCAACACGGTCATCCGTGCGGCCAGCCGGGCGGCCAAGACGGCCACCGACAAGACCCCGACCCAGCTGGCCATCCTCCGCGAAGCGGGGGTCGTGGACGCCGGCGGCTTCGGTCTCCAGGTGATCTTCGAGGGCTTCCTCAAGACGGTCGAGGAGTCGGAGGACGCGGCTCCCCTGCCTCCGGTGACCGCAGGCAGGGCGGCCGCCGCGCAGCGCAACCTCGAACTCCCCGAGGAGGGCTGGGGCTACTGCACCGAGTTCTTGATCGAGGGCGGCGGCATGAACGTGGGGGAGATCCGCGACACCATCGCCGGGATGGGCAACTCCGCCCTCGTGGTGGGGGACGAGGACCTGATCCGGGTCCACGTCCACACCAACGAGCCGACGGCTGTGCTCGCCTACGCCTCGGGTGTCGGTAACCTCTCGCGGACCAAGGTCGACGACATGTCCAAGCAGCACCGGGTGATCCTCCAGGACGAGGCCGAGCCGGAGAGCCATCGCAACGGCAGTCAGTCCAAGGCGGCGCCGACGCGCCCAAATGGGATCGGGCTGGTGGCGGTCGTCGCCGGTGGGGGGTTGACCGAGATCTTCAAGGGCCTCGGCGTCGACGCGGTCGTCGAGGGCGGTCAGACGATGAACCCCTCGACCCAGGACATGTTGAAGGCGGTCGAGTCGGCTCCCTACTCGGAGGTGATCCTGCTGCCCAACAACGCCAACGTGGTGCTGGCGGCCCAGCAGGTTCTCGAGCTGACCCAGAAGACGGTCCACCTGATACCCACCCACACTGTTCCCCAGGGAATCGCTGCCGTGGTCGCCTTCAACCCGCAGAAGGACGCGACGGCGAACCTGGAGGCCATGAAGGGTGCGCTGGGCCAGGTCCAGACGATCGAGGTGACGCACGCTGTGCGCGACAGCCGCGCCAACGGGGTGGCCGTCAAGAAGGGCGACGTCATCGCCCTCACCAACGACAAGCTCAAGCACAGCGGGGGTGATTACGGCTCGGTGGTGACCCTGGCGCTGAAGGACCTCAAGCCGGAGGAGTACGAGCTGGTGACCGTCTACCGGGGAAAGGGCGCCGGCGACAAGGACCTGAAGGTCCTGACCGAGGCGATCGGCCGCGACTTTCCGGGTCTCGAGGTCGAGGTCCATGACGGCGGCCAGCAGCACTACCCGTTCATCCTCAGCGTCGAGTAACCCTGCCCTGTTCAAGGTCGTAACCGACTCCACCGCCGACCTTCCGCGTGCCTGGCAGGAGCGGTACGGCATCGAGGTGGTGCCGCTGAAGGTGATCTTCGGCCAGGAGACCTTCCGGGACGGCGTCGACCTCACCAACGACCAGTTCTTCGAGCGCCTCGAGGGAGCCCAGCAGCTCCCCACAACCAGTGCGCCCAGCCCGGGCGACTTCGCCGAGGTCTACGGCCGGCTGGCCAAGGAGTGCGATGGCGTCGTCTCCATCCACATCGGCTCCAACCTGAGCGCCACCTGCGAGGCGGCGCGCCTGGGCGCGGAGTCGGTGGAGGGCCTCGACGTGAGGGTCGTCGACTCGCAGAGCACCACCATGACCATGGCGTTCCTCTGCCGGGTCGCAGCCGAGTCCCCCGATCTCGAGACGGCGGTGTTGCGCTGCGAGGAGCGGGTGCCCAAGCTGGGTATCCTCGCGCTGCTCGACACCATGCGCTACATCCAGATGGGCGGGCGGATTAGCAAGATCCAGTACTTGCTCGGATCGATGCTGGACGTGAAGCCGCTGCTGAAGGTCGAGCACGGCGAGATCAAACCGCTCGACCGGACGCGCACCCGTGCCCGGGCGATCGCCGGCATGGTCAACCGCCTCCAGGAGGAGGGGCCGCTGGAGTCGCTGGCGGTGATGCACGGCAGCGCACCGGAGGACGCAGACAAGCTACGGGCCGAGCTGGCTGGGGCGATGCCGGGGATGGAGATAGAGACCGGCCAGATCGGTGCCGTGCTCGGAACTCACACCGGCCCCCGAGCCCTCGGCCTGATCTACGTCAAGAAGTAGCTCCCAGGCGACCGGCACCGCTCTGGTGCTGGCCTCGGCGGTGGCCTTCGGCACCCTGGCGATCATCGCCAAGCTCGCCTACCGGTCGGGGATCGTCCCCGCCCAGCTGCTCAGCCTGCGCTTCCTGTTCGCCGTCCTGGTCGGAGCACCCGTCCTGGCCGGCGTGCCGGGCGTCGCCGCCGGCACCCTCTCGATCCTCGGCAGGGCTCTGAGCTGGACGTTGGTGGCGCTCTTCACGGGCGCCTTCAGGGTCCCAGTGGGAGGGGCCCAGTGGGCGGCGGTAATGGCGATCGCGGTGGTCCCGACGATATTCGCGATCAGCGCCTTCCTCGCCGCGATGCCGCGGATCGGTGCGTCCCGGACGGCGCTCCTCAGCACCGTCGAGCGGGTCGTCACGGTGGTCCTGGCGTTTGCCCTGCTGGGGGACCGCTTCGGTCCGGGGCAGGTGCTGGGCGCACTCCTGGTGCTGGGCTCGGTGGTGTCGTTGCAGCTTCCGCAAAGTCGCCCGTTCGAGGGATCGCCACCAGCGCCATGATCCCGGCGACCAGGCAGCAGGCTGCCGCCAGCAGCAGGGTGCCGTTCAGCGACCAGCCGACCAGCGGGCCGGCGAGGGCGCTGCCGACGGGGGTCCCGGCGAAGTTGAGCGACATCGAGACGGCGAAGGCACGCCCCATCCAGGCCGGGTCGGTCCGCCTCTGGCGGAGGGTGAAGAGGGCGATGTCGACGGGGCCGACCAGCAGGCCGAAGAGCACCAGCGCGGCGCCGACGACGTAGAGGTTGGGTGCCAGCGCGATCATCCCGAGTGGGATCACCAGCGACATCTGCGGCCAGGAGAGCATCGCCCGTTCGCGGCCCCGCGAGTCCAGGCGGCCGAAGAAGGTCGTGGTGAAAAGGCCCGCCACGCCGGACAGGGCGTAGAGGACGCCGACGGTGGCCGGGCCCTGATGGAAGCGCTGGAAGACCAGTACGGGGAGGGCGATGTACATGGCCCCGTTGGCGAGGTTGGCAATCGAGATCGAAGCCGCCAGGCCGCGCAGGGTCGGGTTGCGCAGCACGTAGCGGAGCCCCTCGAGGGCGTCCCGGAGGAGGTTCCCGGTGCTGGAGGTGTTGGTCTCGGGGTCGACGATCCCGACCATCACCAAGGCCCCGAGCCCGAGGATCACTCCGGTGGTGATGATCGCCGCCTCGCCGCCAGCGATCCCGACGATGACGCCCGCCAGCGGCGGCCCGATGATCGAGGCGATCACGTAGCCGTTGCTGTCGACCGCGTTCATCCGCTCCCACAGCCGGCGCGGGACGAGGATCGGGTAGAGGGTGCGCAGCCCGACGTTGCTGAGGGGCGAGGTGACCGAGGACACCGCGGTCAGCACCAGCAGCAGCGGGATGGGCAGCAGGTGCAGCAGCGAGAGGACGCCGATCAGCACCAGGGTGACGAAGGCGAGCGCGAAGTCGAGGACTATCAGCAGCCTCCGGCCGTGGCGGTCAAGGAGCGCGCCGGCCACCGGCGAGAAGATCGTTCCGGGGAAGATGCTGAGGAAGACGACCACGCCAGCTAGCGCCGGCGAGTGGTAGCGGGTCAGCACGAAGAGCACCATCGCCAGCCCGCCCATCTGGCCGGCGATCCGCGCCAGCTGAGCGCCGAGGACCGCCCGCGGGTAGGAGGGAACGCTGAGCAGCGCCCGGTAGCTCAGTTCCTCCGCGTGCCCGCTCAGCGCAAGTGCTCCAGGAAGAAGGCCCAGAGGTCGGCTTCCTCCGGCACCAGCTTGTTGACCGGCTTGCCCTGGCCGTGGCCGGCCCGCTCCTCGACCCGGAGCAGGGTGAGACTCTCTGGGTGGATCGCCTGGAGCAGGGCCGCGAACTTGAAAGCGTGGCTCGGGTCCACTCGGGCGTCGTCCTCGCCGGTGAGCAGCAGCAGCGGCGGGTAGCGCGCGTCGGGCTGGAGGTGGTGGTAGGGGGAATAGGCCAGCAGCCAGCGGAACTGCTCCGGGTCGCCCGCGCTGCCGTACTCGCGGTTCCAGAGCTCGGCAATTCGAAACCGCTCGTAGCGGACCATGTCCAGCAGTGGTACCTGGCAGACGGCGGCGCCGAAGAGGTCGGGCCGCTGCGTCAGGACTGCGCCGACCAGGAGGCCGCCATTGCTGCGGCCGTGGATGCCGAGAGTGGCGGGCGTGCACAAGCCCCGCGCGATGAGCGCCTGAGCGGCGGCAATGAAGTCGTCGAAGGTGTTCTGTTTGTGCTCCAGCATCCCCGCCCGGTGCCACGCCTTTCCGAACTCGCCGCCCCCGCGAAGCACGGCGACCGCGAACAGTCCGCCCGCTTCCAAGAAGGGGACGATGCTCGGCATCCAGGCCGGCGTCCGGTTGAGGTTGAACCCGCCGTAGCCATAGAGGACGGTCGGGCCCGCGCCCTCGGCGCGGCCGACCAGGAATATCACCGACGCCGTTCCGTCTGTACTCGTGAAGCGGAGCTGGCGGACCGGGTAGGCGGCGGCGTCGAAGCCGGGAGGCGGCTCCAGCCCCCCGAGTGGCTCGAAGCGGCCGGTGGCGGGATCGACGCGGAGCACCGTGGGCGGCCGGGTGAAGGTCTCCACCGTCAGGAAGACCTGCTGCGCTGAGCTGTGCGCGCCGAGGCCGGTGACGGTCGCCAGCGGCGGCAGGTCGACGATCCCCTCGAACTCGCCGGTCAGCTTGTGGACCGAGACCCAGCTGCAGGCGTCCACCAGGTGATGGACCAGCAGCCGGTCGGAGCTGGCGCCGACGTCGAGGAGCACATGCTCGGTCTCGGGGACAACGTCGCGCCAGTTGGACACGACGGGGTTCTCGGGGTCGAGCTCTACGAAGCGCCAGTTGGGCGCCTCGGCGTTGGTCAGCGCGACCAGCCGGCCGCCGCTGAACCAGGCCTGGACGACCGCCTCCCGGCCCCGGAAGACCTCCTTGAAGTCGCCGCCGGACGCGGCCAGCCAGAGTGAGCTCTCGGCGGTCCCGCGGAAGACCGTGATGGCCGTCCAGTGGCCGTCCTCGCTGACCGAGACGAGCTCCGGGGAATCGGTCCTCCCCTCCGGCTGGAAGACGAGCTCGTCCTCCGCCACCGGGCGTCCGACCCGGTGGCGCCGAACTTGCTGGCCGTAGAAGTCGCCCGCCGGGAAGACGGTGTAGAGGAACGACTCCCCGCCGGGCTCGAACTCGACCAGGCCCCACTGGCAATTGGGGATCCGATCATGCAGGAGACCGCCGGTGGAGGTCCGCAGCAGGTGGATCACCGATCGCTCCTCGCCGCCGGTGGAGATGCCGGCCGCGACCAGCTCGCCATCGTCGGAGACCGAGTACCAGTCGAGGGCGGCGGTGCTGTCGCCGGTGAGCCTCACCGGGTCGAGAAGGACCCGTTCAGCGCCGCCCTCGCCGATCAGCAGCGCCGGCTGGTCGCGCCCGGAATCGCGGCGCGTGAAGAAGCGGCGCTCGCCGCGGGGAACACTCGGTCCAAGGGAACCCTGGCCCAGGGCCTCGGCTAGGCGGCTCGCGATCTCCGCCCGGGACGGGTAGCCGTCGAGCACCGACCGGGTGTGGGCGCGCTGCTCCGCCACCCACTGGCGGACTTCGTCGGAGGAGACGTCCTCGAGCCAGCGGTATCGGTCCCGGAGCTCAATCCCGTGGACGGTATCGACCACCTCCTGGACGCGTGTAAAGGGAGGTTTAGGGGCCAAGATTCGAATCCTATACTGCGGCCGGTGGCCTCTCTCGACACCCCGCTCGACTCCCTCACGGGGCTCCGCGCGGGGGAGAAGAAGGCGCTCGCCAAGCTCGGATTGAGGACGGTGCGGGAGCTCCTCCTGGACCTCCCGGTCGGGATCGACACCTACGGCGAGCCCGTGCGGGTCCGCGAGCTCCGGCCCGGCCAGCAATCGACCGTGATCGGGACGCTGACCTCGATCGCCGTGCGTCGGACCAAGCGCAAGTTCATGAAGCTCACCGACGCCACGCTCGTCGACGACGTAGGCGGCCGGCTCAACCTGGTCTGGTTCAATCAGCCCTGGATTGCCAACCAGCTGCACCGGGGTGACCGGGTGGCGGTGGCGGGCGAGGCCAAGCTCAGCGGCTACGGCAGCGCCTGGGAGATGCGCAACCCCCACCACGAGCGGGTCAGCGGTCCCGACGGTCCCCGCCGGGTGGGCGGGCTGATGCCGAGGTACAGGCTCAGCGCCGGGCTGACCAACAAGAAGTTGTCGGAGCTGGTGGAGCCGCTGCTGCCACTGGCGGCGCAGCTGGCGGACCCGCTGCCGCCTGGGACCCGGGAACGGCACCGATTCCCGGATATCGCGGAGTCGGTTCGCCTGGGCCACCGCCCCGAAGAGCGTGAGGAGTGGCTGACGGCGCGCCGTCGGATGAGCTTCAGCGAGCTGCTGGCGCTGCAGGTCGCCTTCCTACGCAACCAGCGCCAGCTGGAGTCGGAGCCGGCAACTCCGGTCCCCTACCGCCAGGAGGTGATCGACCGCTTCAAGGCGGGCGTCGGTTTCGCGCTCACTAACGCGCAGAGGAGGGCTACTTGGGAGATCTTCCAGGACCTCGAGCGACCGGTGCCGATGAACCGTCTCCTGAACGGCGACGTCGGCTCGGGAAAGACCGCCGTGGCGGCCGCCGCGGTGGCCATGACGCACGCGGCGGGGCTGCAGTCGGTGGTCATGGCGCCAACCGAGATCCTGGCCCGCCAGCACCTCACCAAGTTCCGCGCATACCTGGAGGCGAGCTTCCCCGACCTCAAGGTCGACCTCCTAGTCAGCGGCCTACCGGCCGCCGAGAGGCGCCGGGTGACGATGGCGGTCGCCTCCGGCCAGACCGCCCTCCTGGTCGGCACCCACGCCCTCATCGAGGAGAAGGTCGAGATCCTGAACCTCGGCTTGGCCGTGGTCGACGAGCAGCACCGCTTCGGCACCCGGCAGCGGGAGGTGCTCCGCGCCAAGGGCCGAGGCCGGCCGCACTTCCTGGCGATGACGGCGACGCCCATCCCGCGCACGCTGGCGCTGGCCCTCTACGGGGATATGACAGTCTCGGTGCTCGACGAGCTGCCGCCAGGCCGGACGCCGGTGGATACGCGGGTGGTGTCGCCGGACCGGCGAGAGGAGGCGTACGAGCTGGTCCGCGCCGAGGTGGCGGCGGGCCGCCAGGCGTTCGTCATCTGCCCGCTGATCGAGGAGTCGGACAAGCTGGAGGCGAAGGCGGCGACGATCGAGTTCGATCGGCTCAGGACCGAGGTCTTCCCGGAGCTGCAGCTCGACCTCGTCCACGGCCGGCTCCGGGACAAGGACGCGGTGATGCGCCGCTTCGCATCCGGCGAGGTGCAGGTGCTGGTCGCCACGCCCGTCGTGGAGGTGGGCGTCGACGTTCCCAACGCGACGGTGATGCTGATCGAGGGCGCCGACCGCTTCGGGCTGGCGCAGCTGCACCAGTTCCGAGGCCGAGTTGGCCGCGGGGCCCATCGCTCCTATTGCCTGCTGCTGGCGGAGGATCCCGCCGAGCCGGCCCGCGAGCGGCTGCAGCTGGTCGCCCGTGAGCAGGACGGGTTCCGGCTGGCGGAGGAGGACCTCAGGGTGCGCGGGGCTGGCGAACTGGCCGGCTCGCGCCAGCACGGCGCGTCCGACCTGGCGATGGCGGAGCTGCTCAACCCGCACCTGCTGCACGAGGCACGGCAGGAGGCGGAGAGGCTGCTGGCAGAGGACCCCGAGCTGGCTGGCAGCCCGGCCCTGGCCGAGCGGGTCGAGCACTTGCTGGAGCAGATGTCCCTGAGCTGAGTTGTTTCGTTGGTCGTAGTGGACGTGGCCGTCCTGCGTCGGGTCATCATCTTCGACTCCGACTCGATCGTCATCAACGTCGGCCGCACCAAGCGAATCGTCAACGGTTCCCGGACGAGAGCGCTGCACGCGAGAGGCTAGTGCTGCCCTTCCCCGGCTGCGACAGGCCAGCGAGCAGGACGAACGCCCACCGCATTACGCACTGGGCGAGGGGCGGAACAAGTGACCTTGACAACCTTGCTCTCCTCTATCACCGCCACCGCTTGATGCCCACGAGGGAGGATGGCAGCTGGCCAAACAGGACGACGGGTGGCTGCTGACGATCCCGCCGATGCTGGCCTTTAGCGGATAACTGTCGGTCGCACACGTACCCTTCAGCCATGTCGGCTCGCGATGCGATAAGGCTCACGGAGTACAGCCACGGGGCTGGTTGAGCCTGCAAGCTCAGCCCGGTGGAGCTTGGGCAGGTCCTCCAGGCGCTCCCACCACTGACGGACCCACGGGTGCTGGTCGGTGCTAGGACCGGGGATGACGCAGCGGTGTTCCGGATCGCTCCCGACCGGGCGCTGGTCGCCACGGTCGACTTCTTCACGCCCATCGTCGACGATCCCCGCGCTTACGGAGCGATAACCGCCGCCAACTCGCTCAGCGATGTCTACGCAATGGGGGCCGCGCCTCTCTTCGCGCTCAGCATCGTCGGCTTCCCGCGCGACCTCCTGGAGACCGGGATGCTGGCCGAGATCGTCGCCGGGGGAGCCGCCAAGATGGCCGAGGCCGGGGTGCCGGTGGTCGGCGGCCACTCCATCGACGACGCCGAGCCCAAGTTCGGCTATGCCGTGACGGGCGAGGTCCATCCCGACCGGGTGATCAGCAATCGGGGCGCTCGCCC
>Ga0307373_10004871_pt1 | contig 22324 bp, 26 predicted proteins | sample OX2MG_FD_202534 | JGI IMG/M metagenome (GOLD analysis project Ga0307373, IMG submission 202534) | Soil microbial communities from Risofladan, Vaasa, Finland - OX-2 | ecosystem: Environmental > Terrestrial > Soil > Coastal area > Acid sulfate soil | place: Finland: Risofladan, Vaasa | collected... | reverse complement strand
TACGACGCCACCGGCATTCATGACGAGCAGCAGGTCCCCGCCCTGAACTCTCATCGCAGCCAGACCATGTTCGGGATCGAGATCCACGCCAACATGATCCAGACCCTCAATTCGCCGAGCCAGTCGAAGTTCATCCAGCCCGAGTCGCCGGCCGCCGTGCTGCTAACCCTGCTGGCGATCGGAATCCTGCTCGGGCTCGTGCTTCCACGACTCTCGGCCGTCTGGGGACTCGGCGCCACCGTCATCGTGGCCGCGGCTTACACCGGGGCCTGGGCGCTGCTCTTCACGATCCTCCAGCTGGTGCCGGACATGTTCCACACCTGGCTGACGATCGGGTTCACCTACGCGTCGCAGATGGCCTACCGCTTCCTCTACGAGGAGCGCGAGAAGCGCAAGGTCAAGAGCCTGTTCGGCCAGTACCTGAAGCCGGAGCTGGTGGACAACATGGCCAAGGCGCGATCGGTCGAGGACATCCAGGTCGGCGGTGAGCGGCGCGAGCTGAGCCTTCTCTTCGTCGACATCCGCGGCTTCACCCACATGTCCGAGTCGATGGAGCCCCAGGACGTGCTGCGCGTCATCGACCTCTACCTGGAGGAGCTGACCAAGATCGTCTTCAAGTGGGACGGGACGCTCGACAAGTACGTCGGCGACGAGATCATGGCGTTTTGGAACGCGCCCCACGCGCAGGCCGACCATGCGCTGCTCGCGGTGCGCTGCGCCTGGGACATGATCACCAAGATGCCCGAGATCCAGGCCACCCTGGCGGCCGAGGGGCTGCCCCAGATCCAGTACGGGATCGGCGTCAACACGGGACCCGCCTCTATCGGCATCATGGGCTCGCGCCTGCGCCGCGCCTACACGGCCATCGGCGACACCGTCAACACCGCCGCCCGCTTCTGCGGCGCCGCCGGGCCAACCCAGATCCTGATCGGCCAGAAGACCTACGAGGACTGCAAGGACTACGTCGCGGTCGACATGGTCCCCGGCCTCCAGCTCAAGGGCAAGAGCGCCGAGAAGTTCACCATCTACCGCGTCACCGCCATCCGGGAGGCGCCGGGCCAGCCGTGGGCGACCGTCCCCGGCCTGGAGACCTACTCCGAGGTCGGTGTCTACCACCAGCAGACGATGATCGGCGCCGGGGCGACGCTGGCGATGGAGACCGGAGGCCCGACCGCAACCGGGGAGCAGACGCTGCCGCCAGAGCCCGCGGCGCCGGTCGGTTAGCTTCCGGCCGGGCTCGGCAGCGGCCGGCGGTCGGTACCCGGCGATTCAGCTGCCGGGCGTGAAGACATAGAGGTCGCTCAGGTTGACGGTGGTCGCGGCGCCGCTCTCGTTGAGGGCGTAGAAGGTGGCGGCTCCCGGGTTGGCGACGTCAACTTGGACCGAGCTGACCAGGTTGCCGTTGAGCCAGGCCTCGGCCTGGCTTCCCTTCACCGAGAGGACCAGGCGATTGAGCTGGTTCAGCTGCACCTGGGCGGTGTCGTTGAACTTGGAGACGGGGACGGCGCCAGCCACGCGCTCGGCGATCCAGACTTTCCCGACCGGGCTCACGTAGAGGAAGAGGCAGTCGGTCGGCGAGCAGCGCGCCGCGACGCCGAGGTTGGCGTCGGCGGAGCTGGTCGGAGTGAAGTCGGCGATGACGACCTCGTCGGTCGGCGTTGCCCCGGTGACGACGCCGAGTCCAGCGCCCCTGGAGGGCGCATTGAGGGTGGCGAAGCCACCGCTGACCGCGATCGCCGCCGCTTTGGTCGGGATGCCGTTGGCGTCGAAGGCGGAGCCATGAAGGTCGGGCGGGAGCGCCGACAGGCCGGCCAGGCTGTCCGCCTCGACCTGGGTGCCGAGCTTCAACCCGCAGGCGCCGCCGCTGCCCGCGGCGGGCGTGACGCCGGCGGTGAGGAAGGCGCAGGGGCCCGACTGGGCGGCGGTCGAGTTCGCCGTCGGCGTCACCGCGCCGGTGTTGGCCGGCCTGTTCTCGAAGAGGAAAAAGACGACCACCCCGGCGACCACGAGGAGGGCCGCGACAACCCCGCCGATGAGCACCAAGTTGGAACTCGCGGCGGGCCCGACCTTGTCTCGGTGATGAGCCGGCGGCTTCGGCGCGTAGACCGGTGCGGCGGTCGGCAGCGTGGGCTGGGCCGTCGCCCCGGCGGCCGCGGCCGTCATCGCCGCCGGCCCCGCCGCCGCTGCCGCCACCTGCATGGAGCCCATGGTGCCGGGCGCCTGAGGGACCATCCGGCTGAGGTCGGCGCCGGGTTCGAGGGAGTGGATCCAGTCGGGGCCGCAGAGCCGGTTGGCGATCCGGGTCAGCTCACGGTCGAACTCGGCGCCGGTCTGGTAGCGATCCTCAGGGCGCTTGGAGAGCGACTTCAGGATCACCGTCTCCAGCGCTGGGTCGAGGCCTGGCCGGATCACCGTCGGGGGCGGCGGGGGCGCCTGGACGTGCTTTGCGAAAAGGGTGAAGGGCCCGTCGGCCTCGGTCGCCTCGAAAGGCGGCCGCCCGCAGAAGACCTCGTAGCAGACAATTCCGGCGCTGTAGAGGTCGGAGCGGCCGTCGACCTTGCTGGTGGTGACCTGCTCGGGCGACATGTACTGCGGCGTCCCAACTGTCGTGCCCGTCTTGGTCGCGTTGCTGGTGGCCGAGTCGTCGGTCAGCCGGGCGATGCCGAAGTCGGCGACCTTGACCTCGCCCTTCAGGGAGAGCATCACGTTCTCCGGCTTGACGTCGCGGTGGACGATCGCGTTCTGGTGGGCGTGGTCGAGCGCCTGGAGGAGGCCGTGCATGACCGCGAACGCCTGCGGGGTCGGCAGCGGGCGGCCCCTCAGGAGGTCGCGGAGGGACCCGCCGGCGACGAACTCGAGCGCGATGTAGTGGCCCCCGCCGGCCTCGATGATGTCGCGAACGGCCACGATGTTGGGGTGGCCGAGGCGCTGCATGACCTCGCCCTCCTGGAGGAAGCGCCTCACGGCGACGGGGTCCGCCGCAGAGGTGATCAGCAGTTCCTTCATCGCCACCTTCTCGTGGGTGACGTCGTGCTCGGCGAGGTAGACGGCACCCATGCCGCCCCGGCCCAGCTCGCGCTGGATCGACCACTCGCCGATGTGGCGCCCGCCGGACGGCTCGTTGGTGATCGGTGCGGAGGTGGCCGGCGGATCCACCAGGGGCCCCTGCGGAGGGCCGTCGACTGCCATAGTCGGCGGCAGCCTAGCAGAGATGCCGGGGCCTATCCAGCCATCTCGTCTGGCCGCTGGATTTTTGGGCCTTTTGGCCCGATAATGCCCCCGCAGCCAAGGTACCGGCTATCTCGGTACCAATAACCATTCGGGAGGAATTCGTTTATGCAGAATCCACCGGGACCGCCGGGACCGCCGGCACCGCCGCCCGCGGCGGCGAGCAGCGGGATGGACAAGAAGACAGCGGCTCTTCTCAGCTATCTCATCACCTGGATCACCGGGATCATCTTTCTCTTTGTGGGCAAGAACGACCCGGACGTGAAGTACCACGCCGCGCAGTCGGTGGTCTTCTTCGGCGGCCTCACCGTCCTCAACATCATCATCGGCATCGTGTCCGCCTTCAACGGGCTGGGCGCCGTCGGATACGTCGGCAGCCTCATCAGCCTGATCCAGTTCATCGGCTGGATCTACTGCCTCTACAAAGCATGGACCGGTAACGGTGCGCGCTTCGAGATCCCCGTGCTCAGTGGGGTCGTGACCCCCTGGGCAGAGCAGCTGGCCGCCCGGGTCTAGCTCGACCGACTGGAATATTGAAGGGAGGCCTTGGGGCCTCCCTTCTTCTATTTGCCCTCGAGTTGAGCCAGCGCCTGGCGCACGCCGGTGAGCAGCTGGTCGCGTTCCTCGCGAACCTGCGCAAGCTCCTCCCGGACCCGCTTCAGCTCGGCTTCGAGCCTCCCCAATCGGGGATCGGGTTTGCCCACCCGGCGCCGAAGCTCCTCGGTCTCCAGCCGGTGGCTCTGAACCTCTACCCGGGCCGCGCGCAGCTCGGCCTGGAGCCTTTGGACGACGCCGGCCGCGGGATTTTCGGGCACGCCACTCAGGACGCGGCGGCCGAGCCCTTGACGTAGCGGCAGATGCCTGGCTGGAACTCACGCAGCCGCAGGTGCTCCATCTCGCCGCGGAGGTAGCGCGCCTTCAGCTCGAGGCCGCGCATGCCAGTAGCGCCCTTGGCGATGCCGAAGAGCGCCGCGTCGTCCTCGTGGGGAAAGCGGTAGAGCTTGTAGTGATCGATCAGCATGCAGAGGCCCAGCTTTTGACCCTCATCCTCGAGGACGTACTTGTAGCAGGGCACGCAGCGGCGGGCGACCTCGCGGATCTTGAACCCGCCGACCCTCTGAAAGACGTAATCGGCCGGGGAGCGCATCAGCCAGAATCGTAGCCGAGTGGATCTGCGACTCACCGCCGCCGAGGAGGCCCTTCAACGCGAGGTGCGCGAGTGGGCGCGGGCCAACCTCGAGCCGGCACTGAAAGCGGGCTCGATCGCGGGAAGGGAGTGGCAGCGGCGCCTGGCCGAGGGCGGCTGGGGAGCGCCGGCCTGGCCGGTCGAGCATGGCGGTCGCGGCGCGGGACCGTTCGAGAGCCACCTGATCGCCCAGGAGCTGGCCCGCGCCGGGGCACCGGGCTCGGTGGCCGTGATCGGGACCGGCTGGGCGGGTCCCGCGATCATCACCCACGGGTCGGAGGAGATGAAGCGCCGCTTCCTGCCCCGGATCCTCAACGGCGAGGAGATCTGGTGCCAGCTCTTCAGCGAGCCCGACGCGGGCAGCGACCTCGCGGCGCTGCGAACCCGCGGCGAGCGTTCGGGCCAGGGTTGGAAGGTGTACGGCCAGAAGATCTGGACCAGCCACGCGGGGGAGTCGGACTACGGCATCCTCCTGGCGCGAACCGATCCCGAATCGAGTCGGCAGAGGGGGATTTCCTGCTTCGCCTTTCCGATGCACGGCCACGGCGAGCGGCTGGAGATCCGGCCGATCAGGCAGATGGACGGCCGTGCCACCTTCAACGAGGTCTTTTTCGACGGAGCCGAGATCCCTCCCGGCCACGAGATCGGCGAGGTCGGTGCCGGCTGGGCGGTGGCCATCACGACCCTGATGAACGAGCGCACCAACCTCTCGACGGGGATGGGGACGCTCTGGGGCGACGGGCCCACCCTGGACGACCTCTTCGCCCTCGCCCGCCGTTCCCACCTCACCGCCGACCAGCGGCAGCGCGTGGCGCAGCTGCACGTGGTCTCCGAGGCGATCAAACTCACCGCCTATCGAATGCTCTCGACCAACGGGACTGCCGCCTCGGTCACCAAGCTGGCCGCCGACCGCTGGGGCCAGCAGGTGAACGAGCTGGCAGTGGAGCTGCTGGGCATGGACGGGCTGGTCATGGATCAGGGGGGACGTCCCGCCTCAGACGGTTGGCAACGGGCGTTCCTCTTCGCTCCGGCGCTGACGATCGGCGGCGGGACGACCGAGGTGCAGCGGAACATCCTCGCCCAACGCGTTCTCGGGCTGCCCAAAGACGCATGAGCACCAGCCCGGATCCCTCGCCGCCAACGCCCGATGACCTTTGGCGGCCGCGATTCAAACCGTGGATGGCCTGGGCGCTGGTCGGGCTGGTGCTGGTCGCGATCGTGGCAGCGATCCTCTTGGTCGACCTGTTCGCGATCGTGGTCCAGGTCTTCCGGCATCTCGGACGAGGCCCCGGACCCTAGCCCTGGCCGGTTCCGAGATCCTCGGCCAGCCGGAGCGCGGCCAGCAGGTTGGCGGGGCGTGCCCGGCCGGTGCCGGCGATGTCGAAGGCGGTGCCGTGGTCGACCGAGGTCCGCACGATCGGCAGGCCGATGGTCACGTTGACCCCGGTGTCGAGGCCGAGGAGCTTGATCGGGATGTGGCCCTGGTCGTGGTGGGCCGCGATGACTGCGTCGAACTCGCCCTCCGAGCCGCGGAGGAAGACGGTGTCCGGCGGCCAGGGCCCGCTCGACTGGATTCCCTCCTCCCGGGCCAGCTCAACCGCCGGCGCCAGCTCGGCAGCGTCCTCGGCGCCCAGCAGGCCGTTCTCGCCGGCGTGAGGGTTGATCCCGGCGACGGCGATCCGGGGCTCGGCGATGCCGGCGTGCTCGCGGAGGAAGGCGGCCGCCAGCCGGATGCATTCGAGGCAGCGCTGGGTGGTGGCGAGCATCACCGCCTCGGCGAGGCTCACGTGGGTCGACTGGTGAACCACCCGGAGCCGACGGTTGACAAGCATCATCGCGAAGCACCCGGTGCCGCAGATCGCGGCCAGCGCCTCGGTGTGACCGAGGTGGGGCACGCCGGCCCGGCGCCAGGCCTCCTTGTTGATCGGGGCCGTGCAGACCGCGGTCACCTCGCCGTCCAGCGCCAGCCGGGCGGCGTGCTCAAGGTAGGCGTAGCCCGCCCGCCCGGCCTCCGCTGAGAGCTCGCCCCAGGGCAGGTCGGCGGGGACGTTGGCGAGATCCACGACGTTGACGACGCCAGGCTCGAAGCGGGCCTCGGCAGGCGCGGCCACCCTCCGCAGGCGGGGCCCGCCCCGCGGCAGCAGCTCGCCGGCCAGCTTCAGCCGCCCCGCGTCGCCGATCACTACGACACGGTGCTCCTCGACCGCAAGCGCCGCCATCACGATCTCAGCGCCGACGCCGGCGGGGTCACCCATGGTTACCGCGATGATGCCCCTAGCCATTCGCTAGGAGCTTAATCGCCGCGTCCAGGAGGAAGGTCGGGCCGCCGAAGCCGCCCGCCTTGGTTGCCAGCCAGAGGGCGTCCCTGCCGGTCGCGTTGAGGGCCACCCCTGGGAGCAGCTCGAGCCTCGGGCGAAGCGAGGTGATCCCCAGCTCGCGGCAGACGGCCATCGCGGCGTCACCCCCGGTGGCCAGGACGGCGACCGGCCCCCCGAGCTCCTCCAGCCGCTCGGCGACCTGACGGGCGAGGCGCCCGGCCAGCTTCTGGTGAACCTCGATCGCGGGGTTGGCGGCAGCCCTCGCCACCTTGGCCTGGGCCAGGCTCGCGGGGTGGCGGCTACTGATGGCGATGAGCACCGCCTCGACGGCCGGCACTGGCGGAGGATCCCCGGGCGGGCCTTCGAGCCGCGCGAAGGCGGCTGCCAGGCCCGCCGAGCCCGCCGGCAACACGGTCGGGTCGCTTTGGCAGGCCTTGGCAATACGATCAAGGTCGGCGTCGGTGACGGCGTCCATAACCCGCAGGTTCCTCTGTGCGCCTACCAGGTCTATGACGCGTCCCTGGTCGATGCCATCCACGCGCAGGCGCCCGTGGCGTACCGTCCTGCCCTGGGCGGGCAGGCTCGGCGCCAGGACCACCGCCCCCCGGCCGAGCGCCACCCGCGCCGCCTCCAACTCAGCGCCGATCGGACCGCGGAGGGTCGAGTCCACCTTCTTGAAGACCCCGCCAGCGAGACCGTGGCAGGCGGCGCTCACGGCCGCGGCGGCAGCGGCGGCCGGCAGCCCTCGGGTCTCAGTGTCGATCACGGTTAGCGACGCCGTCGCTGCCCCCGCCCCGGGGAGGAGAATCACGACCTCGCGCCGGCCGGCGAAGGGCGCCGACGCGTCGGCAGCCCCGGTCAGGTCGTCGGCCAGCAGATGGCGGATCACGCCACCGTAGGCTAGGCGGAGATCAGCTCCAGCTGGCGCGGCCGTTCGACGGGCGTTAGCCGGACCTGCCGCCGGTCGGCGATGCCGTGACGAGCGCGGAGCTCCGCCACCGCCTGCCGGACGGGCCTGGTCCGCGATTCCGGCAGGTAGGCGCCGGCCCGGTACTCGGCCTCGTAGCGCGGCACCAGTTCCGGCCAGTGGCGGGCCAGTCCCTCCATGAAATGCTCGCGGGTACCCGGCCGCAGATAGAGAAGGTTGGCCCAGATCGAGACCGCCCCGGCCTCGCGGGCGGCACGGACCACCGCCTCCAGCTGCTCGGGCCGGTCGGTGAGCCCAGGCAGGATGGGCGCCATCCCGACGCTCGCCCTCACCCCGGCCGCGACCAGCTTCGAGAGCGCCCGGAGCCGCTGCCGGGGAGGGGCGGTGCCCGGTTCGGTCCTCCGCCAGACGTCATCGTCCAGGGTCGGCACGCTGAAGGTCACGCCGAGCTCTGCCCGGCGGCCGAGCTCCACCAGCACGTCGAGGTCGCGGACGATCATCGGCCCGCGGGTGATGATGCCGGCCGGGTTTGCGGCGGCGGCCAGGACCTGGAGACAGGAGCGGGTCAGCCGGTAACGCCCCTCGGCGGGCTGGTACGGATCGGTCGCCGCGCCGATGACGACGGGCTCGAATTTCCAGGACGGCCTCGCCAGCTCAGCACGGAGGACGAAGGCGATGTTGGTCTTGACCCGGATGCTCCTCCCGTAGCGATCGTCGGAAGGCCGGTCGGCGCGCTTCTCGAACGCCCTGACGTAGCAGAAGGTGCAGCGGTGCTCGCAGCCCATGTAGGGATTGAGCGACCACTTGAAGGGCATCCCCCTGACCGCGTTGATCGCCGACTTACACGGCTGCTCGAGGTACTCGACGCTTGTCAGGCGCGCTTCCGGATCCTGCATTTGCCGCGAGTGTAGAACGTTTGTTCGCTGCGCGGGTGGACGAGCTGGGGCAGAAGTCGTTGAGCACGCAGGCGTCGCAATTGGGACGCCGGGCGTCGCAGACCCGGCGCCCGTGGAGGATCAGGCGCAGCGAGAGGTCGGTCCACTCCTGCTTCGGGACCACCTCGCAGACGTCCCTCTCGATCTTGACTGGATCGGAGCTGTCGGTCAGCCCCAGCCGCCCGGAGAGCCGGGTGACGTGGGTGTCGACCGCGAAGCCGGGGATGCCGAAGGCGACGCCGAGGACCACGTTGGCGGTCTTCCGGCCGACCCCCGGCAGCTTGACCATCTCCTCCATGCGGGGCGGCACCTGGCCTCGGTGGCGCTCGGTGATGGCCGCGGCCGCCCCCGTGATAGAACGGGTTTTCTCCCGGAAGAACCCGGTCGGCTTGATCAGAGCTTCGACCTCGGCCGGATCGGCGGCCGCCAGGTCGGCTGGCGCGGGCCATCGTGCGAAGAGCTTGGGCGTGACCGAGTTGACCGTCCTGTCGGTCGACTGGGCGCTGAGGATGGTCGCGATCAGGAGCTGGTAGGGCGTCTCGAAGTCGAGCTCGCAGCGGGCGTCGTAGACCTCCTTCAGGCGAGCGACGGTCCTCAGCGCGCGCTGTCTGGCGCCGTAGGGCCTAGCCAAGCAGCCGTTTGGCGGTGGCCGCGATCTCCCCGCCCGGGGCGCGCCCGGCCAGCCGCAGGTTGGCCTCCTTCATGACCATCCCGAAGCCCGACGGACCCGACGGCCTGACGTCGTCGATGATCTTCCTCAGCTCGGCCTCCAGCTCCTCCGCGGACAGCTGGGCGGGCAGGAAAGGCCTGATCACGTCGGCCGCGGCCAGCTCCCGCGCCGCCGCCTCCACTCGCCCGGCGCCGGAGTAGGCGTCGGCCGACTCCTGCCGGCGCTTCAGCTCCTTGCGGGCAACGCCGATCACCAGGGCGTCGTCGATCGACCCCTTGAACCCAGCCTCCTTGCTGGCGTTCACGACCTCGCTCTTGAGCAGTCCGAGGCTCGCCAGCGCAACCTGGTCCGAGCGCCTCCGGGCGTCGGCGAGGTCGTCTTCGATCTTCTGGAACAGGCTCATCCGCGGAACCTATAATCGCAGCCTCAATGAACCCGCTCGCGATCGGACCGGTCCTGGCCCTTCTCGGAGTGGTGGCGGCCTTCTACGTGCTCCGGGGCAGGGCGAAAAGCCGCAAGTCGATGTACCGGACCCTCCGCGAGCAGCGCGAGCGCGACCTGAAGAAGGCACGCGAGCGCGCGACCGCCGCCAAGGCGGCCGCCGAGAAGGCCGCCCAGGAGAAGGAGGCCGCAGAGCAGGCCGCCTCCCAGCAGGCAGCGGCAGCGGCGTCGGCCGCGGCCGCGGCCGCGAGCGCCCCGCCGGCGCAGCCCTCGAGTTCGGCCACCATCTCGCCGCTCGCGCCCACCGAGTCCGCCTGGGAGACCTCTGCGCCCCAGCAGCCTGCCTACACGCCGCCCGAACCGCCCGCCCAACCAGCGCCCGCAGCCCCCGCACCGCCGCCCCCAGAGCGACCGGTCGTCGAGCCGATCTACGAACCGCCCGCGCCCGAGCCACCGGCTCCGCAGCCACCGGCGCCCGAGCCCCCGCCTCCAGCGGCGGGCGGCAAGGCCTCGTGGGAGATCGTCCAGCCCGAGAAGGCCTCCGCCACGGGAGACGGGACCACCGCGGAGGCGGCCTCCGTTTCGAAGACCAAGGCAGGCTGGGAGCTCGGCACCGCCGAGCGCACCCGGATCGACGAGGGCCGCAAGGGCAGGAAGAAGGAAAGCGACGAGGCTGACGAGGACGAAGACGATGGGGAGCCGGGCCAGGAATCATTGGCCCAGGTGATAGTCAGCTACGCGGGCCTGGTGGCCGCGCTGCTGGTGATCCTCCTCGGAATCATCTTCATGATCGGCTCCAAAGCCACCTAGCAAGCTGGCGAAAGAGGTCGACTGCACTTCACTGATTCGGTGTCCGCCGCCGGTTTCTAGCCGACCTCGTTCGTCACCTTGCTGAAGATCCTCCGGCGGCTCGACGTCGGCGGCCTGCTGCTCGCCTTCGTGGTCGTCGATGCGATCGGCGCGGCCGTCGTCTTCGGCCTCCTCGGACTGGGCTGGCTGGGCATCGTCGTCGCGGTCCTGTCGGTCGTCCTGACGGTGGCGGGTTACCTGCGGACCGGCGCCTCGCCCCGGCTGCGGCTGGCGACCCTCGGCGCGCTGGTCTTCCTGCTGCTCTTCCTGCCCCAGTTGCTGCTGGTGGTAGCGCAGCCGCCCAACGCATCGATCATCGACGGCGTGCTGCTCAACGACGCCGCCGCCGATCGCCTGCTGAGCGGCCACGATCCCTACGTCGGCGACTTCCTCAACACACCGATGCGGGCCTTCTACCTCTCCGACGTGCCGGTCAACTTCGGCCTCGTCCGCTACGTGTACATGCCCGGGATGGCGATCCTCGACGTGCCGGTCCGCCTGCTCCACAGCGACCGCGCCAACTTCAGCTGGCTCTTCCTGCCCGGCCTCTTGGCGCTGGCCGCGGCGGCCTGGTCGCTCGGTCGCAGCCGTGCCGAGAAGGAGGCCGCGCTGATCGTGGTCACCCTTAGCCCCCTCTTCCAGCTCGACTTCTTCTACCTGCTCAACGACCTCTTCTTCCTGGCGCCGGCGCTGGCGGGGATCGGGATGCTGCGCCGCGGCCGGGTGGTCTGGGCGGGCGTGATGCTCGGACTGGCGCTGGCGATGAAGCAGCAGGCGATCCTCTTCTTACCGCTGCTGGCGATCTACGCTGTCTTCCACCTGGAGCGCCGGCTGCTGCTGAAGCTGACGTCCGCCGGCGCCGCGCTGCTGATGATCACAGTCCTGCCCTTCTTCCTTTGGAACCCGGCCGCGTTCCTGGCCGGGACCGCGGGGTTCTTCTACGGCTCCGGCGTCGACGCCTACCCGATCCGGGGTCTGGGCCTGCAGGGCATCCTGCTCCAGCTGGGCGTGATCGGGAACCGGTGGGACTACTTCCCGAGCGCCCAGGTCCAGGCGCCGCTCCTCGTGATCCTCCTGGCACTCGCCCTCCGGGACCTCCGCCGGCGCTGGTCGTGGACCCACTTCTGGGTCTGGCTCGGCGGCGAGGCGTTAATCGCCTTCGCCTTCGGCCGCGTGCTCTCTCCCAACTATCTCGACCTGGTGGTGATGCTCTTCCTGCTCGCGCTCGCCTCAGCCCTGGTAGGCGAGGCTCCAATTGAGGCCGTCGGCAGAGCGGTAGATCGGCCCGCGAGCCGCGGCGGCGTAGTAGGTGTCGACGCTCCTCACGACCCGGGTCACCTCCCGGCCGTGTAGCGGCCCCGGCCCATCCGGGTAGACGCCGTCGGTGGTGGCGATGACGCCGTCGAGCGACTCAATCCCACCGGAATAATTGGCTCCCCGGGTGACCAGCCCGCTCGCCGGATCGTAAAGCCAGGTGGCGCCGCGCCAATCACCCGCGCGGACCACGCTCCCCGCGCCGACGTAGTCGAGGGCGGTGATGCGATCCGGGATGCCGCTCACGTGGGTCCATGTTCGCCCGCCATCGGTCGAGTGGAGAAGACCGAGCAGGGTCGCCGCGAACCCCTTGGGGATCAACGCCTCGAACTCGGTGTCGCCGGCCGGCACCATCGCCCTAGTCCAGGTCGCGCCGGAGTCGTCGCTCAGGTAGAGCCCGTCGGCCCAGGCGCCGGCCAGCTCCCACTGCCCGAGAACGGTCACCGCTGTGAAGCGGCCGTTCAGCACCGCCCGCCACCGAAAGCCGGTGTCGTTCGACTGATATAGCTTCCCCTCGGTCGCCAGCAGCATGTTCGACCCGCTGACGGCGAGCGCGCGGTAGATGCCGGGCGGGGTCGAGGCCAGCCGGGTCCAACCACCGGCGGCATGGATCAGCCGCAGCTCCCGGTGGCCTTCGTCAGCCAGGTAGAGGTCGCCGCTGGGCGCCGGAGCAATCGCGCTCCAGTAGCCCTCGCCGCTGGGGCTGGTCGCCTCCCGCAGGAAGACGAGCCCGAACACGACCAGGGTCGCCAGGGCGATGGCAACAGCGCGGCCGATCGCGTTGCCGGTCACGGTGTGCAGGTATATCAGGCGAAGGCCGGGATTACCCTCTCGCCGATCTCGCGCAGCCGCTCGCCCGAGGCTGTCCCCGGCATCAACCCGAGCGTCATCTCCTCGACCCCTTCCGCCTCGTAGGCGCGCACCGCCTCGATCACCTCGTCCATCGTCTGCTCGGGCCTGATCGCGATCCGGCAGCCGAACTCAATCGGGCGACCTCTGGCCTCAGCGATCACCGCCGTCCGGAGGCGGGCGAACTCCTCCGGTGGGACGAAGGTCGGCTGGTAGCGGTCGGCCATCGTCGCCGCCCGGCGGATCGCGGCCGGCGAGTGGCCGCCGACCAGGATCGGCAGCCTCGCGCCCTGGGGCGGCAGCGGCGCGAAGACGAAGTCCTCGAGGGTCGTGAAGCGGCCGCGGAACGGCTCTTGCGAACCGCTGAACAGGTGGCGGAGGAGCCGGATCGCCTCGTCGGTGCGGGCACCGCGGGTCCTGAAGTCGAGGCCGACGTTGGTGAACTCTCCCTCCACCCAGCCGGCGCCGACGCCGAGCACCAGCCGGCCGCCGCTGAGGAGGTCGATGGTGGCGATCTGCTTGGCGAAGAGGACCGGCTCACGGAGGGGGACCACGATCACCGAGCTGCCGACCCGGACGGTGCTGGTGACGGCGGCGATCGCGGCCAGCACCGTCAGCGACTCGAGGTTGCGGCCGTACCGGGCGGCGGAGACCGGCGGCACCACGTGGTCGGAGACGTAGACGGTGTCGAAGCCCAGCTCCTCGGCCATCTGCGCCAGAGGGAGCGGGTCGGCGGCCATCGGGACGGCGACTCCGAATCTCATTGCTGGAGTACCTCCTCCGCGAGCCGGCGCCTGCCCTCGGGGCCGCCCATCACCGTGTCGAGGATCACGACCTCGAGGCCCAGCTCGTGGATGGCGGGCGCCTGGGCCGCGTCGCGGTGGTCGAGCACGAAGGTGCCGGCTTGGTCCCTGTATCCGCGGGCGACGCCGAGCGGGGTCGCCTCCCGACCGAGCCCGCGCAGCATCTCGACCGTCGGGCCCTTGAGGGCCGCGCCGGCGACGATCGGCGTCACCGCCGCCGTCCTGGTCCGGTCGAGGAGGTGTCCGGCCACCGCGATGATCGGCTCGATGCTGATGGCCGGGTTGGAGGGCCCGATGATCACCCTATCGGCCTCGGCCAGGGCCTCGGCAACCCCCGGGGCGGGAACAGCGTCGGCCAGGCCGTCGAACTCCACCGCCATCACCTTGGGCAGCTGGCGCTCGCGGACGAAGTATTCCTGCAGTTCCAGCCGCCCGCTGTCGGTGGCCAGGATGCTGCGCACCCGCTGCTCGGTCATCGGGATGACGCGGGCGTGCAGGCCGAGCCGGCCGGCGAGGCCGGCGGTGACCGCGGCGGCGCCCTCGCCCGCCGCCAGGAGCGAGGTCCGCAGCAGGTGGGTGGCGAGGTCGCGGTCGCCGAGCCCGAACCAGGGTTCGTCGCCGTACCGCTTCAGCATCTCCAGCATGTGGAAGCTCTCCCCGGCCACGCCCCAGTGCGCCTCCTCGTTGAAGACGCCCGCTAGCCGGTAGAGGACGGCGTCGGTGTCGGGGCTGATCGAGAGCCCGTAGAGCTCGAGGTCGTCGGCGGTGTTGGTGATGACAGTGAGCGAATCGGGCGGCAGGGCCGCGTAGAGCCCCTCCGCCAGCATCGCCCCGCCGGTGCCGCCGGAGAGCAGGACGACCTTCAGCGGAACATGTCCTCCGCTGCCGGCCGGACCAGCGACCGGCCGTCGCCCGGCTCGCCCTCGGCCCGGTAGCCGCGGATAACCACCACCGGCACCCGGTCGGTCTTTCCCATCGCCAGCTCGGCGGCGCCGGCCAGCTCGTCGCTGATGGCTACCACGGTGCCTACCATGGTCCGGCCGAAGTCGTCGTCCCGGCCCCGGTAGTCCACCACCGCGGGCATGCCGGCGACGCCCAGGGCGACGTTCGCGATCCCGATCCGCCAGGCGCGCCCAAAGGTGTCGGAGACAATCACCGCCACGGTCTTCCCGGTGACCTCGCGGAGGCGCTCGCGGAGCGCTGCGGCGCTGGCGTCGGGGTCGACCGGCAGCAGGCAGAGGATCTCGCCGCCGGGGACGTTGCTGTGGTCGACCCCCGCGTTGGCGCAGATGAAGCCGTGGCGGGTCTCGGCGATGATCACCCGCTCGGTCCGGACCAAGCGGACGCTCTCGTCGATCACGGCCTGGACCTGGCGGGGGTCGGCCCCGTTGCGGATCGCGATTTCCTTCGCCTGCTCGGAAGGCTCGATGGTCCGCATGTCGCGGAGCCGGCCCTCGGCCTTGGACACAACCTTCTGGGCGACCACCAGGATGTCGCCATCGCGAAGCTCGGTGTGCTCGGAGATCAGCGCCGCGAGGTCGACGCCGGACCCGATCTCGGGAAGCCCGGTGACGGGGTGGAGCTCGATCAACCAGCCCGCCGCCGCACGCGGAGCGCGTCGAGGTCGGAGGGCTCGTCGACGTCCAGGGCCAGCTCCTCCGATTCGTAGAGCTCGAAACGGACTCCGCGGGCCCGCGCGTCGGCCTCGAACTTGGCCAGCGAGTCGTCTCCGAAGTGGAGGCCGATGGCGTCGGGGGGCGCCAGGTAGAGAGCGTTGGTCCCGCCCCGCCCCGTCGCGGGCGCCGCGACCACCACCGGGCGCGCCAGCGCGTCGGCGTGGGCGAGCAGCCTCTCGATGACGTCGGGACGCACCAGGGGCAGGTCGCTGGAGAGGACCAAGACCGCCTCCGCGCCGCGCCGCCCGGCCTCCGCGATGCCGAGGGCGGCCGCCGGGTTCTGCCCGGCCGCGCGCTCCTCGAGGACCACCTCGTTGCCCGCCTCGCCGGCAAGCCGCGCGGCGTTGTCGGAACCGGCAACGACCAGCGCGCCGGTGCCGACCGCGTCTAACGCGGTGCGGGCGAAGTCGACGGCGGCCACCCTGCGCCCGGCCGCATCAAGCACCGAGCTCAGCCGGCTCTTGGCGAGGTCGAAGTCCTTGACCAGGAGGACGACGCGGGTAGTCATTTCCCCCACCGCTCGCGCAGCCGCGGCAGGATCTCCTCGCCGTAGAGCTGGAGGAAGCGGTCCTGCTGGTCGGTCGGCGAGTGGAAGATCAGCTCCCCGAAGCCGAGCTCCAGGTAGGGTCGCAGCTGCTCGAGGTGCTCCTCCGGGTCGTCGGCGACCAGCCAGCGGCGGTGGGCCTGGTCCTCGATCGCCTTCGCTCGCTTCTCCAGCTCGCGCGGGTCCTCGACGCCCGCCTTGTCCTCGGCCGGCAGCGCCAGCGGGGCCCAGAGCTTGGTGTCCTCCATCGCCCGCGAGCGATCATGGTCGTAGGAGACCTTCATCTCAATCGTCTTGACGATCGCCTCGTAGTCGCGGCCGGCCTTCTCCGCGCCTTCGCGAACCGCCGGCAGCAGCTTTTCGGAGTAGAGCTCCATCCCCTTGCCCGAGGTGCAGATGAAGCCGTCCGCCACCCGGCCGGCAAAGCGCGCGGCCACCTCGCCGGAGGCGCCGACGTAGATCGGGACCGCGCCCCCTCCGGGCTTGTCGTAAAGGGTGACGTCCCGGGTCTGGAAGTACTCGCCGTCGAAGGTGACGAAGTCCTCCTTCCAGAGCCGCCGCATCAGCTCCACCGACTCCCGCAGACGGCCGAAGCGGACCTTGAACTCGGGCCATTCCATTCCCGTGACCGGGACCTCGTTCATCGATTCCCCGGTGCCGACGCCGAGGATCACCCGGCCCGGCGCGAGCCGGTCGAGGGTGGCGAAGGCCTGGGCCACGATCGAGGGGTGGTAGCGGAAGGTCGGCGTGAGGACGCTGGTGCCGAGCGTCACCCGGCTGGTTCGCTGGGTGGCGGCGCCGAGCCAGGAGAGCGAGAACGGCGCATGGCCGTCGGTGTGGCGGAAGGGCTGGTAGTGGTCGGAGACCCAGACGCTGTCGAACCCCTTCTCCTCCGCCATCACTGCCAGATCGAGCAGCTCCTGGGGCCCGAACTGCTCCGCCGACGCCTTGTATCCGAGCTTGAGTTTCATCTACGAGGGAAATACCGGGCCCAGGAGAAAGCGATTCCGCCGATCGCCGCGACGGCGACCGCGACGCCGAGCGCGATCAGGCTCCGGCCGTTCAGGTCGGCGGGCCCCGGGAAGGTGAAGACGACGAAGGCCACGCCGAGCAGCATCATCAGGATCAGGATCACCGCCCGATGGCGCCGGCGAGGGGGCTGGGGCGCGTTGTTCAACGGACCGGCAGCCGCGTCCGCCCGAACTCCTCCCGGCTCTGGTATTGCTTCCACTCCGGGTAGGGTCCCGACTCCTCGTCGAGGTCGGCCTCGGTCCAGCCGTCGACCCGCTCCACGGCGTCCCGGAGCATCGCCTCCAGCTTTTCCGGCGCCTGGTCGCGGGTGAACTCGCCGACCTCCTCCACGTGCTGCCGGCGCATGGCGCTGTCCCAGTCGTCGCGGAACCAGGTCGCCACCAGCCAGTAGGTGTCAGGCTCGTCCTCGGTCCACTCGACGTCGACGCTCGCCTCGCCGCCGAGCGAGCGGGCCCAGGCAAGGCGCCAGAGCGGGTCGTCGCGGTGGAACTCGAGGAGCTTGACGCCCTCCGCCTCGGCCGCCCGCCGGATCGCCGGCCCCACGACCTCGAAGGCAGCGTCCATCAGCCCGAGCTTGTCCCATGAGGTCCCCGCCATAAGCGGAATTAAGCTTAAAGAGCCTGAGGGGGCCGGCCCCCCTTATCCGGATCTCCCCTCTCGGCGCCGCGCACGGCCCCGGTTCAAAACAACTCACAGGGCCGGGATGAACCCGGCCCACCCACGACGAAAAGAAGGACGTACTTGCTCCACCGTCTCGGGACCGTCGAATCGACCCAGCTCGCCGCCGGCGGCCTGCCCCTCGGGTCGGTGGTCGTCGCGGACCACCAGACCGCCGGCAGGGGACGCCTCGGCCGCAGCTGGGAGGCGCCTCGGGGCAGCGCGCTGCTGGCGACCTTTGTTTGTGAGCCCTCCCCGCTGATCGTCTTCGCGGCCGGCGTGGCGGCCGCCGAGGCCTGCGGTGGGAGCGTCCGGCTCAAGTGGCCCAACGACTTGGTCCTCGACGACCGCAAGCTGGGCGGGATCCTGGCCGAGGTCCGTCGCAACCACGCCCTCGTCGGGATCGGGATCAACCTCAGCTCGGCGCCGGAGGGCGCGGCCATGCTCGGCGAGGACCGCGACCGGCTGCTCGAACGGTTGATGCCGCTGATGACGCAGTGGACCGCGGCGGAGGCGGAAGCGTTGCTGGAGCGCTGGCGTCAGCTGTCCTGGACCCTCGGCCAACAGGTGCGCGTGGAACTGGGCGGCGAGGTGCTCGAGGGAATCGCCGAGGACCTGGCACCCGACGGCGCGCTGATCGTCGGTGGGAGGCGCGTCATCGCCGGCGACGTCACCAGGGTGCGCCAGGCTTGAGGCACCACCGCGTCGCGATCATCGGCTGCGGTTTCGGCGGCCTCGGCATGGCAATCCGGCTGAAGCAGTCCGGCGTCGAGGACTTCGTGGTGCTGGAGAAGGCCGCCGACCTGGGCGGCACCTGGCGGGACAACCGCTACCCCGGCTGCCAGTGCGACGTCGAGTCCAACCTGTACTCCTTCTCCTTCGCGCCCAACCCCGGCTGGACGCGGCTCTTCCCGCTGCAGCAGGAGATCTGGGATTACCTCGAGCGCTGCGCCGACCGCTATGGTGCGAGGCCCAAGATCCTCTTCAATCACGGCCTCACCTCGGCCGAGTGGCAGGAGGAAGGGTCGCGCTGGCTGCTGAGGACAGCGGGCGGCGAGCTGACGGCCAACTTCGTGGTCGGCGCCGCGGGTCCGCTCAGCGAGCCGTCGCTACCCAGCGTTCCCGGGCTTGCCGAATTCCAGGGCGCCAGCTTCCACTCCGCCTGCTGGGACGGTTCCGTGGACCTTCGCGACAAGCGGGTGGCGGTGGTGGGAACCGGCGCCTCGGCCATCCAGCTGGTGCCCCGGATCCAACCGCTGGTCGCCAAGCTCCACCTCTTTCAGCGGACCCCGGCCTGGATCATGCCCCACCGCGACCGCCCGGTCCGGCAGGCCGCCCGGGCGCTCTACCGCCACGCCCCCTGGCTGCAGAGCGCGGTGCGCACCGGCGTCTACTGGTGGCGCGAGACCTTCGCCCTGGCTTTCATGAAGGTCCGCCGCGACTCGGTCCCCGAGCGCCTGGCCCGCGCCCACCTCGAACGACAGGTCGCCGACCCCGAGCTGCGCCGGCGGCTCACGCCCGACTACGCCGTCGGTTGCAAGCGGATCCTGATCTCCAACGACTTCTACCCAGCGCTCCAAGAGCCCAACGTGGAGCTGGTGTCAGGGGCGATCCGGGAGGTGCACCCGCACTCGATCGTCGCCGCCGACGGATCCGAGCGCGAGGTCGACGTGCTGGTCCTCGCGACCGGCTTCAAGGTCACCGACGTGCCCTTCGCCCACGCCGTCCGCGGCCGCGACGGCCGGCTGCTGGCCGACCACTGGCAGGGATCGCCTCGCGCCTACCGGGGGACCACCGTCGCCGGCTTCCCCAACCTCTTCCTGCTGCTCGGCCCCAAGACCGGCCTCGGCCACACCTCGGTGCTGATCATGCTGGAGGCCCAGATCCGCTACGTCCTGGGTGCTCTCCGCCACCTGCGCCGCACCGGGCGAGCGCGCCTCGAGGTCCGGGCCGAGGCCGAAGCCGCGTTCAACGCCCGGACCCAGCTCGCGCTGGAGGGCACCGTCTGGAACTCGGGCGGCTGCCGGAGCTGGTATCTGGACCAGCGTGGCGGCAACCCGATCATCTGGCCGGGGATGACCTGGCCCTACGTGCGCCTGATGCGCCGCTTCGACCCGGGCGCCTACGCCGTCTCCTGAAGGGCCAGCCGCACCAGCTCCGGCAGCAGCTCGCCGGCGCGTCCCCGGACGATGACCGTCGCCAGCTCGTCGAAGGGCGTCGGCTCGGCGTTGACGATCATCAGCGGCGCGCCCGCCTGGTGGGCGGCCAGCGGGACCTGGGCCGCCGGGTAGACGGCCAGCGAGCTGCCGATCACCAGCATCAGGTCGCACTCCTCGGCCAGCTGGAAGGACCGCCGGGTGGCCTCGACCGGCATCGCCTCGCCGAAGAAGACCGCCGCCGGCTTGAGGTGCATCCCGCCGCAGAGCAGGCAGCGCGGTGGCAGCTCCTTCTCCAGGCGGGCCTGGACGTGGCTGCGGGGCTCGCGGTTGCCGCAATCGAGGCAGACCACCTCACGGCCGTTGCCATGCAGCTCGAGGACTGTCTGCGAGCCTGCCAGCCGGTGGAGGCCGTCAACGTTCTGGGTGACCACCGCCACCAGGTGGCCGCGGCGCTCCAGCGCGACCAGGGCCTCGTGGGCTGGGTTGGGCCGGGCGGCGAGGAGGACCCGGCCACGCTCCCGCGCCACCTCCCAGTAGCCGGCCGGATTCTCGATGAAGAAGTCGATGGAAGAGGTGCGCGGGCTGGTGGTGTTCCAAAGACCGCCCTGGCCGCGGTAGGTCTGGATGCCGCTCTCCTGGGATATCCCGGCTCCCGTGAAGGCGACGCCCCGCCGAGAGCCGGCGACGAGTTCGGCCGCCCGCTCGAGGCCGGTGGGGCCGAGGAGGTCGGGACGCGCCATTGGGCGAGAATTCTAGGGACGGGCAGCGTTTGAATTACCGCGTACTCGCGATCTACCTGATCTGCGCCTTGAGCTTCGGCGCGGGTGGCGCGCGCAACCTCGCGCTTCCGCTCTATGCGGACCAGCTGGGCGCCGGCCGGGGCGAGATCGGGCTCCTCTTCAGCACCTACACCATCGCGGCGGCGATCCTGAGCCTGCCCGCCGGCCTCTTCGCTGACCGATTCGGCCGCCGCAACGTGATCGTCTTGTCGATGCTGGCGCTGGGAGCCTCGCAGCTGCTGGCGGGGCTCACCACCAGCGTGGAGGTGCTCTTCGCGACCCAGCTGCTGGGCGGCGTCGGCGCCGGCGCGTCGCAGACGGCGCTGATGGCCGCGCTCGCCGACCGGGTACCCATCGAACGGATGGGCCGTTCGATGGGTTGGCTCACGCTGGCGATGCAGACCGGGTTCCTCGCCGGCCCCGCGATCGCCGGCATCCTCCTCCACTGGCTCGACCTCCAACAGGACCTCCTGGTGACGACGATCCCGGTCGGCTTCGCCCTCCTGCTGGCGCTGGGGATCGGCGCCGAGGGTTACCGCCGGCCCCGCCGCCTGGAGCTTGGCCGGCCGCTGAGGGCGCTCTCCGCGCAGCGTGGCTTTGTCGGGCTGATCGTGGCGTTCCTCGCCGCGACCGTCCTCTGGGGCACCTACCAGGCGTACATCCCGATCTTCGGCAAGCGTGGCCTCGGTCTCGATGGCACCTCCATCGGCTACCTGCTGGCCATCCAGGCGGTGGTGAACGGCGCGACCCGGGTGCCCGCCGGCCGGCTGCTCGACCGGGTCACCCGAAAGGGGGTCGTGGTCGCCGTCAGCACCATCGGCTTCGCCGCGGGGCTGCTCGTCCTTCCCCACCTCCACGGTTTTTGGACCGCCACCCTGCTGCTGGTGGTGGCCATCCCCATGATCGCCACCGCCTTCATCGCGATCGGCATCGTCTTCGTCCAGATGGCGGACGCCGAGTCCCGGGGGACGGCGATGGGCGTCTACTCGACCGTGCTCTTCCTCGGCCTCGGGGCCGGCCCGGCGATCTTCGCGCCGCTGATGAACGCCAGCTTCCTGGCCGGCTTCACCGCCTGCGGAATCGCCGGCGCGGTGCTGGCGGGTATCTCACTGATCGCCCGGACCGAGCCGATCCGCCGGCGCCGCCGGGCGGCCGTCATCCCCCCCGGTCCTTAGCCCATTCGGTGATCGCTCGGCGGTGGCTGGCAAAGGCCAAATCGGGCAGTTCCCCGACCCGGAACGTCCCCACCTCGGCCGTCTCCGAGCCAGCGCTGGGCGACTCGCCGTCCGCCAAGTGACCGGCGTAGGCGATCCCCACCATGCCGCGGCCGTCGCCGCGGGTGATGTGGTAGACGTCGAGCAGCGAGTCGATCTCGACCCGCGCCCGGATCTCCTCGGCGCACTCGCGGATGGCGGCATCGCGGGGCTCCTCCTCCTCGTTGACGAAGCCTCCCGGGAGGCACCAGAGCCCAAGTCCGGGCTCGATATCGCGGCGGCCGAGAACGATCCCCGCCGGCGTCTGGACCACCACCATGGTCGCCACCAGCGGGTTGCGCCAGGCGATGAAGCCACAGCTCGGGCAGTGGGGCACCTCGCGGCCCTCGACCGGCCGCATCTCCATCCGGGTGCCACATTCCTGGCAGAAGCGGGCGGCCATTCCCGACAGCGTACCGACGTCCTCCAACTAGACTCGGGGCAGTGAACCTGGTCGTCGCCGGCGTCACCTTCGTCGCCGCCGGAGTGGAATGGGTTGAGGCCCTCACCATCGTCCTCGCGGTCGGAGTCGTCCGCGGCTGGCGGGCGGCCTTCACCGGCACCCTGGCCGCGCTGGTGGCGCTGATCCTGATGGTGGCCGTCTTCGGTCTGGCGCTGGCCGCCTACCTGCCGGTGGTGCGAACCCTGATCGGCGTCTTCCTGCTCCTCTTCGGCCTCAAGTGGCTGCACAAGGCCATCCTCC
>Ga0307373_10004870_pt1 | contig 22326 bp, 16 predicted proteins | sample OX2MG_FD_202534 | JGI IMG/M metagenome (GOLD analysis project Ga0307373, IMG submission 202534) | Soil microbial communities from Risofladan, Vaasa, Finland - OX-2 | ecosystem: Environmental > Terrestrial > Soil > Coastal area > Acid sulfate soil | place: Finland: Risofladan, Vaasa | collected... | reverse complement strand
CAGGCGCTCGATTCGATCACGCCATTCGCGTTCGCGGACGTGCCGCGCCGTTTTTCTCCGATCGACAGCGACCTGCGCTTCACTCCCGGCGGGGACTACGACGCTGAAATCCGGCTGGACTACGATACCGTGCGCCACAAGATCACCACGGCGGGCACGCTGCTGCAATTGCACCCCTTTCAAAATTTCAATTTCAGCGTGGCCCATTTTTCCATCGACAATACCGCCATCCTGCAGCCCCTGGCGAACCAGATCCGCGCGCAGGTCGGTTACGGCAAGCTGAACCGCCGCGGGTGGAACGCCACGTTCGGTTTCAGTTACGACGTCGAGCAGCAAACCCTCCAGAACCAGCTCATGCAGATCAGCTACAACGGGTCTTGCTGCGGAATCGCATTCGAGTACCGCCGCCTGGCCCTGGGCCCCATCCGCACGGAAAATCAATTTCGCGTGGCCCTGGTCATTGCTAACATCGGAACGTTTGGAAATCTGCGACGGCAGGAAAAAATCTACTGATGAATGACACCGAGCCCCTCGCGTTTGCCACCATCGAAGAACTCGCATCCGCACTGGCCAAGCGGAAAATCTCTCCCGTCGAACTGACCGAACTGTTTTTGCGGCGCATCGAACGGCACAATCCTTCGCTCAACGCGTTTCTGACCGTCACCGCCGAGCACGCCCGAACCGCGGCGCGGCGCGCGGAGAAGGAATTTTTGCGCAACCGCAAATCCTCCGGCCGGTCCGGCCGGAACCGCCCGCTGCTGGGAATTCCGTTCACGCTGAAGGACAACATCTGGACGCGCGGCATCCGCACGACGGCGGGATCAAAAATCCTGCGCGATTTCATTCCCGCAACCGACGCCACGGCCGCTGGAAAACTCGCCGCCGCCGGCGCCGTCCTTCTCGGCAAGATGAACATGAATGAGTTTGCCTACGGGATCACAGGCGGCAATGCGCATTACGGCCCAGTGCATAATCCATGGGCGCACGGCCGGATTCCCGGCGGATCCAGCGCCGGATCGGGCGCGGCGGTTGCGGCGGGGCTCTGTGCTGCGTCGATCGGCACCGATACGGGCGGATCGATCCGCGTGCCTTCGGCGTTTTGCGGAATTGTGGGATTGAAACCGACGTTCGGGCGGGTCAGCGTTTTCGGCACGATGCCGCTGGCGCCGTCGTTCGACCATGTCGGCCCGCTGGCTCGCAGCGTGCGCGACGCCGCCATCCTGCTCGGCGTGATCGCCGGACGCGATCCCCGGGACCCAACATCATCGTCGCGCCGCGTGGAGGATTATCGCGGCGCCCTGGATCGCCCGCTCAGGAAGTTCCGGCTCGGCCGCCCGCGCGAACACTATTGGGAAAAACTCGATGGCGAGGTGCGCCGCGCGGCCGATGCCGCCATCCGCGAAATGGAAAAGCGCGGCGCCACGGTCCGCGAAATTTCCCTGCCCCACGTGAAGGAATCGCTCGACGCCGCCACGGACATTTCCCTCGCCGAAGCCCTCTACGTTCATGAAGCGGCCGGATATTTCCCGGCGCGCGCCGCCGAATATGGAGAAGAAGTGCGCCAGCGAATCGATGCCGGCGGAAAAATCGTAGCCGTTAAATTCCTGGCCGATTTCGATGTTGGAAAGCGCCTGCGGGCCGATTTTGACGCCGCCTTCCGCGACGTGGACGCCATTGTGGCGCCCGCGCTCCCTTTTCCCGCGCCGCCCATCGGAGCGGATTCGATTCAGATCGACGGTGAAGAATTCAGCGTGCGCCCGGCCATCGTCGGAATGTGCCGCCCGGCAAATTTCACCGGACTCCCGGCAATCTCCGTGCCCTGCGGCTTTACGCGAAGTGGTTTGCCTGTCGGATTGCAATTTATCGGACGCGCGTTCGACGAAGCCACGCTGCTGCGCATCGCGTATTCCTATGAACGGTCGCAGGATTGGGGCGCGCGCCACCCGCGTATGCAGACCGTTTGAACGCAATCTTCAAACGCCTGCCTCAACATACGTCGATAAATCGATCAGAAGAATTGTAGCGGGGCGCCTGGCCGCGAAGAATTCTCCCGGACGGACCCATAAATGTGGGAAAATAACTGCTTGGGCTGAATCTTTGCAAAGACCTCGACCGTCTAAGGTTACGGGTGGCGGCGTCAACTTGTAGCGGGCACTTCGCCGGAGATCATTCGCTAAATGCAAGTATCCATTCTTTATGCTTTCGTGGCGGGAATCATTTCTTTCCTGTCTCCCTGCGTGCTGCCCCTGGTGCCGGGATACATTTCGATGCTCTCGGGAGTGGGGGTCGAGCAACTCCGGGCCGGCCAGCCCGCGCGCAACAGTTTACTGGCTTCCTCGCTGGCCTTTGTCTCGGGATTCTCGGTAGTGTTCATCAGTTTCGGGGCCTCGGCGAGCGCTGTGGGCCAATTCCTGCTGCAGCATAAGGCCCTGATGGGGCCGGTCGCGGGAGCCGTCATCATTCTGTTTGGCCTGCACCTTGTCGGCTGGCTGATCAAAATCCCCGTCAGCGTCGGGCTGGTGATTGGCGGAGTCCTCGCATTTGGAGCGGCCATCCTGTGGCGCCGTTCGGGAACCGAATCCATGGGCCCGGATGGAATCTTCGGCTCGGTACAAGTGCTTTCGATTGCGCTGATTTTTCTGGCCGGCCCGTCCCTGACGCGCTGGCTCAATCGCGACATTCGCTTCCACAATCTCGGCAGCCAGGACGAAGAAAAAGCCAGTTCGGGCGGCAAATTTTCCGGCGTGGTCAGCGGCTTTCTTCTCGGATTCGCCTTCGCCTTCGGCTGGACCCCGTGCATCGGTCCGATTCTCGCGGCCGTGCTCGTGCTTGCCGCGAACACGCAGACGATTGCCCGCGGGGTGTTTCTGCTCGCCGTGTACTCGGCGGGGCTGGCGGTTCCCTTCCTGCTCACAGCGTTTGGAATTAATAAGTTTCTCCGTTTCTATCAGCGGTTCCGGAAACACCTGCACGCGGTGGAAGTTTTGAGCGGCGTGCTGCTGCTGTTTGTCGGCGGACTGATTTTCATGAACCGCCTGACCTGGCTTTCCGGCAAATTGGGTTTTTTGAATAGATTCGCCTTATAAGGGAGTTTTCCTATGAAAAAGGGCATATTTATCGGCATTGGCGTGGTGGCGCTGCTCACCCTGATGTGGTGGGCGGACAAGAAATTTCCCGCGGCCGGGTCGCCCTCGGCAGGCATGGCGGCCACATCAACCGCCGCCCCCAACGTCACGTTCAAGGATCTCAATGGTAAAGACGTCACGCTCGCGCAATATAAGGGGCAAGTGGTCATCGTGAACTTCTGGGCGACCTGGTGCGCGCCCTGCAAAGTGGAAATCCCCTGGATGATTGAATTTCAGAAAAAATATGGTCCGCGCGGCTTCACCATCCTGGGCGTCTCCATGGATGAAGACGGCAAGAAGGCCGTGCCTCCTTTCCTCGCTAAAGAGCGCTTCGATGTGGATGGACAGCAAATGGCCATGAACTATCCGATCGTGCTGGGCAGCGATTCCATCGCCCAAAAATTCGGAGGCATCATAGGCCTGCCCACCAGCATGATCTACTCGCGCGACGGCAAGAAAGTCAAAACCATCATCGGCCTGGTCAATCACGACGACATTGAGAAGACGATTCAAAGCCTGCTGTAGCGCGGGAACTCCATTTCCAGCTATCGCGAAACCCTCGCCATTCTGGCGTGCCTGACAAGATCCGCAATTCCGGTTCGGCTTTGCCAGCCTGCAGGCCTGCGAATCTTCCGTTCGCGCACGTGCCCGTCCTTGCGTGAAGCGGTTGGCCGCGCTTGTGCCGGCTCCCTGATTTCTCCTGCCTGCCCAAACCGAACCGCCAGTCCAGCCGGCGTCTGGACACCAGGGTCTGGGATGAATCTTTCCGGGGCCATGTACACTGTGAAAGAATAGGTCACCGGCGGCACCGGATGAAGAATCGAATCCATTTCCGCGAACCCATTTTTGTGGCCCTGGAAGCTCTGCGCGCGCACAAGCTGCGCTCCTTCCTGATGCTGCTGGGCGTTGTGCTTTCCGTTTCCACGCTGATCATGGTGATCGCGCTGATCTCCGGCGTGAATCTGTACGTCTCCAATCGCATCGCCAATCTCGGTTCAAACGTGTTTTTGGTGCAGCGTTTTCCGATCATCACGGACATGAGTCAACTGGTAAAGGCGATGCGCCGGAACAAGCCGCTCACCTGGGACGATTACATGTTTCTGCGCGACAATTCCAGGCTGGCGGTCCGCGTCGGGGCCCAGACCAGCACTCTGGGCCGCACGAAGGCCAACGGGCAGACCCTGGAAGACACATCGATTCGCGGCGTGACCGCCAATATCGGCGACATGAAAACCGAAGAGCCCGCTTCGGGACGTTACATCACCAATACCGACAACGAGCACCGCTCACAGGTCGCGCTGATCGGCTCGGACCTTGCCGACAAGCTGTTTCCCGGCACCGATCCGATTGGCAAGGATCTGGACGTGGACGGACGCCCGTACGAAGTGGTGGGCGTCAGCAAGCCCATCGGAACGGTGCTGGGGCGGTCGCAGGATAATTTCGTTTACATTCCGATTCAGACGTGGCTGAAATACTATTCGACAAGCACAACGAGCCTGGCCATCAACGTGCAAACCCGGGGCGGCGATTGGATGTCTCGCACGCAGGAAGAAGCGCAAATGCTTATGCGCGCGCGCCACCACTTGAAGCCGAACGAACTCGACAACTTCGGCGTTCTCGACAGCGGATCGCTGGTAGGCCTGTTCAAGCGGATTACCGGGGCGCTGGCGGCGTCCATGATCGGCATCGTGGCGGTTTTCCTGGTGATTGGAGGCGTGGTGATCATGAACGTCATGCTTGCGACGGTCACCGAGCGCACGCACGAAATCGGTGTGCGCAAGTCCATGGGCGCGCGCCGCTCGGATATCCTGCTGCAATTTCTTACCGAGTCCGCCGTGATGTCCGGCTTCGGGGGAGTGGTGGGCGTGGTTCTGGCTTATCTGTTCGCGGCCATCGTGGCCGCCTACACGCCGGTTCCGATGCACGTTCCGTTTTCGGCGGTGATGATCGCCCTGGGTGTTTCGACGGCGGTGGGAGTGTTCTTCGGGCTGTACCCGGCGCACAAGGCCGCGAATCTGAATCCGATCGAAGCGATGCGTCAAGAAATTTGAGGCGGAATATCGGACACATGAAGCGAATGCCGTTGGGCGAAAACATGAAGATGGCGCTGGACACGCTGCGCCAGAATAAAGTGCGGTCGTTTCTGACCGTGCTGGGCGTGGTCATCGGCATCACCGCGCTCATCACGGTCGCGTCCATACTGGTGGGCTTCTACGCGGATGTTACGGCGTATCTGAACGATTACGGCCCGAACACGATCTGGGTCTTCAAGGTGACGCCGGGCGCGAGCACCGGGCGAATGACCCCCGAGGAACGCAACCGCAAGCCTTTGACCCTGGAAGACGCGGAAGCGATTCGCGCGCAGTGTCCGGCGATCCTGGAGGTGTCCGCGACGGTGTTCCAGCGCGTCTACGATGTGAACCGCCCGCCGCTGATTACCGCGCGGTACAAGGACAAGGAAGTGAGCGGCCTGGACTACATGGGGGCGGACATCAATTACGAAGATGTCTTCAACATCCACCCTTACGTCGGCCGGTTTTTCACCGAAGCCGAAAACCTGCACCGCGCCGACGTCGCCGTCATCGGGTTTGACCTTGGCAAGGCTTTTTTCCCGGGGGAAGACCCGATCAATAAAATTATTTACGTGGAAGGGTTTCCCTATCGCGTCATCGGCGTGTTCACGCACCGCAAAGGCCAGCTCTTCCAGAATCCGGCCGCGGAAAAGCAGGTCGTGGTCCCCTACCGCACCTACCGCAAACATCATCCCGCCGATGACGAGCACTTCATCGGGGCCGTCGCTGCTCCCAACAGAATGGCGGAAGCGCAGGATGAAATCCGCGGCGTGCTGCGGCGGCGGCGCCACGTCGCGTATTCCGCCCCGGACAATTTCGGCATGTCCACGGCCAAGGAAATTGCCGACCAGTTCAAGCAGATCACCGGTTCGGTTGCGTTGCTGACCGCCGTGGTCAGCTCGATCGGATTGCTGGTGGGCGGCGTGGGCGTCATGAACATCATGCTGATGTCGGTCACGCAGCGCACGCGTGAAATCGGCGTGCGCAAAGCCATTGGCGCGCGACGGCGCGACGTCATCTGGCAATTTCTCACCGAGGCGGTCGTGCTAACCGGCGCGGGCGGAGTCATCGGCGTGGCGCTGGGCATCGCCATCAGTCTGCTCATCAATGTGTTCTTGCCGAGGCTGCCTTCGAGCGTGCCGCTGTGGGCCGTGGCCCTGGGCGTCCTGGTTTCCATGAGCGTCGGCCTTTTTTTTGGAATTTATCCGGCCGTGAAGGCCGCGCGTCTCGATCCGGTGGATGCGCTGCGGTATGAGTAGCCTGCCCGTCTTTTTTGTGGCGGAAGATTCGCATAAGACCCAGCCATGACCCGCCATCCTTGCCCGTCCAACCGCTTCGCGGTATCCTGTTCCTATTATGGATGAAAAGGATTTTCAGAAACGGTGCGATGCGGCGTTTGAAGAGCTGCGCCGCAGGTTGCAGGACCTTGAAGAGGCGCACGGATTTGAAGTCGAAGGCGGCAGCGGAAAACTGGAAGTATCGTTCGACGATCCCCAGGAAACAAGATTCGTCATCAGCCCGAACACGCCGGTGCGCCAGATATGGATTTCCGCGCTGACCACAAGTTTTAAACTTTCCTGGTCGGATGCGGCCGGAGCGTTTGTTCTGGAAAAAACCGGTGAAAATCTGATGCAGCTCATGGGCCGCATCCTCACCGAGCAACTTGGCAGTCCCGTGAGCGTCTAACTATGAACTCAAACTCTGAAAACGTTTCGAGGAAATCGGGCCGGTGGGCGATCAGCTCCGCGAGGAATGGCGGCAAAGACTTGCCGGGATGGCCGGTGTGTTTCGCATTGCTCGCGCTGGTGGCCTTCGCGGGCATCGCTTCGGCACAGAGCAGGGCCATGCCGCGCGCGGCCAGCGTTCTCCAGCCGCAAGCCTACGTTTCGCTGCAGCCGGTGCCGCGGGGAAAAACGTTTGAAGTGGCCATGGTTGCGAAGATCACCCCCGGCTTTCACGTCAACGCGCATATCCCTTCGGAAGAATATTTGATACCGACCAATGTCACGGCGAAGCTTCCCGCCGGGATCGTGCTGCTAAATACGGCGTACCCGCCCGGCGTGATGCGCACGTTGCATTTTTCGAAGACGGCACTGCGCGTGTATGACGGCACGTTCACCGTGCGGATGAAACTCCGCGTCGCTGGCGCCGCGCCAATTGGCACTAAAAAAATCGCCCTCACAATTGCCTATCAGGCCTGCAACGAAGACGCTTGCCTGCCGCCGACCACACTGCCGGCGACGGCCGAGCTGGAAATCGCCGCCGCGGGCACCCCGGCGCATCCGGCAAATGCAAATATTTTCACTCCCGCGCGACCCTGAACATCTATTCGCAGTACTTATATTTGCAGGATCAAAAGAAAAAATCCCCGCTCCGGAAGAGGCGGGGATTTTCAATTGAAAAAGAGCCGCACGTCGCGTCGCGGGTTTACCGGGCGGCGAGAGTTTCGACAGCCTTGCGCAGACGCCGCACGACGCGCTCCTGCCCGAGGACCAGCATGGTTTCAAACAGCGGCGGCGCCACGGCTTGCCCGACAATGGCCACGCGCGTCGCGTTGATCAGCAATCCGGCCTTGACGCCCTCGGCGGCGGCCAGTTCGCGCAGCGCGTGGTCGCAGGCATCGTGATTCCATTCGGTGAGCGCGGCCAGGGCCTCCGCCAGCTTGCCGAGCATCGCGCCCAGGCGCTCATCTTTCCAGAATTTCTCCCGCGCCTGCGGATCATATTCAAACGTATCGCTGAAAAATGCGCGGGACCACGTCGAAAAATCCGGCAGCAGGCGCGTCCGAGGCCGCAGCAAGTCCACGGTTTTCGAAAACCATTCGCGCTTTTCGCCCGCCCATTCCGGCTGCCAGAGTTTTGATCGTTCCAGCTCCCCCTGCACGAAAGGCAGCAATTCGTCGATCGGCAGCTTCTGCAGGTACTGCGTGTTGTACCACTCCAGCTTGGCGCGGTCGAACACGCCGTTGGTGCGGCTCACGCCCTCCAGCGAGAAACGTTCCACGATTTCGGCGGTGCGCATGAATTCGGCGTCCCCAGCCGACCAGCCGAGCAGCGAGAGAAAATTGCGGAACGCCTCCGGCAGAAATCCCTCATCGCGGTAGGAACCCACGCTGGTGGCGCCGTGGCGCTTGGAAAGCCGCGTGCGGTCCGGACCGAGAATCAGCGGCACATGCGCAAAAATGGGCGGCGTGACGCCCAGCGCGCGGTACAGCAACGCCTGCTTGGGCGTATTGGAGATGTGATCGGAGCCGCGGATCACGTGCGTGATGCGCATGTCGATGTCATCCACCACGACGCTCAGCTGGTAGGTGGGCGCGCCTTGTGACTGGCCGTCCTTGGGGGAGCGCAGGAGAACGAAGTCCTCGATCTCCTCATTCACCACTTCGCGCGGGCCGAACACCGCATCCTCGAATCTAGTGACCTCGCCCTGCGGAACGCGAAATCGAATGGCCGCGTTCTGCGCGCTCAGTCCGGGCTTGCCGTCGCGGCACGCGCAGCGCGTGATGCGCCGCGGCCCCGCGTCTTTCTTCACGTCTTCGGTTTCCTCGACCGCATCGCCGCCCGCGTATTTCTCCGGGGGACAATCGCAGAAATAGGCCGCGCCGGAAACCACCAGTTTTTCCGCCGCCTTGCGATGCAGGTCCAGGCGCTGCGACTGAAAATACGGGCCCTCGTCCCAATCCACGCCGAGCCACCGCAAACCGTCAAGGATTCCCTCGACCAGTTCCGGGCGGTTTCGCTCGACATCGGTGTCTTCAATGCGCAGGACCATCGTGCCGCCCAGGTGCCGGGCGAACAGCCAGTTGAATAGCGCCGTGCGCGCGCCGCCGACGTGCAAATAGCCCGTCGGCGAGGGCGCAAAGCGCACGCGAACCCCGCCCGATGGATTTCCCGATGCGCTCGAAGTCATGGCCATACGCCTTGTTGGTCTCCCCCGTCGGTGAAAAAGCAATTCATCTTAGCCGAACCGGCGCAGGAACGCGAGCCAGCCAGGCGAAGGATTTCGGCGGCTAAGTTTTCCCTCACAATGGAAATCGAAATCTTTTCGGGTGTGTCCGAAGTCACAAGTAACTTGTTCTTGTCTGGTACCCCCGTACCCTTGACCGCCCGGAAGGCAGTCCCTATAGTCGCCAAAGTGAAGAAATTTAACACGATAGGTACAGTCGATCGTGTCAGGCGATTGCAGCCTTTAAATCGGGAGGCGAATTTTTCGTTTGCTGGTTGGCTGACTAAATGACACCGGGAAACATCCTTGCCATCACCCTGCTGACCGCCTCGGCATTGACGGCGGGTTTCTTCGCTTACATGAACAGTTTGCGCCGCCAGTCCTACCTGATGCTCTGGGGCGCCGGCTGGAGCCTGCTGGCGCTGCATTACCTCAGCCCCGCCCTGTCATCCTGGGTTTCCGTCGCGCCGTGGCAATCGGCCGTCAATGCATGGCTGCTGGCTGCGGCGGCTCTCCTGTTTTTCAGCACGGCGCGCGTGTATACGAAAGCCTCTCCCTGGATCCGTCCGCAGATCGCCGCGGGTGCGGTGTTCGCGCTTTGGTCCGCCGTCTTTTACTTGGGCACCGTCAGTATCTCGCCGCAACTCGGCGTCGCGGTGGTGCTCGGCGGCACAGGCTATACGTTTTATCAGGAAAGCCGGCGTCACGAGACTTTTGCGGACCTGCTGCTGTCAATTTCTTTCCTGAGCTGGGGCGCGATTCTGATCGGCGAACTGCTGGTGACCCGGTCCATCTCGCAATCCTTGCGTTCGCTGGAAATTCTTCCGCAACTGTTTGCCGCGATCCTGATGGTGATGGGGCTATACGAAGAAGAGAAGCGACGCATCGAGCACAACATGCTCGCGCTCTCCAACGTAAACCTGGCGACGTCCAGTTTCGTGGGCACGGAAATTCAACAGATGCTTTCGCACGCGCTCGAACGCGTGTTAAGCGTCGTGCGAATGCCCGCGGGAGCGCTGTTCCTGCATCACGGCCATCCGGAGGGGCCAACCTCGGTGGTCGCCGTCGGCCTGACGGAAAATTTCTGCGCCGTCTCCCAGGAAGAGGGGCTGGACGACCATCTGGTGGATCTGGTGGCGCGCCTGGGCGGCCTGGTGGTTTTCCGGGATCTGGGCCGCGACGCGGCCTGGGCGACACTGGAAAATGAAGAGGCGTTCCGGAAGTTCCGGCAGCTGGCCATCAGCCAGAACCTGCGTACCGTCGTGGGGATCAGCCTGCAAGCCAAGGAAAAGACGTTCGGCGTGTTGTTCCTGGGCACCCCGGATAACCGGAAATTTACGGCGGCCGAACTTCGCTTGCTGCTGGCGCTGGGACACCAGATCGGGATGGCCGTCGAGAATAGCTATTTGATTCAGCAGAGTTCGCGCCGGACACAAGAGCTTCATATCCTCAACGAAATCGGGCGCGCGCTCAGCTCCACGCTCGATCCGGACACGGTGTTTGAAACCATACTCACGGAAATGAAGCGCCTGTTCGACGTCAATCACTTTTATGTCGCGCTGCACGATCCGATCCGCAACGAACTGAGATTTGAAATCGAAGTGCGGGACGGCCAGCTGCTTCCCAAACGCTCCCGGCCGATGGAAAACCGCTATGCCGCCGAATACATGATGCGGACGCGCCAGCCTCTGCTGATCCGCGAAAATTATCTGGAAGAGATGCGCAAACTTGGCTTGGAGCCCTTGCATACGCATCAGGGATGCTTTTGCGGAGTGCCCCTACTGCTGTATGAGCGGCCGATCGGCGCCATGGCCGTGCAAAGCCCCCAGGATCGCGCGCTGGATTCGGGCCATCTGGAAATGATGCGCGTGCTGGCAAGCCAGGCAGTGATCGCGCTGGAAAACGCGCGGCTTTTCCGGGAGGAGAGTTCCAAATCCCGGCGCCTGACCCTGCTCAACAATATTTCGCGCAACATTATTGTGACCTTGAACCCCGATGAAATGCTCTCCAGGATTGGCAACGAACTCGAACAAGGCCTGGACTACTCGCATATTGGCATCGCGTTGCTGGATTACTCGACCAAAGAGATCGTGATTCAGGCCGAAGCCGGACACCGGAAAGGCGCCCTGGGGCGCCGCCTGGACCTGGACGGCAATGTGGTGGGGCGTGTCGCGCGCACCGGAGAGATGGCCGTGATGACGTACGGTTCCATCGACTCCCCGGGAACTCCGATTCTGGAAGGTTCAGTCGCGGCAATTGCCCTGCCGATTGTTTATTCCGACCAGCTGTATGGGGTTTTGTATGTGGAAACCGATCAGACATCGGATTTTTCTCAGGAAGAGATTTTATTCCTAGGCACTCTAGTGGACCTGGTTTCCGGCGCCCTGCACAACGCCTTCACGTTCCAAAAAGCGCAGGAACAGGCGATCACCGACGGGCTCACCGGCCTGAAAACACATCGCTTCTTCATGGAAGCCCTTTCGGGCGAATGGAAACGCTCCACCCGCGCCGGCCGGTCGTTCTCGCTGGTTCTCATGGATCTGGACCGCTTCAAGTTCGTCAACGATTTTTATGGACACCTGGACGGCGATCTGGTCCTGCAGCGCATGGCAAGCATTCTGGAAGAGAATTGCAGGCGTTCGGATGTGGTGGCGCGTTATGGCGGCGACGAATTCGTCATTCTGATGCCGGAAACCGACGCCGAACAGAGCCATCTGCTGGCCACGAAGATGCGCGTGATGGTTTGTGCCGACCCGGTGCTTCGCGAGAAAAACGTTACCTCCAGCTTTGGCGTCGCGAGTTTCCCGCTCAATGGATCGACGCCGCAAGAGCTGATTCAAGTCGCCGACGCTTCGATGTATCTCTCCAAACATCAGGGCGGCAACGCCGTTTCCACCGCGGATCAATACAATCCCGACGACTCCAGGCAATGGAAACGCGAAGTGCTCGATGCATACCTGGGCGTGACGCTGAAGCGATTGTTCGCCACCGGCCCCGATGCGTTCGTGGAAATTTACAGCCGGATCGAACAGTTTGCGAGATCCCTGGCCGAAACCGAAAGCTCAAACTCCAGCGAAAACGGCTCATTGCAATCTTCCGAAACACCGCCGTTCGAGCCGTTGCCCCCCATCGTCATGGATACACTCACTTCGCTCGCTCATGCCATCGATGCCAAGGACCAGTTCACGCAGGGCCACTCCCAGAAAGTGTCCGCATACGCCGTCTTGATCGCCGAGGGCCTCGGCCTGAACGCCGCGCAAATCGAGGAAATTCGCCTGGGCGGCATGCTGCACGACATCGGTAAAGTCGCCATTCTGGAATCGATCGTGAGCAAAAATGGTCCCCTGAATCCCGATGAGTGGGAAACCATGAAACGTCATGTGGAATATGGCGCCAAACTGCTCGAACCCCTTCGCGGCACCGAACAGCTGCGCGACATGGTCGCCCATCATCACGAATTCATTGACGGTTCAGGCTACCCCGACGGGCTGACCGGCGACCAGATTTCCCTGGGGGCGCGGATCATCGCCATCGCCGACGCGTACGATACGATCACGTCCGCGCGAACTTATAAGAAAGCGCGCATGGCAGAAGAAGCATTCCAGGAATTAGAGCGTTGCGGGAACGCGCAGTTTGATCCCGAGCTTGTGCGCATCTTCGTGTCCCGCCTGCGCGAACTGCCGAATCCCCTGATCTTGAATCCCGCCGTCGACTACGAACACAAAGTCCTGCTATAGGCGAGTGGCCCGGGCGTTGTAGTTAAACTTTGAGTGCCCGTCCTTCGGTATAGCAAGGGCGGGGCTTCTGACGTGATCTTCCCGACATGGACCAGCCACCAGGCGCCAAAACTCCAATCAGGAACCCCCGCCCTTGAAAAGCGTCAAGGACGGATGGGCCAGCCTTTGAACTTCCTTTCAACTTCCGGCTGTTTTTTTCTCCCTCCTCAAAACAAAAAACACATCCAAACCCCACACAGGCTGAAGCCTGTGCTACTGGAGGGGGGCGTTTAGTAGCACAGGCTTCAGCCTGTGTGGTTTTTGCTTTTGGTCGGGTGGCACACCCTATGAGGTGATTTTGATCTTCCGGGCGTCCGCTCCGTCGCGGGTTTCGAAGGGTCGGAGGGTTTGGTTCTTCCTTCTTTTAGCCCCAACTCAATGGACAGGTTCACCGCGGATCAATCCGTGTTTGAGATTCGAATAGAAGAAGAAAACCGCTCCGGGCCAGTCCTTGATGTAATCGGATGTAATCGGGCAATTTCCTTTTTAGCGGATTTATGTACATGCAGTGGAGCTTTTCGACCCTCTTCTTCAAACTGCACACGTTAAAATCGCCGCCGGCCAACTGCCCGAAGAAGCGGGATCCATCAAAGTGGACTTGTTTCGCCGCCTTCGATTGCGTAAAATCGCGGTTCTTCTTGCCGGGGAATCAGACAAGCCTCGCGGAGCATGAATGCCCAGACGTATTGCTGCAAAAATAACCGGTGTGAGCGGGTATGTGCCGCCCCGGGTGATGTCCAACGCCGAATTGGAAAAGTTGGTGGAAACCAACGACGAATGGATCCGGGAACGCACCGGCATCCGCGAACGCCACGTCGTGGAAAATGGTGTGGCTACTTCGGATCTGGCCACGGCCGCCGCGCGGCAACTGCTGGCCGCCAGAAATTTCCCGGCCTCGGATATTGACCTGATCGTTGTGGCCAGTGTGACCCCGGACATGATGTTTCCCGCGACCGCCTGCCTGGTCGCGACCGGCGCCTGGGGATTCGACCTGTCCGCGGCGTGCTCCGGGTTCGTATACGCGCTGACCGTCGGCGCGCAGTTTGTCGGCGCCAGAACTCAGAAAAACGCCCTGGTCATCGGCAGCGACGTCATGACTTCGATCCTGAATTATCAGGACCGGACAACATGCGTGCTGTTTGGCGATGGTGCGGGCGCGGTCCTGCTGGAACCGACCGATCGCGACGACGAGGGCATTCTCGATTTCGTGCACGATGTGGACGGTTCGGGAGGAAAATACCTGTTCATGCCTGGCGGCGGCTCGCTTCATCCCACCACCCGCGAAACGGTCGACCAGAAAATGCATTACATCCATCAGGAAGGCGCGCAAGTTTTCAAGTATGCCGTGCGCCGCATGGCGGAACTTGCGTGCGAAATGCTGGAGCGCAACGGGTTCACCAGCAAAGACCTCGCACTGGTCGTGCCGCATCAGGCGAACCTGCGCATTATCCGCGCGATGCAGGAACGGCTCGGCGTGGACGACTCAAAAGTGATGGTCAACATCGAACGGTATGGAAATACGACGGGCGGAACCATTCCCCTGGGATTGTGCGACGCCGTCGAGCAAGGCCGGCTGAAAAAAGGCGACCTCGTGCTGCTCGTTGCCGTCGGCGCGGGATATACCGCCGGCGGCATTCTGCTTCGCTGGGCTTTTTAATTAAATTTTTCCGCTGGGATTCAACAATTCTCGTGGTCCGGTCTGGTGGTCCTGGGGGAGAACCTTTGCTCTCCCAAATCCGCACATTAGCCTGACGGGGTGTTCCTCAGACGATGGAAGCCTTCGTTCGAAAGCCTACAGCCCGCGCATCTGGGCTGCGCAAGCCATGTTGCGCTCCAGGTGTTGATCCATCAGCACCGCAACATAGCGCGAGCAGGTGGCCATTTCCGCATTGGACCAGCTGGCCATCGCGGGGATGATTTTTCCAAGCGTTTTGACGACCGAGTAGTAGGCCCGCACAACTCGGAAACTCCCGCCAGGACCGCGCAAATCCGGAGACAAGTCATTTAGTATGAGTATATTGCGGAAGTCTTTGGCCCCAATGGTGGCGGCGGAAATGCCCGCGGCGATACGGATTCGGTCCGAGATGGCCTGGGAGGCCACGCCGGAGATTGTCGCACGCCAGTAGTACAGACCAAACTGGCCGAGTGCAACGACCGAAACCGCAAATATGATGCCTGCGATCATCCAAGATCACCCTCGATGTGTAGTTTCGCTTTCATAAGCGGCGCAGGCAATGGGCCTCTAGTACCACTCCAGGGCATCTCAAGTACTGTCTGGCGCTTAAAGGAGTCAATCGAATCTCCAATCGCATCTCCCGGCTATGTCACTCTAGGCCCGGCCGTCGCCACGGCGCGCCAGTAGTAGAGGAGGAAATTCCTAAGCGACAAGGACGATAAGCAGAATATGGTGACGGTCAGCACCCGGACCTCCCTCCACTTTGATAGTGTCTCGTGGCAAACCAGAAGAGGCAATGGACCGATCGTACTAGAAGTTTTGACCGGGAAGTTCGAACGCGGCAGGAATTACAAATGCCATAAGTATTGTGTCGATAGCTCCATTCGAACTAATGCGCCGGGATGGGAAAAATTTCCTGAGAGCTGTTTGGGCCGCAATCGTATTCGCGGACTTCAATGCGCCATTGCGCCCCGGCGATTTCGGGAAGGAATCGCTGCTTCCATTCATAGCCCTGATCGCGCGACATTAAGCGCGACACGCGCGAACCGCAACTGCGGTCGAGTTCGTGCGCGGCGTCTTCCATCGGTTTTTCCGCTTGTGGATCGGATACGCCGTGTATCCAGATCATCACCGGGGCCATGGGATGGCCGGATGAAAGCCATTGGTTCGCGGAGTTCACGCTGGGTTGATGGATGGAATCGGGAAAGAATCCTTCGAAACCCGCTCCGGGGCTGCGCGTGGGCGGACGAAGCACATACGTCAGGTAAAGGAAAAATGGCCGGCTATTGGAAATTACGGTGGCGCCAGTTTGAATTTTTCCGGCAACGTCGCCGGCCTCCTGTACCCAGGGCTCCAGGAACTGTGGCGCGGAATAGTACTGCCGCGCATAGATTCCGGTCCACCCCACGCCGGCAATGATCAGAAGCATCACGGCCAGAACGGGCTGCGCCCAACGGGACTTAATCGATCCGATGGCCACGGCGATCGGCAACAGGACCCAGGGAGCTACGAAAACCAGCTGCGGGGAGAACAAAATGCCCGCCGCCGCCATGAGTATGACCAGAACCGCGCCGTACGCAAGGAACCGGCGCGCCGGCCACGACGGCTGCATGGAAACCAGGACGATGCAAACCAGAATCGCCAACCCCGCCGGCACGCTCAACTGCCAATGCCATGGCGCCACCGATTCGCTCACAAACAAGGTGTAAATGTAATACGCGCAGCTTGTGATCGCGGCTCGAAAACCATTGTGGATATTGGCGCCGGCGATGAATTCCCTGTACAGCGGGCGGAACACGGGAATGCACACGGCGATCCACAAGATCGCGGTGCGCCCCATCGCGCGAACCGACATCGCGGGTTCCCCGGCGCGACGCCGTATCAGCTGGTCGATTCCCAGGCATGCCACCACGGCCCAACCGAAAAAATTCGTCCATAACAGAGCCGCGCCAAATAAAAACAGTGCGCACCATCTCCCGAAACTTTCCTTTTCCAGCAGCTGAAGGTAAGCGAACGTGAGCCCCGCAATCAGGAAAAATACAAACGAGTAAGGCGCCGCCAGCCGTCCGTAATGGAATCCATAAGGCCAGAGAATGCCCAGCCAAAGCATGGTGATGCCGCTCGCCTGGCTCCCGAGCCGGCGGGCGGCGAGGGCAAGAAGCCACAGCCCTGCCAGAAAAAAAATGATTGCGGGGACGCGAAGATATTGGAAATTCCCTGCCGTCCAGCGCAGCCAGAAATGAAGCACAACGGTGTAAAGCGCAGGCATGTTCTGTGGCCCGCAACCGGAAAAAAAACGGGCAAACAACGTGTGCACCGGCTGCGCCGCGGCGTCCAATGTCCGGACCTCATCGTCGACAAAGGTCAGATAATTGTTGGAAGCGACCAGGCCAATGCCCAGCAGCAGAAGTGGCAGGACCTGCTGGGCAAAGCGGTTCGGGTTGCGATGACGGTTCCGCATGTTCAGTATGGGCTGGGGCGCAACGGGAAGCCGGCCCAGGCGTTCAGCAATCCCAGCGTTTCGCGAACCACGTCCAGGCCGTCGTGCGTATGCCGCCACCAGTGCGCACCGTCGTAAGGGTCTCCATTGGCGAAACGCACAATCGCATGCGGGTCCGACCCCACCAGCTTGTTCCAGATCGTGCGCACGCGGCGCGTATGCGCTTTCGAGGTCACGATGATCACCTGATGGTAGTTGTCGCTGCGCATCGTCCGGGAAATCTGGCGCACTTCCATTTCCGTATTTGCGCTGGGCATGTCCAATACACGGATCGAATCCGGTGGAACCCCTTTCGCAATCAACACTTTTTCGTTATAGAAATCTTCCCCCAGATAGAAAATGTTCATGGCCTTCAGCTCTTCCACCGGAGACGTGGGTGGCGAAACCCACACCTGCCCCGCATAGCCGGCTTGGTACAGCCGTGCGGCCTCGATCGCGCGTTCCGGAAGACGTCCGCTCAAAATGACGATCACGTCCGCATGGCTCAGCGGGTCCTCAACAACCAGCCATTTGCCGATGTTGAAGAACACCGTGGCGCCGGCGGCCAGCAACAGGATGAAGATCCCCCCCCAAATCATCCAGCGTCGTGTTTTCGATTTCGACTCAACCACAATCCCGCCTCATTCTGCCGCAGAGAGCCTTAAAAAGGCGCGGTCCGCACCGATCCCTACGCTTTGGGGTGAAGAACCTTGCCGCCACATTCGCGGAACGCCCCGGGCAAAGTAACCATTGCCGTGCTGCAGGGCGCAAACTTCGCAGCCAGATGTCCGCAGCAAAAAGAATCGCGTATGTGACATGCCCGAAATGCAGACTTGAAATCCTAACCTGCCCATCATTCGAGGTCAATCAAAGCCCGGGCATGGTCCAGGCGCATCACACTCCGGATATGCGCGCGTATCCGCCCATTGTTTCACGGTTATTAGAAAGCGATCACCGGGCGGAAGCGGTCTTTATGCCGGAGACCGCGTAGACTACAATTACACCGGTCCGGACAGCAGGGGTCAACCTGACAAAATGGAACAGGGGATGGGCGAACTTGCGATGAGGGGGCTGGGACAATGCGGGCGGTAGTCACGGGCGGCGCGGGATTCCTGGGATCGCACCTTTGCGATTATCTTCTCGGCCACGGATGGGAAGTGGTGGCGATCGACAACTTCGTGACCGGCACGCTGGCCAATGTGCGCCACCTTGCGGACAACCCCAAATTCCAGATGGTGCATCACGACGTCACAAAATTTATCGACGTGCCGGGACCGGTGGATTATGTGCTCCACTTCGCCTCGCCTGCTAGTCCGGTCGATTATCTGAAGTTGCCGATCCAAACGCTGAAAGTGGGTTCGCTCGGGACGCACAATACCTTGGGCCTCGCCCTGGCAAAAAATGCCAGGTATTTTCTGGCCTCCACGTCGGAATGTTATGGCGATCCGCTGGTCAGCCCTCAGCCGGAAACCTATTGGGGCAACGTGAATACCGTCGGCCCGCGCGGCGTTTATGACGAAGCCAAGCGTTTCGCGGAAGCCATCGTGATGGCCTATCACCGCGCCAAGGGCCTGGACACGCACATCGTCCGCATCTTCAATACCTATGGACCGCGCATGCGCCTGAATGACGGCCGCGCGCTTCCGAATTTCGTCTATCAGGGATTGACGGGACAGCCCATCACCGTGTACGGCGCCGGAAAACAGACGCGTAGCTTCTGTTACGTCTCCGATTTAATCGAAGGCATCTACCGCCTCATGATGTCCGGCGAACACTATCCCACCAATATCGGCAACCCCCAGGAAATCACGATTCTCGAATTTGCCGAGCGCGTCCGCACGCTGCTGGGCGTTTCCTCTCCCATCGTCTTCGAACCCTTGCCTCAGGACGATCCCAAGCAGCGCTGCCCCGACATTTCCAAAGCCCGCCGCCTTTTGGGATGGGAACCCAGGATCAACCTCGAAGAAGGGCTAAAGATCACGCTGGAGTCGTTCAGAAAACAGTTTGCCGAAACCCAGACGAAGTAATTCCAGCAGGACAGGCTTCAGCCTGTCCTACTGAAAGCATATTGCCCTGAATGTACAGGCTTAGATGTACGAGCTCGTTAGCCGCGAATCTTCGGCAGGATGGAACCGCCGGAGAGCAAACCACGAAGTCCGAGCAAAAGCAGGCGCGGCTGGCTGAGCGTGATGTGCCAGAGAACGCGGGCGGCCTCGTCCCGCGTGTACTGGCTCAGGGAGCGGCGCGTTGAGGCGTTCATGAGGTCCACCAGGCGGCTATAGTCCGCCTGCTTGAATTGGTGAATCGTCTTTCGGATGAGCAGATGGATATTGAGTTCCCTGCGCAGGGAGCGCAACTCGCGGCCTTCCCCGCCGTTCAGGATCGATTCGCTGACGCCGATGGCGCCGCGAATCCCAGTGACGATTCCGCCCACCGTTGAAACCTTTACTTGCCCCGCCGCATCGCCCACCAGGAACACGCGTCCCGAGCCTACGCGGCGCTCGACCGGCGTCCAGCGGTCGTATACAGGAATGCGCGCGCCCTGGAATCCCAGCGGGGTGAAACCGCGTTTTTCCATGAAGCGTTCCAGGCAGCGTCGCGTTTCCTGCCCATGTTCGCCGATCAGCCCCAGCGCCGCGCGCTCGCCCGATTCAGGGATCAGCCAGTAGAAGTACGGCGTGTCGTCCGGCACGAACCAGACGCGCACGGTATCGGCAGACATATCGGCAGGCATTTTTACAATCGCCTGCACCAGCGGAACCGTCGGCTGGCGCGGCCATCCGGCCGCCTGCGCGACCCGGGAGAGTGCGCCATCGGCCCCCACCACGATATCGGCATGCAACTCTTCCGCGCGGGCATTGCTGCCGCGCTCGATGTCCAGACGCAAGCCGGTCCCGTTGCTTTCCAGCGACTTGAATCGGTTGCCAAACGAAATCTTTGCGCCTTGGCCTTGCGCCTGGTCCGCCAGGCCGCGAATCAGCTTCGATCGCTCAATAATCAGGTCGGGACGCGCCAAGGGAACCTGGGCCGTGCGGCCGTCGGTGAAAAGTTCAAACTTGCGGATTTCGTTGACGACGGCGCGCTCGCCGACTTCCCCGAGCAGCGTGCGCATGTGGCTGGTAACGATCAGCGTGCGCGGCGTGGGATCGAGCTGCTCGGAACGCTCCAGAACCTGCACCGCGCAGCCGGCTCGTGCCAGAAGCGACGCAGTGAAAAAACCCGATGCGGAGCCGCCGACGATGGCGACCTGGCGACCCGACCTGCCGCCGCGTCCTTTTTCAATTTCCTGTTGCAGTTTGACCATCCCGCGCTTCAAAATTTTTTGGCGTAGAAACAGCGCATTGACATGGAATCGCGCCGGCTATTCGATAGCAGTCACTTGCGGACTTAACCGGCTGCAAGCCATCATCGGCTTGACCGGCCCCCCAAACGTCACACCCCACGGTTATCCCGGCAGAGCGCCAAATTATTGAGACAGCAGTATAGCCAAACCCGGACGTTAGGCAAAGCGGAAGGCGAGGGGGACCCAAAATAGCCGGTTTGCTCCATTTCGTTGATCTGGAAGACCGAAGACGACTATCATTCGTTATTCGGTTTTAGACCGGGACGCGCGCACAATGGTGCGCCGCCAGAAATTGAGAGAGCGTTCATGCCCCCTGCCCTAATTTCCGTGCAAGTCGGAGTCCCGCGTAACCTCCAGTGGGATCATGAAGATGTCGCTACGGGCATTTTCAAATTTCCGGTCGAGAAACGGATTCGCCTGAAGGAGTTCAACCTCGACGGGGACCGGCAGGCCGATTTATCCGTCCATGGGGGGCGGGACAAAGCCGTTTACGCGTATCCCTGCGAACATTATCCCTATTGGAAGAAGGAACTTCCGGGCATTGATCTTCCGTGGGGCGCATTTGGCGAGAACTTCACCACGGCAGGCCTGCTGGAAGACGGCGTTTGCCTGGGAGACCAGTTTCAAATCGGCACAGCCGAAGTGGTTGTCACGCAGCCGCGAATTCCCTGCTTCAAACTGAATTTGAAATTCCAGCGCGACGATTTGATCAAACGATTCTTGGCCAGCCGCCGCTCCGGATTCTACCTGCGCGTTCTGCGGGAGGGAGAAATCGGCCGGGGCGATGAAATCGCATGGACCCATCGGGACGAAAACCGCGTTTCGGTTTCCGACGCCCTGCGCATTTATCTACATGAACCCGGTTCGAATGAATTGCGTGAGCGCGCCCTGCGCGTGGAGCATCTATCGGCGGCCTGGCGCGAGGATTTCCAACAGCGGATATGAACTGACCCGGACAGGTTGACCGGATCGCAGGCGCTAGCGGGCAGGCCTGTTCTTGGGGGTTTGCCGTTCGTAGGGCGCACGTTCCAGGGCCACGACGGCCGCGAGGACGGCAACCGCGCTAAGTGCGGCCAGGGCGTACGCAGGGCGCGCAGGCAGGCGGCTGATCGCCAGGGCGAGCAGGCCGCCGGCGGCGCCCAGTGTGTACATGAGCAGCACGGCGCTGCGCTGGCTCTGAAAGACGTTCGAAAGGCGATGCGCTGTGTGGTCCTTGCCCGGAGTCGTAAAGGGAATAAAACCCCGGCGGGATCTGGAGATGGAAATCAGCGTGGTATCGAAAATGGTCGCGCCGAGAACAAACAGCGGGATCAGCCACGCGGCGTTGTGACCACCCGACATCACCGGCCGCAGCTTGAGCGATAACGTGGCCATCAGGAAGCCGAGAAACATCGCCCCGCCATCTCCCATGAAAATTTTTGCGGGCTTGAAATTCCAGCGCAGGAATCCGGCGGCGGCGCCCAGGACCGCGGCAGCCATGGTGCTGACCAGAAGCTGCCCGCTTTCGATGGCGAAAATAGCGAAAAAGAGCGACGCCATGGCGGCCACGCCCGCGCAGAGTCCATCCATGTGATCCAGAATGCTGAAGGATGCGGTGATGCCGACGACCCAGACCATGGTCAGGGCCGTATCGGCCCAGTGGGCCGTGGTCCCCGGCCAATACGCGGAGAACACTTGGGCGCGGATGCCCGAAAGCAGCAGGATGACCGCTGCGGCCGGCATGGCGCCGAACAGCTTGACCTGATGATGCAGCAGGCCGCGATCGTCAAGGATTCCGACCACGGCGACAAGCGTCGCGCCCAGGTAGATTCCGATCACCTGCAGGAGGGCGGGACCATCCATCGAAACCAGCAGCGCGATCAGAACTCCGAAATAAATGGCCAGCCCGCCAAGCAGCGGTATCGGCTG
>Ga0307373_10004866_pt1 | contig 22328 bp, 19 predicted proteins | sample OX2MG_FD_202534 | JGI IMG/M metagenome (GOLD analysis project Ga0307373, IMG submission 202534) | Soil microbial communities from Risofladan, Vaasa, Finland - OX-2 | ecosystem: Environmental > Terrestrial > Soil > Coastal area > Acid sulfate soil | place: Finland: Risofladan, Vaasa | collected... | reverse complement strand
ATTTTCCGTTTGCGCGCCGAATTTATTGTGCTCGACGATGTGGGCATAGTCGCGATCCTGATTTCCGGCATTCACGCACAAAAAATAATGCGTGTCGGAAATTTTGTGGACGAGCAGGTCGTCGACAAAGGTTCCGCGCGGCGTCATCAGCCCGGAGTACTGCGCCTGGCCGATGGCGAGCTTCGCGGCGTTGTTGCTCGACACGTGTTGCACCAGATCGAGGGCGCGCGGGCCACGAATTTCAATTTCGCCCATGTGACTGACGTCGAAAAGTCCCACGCGCGTGCGCACGGCTTCGTGTTCGGCCAGGATTCCCGTGTATTCGACGGGCATATCCCATCCGCCAAAATTCACCATCTTGGCGCCGAGCCGCCGATGGACGGAATTCAGCGCCGTTTTGCGCAATTCAGCGGTTGCGGGTGTGTTCACAGGGAAAATTCTCGCTGGTGAAGCAAAGAAGTGAAACTAGCATGCGCACATAAGCGTGTCAAGAAAACGCCCGCGAACGGTGGCGCAAGTAGGCCGCGTGGATTCGCTTCTGTGCTACGAGCAAGGATGGGAACCGGGGACAGATCTGCAAAAAAGCCCTTTTTGTTGCGATTAGAATGACAGCCGGCCTTGTGTTTTGTGCAAGTTACGAGGAATTCTAATAATTTGGTGTTGCGATTAGAAATGGACTTGTTCCGGTCTGAATCGGGCTCTCGCCGGTGGAGCGTCAAAGCGCAGTGCTCCGAATAATGCAGCTGCGACGCGGGGATCAGCTCGGGCAGACGAGCGCAGGTGTAAGAAGGCACGCGACCTACACCAATGAGGCCTGCAAACTACGCTATTTACGGTATCGCTTAAGGAACCCCGCACTATTACGCTGGGTACGGCTAAAGGGTCTCTTGACGCAAAGACAGTTGCAGCCGGAGTTCCGTTAGAGCCGATGTATGAAGGAAATTCTCTCACGTTCGACCTGCCTATTACCGGCTGCAGCGGCCGCCACAAACGAAATATCAACCCGAGCGCGAATCAGTTTCAAGCGAGCAAATTATTCAAACTTCTCAGATGGGATGGGTAATCGTAATTCGTATCGTTAAATCCGAAGGGCATAAGGAGAGCTTATATGTCAGGTGAATCCACCAAAAAACAGTTGGATCAGGACGAGCAGAACGAAGGGCAAAAGCAGCATAAGGGCGGCCAGCAAGGCGGCCAGGGGCAGCACGGAAACCAGGAGGGCGGCCAGCATCAGCAGGGTGGTCAGGGGCAGCATGGAAGCGAAAAGAGCGGTAACCAGGGCCAGCACGTAGAGCAGGGCGGCCAGGGCGGAAGCCAAAAGGGCGGAAGCGAAGGCCAGCACGGAAGTCAACAGGGCGGCCAGCACCAGCACGGAGAGCAGGGCGGCCAGGGCGGAAGCCAAAAGGGCGGAAGCGAAGGCCAGCACGGAAGTCAACAGAGCGGCCAGCACCAGCAGGGAGCTCAGGGTCAGCATGGAAGCGAAAAGGGCGGCGGCCAAGGCCAGCACGGGCAGCAGGGCGGCCAAAAGGGCGGCCAGCAGGGAGGCCAAGGCGGGAGCCAGGGCCAGCATGGCGACCAGAGCCAGGATCGCGACAGGAAAGACAAAGGCAAGGACGACAAGGGCGATCGCGGCCAGCACGATAAGCGCTAATCAAAGCGCAGCCAAGTAGAGTTACGGGAAGGAGGCGCGCAATCGGCTTCTTTCCCGGTTCTTTTTACCGTCGTTGCACTTGTTGCTAAAACGGATCAACGAATTCAATTCAAGGCGTCAACGTGGAGGCATCATGATTGAAAATATCTGGCCGAAGAAAATTTCTTCATTTCTGGTGGGTGTGGGCGTAGGAGGGGCGTTGGCCCTCCTGCTGGCGCCGAAGTCCGGTGAAGATACGCGGGGATATCTGCTCGACAACATGCGTGCGGGAACGGACGCGGCGTTCCGGAAAAGCCAGCATTGGGCGCGGCGCGCGCAGAGGGTGGCTTCGCAAACGCAAAAATCGGCGTCGAGGATGGCCGAGGATCTGAAGGACGCCATACTGCCGGAGTAGCTTCGCTGGAAGCTGAACGAGCCGCCCGAATCAAGACGGGATTCAGGCCGCGGCAAGCGAGAACGCAAAAACAGAAACGCGCTTGCCGACGCACGTAGCCATGGCCTATATTTGGGCCAGAAACGTTGGGGAGCGTCCAATGGCAGGTCCCGTCGTCTGCGTGCAGTGCGACAAAGTGGAGCAACAATGCGGATGCGAGAAATATTGCACGTATTGCCAATCGCAGCAGGGCATCCGGCTGTGCGAGGATGGCCTGTATTACTGTCCCGATTGCCGCGACGCTTGCGAGGTGCGCGTGGCGGATAATCGTGACTGCTGAGCACATGGGCAAGAGCGCTGAACACACGCGAACGGAGATGAGATTCACGGGAGACGACCGGCTGCTTGCGGGCGTGCGCGGAGCGATCGAGCACATCGGCCGGCGGCATGACGTGGCCGACGAAGAACGCATCGACGCGGCCGTCGCGTCCGAGCAGGCGTGCCGCAAAGCGCTTCTTCAGATGGAAGACGATTCCGTGTGCACCGTGACCATCGATGATTTCGATGACCGCGTCGAAGTGAGCGTCGACAGTTCCCGCGGTTCCGGACACGCGAGACGAAATTCCCCAACCGCAAACGCGATGGCGTTGCGGCCCGATGCGCGCGAAGCAGAAATAAAAAAACGCGTGGATCGCGCCGATTTCGAGGCGAGCAATGGCCACGCGCGAACCACGCTGGTGAAATACTTCCACAAAAGGCCCGCGCATTCCTGATCGCGAAGTCCCCGCCGAAATAGACAAATAAAAAACCGAAACAATTACATGGGAGGGAAGGCGAAGGTGCGATTGCGAATCATGGAATTGAGCTGATCGCTGGTGACGGGCATTTCGACGTTCAGATCGTCGCCCGAAGGGCTGACGGTGACGTTGGAGAGCGCCTGCGCCAGATCGGGATTGGATTGCTGAACCTGATAGCGGCGCATCACGATGCCGCCCTGCAGCATGGCCGCGAGCTGGTCCGCGTCCTCGGAGGAATTGCATACGGCTTTGAATTTCGCGTCGAGGCCATCGCTGGCTTGCACGTGAATTTCCATGTTGTGAATGCGGCCCAGAATCGCGGAAGCCTGGGGGAACTGGCTGGCCTGCGGCAGGAGCTGATGCAGCGCGGCCTGCGTATTGGCTTTATCCAGCACGGCCCAGATAATGCCGTTGCCATTGGCGGCGCTGATGAGCGGGAAAAGCTGGGAATTGTCGAGCAGGCTTTCCGCGCCGCCGAAGCGGACGTTGATGAGTTTTTCGAGAATGTCGCGCTGGCCGAAAGCGGCGGTGCTGCTGTCGAGGAAGAAAAAGAAAATGTCGTTCGGGCCGGAGCCGCTGCCGAAGGCCCACAATTTGTAGCCGTGGACTTCAAAATGGGGGATTTTCTGCTGCGCAAAGCGGGCTTCGGTTGAATTCGGGGAAAATTCGCCGAGAGCTACGCCGGCGATTTCGTAAGGGTGCTGCGAAGTGGCCGATGTGGAGCCCCACGCGATTTCGTCGATTTGGGAATCCGGGTCGATGCCCGCCGAGCGGAGGAATTGCTCGAACTGGCGGTAGTTGCCGGGGAGCATTTGCTGTTGAAGCTGCAAAAACCAGGAGTGTGAGCGGGCGGCTTTCAGGTCGGCGTAGGCGAACTCGCTGATATCCTTGGGGAACATGGCAATGATGTCGGTGCCGAGGGTATTGGCGGCGGCAGGCAACGCGGTAACTAGCGTTAATGCAGCGAGCGCGGCCGCGGCAAATGCGGCGAGAAATTTGCGAGTCAAAGTGATATTCACGGTTCGGCCCAGCCTTTCGGTAAAAAAAAACACAAAAAACAACGGGTGAAGAGCAAATCATCGGAAACTGCAAAAGCCTACAAAACCCGCGTCAAACCAGCGCAACGGCGAAAACAAATTCACGGCCACGACGAAAACTCCAAAGGCTCACGCTATGCGCGCGCCGCGGTTGCCGTCAGGCGCGATTCGATCTCGGCGGATTTCTTGCGCATTGCGGCGACGAAAGACGCATCGGTGATGGAATCGAGATTGATGGCTACGTTTGCGAGAGCGCCGCGAGCACCCGCCGCGGCCATTAAGCGAGCGACGCGAAGGTCTGAAAGCATAGAAGCGCTGGAGATGGCTTCCAGTTGCCCGAGGCGCTCAAAAATTTCCAAACAGTTACTGGCGACGGTCATGGGAACTTCAGCGGCGCCGCGCGTGGCGTCTTGAATTGCTTTGTCGCGGCGTCGCGCGTCCTCGGGCGAATCTTTCGGCAGCTTAAACGCGGCGAGAACGGCGTTGTAGGATTCCGCGTCGCGGTCGATGGCACCTGCGAGGGTTGCTGCGGCGGAGCGCATTTCAGCGGCTGCTTCGCTAAGCTTGTCGGCGTACGCGGCTTGCGATTTCTTTTTGCGTGAGAGGCCCGCGACCATTTGCGCGAGGCTTGCCGCAAGCGCGCCCGCAAGCGCGGAAACGGAGCCACCGCCGGGAGTCGCGGTAGGTTCGGCGACGGCGTCGAGAAACGGATGCGCGAGGGCCGCGAGTTTTCCGGTGCCGGATTCGAGCGGCGCGCCGGAGAGCGCGGCGGCCAAGCGGTTCTCGAAAACCTGCGCGGGGGAGAAATTCTCGAATTGGAGATAGAAATCCGCGGTCATCTCGATGGCGCGTTTGGGAATCAGGCCGACAATTTCGCTGCCAATAATCGAGACACCGTGGCGTGCGGCTTCGCTGCGGACCATTTCGAAAACGCGATGGAGCGGCGTTTGCTCGTAGTCGGTCATATTGATGGAGACTTGCGCGATATGGCGCGCGCGCAGATCGACGCCCATCGATTTCACGTAGCGCAGGCCCCCATTCGAGAAGCGAATGGATTTGGCGATCTTCTTGGCAACTTCGACGTCGGGCGTATTCAGATTAATGTTGTAAGCGATCAGGAATTTTCGCGCGCCGACGATTACAGCGCCGGCGGTGGGATGGAGGCGCGGATCTCCTACGTCGGGCGCGCGGTCGGGATTTTTGAGGATTTCGTCGCGCACGCCTTCAAATTGGCCTTTACGAACATTTTCGAGATTGGTGCGCTCGGGGCGCGTGGCGGCGGCTTCGTAAAAATAGACAGGGATGCGATAGCGTTCCCAGATTTCGCGGCCGACTTTTTTGGCGAGCGCGACGCAATCTTCGATGGTCACGCCGTCGACGGGAATAAACGGGATGACGTCGGTCGCGCCGAGGCGCGGATGCGCGCCGGAATGCTTGGTGAGGTCAATCAGTTCGAGGGCCTTGCCGATGCCGCGAAGGGCCGCTTCGGCGACGGGTTCGGGTTCGCCCGCAAGCGTAACGACGCAGCGGTTGTGATCCGCGTCGCTTTCGCGGTCGAGGATGTACACGCCGTCGACGGATTGCATCGCGGCGACGAGCGCGTCAATTTTCGCGGCGTCGCGGCCTTCGGAAAAATTCGGCACGCATTCGATTAGGCGAGTCATTCGCGAATCGTTTCCTTGTTATGAATCAACACCGCTCCGCAAAAAACCGACGCGCTCGGCGCGTCGCGGGCCGACCATAGTCGGCCCCTACAACAGCACGGCGTGCGCCGCTGCACGTTAGCGCAAACGCGAATAAATGATTTCGCCGCGCTTGATGGTGAGCGAGCAATGGTTCACACCAAAATAATAGGGTATCTCGCGGTAGCTGGCCACATCGAAGGCGGCGAGGTCGGCGAATTTGCCAACTTCGAGGGAGCCGATGCGCTCGTGGCGTCCCAGAGAGTATGCGGCGTTGATCGTGGCGGCGGCGATGGCTTCGGCGGGCGTCATGCGCATCTGCGTGCACGCGAGAGACAGAATCATCGGCATGGAAAGCGTGGGGCTGGTGCCGGGATTGAAATCGGTGGCGAGAGCGACGATGGCGCCGGCGTCAATGAGTTTGCGCGCGGGGCCGTAATGCGCCAGGCCGAGATGGAAGCAGCAGCCGGGAAGCATCGTGCAGGTGACATTGGAATGGGCGAGGGCGCGAATGTCGCTTGCGGATAATTTTTCGAGATGGTCGGCGCTGGCGGCGTGCAACTCGACCGCAAGTTTCGCGGCGCCAGTGCGCGCGAGCTGTTCGGCATGGAGGCGCAAGCCCAATCCGCAGGCTCGCGCGGCGGTGAGAATTTTACGCGACTGCGCCACGGTGAATGCGCCGCGGTCGCAATAGACGTCGCAGAATTCAGAGAGACGTTCGGCGGCTACTTCAGGAATCCATCGGCGGCAGATGAGATCGACGTAAGCGTCGGGCGTTTGGCCGGAGCGATGGCGAAATTCGGGCGGGATGACGTGCGCGCCAAGAAACGTGCGCACGATGTCGAGGGGCTGCTGGCGCTTGAGATCGCGGAGAGCGAGAAGAATCTTGCGCTCGCTTTCCCAGGTGAGGCCGTAGCCGGATTTGGCTTCGAGCGTCGTGGTGCCATGCGCGGCGAATTGCGCGAGATGCACGAGGGCGCGGGATTTCAAATCGGCGGAAGGCGCTTGGCGAAGTTTTCGGACGCTGTTGATGATGCCGCCGCCGGCGCGAGCGATTTCTTCGTAGGTGGCTCCGGAGATGCGCTGTTCGTATTCCGCGGCGCGGGATGCGGCGTGGATCAGATGCGTGTGCGAATCAACGAAGCCGGGGAGGACGACGCGGTTACCGAGATCGAGTTTGCGAGCGCGGCGGGACTCGCGGAGGCTTTCCACGCGGCGGCGCGGGCCGACGGCGGCGATGCGTCCGTTGCGAATCAGGAGCGCGCCATCGCGAATGATGCCCAGATCGGCGAGCGCGCGTCCCCGGCGCGGCGCGGGGCCGCGAAGCGTGAGAAGTTCGGCGCATCCGGTGATGAGCAGGGCGGATGACTTGCGAGGCTTGGCGATTTGCGTCACGGTTGGCAACGGTACTGAAAAGCGCCGTGCGGCGCAAGCGTCGTCACTGGCGGCTCGCTTATTGGCGGAAACGCGAACGGATGCTTTCTTGCGGCGCCGCTGCTGAAAAATTTCCGCGTTTGTGGTAGTGTTATATTTAGAGGTCGGCAGTTTGATGGAAGCCGCAGGGCGAGAGAACGGTCCTCGCAGAGAAATCCCCAGTCACACACCGGTTTTTCAGCCAATTTCTGACATTTCTAATCGGTACAGTAAATTATTAGAATTGCCCGTAACTTACACAAAACACACGGCAGCGCTCCGTTCTAATCGGTACAAATTCCCACTTTCTGGAATGTTGCCCATCCCCGAAAAAACAGCCCATCGCAAGGGGCTTGCCTGTCGGCGAGACGCGAATGTCGGAGTATACTCGGGCGCAATTTGTAGCGCGAAATTTGCGATTTTTGCGGAGTGAAGAAAGGGAAGAAGATGACCAGACGAATCCGAGCGGTGATCGTAACGCTGCTAACCAGCGCGGTGGCTGCAATTTTGTGGGTACCAGGGTCGCGATTCACACGGGCGCAAAGCAACGCGCAAGAGGCGCCGTATGACGTTGTGATCCGCAATGGGCACATCATCGATGGCACTGGATCGCCGTGGTATTGGGGGGATGTTGGAATTCGCGACGGGCGCATTGCGGCGATTGGGAATTTATCGCGCGCGCATGCGAAGCAGGTGATTGACGCGGCGGGGCGCGTGGTCGCTCCCGGATTTATCGACATGCTCGGGCAATCGGAAGTGACGATGCTGGTGGACCCGCACGTGCCGTCGAAAATCTTTCAGGGCATTACGACCGAAATAACCGGCGAAGGCGACTCGGTTGCGCCGCAGACAGACGCGACGCTGAAGGATTTTCACGAGGAGTTCGCGCATTACGGCGTCACGCCGAATTGGCGGACGTTCACGCAATATTTTGCGCGGCTACAAAAGCAGGGAATGGGAATCAACCTGGGAACCTATGTAGGCGCGACAATTGTCCGGCGCGTGGTGATCGGGGATGCGGATCGCACGGCCACGCCGGCGGATATTGAAAAAATGAAGGCGCTGGTCGCGGAGGCGATGCGCGAAGGCGCGCTGGGATTATCGACTGCGCTGCAATATCCGCCCGCGCCGTACGCGTCGACCGATGAGTTGATCGCGCTGGCATCGGTCGCCTCGCAATACGGTGGGATTTACGCGACGCACATGCGAAGCGAGGGTGACGGCGAAATGGCGGCGCTGGCCGAAACCGCGCGCATTGCGCGCGAAGCGCATATCCCGGTCGAAATTTTCCACCTAAAGACGGCGGGGAAGCCGAACTGGGGAAAAATGCCGCAGGTGGTCGCGTTCATCGACAAGCAGAGGAGCGAAGGGGTCGACATCGAAGCGGATACGTATGCCTACACGGCGTGGAACAACGATTTGGCGGCGTTCATTCCGCCGTGGGCGCACGACGGCGGCGACGCGAAAATGATCGCGCGGCTGAAAGATCCCGCAACGCGCGCGCGAATCCGCAAGGACATGCAAACGCCGTCAGCTTCCTGGGATAACGAATGGCAGGAAGTCTCCGGGCCGGAGGGCGTGCTCATCAGCTCGGTGCAGAATCCGGAATTGATGCCGCTGCAGGGAAAAACGCTCGCCGACGTGGCGAAGATGTGGCACGAGGATCCGATCGACGCTTTATGCGATTTGCTCATCAAAGATAATGCGTTCACGAATGTTTCCGTGTTCGGAATGAGCGAGCCCGACGTTGAACTGGCGCTCAAGCAACCGTGGGTGTCGATTGACAACGATTACGGCGGGATGTCGCCGACGGGATTGCTGGGAAAAGAGCACGCGCACCCGCGAGCGTATGGAACGTTCCCGCGCATCATCCGGAAATTCGTGCGCGACAAACATTTGCTGACGCTGCCAGACGCGATTCGGAAATTTTCCGCGTTGCCGGCGCAGCGCGAGCATTTGATCGATCGTGGCGTACTGAAGAAAGGGATGTGGGCGGATGTGGTGGTGTTCGATCCGGCGAAACTTCACGACGTTGGCACGTACGAGAATCCGAATCAGCTTGCCGTCGGAATGGACTACGTGCTGGTGAATGGCGTGCCGGTGATCGCCGCGGGGAAAATGACGAAGGCGCTGCCGGGGAAGGTGCTGTATGGGCCCGGGTATAAAAGCAGTAACAAGTGACAAGCGAGAAGGACGAAAAGCGAAAAACGTAGAGCCAAGAGCGAAGAGCGAGAAAGTAGCGATCAGAGCTGAATTGTGGGCGCGAGCAAAAGGCGGGGCGGTCGAATGGTTGAGGGAGTAAAATTGCGTTGGGGGCCATTGCCATGCGAATTATTCGGCTTGTTATCATATTTTGTGTGACTATTTTTTCCGTTCCGGCCATGCATGCCGCCGATGGCGGTGTTCACGCACGCCGAGAAAAGGGGCAGAGCGAGCAGCTGGGACGCGTGAATTTCCCCGTGTCGTGCACGGCGCCGGCGCAGGCCACTTTCAACACGGGCGTCGCGCTGCTGCATTCGTTTCAATATCAGGAGGCGGAGCAGACGTTCACGCAAGTGGCGCAGCAGGATCCGCAGTGCGCGATGGCGTACTGGGGAGAGGCGATGTCTCTCTATCACCAGTTGTGGGACTGGCCGAGCGCGGACACATTGAAACAGGGACTCGCGGATACGATCGCGGCGCAGAAACTACGCGCGCCCACGGACCGCGAGCGATTGTACATCGTCGCGGCGGGAGTGTTCTTTCAGGACAATCCATCGCTGAGCCGCGCGTCGCGCGTGAAGGCGTATTCCGATTGGATGGGCAGAATTTTTACGAAGTATCCCGACGACGTGAATGCCGGCGCATTCTACGCGCTGTCATTGATCACTCTGCAGGGCAATAAAGCCGATGATTTGGCGAATCGAAAACAGGCGATTGGAATTCTCGATAAACTTCTCGCCATTGCGCCGAATCATCCGGGCGTGCTCCATTATTTGATCCACGCGGCGGACACACCGGAACTGGCGCCGCAGGGACTGGCGGCGGCGCGGCGTTACGCGAAGATCGCGCCGGATTCCTCGCACGCGCTGCATATGCCTTCGCATATTTTTGTGCGGCTGGGATTGTGGCAGGAGGCGATTCAGTCGAATCTGGCGGCGGCAGCCGTCGCGGCGAAAGCGACGCAGGCGGGACAGGGCGATTCGAGTTACCAATTCCACGCGATGGATTTTCTGGATTACAGCTATTTGCAAAGCGGGCAGGCGGCAAAAGCGCGAGCGCTGGTGGACGAACTAAAGAGCGTTCCGGGCGCGACAGCGGAGGATATTGCAAATAATCAAGCTAATCTTGCGGCTAGAAATGCGATCGAGCTACATCAGTGGAAAGAAGCGGCGGCGCTGCCGATTTCAGACGCGAATGCCGGCTGGGAGGATACGACATACTGGGCGCGAGCAATCGGCGCGGCGAGAAGTGAAGATGCGGCCGGCGCGGAGCAAGATGTCGCGAAACTCACGGATGCGCTCGCATCGGAAAATGCTGTGAATAGCTCAAAATATGACGATTCGTCCGGTAATTCGATTACGCAGCAGGAGGCGCAGGCGTGGCTGGAGTACGCGCAGGGCAAAAATGCGGAAGCCGTGAAGACGCTGCGCGCGGCCGCGACCCAAGAAGAAGCGAAAGGCGTGGATTCGGTGACGATGCCGGCGCGGGAAATGCTGGGCGACATGCTGAGGGAGATGAAAAAGCCGATGGAGGCGATGGTGGAGTACAGAAAAGCGCTGGTGGAATCGCCGAATCGTTTTGATGCGCTGTACGGCGCCGCGCAGGCGGCGCAGCTCAGCGGAAAAACCGCCGAGGCCAGGGGCTATCTGGCGCGGCTCGTCAAAATATGCGGCGCAGACGCGGATCGCCCCGAGCTTGCGCAGGCGCGGATCGAGTTGGCGAAGAAATAGCCCCGAATTATCGTCTACGCTTTGGCCGCACGGCGCAGGAATTGCGGCGCGAAAACTTCCTCGGCGAACTGTTCGAGAGTTGACGGCGTTGTATTTTTCGCCGAGCGCGTTTCCTGCGGAGCGAGCAGCCCTTCATTGGCCGACTTCCACAATTCCACGAGCAGCGCCGCGGAAGTTTTGGGCAGGCCCATGCTGACGAGCGCGGATTCAAGAAGCGGCAGCGGCATTTGAACGTAGGCGAGATTGGGCTTGCCGATGGCGCTGCCAATTATGACGGCCGTTTCCTTCATGGTGACGTCGCGAGGCCCGAGAAGTTCTTGCGTGGAATGGCCGGAAAAGTTGCGCTTCGCGAGGCGCAAGGCCGCGTAGTTGCCGATGTCCTTCGTGGCGATGGTCGGGAATGGCACGTCGGCGGGAGCGGCGCCGGGAAGCACGTTCATCATGCGAATGCCGTCGATGCTCATCAGCAGATTTTCCACGAACGTCGCGGGGCGGAGGTGGAGAACATTGAGCCCGGGAATGCGATTGAGTTTTTCCTCCATGTTGTGCAAGCCGACGACGGGGCCGGTGTTGGCGGCGTTTTGCGCGCCGATACTCGAGAGCGTGACGGCGTATTTCACGCCGGATTTTTCGAGTGCGGAGGCGTAAGCATCGCTGATGCGCTCCTGATAATCGCGAAAGTCGTCGCGCTGCAGCGCCTGCGGAATCACTAGATATACGGCGGTCGCGCCTTCGAAGGCGCGCTCCATTTCGGAAGCGGTTTCGGCGTTGCCGGTGAAGGATTCCGCGCCTTTCGACGTGAAGCGTTCGAGTTTTGCGGCGTCGCGGCCGATGACGCGAATTTTTTCGCCCTGTGCGAGCAGCGCCTCCGCTGCGGGCGCTCCTGTGTTTCCTGTGGCTCCGGTAACGACGATCATTGGTGCCTCCTTGCGAAAATGTCCCCTGCAAATCTGGATGGGTGGTCAGTTTCCTTTGTTGACCTCGGGTAGCGCCACGCCTTGCGTGCGCGGGTGCTCGCTACGAATACGATGCGCGAATTGCCGGACGAAAACAAATTTCAGCACGAGAAAAATGACGGCCCCGCCTTCGAGGGTCAATCCCCAGCGGTGCGCCGCGGGATAAATCGAGATGCCTCCGACGAGCGTCGCGAGACACAGAACGAGGGCAGCGTTGCTCAACAAAAAAGCGCGGCGGGCGGCGCGAGAAATGTCCTGCCGGCGGGCGATGAGAATCGTGACGCCAATCGCGGCAAGCACCGAAAGCGCGATTAATGCGATCAAGCCGTACTGAATTTTATCCGTCATTGATTTTTCGTGACCGTGGTGCCAGCCGGACGATCTGTTATGTGCTTCCGAAGAATGAACGGTCCGACCAGCCATGCAGCGAACAGAACAGCTAGCAACCAAAGAAAGGTTCGCGCTGCGAAAAACGAGGATCGCCAATGCTCTGCCAAACCAAGACCGATGAGTTCAAAATAGGTAAAGAGAAAAAATAGAATAAAATAAAAACCATAGATGATAGGTGCTCGTTGCACCGAATAGTTACGTCGGAAAATCAGCACGATGCTCATCAGCATCGGTCCGGCCAGTACCAGAGCGAGAATCATAAGCACGACAATCGATGTTAAGTTCAGGTGCATCGGTTTAACCGTCTGACGCCGAGCGCATTGGGATTTTGACGTTCTGCTGCTTGGCGAAGTCGATGGCTTCGGGATAGCCTGCGTCAACGTGGCGCGCCACGCCGATGCCCGGGTCATTTGTGAGGACGCGCTCGATGCGCGCGGCCATTTCTTTTGTTCCGTCGGCAACAGTCACTTGGCCCGCGTGAACGGCGTAGCCGATGCCGACGCCGCCGCCATCGTGAATCGAAACCCAGCTTGCGCCGCTGGCCGTGTTGAGCATGGCGTTGAGCATGGGCCAGTCGGCGATGGCGTCCGAGCCGTCGCGCATGGATTCGGTTTCGCGATAGGGCGAAGCGACCGAGCCGCAGTCGAGATGGTCGCGCCCGATGACGATGGGCGCTTTCAGTTCGCCGCGCGCGACAAGGTCGTTGAGCGCCAGACCGAATTTGTCGCGTTCGCCGTACCCAAGCCAGCAGATGCGCGCGGGCAAGCCCTGAAAATGGACGCGCTTCTGCGCGAGCTTGATCCAACGGCACAGCGATTCGTTGCGCGAAAACATTTCGAGGACGAGCTGGTCGGTGCGATGAATGTCGGACGCCTCGCCGGAAAGCGCGGCCCAGCGAAATGGCCCGCGGCCTTCGCAAAATAATGGCCGGATATACGCGGGGACGAAGCCGGGAAAATCGTAAGCGTTTTTGACGCCTTGCTCAAAGGCAAATGTGCGGATGTTGTTGCCGTAGTCAAATGTAATCGCGCCCATTTTTTGCAGCGCGAGCATGCCTTCGACGTGTTTGGCGATGGATTCCATGGCGCGCCTGCGATAGGCTTCGGGGTCGCGTTCGCGCAGTTCTTTTGCATCCGCGAGGGAAAAACCTTGCGGGATGTAGCCGCCGATGGGGTCGTGCGCGCTGGTCTGGTCCGTCAGCAAATCGGGAACGACGCCGCGCCGTGCAAGCTCCGGAATCAAATCCGCGCAATTGCCGACGAGGCCGACGGAAGTGGCTTCGCGCTTGCGTACCGCATTTTTCAGGATGCGCAGCGCTTCGTCGAGATCGTTGACCATCACGTCGCAGTAGCCCGTCTTGACGCGGCGCTTGATGCGCTCGGGATCGACTTCGATGCCGAGGAACGCGGCGCCGTTGAGCGTGGCCGCGAGCGGCTGCGCTCCGCCCATTCCGCCCATGCCTCCGCTAACGACGAGCTTGCCGGAGAGATCGGCGCCCGCGCCAAAATGTTTGCGCGCGGCGGCGGCGAAAGTTTCGTACGTGCCCTGCAAAATTCCCTGTGTGCCGATGTAAATCCAGCTTCCGGCCGTCATCTGGCCGTACATCGTCAAGCCGGCACGTTCGAGCTCGTTAAAATGCTTCCAATCGTCCCAATGGCCGACCAGATTCGCGTTGGCGATGAGCACGCGCGGCGCGTAGGGATGCGTGCGAAAAATGCCCACGGGTTTGCCGGATTGGACGAGGAGGGTTTCGTCGTTTTCAAGATTGCGAAGGGATTTCACGATGGCGTGAAAACATTCCCAGTTGCGCGCCGCTTTGCCGCGTCCGCCATAGACGACCAAATCCTCGGGCCGCTCGCCGACTTCGGGATCGAGATTGTTCATCAGCATCCGGAGCGCCGCTTCTTGCTGCCAGCCTTTGCAGGAGATTTGCGTGCCGCGCGGCGCGCGCATGGGCTGATAAGTGGCGTGGTCTTCGGTGGCAAGCCTGGACATGGACCCTCCCGGGAGAGGCCCATCTTAGCGCGGCTGGCAGTCAGTGGCCAGCAGTGAGTGAGCGGCTCACTGACCGCTGAGCGAAAAATACATTTCGCGGCGTTGCGCGGGGCGGCGGCGCTGCGCTAGAGTGGCGAACCTGATATGCGTGATTCGGCGAATTATCCAACTCTGACAAAGTGCTTTCTCGATGTGATGGATCAGCATCCGAATTCGCGGGCGCAAATGTATCGCGCGCCGGCGGGCTGGGAGGCATATTCGTCGGCGGAAATGTTGAGACGTATTGCCGGACTGGCAAAAGCTCTTGCGGCGCTAGGCGTGAAAGCGGGAGAGCGCGTGGGAATCTTCGCGCCGAACTGCCCGGAATGGCACGTTGCCGATTTTGCGGCGCTGGGATTGGGAGCGGTGGGTGTGCCGATCTACTACAACGAATCGGCGGAACGGCTCGAATATATCTGGAACGACGCGGGCGTAAAAGTGGCGATTGTAGCCGGAGCAGAGCAGGCGAAGAAGCTCGCCGCGTGCCGGCCAAAACTTTCCGCGCTCGAAAAGATCATCTGCGTTGGAGCGCCAGAGGAATTTCGGGGAAAATTTCTGGAATATGCGGCGCTGATCGCGGACGCGAACGAGCAAGACATCGCGGAGTATCGCCGGCGCGCGTTGGAAGTGAAGCCGGAGCAATTGGCAACGCTGATTTACACGTCGGGGACGACGGGCGAGCCGAAGGGCGTGATGCTGACACATGCCAACCTCACATCGAACTCGATTGATGCGACGTCGACAATCGGATATTTTCCGGACGACGTGCAGCTTTCGTTCTTGCCGCTGTCGCACGTTTACGAGCGCATATTCGACTACACCGCGCTGTTTCACGGCGTCACGATCGCGTATCTGGAAAAAATCGAGGACGCGGCGAAAGCGCTGATGGAAGTGCGTCCCACGATTACCGCGGCGGTTCCGCGCGTGTTTGAAAAGACCTACGCAAGCATTTTGGAAAAGGGCCACAAGGAAACCGGCGTGAAGCGGCGGATTTTTGATTGGGCGCTGCGCGTCGCGCAGGAAGCGGTGCCGTGGAAAGCGCATGGAAAGCCGGCACCCGCGATTCTCAAGCTCAAATGGAAAGTGGCCGACCGGATCGTTTACTCGAAAATCCGCGAAGGGATCGGCGGGCGAATGCGCGTGTTTTATTCCGGAGGCGCGCCGCTGGCAAAAGACCTCGCCGAATTTTTCTGGGCCGTGGGCGTGTCGATTTATCAGGGTTATGGCCTGACGGAATCTTCGCCGGTGATTTCGACGAATACGCCGGATTCGAACAAGGTTGGCACGGTGGGGCGGCCGATCCGGAACGTTGAAGTGAAAATCGGCGAGGATGGCGAAATTCTGGCGCGCGGTCCGAACATCATGCAGGGCTATTACAACAAGCCCGAAGCGACCCGCGAAGCGCTGACCGATGACGGCTGGCTGCGCACGGGCGACATTGGCTATCTCGATGCGGATGGCTATCTGGTGATCACCGACCGCAAGAAAGAGTTGCTGAAAACGGCGGCGGGGAAATTCGTGGCTCCCGCGCCGATAGAAAATAAACTGAAAACCAGCCCGTTCATTTCGAACGCAATGGTGGTCGGGGATAAGCGGAAATTTGTTTCGGTGCTGATCGTGCCGAATTTCGCAAATGTGGAAGCGAAGGCGCGCGTGGATGGAATTAATTTCGCGCCGCCGTCCGCAGTTTGCGCGGACCCGTGGGTGCGTGAACTGATTGGAGGGGAAGTCGAGCGGCTGACGGCGAATCTTGCGCAATATGAAAAGCCGAAGAGATTCGCGCTGATCGCCAAGGATTTTACGTTCGCCAACGGCGAACTGACGTACACGATGAAGCTGAAAAGGCGCGTGGTCGAGGAGCGTTACCGCGACACAATCGCCCAGCTTTATTCCGACGTGGAAGACCCCAGACCCCAAACGCGAGCGTGACTTCGAGTTGCGCACGGAGCAGGCGTAACGTAAATTAGGAGTGAATGCGGAACTTCGAGCCTGCGGCGCTGCTGCGCAATCCCCATGCGATGACGCTGGCCGCGGCGTTTTGGCCGCGGAAGTACCCTCATTTGCCGCCGACCGTGGCGCGGTTATTCGAAACCGAGCCGGACACGCGCGTGCGCGCCGATTGCCACTGGCAGAATCATCCCTCGCAGCATCCCGCTCTCGTGCTCCTTCATGGACTGGAAGGATCGAGCGATTCCAGTTACATGCTGGGCACGGCGGACAAGGCGTTTGAAGCGGGGTTCAGCGCGCTGCGCTTGAACCAGCGCAATTGTGGCGGCACCGAAGGGCTGACGCCGACGCTTTACAACTCCGGATTGAGCGGCGATGTTCGCGCGGTGGTGCGCGAGCTGATCGAGAAGGACCACGTGCCGGAGATTTTCGTTGCCGGTTTTTCGATGGGCGGGAATCTGGTGTTGAAAATGGCCGCCGAATTCGGCGACGCCGCGCCGCCCGAATTGCGCGCGGTGGTGGGGATTTGCCCGTCGTGCGATTTGGGCGCTTGCGCGGACGCGATTGATTTGCCTCACAATCGCATTTACGAATGGCATTTCGTAAAGCGGCTGAAGCGGCGCCTACGGTCGAAGGCCGAGTTGTTTCCGGGACGTTTCCCGCTCAACGGGCTGGAGCGCGTGCGGACCGTCCGGCAGTTCGACGACACAATCACCGCGAAATTTTGCGGCTTCCGCGACGCAAATGATTACTACGAGAAATCGAGCTCGCTAAATCTGCTCGGCGACATTCGCGTACCCACGCTGCTCCTGACCTCGCAAGATGACCCGATGATCCCGTTCCGCTCCTTCAAGAACAGCGCGCCGGGTGCGAATCCGCATATCGAATTCCAAGCGACGCGCCACGGCGGGCATTGCGCATTCATTTCGCGCGAACGCGGCGAACATCGCTTTTGGGCGGAAGCGCGCATCGTGGAATTCTGCCGCCAGCATTCCCGCCTTGCGGTTTCGGAGACTTAACAAGCCAGAGAAGGAAAAACCTCGCGCAGCCACGATAGAACAGCATCGCGGTGGGATGCAAAGGAATGCGGTGGGACAACGCAAGGGCGCTCAGCGGCTCGAAAAAAAAACGCACGGCAGGCGCTCGTCCGCGCCGTTGCCGCACGCGAAAACCGCGCGATCGTTCGCGTTATCGAGAGTGATGCGCAGGCATGTATGTCACGTTGAGCGGCTGGTCGAGTTTGAAATCGAGTTTTGTTTCTGGCGCGATGCGAACCTTTTTCGCTTGGGTCTCGCCCTGGTAGACGCCGCCGCCGGCCGCGCCCACGCCGGCCCCGATCGCCGCACCTTTTCCGCCTCCGGCAATCGCGCCGATAATCGCGCCCAGCGCCGCCACGCCACCCACTTTCTCGGCCGTATTCTTTCCGCGCGAGCCTCCCGCGACGGTATACGTGGTGGAAACGAGTGGGTATTGCGTACCCTGGAATTCCAGGCGCACTAACTGAAGGTTCAATTCGGTGCGGCCCTTGTAATGGCCGGCCCTTGTGTCGCTCACCAGTCGCAAGTAAATATCGGTTCCGGCTGGGACGACCACTCGTCCGTTCCATGTGAGAGGCTGGGCCAACGTAGCCTGAAATTCGTCGCCCTCATGATTCACGGACGAATCGACCGGGTCAACCATTTGAATTTCGACTGTCGTTCCCGCTGGGAAGATCGCGGTCGCCGGTTGCGGGGGTGGTGGCGGAGGCGGCGTGGGCCGGGATGCGGGCCCTGTCGCGTCTGGCGCAGGGGCTGGAGTAGTCACAGCAGCAGCGGAGGATTGGAACGTCTCCTGCGACGCAGCGCGGGACTGCCTCTGCTGCTCGCGCCGGGCGGCATCTCTGCGTTTTCGCTCTTCCGCCAGACGAGCACGGCGAGCAGCTTCGGCCTTTCTGCGTTCTCGCGCACGGTCCCGAGCGGACGCAGGCGCAGGAGCGGGCATTTCTTGTGGGACCGGAGTTACGGGTGGCGTTACCTGCGCTGTTTGTTCAGGCGCTTGCACCACCATTTGATCGTTCACTTTTGTGACGCCGGGCGTGGTCGTCGCCAGCTTGTACGCCTCGTATCGCGCGCCGTTATTTGGCACGGTTCCCGCGAGCGTGACGATGCCATTTTTTACCGCGACCTGCAAGCCCGCGTCCCTCGTTTGCGGGTCAGAGAACATCTGCGCCTTGATGTTGGTTGCCAATTGCGCGTCATCGTTTTTTTTCGCGCAACCAGTGGCCAGCGCGAGCGCCACCACCGAAACCAACACAACGCGCCTCGACTTGCGCATTCTTATCCTCCCAGCATGATTTTGCAGCCTGCGAAACTCATTCCAGCGCCAGGCCAGTGCATCGCGCCGCGCCGTCGCATTCGGCATCAAGCATTTTCGATGCGGCGCCCGCGCGTAAGGCTGCCCTAGTTCAGAAGCGGGCGCGCCCTGCCGGGTGAAGCAACGCCATAATTTTGCGCCGGACCAGAGAAGTTTTCGTCTCCGTGCCCTGCGCGATAAGATATGCGATCACCGTTGCGCCTGCCGCAATCAGGAGCCCATATACGACATGAAGAAAATCAGGGTCCCAGAATTCAGTGTTCATAATGCGCGAGCGCAGCAGGAATACGAGAGGAAAGTGCGTCAAATACAGAGTGTAGGAAAATCCCGCGAAGAGCCGCGCCGGCTTCGCATAAAAACCGGGCATACGTCTTTCCGGCGCTTCGATGGTTGCATATACCCATAACCCGAACGCCAGCGCAATCACGGCGTCCATTCGAAACGGGGAATTCATGGGACGTACGATGCTAATCCCCAGCGCCAGGGCCAGCGGAACCGCGGCTACAACGATCGCTCCCGCAAATCGCACCTGGGACCATTTCACGGCCCGCGAAATCGCCAGCGCCCCTCCCAGCAGCCAGATCAGGAAGTACATCGCAATTGTCCGGCCGACGAATAGCGTGACGATTATTGCCAGCACGAAATAGGCGATCCTTATCGCTGGCCGGAAGCGCCGCACAATCGCGCACAGCGCGAGAGGGAAAATAATGTAGTACCAGAATTCGTAGCTCAAGCTCCAAAGGGGCGCGTTCGACCCAAATGGCTGCACCAGAATTCCCTGAAGGTAGAATAAACTCCCCACAAAATTCCGCAGCGTCTCCAGGCTCGCCACGCTCTGGGTAAAGATATGGGCGACAGGATGCCGATAAAACGGCGCAGCGGCGGCGGTCGCCATTCCGATTCGATCCGCGATCCAGCAAAAAATCAGCGACGGTAGTAGCACCAAACTCAGGCGCGTGACGCGGTTCACGAGATATGCGGTCCACGACCATTTTCGTTGCTCGAATGCGTCCGCGATGCTCGATACAATGAAAAACCCGCTCAGCACAAAAAACACGATCACGGCCTGATGTCCCAGCGCCGTCGCGGCATACATCGCGGCAACCAGGAGCGAGTGGTGCGCCAGCTTGTGATAGTCGACAAAAAACAGACCGCGAACGTGACTCACAAGAACGGCCAGTGCGGCAACTCCGCGCGCCATGTCCAGATGAACCGAAGCCCGCTCCGTAAGCCGCGATTTTTGGGTTCCGGGTAACATTCAAATCGCTTTCAATGTCGAATGCGCTCGCGCGCGCGGCGTCACGCGATTATGGCCTACTCGTATTCGCCGCGCCAAGCGGCTAGACCAAATAAACGCCTGACGTCGCAATGCAATTGTTATCAATGAATGTTCGAACAGGGCTCTGCTATTGTATCTCGGAGCGCGTCGCGAGGATTTCGTGGCCATGGACTTGGACTTCAATTGCCAGCGGCGGCCGTATTCCCGTGCCCGCAACGACGGCACCGCGCACCAGGTCGTTCGGGCCGCCGCCGTATTTCGTTAAGTCGTAAAGCGTGTGCGTGCATGGATCGGCAACCATTGGATGAGTCGCCGCAAATTTGTAATCGCTCTGCAACTTTTGCATGTCGGTCACCAACTCAAGCTCGCAAGTGCCGTATGGAGCGCGCAAAGAAAACGCCCAATACGTATTTCCCGGCAGCCGCACGACCATGGCCGGGAAACTATCGCCGTCGACGTTGAGATAGGAAAATTTCCTCGCGTCCCAGGAATGTGCAAGCTCTGCGGTCGTCGCCACGGGACCCGGAGCAACAGGCAATGGCGGTGCGGGCGCCTGGGCGGGCGCCACGTTCGCGTGCGCGTGAGCCGCGATTACCGGAGTTGAGGTCCGAGTTCCAGCCTGCGCCCACCAAATTATCACTATGAGGACAATTACAGCCGCAACGCCCACGCCTGCCCACAAATAAAACGGCTTGCGCTTCCCGTTCGCGCCGTCGTCCTCCGCTTCCCCAGCGCCGCCCGCCGAAGATTTTCTTGCGCGCGCTTGTGGAACGCCAGGGATCTGCGGCGGCGAAGCGTCGAAGGGATTCGGCTTTTTGGGGTTTTCGGGCATTAGCGAAATTCACGCGCAAATCTTGAGTTTGCTCCGCGCTGCGTGTTCGTGATGGGGCCTCGCGTCAGTGCACCCACTTCACGCGCAGCGAATGATGCGTGATGTAGTCTTGAAGATTGGCGAGGCACAGAAGCAGATCGAGGAGTTTCTCATTATCTTCCGGGTCGCGGTCCAGTTCGCTTTTGGAAAGGGCATGAACCGTATTCGGCGCATCTCCCAGCAGCCACGCCAGCGTTTCTTCGTCCACGAATTCCGATTCCATGCACCGTGCGCGCACGCTATCCGCGCGTTCAATCACCATCTCGACAAAATGATCCAGGCAGACACCCTCGGCCGCCAGCGCCGGCAGAATTTGCTTCCCGCACCCATCAATTTGGCAACGCCGAGCCATCGCGTTCTGCCTTCCTCGCCCGTGCCGCCGAAGGGGCTAAGTACAGCCGGAATCATACCCCTAATTGGTTAATGGGTGTTCGCGGTGTGCTTGGGAGGCAACAAGCAATATGGGACGCGAGTGTGCGATGCAAAAAAAGCGGCGAGCCGGTGAAATATTCTCCGGGCCGCCGCCCAATGTACTCGCCCAATACGCTAAAGACGCGTGCGGGAAATGCTTTCCGCGTCAGCGCGATTCGATGTGAATCGTGCCAGAACTCGTGCGCAGGTCCACCATCGGGCCGCCCAAGCCAACTTTGCCGTGCAGATCGCGCGGACTGTTCGGTCCCTGTGCGGTGATGGGGAACTTGGAATCAATGCTGCCGGAGCTGGTATGCGCGTACAACTCAAACGAAGTCTGCTGCGGAAGCCGAACCGTTAAATCGCCGGAACCGGTATGCAGCCGCCAGTCGCCCGTCGGCGTGCCCTGCGCTCGAATATCTCCGCTGCCCGTGCCGACACGCACCGCGCCCTTCACGCCGTTTATTTCGACCGTTCCCGAGCCGCTCGACGCTTCCACGTCTCCGGAACCCGTTTGCGACAGAATGATGTCGCCCGAGCCGGTCGAGGCGCGCATCCCGCCCGTTACCCCGTCCGCGTGAATGCTGCCGCTGCCGCTCGCCGCGCGCACATTGCCCTTCACTCCAGAAAGCGTCACGTCGCCCGAGCCGGCTCGCGCCGTGGCGTTGCCGCCGATGCTCGACAATCTTACGTTGCCCGAGCCAGTCGTCGATTCCACCGGCCCCGCCACGCCCTGCACGGCTTGATCGCCCGAGCCGGTCGCGGAATGCACATGCGTTTGCGCCGGCGTGGTGATGTCGTAGCTGATCGAAATGTTGCGCATCAGGTCGCGGTCGTTTTCATGGCCGATGGTGATCATGTTGCCGCTTTGCTCGACCGGCGGATGCTGCTCGATATACTGCACGCGCGAAGCCGCGTCGTGCCCGCCCGAAAGCCAGTTGTCGTTCGCGCGGATCGTCGCGTGAATTTCCACTTTTCCTGAATCGCCGGGATGCACGGTGATGTTTCCCGATCCGGTCGTCACGTCCAGATCCACCGGCCCGTTCACCGTAAGCGTTTTGTCGAAATGGCCGCCAACCGTGGCCCGCGCCGGCGCTGCCGCCACCAAGGCCATCACCGCCAGCGCGAAGGCCGCACTCGCGAATCGCATACTCTTAATCATCTTCATAGTTGGATTCACCCCTTCCAGAATTTTGTGTTCCA
>Ga0307373_10004863_pt1 | contig 22336 bp, 18 predicted proteins | sample OX2MG_FD_202534 | JGI IMG/M metagenome (GOLD analysis project Ga0307373, IMG submission 202534) | Soil microbial communities from Risofladan, Vaasa, Finland - OX-2 | ecosystem: Environmental > Terrestrial > Soil > Coastal area > Acid sulfate soil | place: Finland: Risofladan, Vaasa | collected... | reverse complement strand
GACGGCGTGCCGCCTGTTTCGCACGCAATGGTTCAGTTGGCATCACTTCCTCCTCCGAGTTCCTTGAATCTGAGCTTACGGCTGTGATTTCGGGCTAGACGCGCCGAGGAGTTGCATTCACTGCTTGGGGAGTCATTGGTCCGAACACGCCATCACCGGAACCTCGGAACATCCTGACTCAGTTCCGACCGTTCTCCCGAACTCATCATCGAAACCGGGAGGTGGGCAGCTGTGCCAGCGGCAGCGTCGTGAGCGGCATGGACGATGATCCGGTTCCTCGGGGCGTACCAATTGAGCTCGGCGAGGCATTGCGGGTGCTTGAGGCATTGGAAGACGCCAGAGACGCCCTGCGCCGGGCAGATCTTCTCCCGGGCCTCCAAGACGAGCTCGCAACCGTGGTCAGAATGCTTCACGGTAAGCTTGGACTGGACGAGGGAGGTCTCAGATGAATGACGCGGAGGTCCTTCTGCCAGCAGAGGCAGCACGACGACTCGGCGTTCGAACCCTCGTGGTCATTGAGGCAATGTACGAGTGCCGCCTTCCCCGGGTCCGCCTCGTAGATGGGACCCTGGGCATCCCGGCAGACGCCCTTGACGGCTTTCGCTCTGAGATACAGGCAGAAGCCTGATACCGACCAAGTGGCAGCGTGAAGTGCCCGCCATCAGGTAGAAGGGATCCGTGCACAACGTCTCGGCCGCCTTCTCGCCCTCCACCTTCGCCGCCAGCAACCCCGAGCGCCTGGCCGTCATCACCTCGTCGGGCCCGGTGGTGACCTTTGCCGAGCTGGAGGCCCGCTCCTGCCGCCTGGCCCAGGCCCTCTTCACCCACGGACTGCGGGCCGGTGACCACGTGGCCGTGCTGCTGCCCAACGACCACCGCACCCATGAGGTGGTGTGGGGGCTGCAGCGTTCCGGCCTCTACTACACCGTGGTCAACACCCACCTGGCGGCCGAGGAGGCCGCCTACATCGTCAACGATTGCGGGGCCCGGGTCCTCATCACCTCGGCTTCCCTGGCGGACCTGGCGGCCGAGCTGGTGCCGCGCACCGCGGACATTGCGCTCCGGCTCATGGTGGGCGCGGCGGCCCCCGACCACCACTCACTCGACGGGTTCGTCGCCGGCCACGCCGGCGTCCCGCTGGAGGCCGAGCGGGAAGGCTCGGCCATGCTGTACTCCTCGGGCACCACCGGGCGTCCCAAGGGGATCCGCCGGCCGCTGAGCGGCGCACCATTCGGCTCCGACGCCGTGTTGGTGCCGATGCTGGGCGGCATCATGGGCTTCGTCGAGGGCGACGTCTATCTCAGCCCGGCGCCGCTTTACCACTCGGCCCCCCTGCTGTGGTCGATGACGGCCCAGCGCATGGGCGGGACCGTGGTGGTCATGGAGCGCTTCGATCCCGGCGAATGCCTCGCGCTCATGGACGCCCACCGCGTCACCCACGCGCAGTTCGTGCCGACGATGTTCGTGCGGCTCCTGAAATTGAGCGACGGAGAACGCTCCGCCCACGATCTCTCCAGCCTGCGCTCCGTGGTGCATGCCGCCGCACCGTGCGCGCCCGAGGTGAAGCGGCGGATGATTCAGTGGTGGGGGCCGGTGATCAACGAGTACTACTCGGGCACCGAGGGTGGAGGCATGACGTGGATCGGCTCCGAGGCATGGCTGACCCACCCCGGTTCGGTGGGCCCGGCCATCTGGGGCGAAGTGCACATCTGCGACGACGAGGGCCGGGAACTGCCCACCGGGCAGGACGGGGTGGTGTGGTTCGGGGGCCGGGGCAATGCGTTCGAGTACAACAACGACCCGGAGAAGACGAAGCAGACGTTCAATGAGTTGGGCTGGAGCACCCTGTGGGATGTCGGTCACCTTGACGATGACGGGCACCTGTACCTGACGGATCGCAAGCTCTTCATGATCGTCTCGGGCGGTGTGAACATCTACCCTCAGGAGATTGAGGACGTGCTGGCCCTCCATCCCGCGGTGGCCGACGTCGCCGTGTTCGGCGTGCCCGAGCCCGAAATGGGCGAGGAGGTCAAGGCGGTGGTGCAACCAGCACCCGGAGCGAGGGCCGGGCCGGAGCTGGCCGGCGAAATCATGGCCTACTGCCGGGACCATCTCTCGCACTACAAGTGCCCCCGCTCGGTCGACTTCACCGACGCCCTGCCCCGGGGGGAGAACGGGAAGCTCTACAAGAAGGCCCTGCGCGACACCTACTGGGCCAGCTCGGCCCCCCAGACCGCCTGATCCTCGGGCGCCCGCACGTCGGCGTACCAGGCCAGGGCCAGGGCCACGCCGGCCCCGAAGAGCAGCACGGTCGTGATGCCGAGCGCGTCGACGACGGGACCGACCAGCAGGTTGCCCAGGGCCACCGTGCCGCCGAAGCCCATGATCCACAGGGCCATGACCCTGCCCCGCACGGCGTCGGCCAGGCGCGTCTGCAAGGCGGTGTTCAGTGCCGTGATGAAGGCGAAGTAGAACGCCCCGACGACCGCCACCACGAAGTACGCCGGCAGGGCGGCGCGCAGGAGGGCGAAGGCAGCCAGCGTGACCGCGTAGGCGAGCAGGCAGAAGCGGACGATCAGCGGCTTGGAGGTGCCGGCGAAGACGGTGCCGATGGAGATGGCGCCGATGAAGGCGCCCATGGCGAATGACCCGTAGAGGATGCCGTAGTTGGCCGACTTGGGATCGATGCCCAGGTTGTGGGCGGCCACCACCGGCATCTGACCGAGGAAGGCCAGGGCCAGGAGCGAGAACACGAAGACGGTGACCAGGCAGCGGCCCACCACCTTGTCGTGGCGGGCCACCGTGATGCCGGCCGTGAGCTCGCGCCAGCGGCTGACCGGCGCCGTCCTTTGCGGCAGCACCGGGAGGGCCACCACCATGAGGGCCGCCACCACGAAGAGATAGGTGACCGCATTGCCGGCGAAGACCCAGGCCGGCCCGACGAAGTGATAGGCCACGGCGCCGATCGGGGGGCCGATGACCCGGGAGAGGTTCATCTGCGCCGAGTTCAGCGAAATGGCGCCGGGCAGGTCCTCCCGGCCGACCAGGCCGGGCAGGATGGCCGCGTAGGCGGGGCCGAACATGGCGCCGCCCACCCCGACCATCACCACCATGAAGACCAGCAGGACGAGTGAGGGGGAGGGCGACCGCACCACCCAGGCCAGGGCGAGCGAGAAGGCGAGTTGCTCCACCGAGAGGATGATGAGGAACTTCTTGCGATCGACCTTGTCGGCGATGAGCCCACCCAGCATGGCCAGGAGGAGGATGGGCCCGAGCTGGGCGAAGATCATGACCCCGACGAAGGTGCTGGAGCGGGTCAGGTCGTAGGCATACGCCCCGAGGACGACGTTCTGCATCCAGGTGCCGATGTTGGAGGCGAAGGCGCCCAGGTAGACGATCCGGAAGGTCCGGTGCCGCAGCGCCGAGAGCGCCGTCCCGGACCGGGCCCGGAAGGGGCTGTCACCGTCGACGACGGCGTCCTCTATCTCCTGGAGGGAGATGTGTGGGAGGGCACGGTTGTCCTCGGTTTCTGCCCCGCCGGTCACCCTCTCATCGTAGAGGGGAGCCCCGGACTGCTGGTCCTCCCGAAATGCCTGTTCATCTATCCCGGCTTCAGACTTGTGCCGGGTCCAACCGTGAAGACCAGCGGACGGTCTCAGGCAGCACTACTCGAGCGACCGGGAGGGCGGCCTGGCCGCCGCCGCCATTCCCTCTCGAATTTCCGGATTGCATCGGCAATCCAAAGGGGACCGGACCCGAGTCGCATGAAAGGTTGTGGGAATCGACGATTGGAAGCCAGAAGCTGGTGCACCCGCTGCCTCGTGACACCCAGCATTTCCGCAACTTCAGGGGAGGAGACGATCTCAGGGACCGATGGCTCATTGGCTCGCCGGTCGTATTCCCCCAGTTCAACCGTTTCCACACTGAGCGGTCCGCCAACCATGTGTGGCCGGACCATCTTGAGGATCCCACGAACAGCGAGGTCCGACGCCGTCCGAACCTCGGGCGCCTCAATGATCGCCGTGACAGTGAACTGCCCCAACCGAGGTATCGCCGCAACGATGCCATCCCAAGGCAATCGATCTTTGAGCTCCATCAGGGTCGACTCAGAAGGAGTTCCCCTCAGAGTCATGGTGACTGCCCACGTCGTACTCACTTTGCCTCCTTTCGTCTCGCTGATCGCTGCTGTTTCTTGGATTGCTGGGCGTGGCTGGATAGTGAGCGACGTAGTGACCGTCGTGATCGAAGAATCTCGTGTAACCCTTTGCATCGTCTTCAACTGTCCAGCCGTTTTGACCAGCCCATTTGGCCAGGTCCCTGATGTGTGCTTCCTGTTGGATCAAACCCTTGCGATCTGTCAAGAATAGAAACACATTCGGATGATCTTCAAGGGTCAGTGACGCACCCTCCATCCCATAAACGCCCCGTACAAGAACGGTCTCACCTTGACGGGAAAGGTCACGTGTCGGATCTCGTACTTGGCACGATCGGGGATCGCGCCCGCATGGCCTCTGGCAACCAGACGAGGACCAATCAGGAGACCATTCCCTGCGGGTGCCCAGTCCCGGCATCAACGGGTTCGAGCCCGAGTGGTTCCGCATGATGCTGGCCGGCTACGGGGTGGCTGCCGCGCTGGCCTACGGGCTGCTCACCAACTTCTGGTTCTGGCCCTTCCTCGGCGGTACGACGCGGTACTCATTCGTCGCCGATATCGGGACCATGGAGAACCTCAACCGGTTCGTCCTCTTCGACCTCACAACTTCCATGGGCTTCGACCCGACCCGGGCCGAGACGTGCGCGGTGATGGTCCTCGTCCTGGGACGTCCGGTGCTGGCGGCGCTGCGGCGTGCTTCTCGGCGGGCCGTCTTCGAGCCCAGAGTCGAGTTCGAGGACTCCGGTCCGGTCAGTAGCTCCTAGCCCGGCGTGCAGATCTGGCAGGGTCGCAGCCCGTCCAGGCCACCGGGCCTGAGCACCCGGAGATCCTCGGGGTTGTGGGCGATCACGGCGCAGCCGGCCTGGTGGTAGACGGTGCCCGATGCGGTGGCGTAGTACGTCACCGCATCGCTGGTGCCGGAAACAGGGGCACCCGGGGGATTGTCCTCAGTGACGGCGGCGACCGGGCCGGCCCCGCGCAGGGACGACAGCGACAGTGCGATCTGCTCGAGGACCTTCATGTCCTCCTCATGGTGGATGTCGGCCTGGTCGTAAATGCGGTAGAGCCAGTGTGAGAAGAAAAGGAAGCCGCCCACCACCGTCATGCCGAGTCCGATGAAGGGCCCGCTGACCAGGTAGGGGATCTGCTGCTGCACCACGCTGGCATGAGCTGCCCCGTACCAGCCGATGACGATGACCACGAAGCCCAGCGGGATGAGGATCGACCCGACCGCCACCTGCCAGGTGTTGCGCAGGTCGAAGGATCCTCCCTCCTCCCCGTCGGGGCGGGTGGGGCCCTTCGGTCCGTTGCCACCGGAGCCGAGTTTCCTGAGGCGCTTCAGGGGCGCTTCCTTGGGGCTTCCGGGCGGCGGGGGAAGGGCGTTGAGAAGCGCCCGGTCGATCGGAGCCTCCCTCACTTCAGGTTCCGTCACCACGGCTGTCACCGCAGTGGGATCAATCTCCGTCTCCAAGGTCATCGTCTCCTACCTCTGGGAATGAACTGGTACCGCGCCAGCAACAACAGCGGGTAGCAGAATATGAAACAGGCTAATAGGGCGGTGATCGCCCACCCCAACGGTGCGGGCACGCCCGCCACCGGGAACGCGGTGTTGAGGGAGGAGATCGGGGACGCAGTGCCCCCGCCGCTGCCCGGTCCGGTGGCGCCCAGGCTCTGTGAGGAGCTCCCGGGGAACCCGGGCGACCCGAGCGACCCGAACGTCCCGGTGTTGCCGGTATTGCCAGTGTTGCCAAGGGCAGTGGCAGGTGGGACCGACGTGGTGGTCGGGATCGGGGTGGACGGCAGGACCGAAACCTGCGAAGCCAGTGCGGTGGCCGACACTGTGGCCTGGGCCAAGCCGAAGATGATGGAGGTGGTGACGGTGTACTGGCCCGCCGGGAGACCCTGGTTGCCCAGCTGGGGGAGCGGCACGTTGGGCTCACCCGGCACGAACGGGACATCGAGCTGGTGGGCGATGGAGATCTTCAACCCACCGGCATCGGCGGAGGCCTGGCCACCGTTGCTCGTCAGGGTGGGCTTGATGATGGTGACGGTGATGCCGTCCTGGCCGAAGGTCCCGTTGAGGGTCTGCTGCAGCTGCGCCGGGGAGATGCCCCCCACCGCCGTGTTGGTGATGGGGATGTGGACGCCGGTGGCGTCAATGAATCCCGTCTGACCGTCGACGGTGACCTGGCCGACGTTCAGGTTGGCCGTGGGCGTACCGGCATTGCCGTCGGACGTGGCGCTGGCGGTGCCGGTCACGCCGGCTATGTGGACCAGCCCGGCGATGTCGATCGACTTGACCGACGAGGTCGTGGTGGCCGTGATGCTGCCGGTGGCGAGGGCCACATTGTCCGATGCGTTGACGTTGCCGATGTCGACCAGGCTGTTGGCGGGGTTCGGGCCACCTCCGAGGGGAAGCTGCGGGGTGACGCCCACGTCATTGAGCGCCAGGTCGCTCACGAAGCCCGTGGCATCGCCTCCCGTGCCATTGGAGTCCGCCGTGGAGTAGAAGGCGCTCGGCTTCGCCGGGGTGGCGTTGGCGGGGTTCACGCCGTAGCTGGCGTGGGGCCCGTAGCCCGGGGAGGCGGGGTACTTGGACTCGGCCAGGACGGTGTCGTTGGGCACCGGGAAGGGGAACCCGTCGGTCTGCAGCAACGTGCCCAGGTTGGTGGCCACGTCACCGGGGTAGTAGGACGCCCCCAGGGCGTCGACCACCGGCCCCTGGTTCACGTTCGTGCGGGCGAAGGGGATGTCCTCTTCAATGAGGTTCTCGTTGGGGAGGGGGACGACGTTGGGGACATTGAAGGCGAACTGCGCGCCGACGCCCAGCGTGGTGGCGTTGTAGCCGACAAACGTCGTGTCCGCGCCGGCAGCGGCCAGGCCGAGCGGTCCCAGCACGACGAGGAGGGAGGCCCCAGCTGCGGCGCCGAACGCCCTACACCATTTCGATTGCCTGCTCATGCTCTTCATGCTGCCCCTCCCAGATAGGCCGAGGCCAGACTGCCGTGGCGCATGTCGGAGGGTTCCCCGACGTCCACGATGGCTCCTTTGTCCATGACGTAGACATAGTCCGCCAACCCCAATGCTGCCTCGACATATTGTTCCACCAATAGAAGGCTCATACCGGCCGCCGCCCGCTGGCGCAGCGCATCGAAGAGCTGGGCCACGATGAGCGGCGCCAGCCCCATGCTGATCTCATCGACCATCAGGAGCTTGGGCTGGGCCATCAGGGCACGGGCGAGCGCGAGCATCTGTTGCTCACCCCCCGACAGGCTGCCGGCCAGCTGGCGCAGCCGGGTGGCCAGGGCCGGGAAGAGCTCGATGCCCTCGGCTATCGGGTCGGTGGCCTCGGTCACCGCAGCCTCGGCCATCTCCAGGTTCTCCCGCACGGTCAGGCTGGGAAAGATGCCCCGTCCCTCGGGGACGTGGACCACGCCCATGCGGGCGATGCGGTAGGCCGGCTTGCGCTCAATGCGCTGGCCCTGCACCCAGATCCGGCCCTCCTGGGCCCGGATCAGACCGGAGATCGTGCGCAAGGTCGTGCTCTTGCCGGCTCCATTCGGTCCGAGCACGGCCACCACCGAGCCCTCGGGTACCACCATGGAGACGTCCCGCAGCGCCTGCACGCCACCGTAGGAGACGCGCAGGCCGCGCACCTCGAGCGCCAGCGGGACGGCCGGATCAGGCGACACTGACATCCCCCAGGTAGGCGGCGCGCACCAACTCGTCATTGCGGATCTCATCCGGCGTGCCGCAGGCGATGACCTTGCCGAAGTCCAGCACCGTCATGGCCGAGCAGACCTCCATGACCAGAGTCATGTCGTGCTCGACCAGGAGCACGGCCGGCGAGCCCGGACCGCCGCTGACCACGGTCCGCAGGACGTCACAGAATGCCGCCGTCTCCTTCACGTCGAGCCCCGAGCCCGGCTCGTCCAGCAGGAGCACGCGAGGGTCGGTGCACAGGGCCCGGCCCAGCTCGACCATGCGGCCCTGCCCCGTCGAAAGCTCACTGGCCAGCCGGTCGGCGATCGGCCACAGGCTGAGCAGGTCCATGACTTCGCGGACCTTCTTCTGGCGGACCGAGCGGCCGCGCCCGAACACCCCGCCCGGGTGGGAGGACTCCCATGACGCCACCAGGTTGTCGCTCACCGAGAGCCCGGAGAAGAGCGCCAGCCGCTGGAACGTGCGGGCGATCCCGGCCCGGCCCCGGCGGTAGGTGGGCCAACCGGAGATGTCCGCGCCCTCGAACGTGACCCGTCCCGAGGTGGTCTCCTGCAAGCCGGTCAGGACGTTGAACATGGTGGTCTTGCCGGCGCCGTTCGGACCGATCAGGGCGACGATCCGGCCGGCCGGGACTTCGAGGCTCACCGAGCTCAGCGCGTTGAGCCCACCGAAGCTGACCGAGATCTTCTCGGCCGAGAGCACGGGTTCCGCCAGGAGCGTGTCAACCGACATGGCCCGGATCCCTCTCCGCCGACCCGGCCGTCACCGGGACCCTGAGGTCAGCCGCCTCGGTCCGAAGGGCCCCGACGGGGAGAGCCGCCGCCAATGGCCCCCGGCTCCGCTTGGGCAGCGGCTTCATCACGGCCAGCACGTGCATCGTCTGGCGCGCCGTCATGCGTACCGTCCCCTCGGGCTCCTGGGCCAGACCGATGACACCGAGCGCGATGGACAGTGTCAGGACTTTGTTCACCTCGACAGGAATGGCCGGCTGGGCCTGAATGATCACCGCGCTTCCGGCGATGACGGCCCCGCTGATCACGCGGCGACCGCCCAGGACCACCAGGAGCAGGAGCTGCAGCGAGACCGACCACATGAAGTCGAAGGGTGTGATCGCCTGGGCCCAGGCGCCGTAGAACGCACCACCGAGGGCGGCCACCATGGCGCACCCGGTGAAGACGACCAGCTTGGTCACGGTCAGGTTCACCCCGAGCGTCGACGCCGCCAGAGGCGAGTCACGCAGGATGTGCAGCCTGCGGCCCATCGGGCCGGCCCGCAGCGCAAAGGCCGCCACGGCGATGAGGCCGAAGACGACCACGACCAGTTCGTAAAGGGCGACCTTCCCGCTGAAGTTGATCCCGAAGATGTCAGGTCGCGGGACGGTGATGCCGGTGATCCCGCCGCTGACGTCGGGCCGGTTGAAGACAATGGTGTCCATGACCAGAGCGAAGGCCAAGGTGGCCAGGGCCAGGTACAGGCCCGCCAGGCGGAGCGAGGCCAGCCCGACAATGATGGCCCCGACCGCGGCCAACAGCATCCCGATGAGGACGGCGAAGAGGAAATGCTGGCCGTGGTCTCCTGCCAGGTGGCCGGCCACGAAGGCGCCGATGCCGACGAAGGAGAACTGGGCCAGGGAGATCTGACCGGCCCAACCGGTCAGCACGACCAGGGTCAAGGCGATGAGGGCGTAAATGACGCCGCCAATGATGATGAGCAGCTGGGCTCCCGACACCGCCAGCGGCACCAGGATCGCCAGCACGAATCCGATCAGGCCGATGGCGAGGGCCCGCTCCACCGTGAGCCGACGGCGCCCGGCCTCGTCGAACGAAGCCTGGGCCGGGGTGCGGCGCTTCCTTCGCGGCGCGGCCGACGTGGCCACGGCCAGACGGCGGGTGGCGGTTCCCGCCTCCTTGAGCCGGGGCCCCAGGACGACCAGCAGGACGAAGAGGGAGAGGTAGGGAATGGCCGCCTCTATGTCGGAAATGGTTCCCGAGTTCGAGTACTTGGACAGGACGCTCCCGACGATGCCCAATCCCAGTCCGCCGATGTAGGCCAACGGGAGGCTGACCATCCGCCCCAGCACGGCGGGCGCGAAGCAGTAGATCACCAACAGGACCAGTTCATTTTCGTTGAGACCCTGGCTCGGGCTGATCAGGACGCCGACCAGGGCGGCGAAGACTGACGAGAGGATCCACGCCGCCCGACGGACGTTGTCGCCGTGCACGCCGATCATGTCGGCCAGGTCGGGGTTGTCGACCACGGCCCGGGTGGAGGTGCCGAACTTGGTGTGCCGGAGCAGGACCCACAGGAGCGCCGCCATGGACAGAGAGATCACCAGCGTGCCGATCTGGTCGTAGCCGACGTGGAGATGGGTCCCCACCAGCACGAACGTCCGGATGGGGAAGATGGCCTGGAGCTGGCGGGTCTCGGACCCGTAAATGATGGGTACCAGGGCAAGCAGGGCACCGAGGATGCCCAGGCTGACCACTATGGTCACCTCGGCCGAGAGCCCGGCCAGCGGCCGGTAGACCCCCTCGAGGATCAGGCCGAGCACCGGCGCCACCACGAAGAACAGGATGGGCATGGCCAGCCAGGCCGAAATGCCCCAGTGGTCGTGCAGTTCCCAGTAGGAGTAGGCGCAGAACATGGCCACGGCGCCGTAGGCCAGGTTGAAGACGCCCACCGTCTTGTAGGTGAGCACGACGCCCATGGCCGCCAGGCCGTAGACGCTGCCGGTGAAGAGCCCGATGACGATGAACGGGTAGAAGGCGCTCACTACGAAGCCCGCGTCAACTTGCCCCCACAGAAGAAGCCCGAAGGCGGTGACTTGCGGACGAAACCGTTCCCCTGTACCCACGCATCGATGGCGCAACCGGCTTGGTTGGCGTCGGTCCCATGGGTACTCGGCGTGTAGGGACCGATGGAGCCGCCTCCGTTCCAGTCGTGCAGCGAGTTGAACCACTGGGTCAGGGAGGCCCGGGTCGGATTGTGGCCGCTCATGATCAGGGCGTAGATCAGCATCTGCCCGGCGATCCAGGCCAGGTAGCCGAACCCGCTGACCTGGTCACCCGGCTCGTAGGTCGTCAGCTGCTGGTTGTACATCTGCACCATGGTCTGGCTTTCGGTGAGCGGCACGAAAGGCAGGCTGACCACCAGGCCCTGGGCCGCGCTCTGGCCGGCGGTGGCGATCAGGTCCGGGGTGTAGGCGTCGAAGGTGGCGGCCACGTAGGTCTGCGTGTAGTTCTGCTGCTGCATGGCCTGGAGCAGCTTGGCGTTGCCCGTCACGTCCATGGTGTTGGCGGAGCCGTTGCACTTTGCGTTCTGCATGGCCACGACATCGCTCTCCAGGGAGGCCGACGTGGGCGAGATGGCGTAGTCGGTGTAGCAGATGGTGCCCCCCATGTGCTGGTAGACGTAGGCGAACTGCATCGCCGCCTGCGAGCTGATGCCGATGTCATAGGAAAGGAACGCCATCTGCGACGGGAAGTACCCGTACTGCTTGGCCTCGGCCATAGCGGTGTTGTCGATGTAGTACGGAGAGTTCGGACCATAGGCGCCGGGCATCTGGACACAACTCCCGCCCGCCGGCCCCCAGTAGACCGGCTCTTCGGAGCGGTCGCAGGCGATGGCGAACCCGACGTCGGGGATGTTGGCCTGGGTCATTTCGGACACGCCGCCGTTGTCGGCGTCGGAGGTCGAGCCGACGAAGGCCAGCACGTTGGGGATCTCATTGGCCACGTCCGACGCATTGGTGGTGGAGTTCTGCTGGTCGTCCTCCGAGTTCAGGAGCAGCTTGCGGCCGCAGATCCCCCCGGCCGAGTTGATGGCGCCGAAGAGCGCCTCAATACCCTGGGGTCCCTGCGGGAAGCTGCCGGGCAGGGGCCCGGTAAGCCCGCTCACATTGCCGAAGGTGATGGAAGTCGGCGTCACCCCGGGCGCCGAGGCGGTGTTCCCCGCCGTGCCCGAGCAGTCGGCCGCCTCGGCCTGCGGGCTGAAGTTGAACCCGGCTGAGGTGGGCGAGGCCAGGGATGCGGCCGGAGTGGAGCTTCCCCCGGCGGTGGCCGGGCCGGTGGCGGCTCCCGTCGCGGCGGCGGCACCGGTCTTCTTGGTAGCCGACCCGGCGGTGCCGGCGGTTCCGGCCGACCCGGCGGTGGCCCCGATCGCCGAGCTGCCGCCAGTGGCGGACGAGCCCGTGCCGGCGGCGGCGGTCCCCGTGCCGGTGCCTCCGGTGGCGGCGCTGGTGCCTCCCGATGCCGCCCCGTTGCCCAGGTAGGCGGCCACCCGGGCCCCGCAGGAGGTGGCCACCAGGGACATGACCACCAACCCGAGCAGCACCGTGTTCCGCTTGAAGCCCACCTTCGTCACGTTCCTCCCCATGCCCACGATTCTCCCCCGGCCCCGCCGAAGACCCAATGGTTCTCCTTAGGAGAACCCCCAAACGGTCGTTCAACTTGCGGTCAAGATTACCCCTGACCGGGGGAACACACTACCCCCTACCCTGACGCTCGTGTCAGGGTTCAGCTACCCTGGTCAGATGGCACTTCCCAGGATCATCAGCGTCGACGATCACGTTGTGGAACCGCCCCATGTCTGGCAGACCTGGCTCCCCAAGAAGTACCGGGAGAGGGGCCCGAGGGTGGAGAACAAGCGGTGGGGGAGCTTCAAGCACCTCTCCGGCGCCAAGTACGACATGCACGAGGACCCGGAGGGCGAATGGGGGAGTGCCTGGTATTACGACGATGAGCTGATTTACGTGCACAAGAAGTTCGTCGCCATACCCCAGGCTTCGACCACCGAGGACGATCAGGGCAACATCGTCTTCGATCGCACCCAGATGACGATGACCGCCATCACCTACGACGACATGCGCAAGGGCTGCTGGGACCGTGACGAGCGGGTCAAGGACCTGGCGCTCAACTACACCGACGGGTCCCTCCCGTTCCCCACCTTCCCGCGGTTCTGCGGCCAGACCTTCCACGAGGGCAAAGACCGGGAGCTGGGCCTGGCCTGTGTCAAGGCCAACAACGACTGGATGGTGGAGGAATGGTGCGCGCCCTCGGGGGGAGTCAACCTCCCGCTCTGCATCATCCCGTTGTGGGACGCCGAGTTGGCGGCGGCCGAGACCAAGCGCAACGCCGAGCGGGGTGTGCGGGCCATCGCCTTTTCCGAGATCCCCACCCGGCTGAAGCTGCCCAGCATCAACACGAACTACTGGGACCCCTTGTGGGAGGTGTGCAACGACTACGGCGTGACCGTGTGCATGCATGTCGGATCCTCGTCGTCCAACCCGGTGGCCTCGCCGGACTCCCACCCCGCCGTCGGCGGGACGCTGGGGTTCAACAACGCCATGGCGTCGCTGGCCGACTGGCTGTTCTCGGGCAACCTGATCCGATTCCCCAAGCTCAAGCTGGCCTACTCCGAAGGGCAGATCGGCTGGATCCCCTACGTGCTCGAGCGCGCCGACACGGTGTGGGAGATGCACGACTCGTGGATGCATGCCAAGGACAAAATTCCCGTACCGCCCTCGACCCAGTACTACGGCCGCATCTTCGGCTGCTTCACCGCCGACCGCCACGGGCTGCGCTCCCTCGAAGAAGTGGGTGAGGACAACATCTGCTTCGAGACCGACTACCCGCACACCGACACCACGTGGCCGTACTCGGAGGCCTACATAGAGAAGCTGTGTGCCGGCCTGGACGAAGAGGTGGCCTACAAGATCCTCCGGGGCAACGCCATCAGGATGCTGGAGCTGGATCGCACTTAGATCGGACGACGAGGCGCAGGGGCGTTTCCGGTGCCGATCTCAACCTGCGGTGATGCGGGCATAGAGGTCGTTGCCGAACAGGAGGCGGAGCGGCCACAGCCCGGCCACTCGTCCCAGGAGGCGGACCAGTCCGGATTGCCCGAGCACTTGGGTCCATTCACTGGACCCCGAGCGGAGCACGTCGCGGTCCACCCAGGTCTCGGCCTCCACCCCAGCCTCGCGCATGAGGACGCGGATGGTGCGGGGACTGAGCTCGTTGGGGTGCATGACGTGGCGTAGGCGGTCGTACTCGTCGAAGCGGAACAGCACTTCATAGCGGCCCAGGATCTTGAGGACCAGGCGCAGCGGGCGCATGACCACGGTGATGAACCAGGTGTTGGGGCTGGTGTGGACGATGGCCAGCCCTCCCGTGACGAGGACACGCTCCACTTCGCGCAGCGCCACCACGCCGAGGGCCCAGGGGAGATGCTCAATTACGTCACCCATCAGCACGCGGTCGAAGCTGTTGTCGGGGAATGGCATGTGCAGTGCATCGGCCCTGACGACCATCGAACGATGGCCCAGTTGCTGGTGGGTGAGTCTGACTGCGGCGGCTGAGTAGTCGAGGGCGATCGGCGTGGCTCGGCGGCGAAGGATCTCCGCCGAAGACTCACCCCGCCCGCTCCCCAGGTCGAGCACAAGATCTCCCGGGCGCACATCCAGGTAGTCGAATTCATGCTGCTTAACCAGGGAGATCTGCCCGACTAGGTACTCGTCGAGCCCTTCGCAGGCTTTCGAGAGGAAGTAGTCCTCCGAGTAGATAGTTGATGGCGGGAGGTCGCGGCGCATCCGGCTAGGACAACGCCCGCTCAACTCTTCCACGCGGCCAGCCGAGCTCGTGCACTGCGTACCACACGCGGTCGCAGCACGTCGCATTGGAAGACACCCGTCTTAATGTGCCGCTCGACCACGTCGAAGGGGAACACGGGGAGCAGGTCACAGAGGTATGTGTGTGGACCAGTGCGGCGCTGCAGCAGGTGCAGGCGCTCCAGGATTCTGCAAGGGGGTCCCTGTGAGGGTTCGGTGTGGGCACCATCAGGGGGCCGTTCGGTTTGAGGAGGGCCCACAAAGTTCCCGCGAAGTCCTCGTGCTCGAAGACCTCGAAGACGACAATGACGTCGAAGGAGTGCGGCTCCAGACCAAAAGATCGCCATTCGAAGACGTTGCCCACGATGTCCGCCGGTGAGTGCAGGTCCAGCCCGGTGACATTGGGAAAGCACCGTTTGTTGGCTTCCGTCTTGAACCAGTTGTCGGCACATCCGATGTCGAGGACACGCGCCGCCGGGTCGATCCGGGTTCAGACGACGCCGGATGATCGGATTTCTCTGTCAATGCCACCGCCCGCTCGACTTCCTTTGTAGGGATCGAACGTAGCAGAGGCCCCCTAATTCGCCTCCTGCGCAGTCCGGGGATTCGGTATACCCAGAGGCCAAGTGGATGGGTCCACCTGAGCCATTGCGTTTAGTGAAACACTCCGTCTGGAAGAGTCCCTTCACAGGCGGGCCTTCGTGGAGTGGAGCAGAATCAATGGTCAGGAGGGGGAGCGCGAGGGTGTGTACTCCCGGAGCAGTGGCGGATCATCGAACGTGTGCCAGGTCCCATCTTCATCCCGGGCACGCAGCACGCGTGCCGGATAGCCACCAACGATTGTGTGGGGTGGGACGTCCCTGTTGATCACCGTGTTGTGGTCGACGATCGCCCACTCGCCGATTGTGATGCCCCCGGACACCACACAATTGTTGCCCAGAAACGCGCCCTTGGCGATGCGCAGTGAAGCACCAAGCTTCGCCGACGTGTCCCACAGGGCCCGTCCTTCGTCCAAGCCTACGCCCTTCCAGTCGTGTACAGAGTCGGCAATCGTACAGCCGTGGCCAATGCCGACGAGCTCCTCCATTACGATGCCGTTGAAGGCGACAAGCCGAACGTAGTGGCCGAGTTGAATGCCGTCACCGAGCCTTATGACGATCTGGCCGGGCGCCGCATACGCCTCAATGATCAGGTAGGAGCGAAGGTAAGTGTTGGCGCCTATCGAAACCGCCCAAGGGTTAATGAGGGCCACTTGGGGCTCGGCGATCCGGGAACCGGGTCCGAACGACGCGAACGCGGCAGCTGCAGGGTCACCGGAGCGAATCTCACCGACGGACTTCCAGAACGGCTGCAACCTCATGTAAGCGCGCTGCGCCTCGATACGGGCCCTCTCTATCAGCGCTGATCGAATATTCATGGTGTCGAAATACCAGTTTACTGTTTCCGCTCATACCCGAGAAATCGTGTCGAAGTCCGGATCCGGTTGAGTCGGGGGATGGAAGGGCCGGCAGTGAGGTCTTGCGGTTGTCGTAGTTCGGTATCGCTGGGCTTCCTCAAGTGTGAGGGACAGCCACCATCAGGGCCACGGCTGCCGAAGGGGACGCCCTCTTCGGGACTACTCCACTGAGGCGAGCTTGGCGCTGGAAAGTGTTCCGTTCGCGCGCAACGCTGCGGCTACACCAGTCGCGGCCGCAATACCGGCCAGGGTGAACGCCGTCACCGAGCAAGCGTGGTCCGCCGCCGGCGAGGTACCCGTGTCGCCCTCACTGACCGTGAAGACCAAGCCGGTCAGCGCTGCCGTGGGAAGGTCCAAACGCCGGACGTGCAGGAACCGGGCCCTGGTCTGACCGAACCCGGGGTCAGCCGACCCAGAGCGGTTCGGGCACCGTGAAACCGACATGGGCGCCCCAGGTGTTGCGGAAGGCCACCTCGTCGACCGGTCGCCGGGCCGCCACACCCCACTTTCCCGTCGGGTACCCAAAGCTCACACACCCAGACAGGAGCCAGCCCTGGTCAGTCGGCACCTCAAGGATCTTGAGGGTTTCGGCCGGATGGAAAAAGTGCAGTAGCGCGGTGAGGCAGCTGCCCACACCTTCGGCCCGGGCGGCCAGCATGGCGCTCCATACAGCGGGGAAGATCGAGCCGCCGCTGGGATCGTACTGGCAGAAGGGGAAGAGGAAGAGCGGGACGTCCTCGAAGTGGTCGGCCAACCACTGGGCCGAACGCTGAACGCGCAGGATCTCCACCGAAGTGGGGGAGTCCGGATCGACCGCGGCGGCGTCGAGCTGTGGCTTGTAGACGGTCTCCCACAGCTGGCCCATGGCGTGCCGGTAGAGGGGGGCCAGGGCCGCCTTCTGGGCGGGATCGTCAAGGAGCAGGAAGCGCCAGTTCTGCTGGTTGCCTCCGCTGGGGGCGCGGATGGCAGCGTCCAGAATGCGGGCCTGGACTTCGTGGGGGATGGGTTCGGACCTTACCCGCCGCATGGCCCGTGTCGTGTACAGCGCTTCGTGCATTTCCATGACCAGGCAGGTTACGCCGCTCATCGAACACGAGCAGTCACGGGCGCTTGGTAGAAGCGACATGCTCCTTGTGGCATGAGCGGATCGGACGGGTTCGCAATCCAAAGCTTCCTCGGTAGCCGAACGTGACTGACATCCCGAGGGAAGCTAGACAAAGGAGATGAGTTCTCGTTACTTCACCTCACTGGTGACCCGAGCGTGGCTGGCCAGCAGTCGGCAGATCGCAGAGCGGAGGCGGAACTTCCCCCCAATGGGGGAAAACAGGCAGCGCCTTGTTGAGGCATTGGCTCCACATCGGTCGTTCCTCGACGTCGGTGGCATGTATGCCGTCGCCGGGGATGTGGCGTTTTGGGCAGAGGATGCCGGAGCCACGGAGGTACTGCTCTTCGACGGCATGGACCCGTCGACAGAGTTCGTCCGCAAGCATGAAGCGCGGCAATCGATCGTCAAGTACCGCCAAGGCGACTTGCACGATCCCGAAGATGTCCGTTTGCTCGGCCCGTGGGACGTCGTCTGGTGCGCCGGGGTGATCTACCACTCTCCTGATCCCTACCGACAACTCCTCCACCTGCGATCCCTCACGAAGGAGACTCTGCTGCTCGGCTCACACATCATCCCTGAAGTCCCCGGCATTGAGGGAGGCTGCATCTTCTACCCGGGTCGGTCCGAAGTCTCAGAAGCGGCATTCGCCGCCTTCCATAATGAGGTGGACGCCTATCCGGGCATGACCAAACCGTTCATTGATGCTCCGGCGATGGCATACGCCAACATGTGGTGGGGCATTTCGTTGTCGGCGCTTCGCGCAATGCTGCACTATGCCGGGTTTGAGATCGTCAGCGAATACCGATACAGCACGACCTTCATCGATATCGTGGCGCAGCCGGGGCCAGAGCCGAACTTCATTCCCCCACTTGGATTCTCCCGGGAACGAGGTCATTCGCTGCTGGAGACCTTCGAGGACGTTGAGCGGCCTACGTGGTGTGAAGTTCCGGTCATCGACTGATCGCAGACGAAAGGCATATTGCAAATGCCTGACCCCACGAGCGTCGAGCTGATACAGCTAGCCTCGGCTCATGAATCTGCAGGATGATGTGCCTAAATGACCATGGACGCAGCGGACTTACGTGCCCGCAAAGACGAGTTGACGGCTGAACACGGAGCGTGGATGGCAAACAACATTCACCTTGGCCATGGCGTCCACACGAGGTCGAACAACTGGGTTGGCATCGGCGATCTACTAGTCCATGCGGTAACCCAGGCGGTTGCTGATCTGACTGCCAAACCGCTCGATCAGCTCAGAGTCTTGGACCTAGCGTGCGGTGAGGGTGGTTTTTCAATAGAGCTCGGTCTCCACGGTGCGTCAGTCTTGGGCATAGAGGGTCGGACCGGGAACATTGAAAAGGCACGCTTCGCAGCAGAAGTTCTCGGCTTGGACAGAGTGACTTTTCAGCAGGGAGACGTTCGCGAGTGGACTGAAGAAAGCATTGGCCGGTTCGACGTCGTGTTGTGTCTCGGGATCCTCTACCACCTAGAGGCGACCGATGCAGTAAATCTGATTGAGCGGTGCTATGGCATATGTGAAGACGTTCTCGTGATCCGGTCGGCGATCGGTCTGACTCCGAACGTAGGTGTCTCGGTGAATGGTCGCAACTACCGGGGCCGGAGATATGGAGAGAACGTTCGAGAGCAGTTTGCGTCGCTGGACAACCCAATCAGTTTTTTTCCTACGCGTGCATCACTCTTGAATCTGCTTGCGGACACTGGCTTCACGTCTGTCTACGAGGTGCGCAATCCGGTGGTGCCGGAACTCGATGACTTCCGTGACAATGTGACGCTGGCGGCAATCCGCGGCCACCGTGCGCCATTTCTGTCCATCCCCGAGTTAGATGAGGCCCTGCCGGAATTGCGGCGGCCTGATCGGCGTGGCCCGTCCTGGATCTGGGCCGCGGCCCTCCCTGAGCAAGGGATCTATTGGCGCCTGAGGGAGCGTCTCTTCCACACTGTGCGACGGACCATTTGGGAGTCTCAGCGGCCGATCGAGAGTTGGCGAAACCCCCGTCGTTGACACCTACTCGACCAGTCGCACCCGCTCCAACGCCTCTATGTACTCCTCGACCATGCCCAGCACCACGTCGCGGGTCCGGCGCACGCTCGTGGCGCGGCCGATCACCTGGCCGGCCGGGTTGAAATTGACGTCCCTGGCTTCCTCGGGATAGGCGTGGCCACGGGAAACGGCTTCAATGGCCACCATCATCTGCAGTGGCATGCCCAGCGGCTTCGGGTTTCCCGACGCCTCCCAAGCTTCCGTCCAGTCATTTTTGAGCATGCGGCAGGGCTTGCCGGTAAACGAGCGCGACCGCACCGTGTCCCTCGACGTGGCTCGCAGGTAGCTCTCCATCTGCTTCGGGGGCACGTCCGCCTCCTCCACGGTGAGCCACAACGACCCGGTCCAGACGCCCGACGCCCCCATGACCATGGCCGCTGCCATCTGCCGGCCTGAGCCCACACCGCCGGCGGCCAGCACCGGCGTCGGAGCCACAGCGTCGATCACCTCGGGCCACAGCACAATGGATCCCACGTCACCGGTATGGCCCCCGCCCTCGGATCCCTGGCAGATGACGATGTCCACCCCGGCGGCTTGGTGATTCAGCGCATGCTTCACCGAGCCGGCCAGAGCGGCAATGAGCATCCCGCGGGAGTGAACTTGCTCAATGACGTCGTCAGGTGGGGTACCGAGCGCGTTGGCTACCAGCTTCACCTTCTCGTGCTTGAGGATCACCTCAACGAGGGGGGCAGCAGTGGCTGCCGTCCACCCGAGCAGCTCACGCCGCGGTCCACCGCTGAGCTCGGGAACCCCATGGTCGGCCAAGATCTTCTTGGCGAACACCCTGTGCTCGTCGGGGATCATGGCTTTCAGCTCTTCCTCCAGCTTGACCGGGTCGAGCTCACCCATGCCCTCGTACTTGCCGGGGATGACGATGTCGACGCCATAGGGACGGTCGCCAACGTGCTCGTCAAGCCAGGTCAACTCCACCTCGAGCTCATCGGCACTGAAGCCCACCGCGCCCAGGATGCCCATCCCGCCGGCATTGGATACGGCGGCGGCCACATCGCGGCAGTGGGTGAAGGCGAAAATGGGGAATTCGATGCCCAAGCGTTCGCAAAGCTCGTTGTGCACGGGGGTCCTCCGGGGATCGGCGTGGTTGCCGGGCATTTGCCCCGCAAGTAGAACTGATTCTACTTTCAGTTGGCCTAGCCTGCTTCCCCGGGAGCATTCAGCCGTTTCGGAACACAGGGGAGGAACCACATGCCGTTTCGCACGCCCGGCGCCCGGTGGGACCAGCGTTCCCCGGTCGGGTGCCCAGGAACCCGGGAGTGAGCCAGTCCGGGCCATCCGGCGCATCGTCGCTCCCTATCTCGGAGATCCAGCGTCGGCTGGGCGAATTGAGCTTCTACCATTCGATCGACGTGCGACCCGGAGTTTCCACCAAGGGTTGGTGGGACCTTCGCCACGCTCTCCCCCTGATCCCGTTTCCCGAAGTCCGCGGTAAGCGTTGCCTCGATATCGGCACCTGGGATGGCTTCTACGCCTTCGAACTCGAGCGGCGGGGTGCGGCAGAAGTGGTGGCCCTTGACATCCCTGATGTCACTGATATCGACTTCCCGCCCGAAGTCAAGGCCGATCCTGATTTCGATGCTCGTTCGATGGGGTCGCAGCCCCGGAATGCCGGGTTCCATCTTCTCCATGAGCTCCTGGGCTCCCGGGTCCAGTTCCGGGGCGGCAATGTCTACGACCTCACCCCCTCATTCATCGGGACATTCGACGTGGTCGTGATGGGGAGCATCCTCTTGCACCTTCGGGATCCCGTGCGGGCCCTCGATGCGGTCCGTACCGTGGTGTCTCCCGGCGGCGCCCTCCTCTCGGTGGACTACATTCACCCGATTGCGCACCTTTTGGCCTGGGGGCGGCCGATCTTCGAGCTCCGGGGTGAGGGGACGGACTTCCAGTGGTGGTTGGCCAGCGATGCCGGCTACCGCCAACTTCTGCTGGTGGGTGGGTTCACCATCGACCGTGCGTCCAAGATGTTCCTGCTGCGCCCGAGCGACCCGGCAAGTGCGCTGGTGGACGAGTCGGGGGCCCGGGGCCGGGCCCGGTGGCTGATGAAGACAGCCATGACCGGGGACCGGACGAGGGGCGGGCACCTGCACCGGGCCTACCTCACCCACCGGCGCTTCTAGGGTCCGGGTCAGCCGGCGGTGGTCTCCTGGTCGGCGAACTGGGTCCGGTAGAGCTCGGCGTACAGGCCGTTGTCGGCCAGCAGGCTGGCGTGGGTGCCGCGCTCTACTATGCGTCCGCTATCGATGACCAGAAGCTCGTCCGCCTCGCGCACCGTGGAGAGACGGTGGGCGATGACCAGTGAGGTGCGTCCGCTCAGTGTCTCGCGGAGCGCCCGTTGCACGGCAGCTTCGGATTCGGAGTCGAGGTGGGCCGTCGCTTCGTCGAGCACCACGATGTCGGGCGCCTTGAGCATGAGGCGGGCCAGGGCGACGCGCTGCTTCTCGCCGCCCGAGAGCCGGTAGCCACGTTCACCGATGACGGTGTCCAAGCCGTCGGGGAGCTCACCCACCAGGTGCCCTACCTGAGCCTGTGCCAGGGCGGCCAGGACATCAGACTCCGAGGCTTCGGGTCGGGCGTAGAGCAGGTTGGCCCGCAGGGTGTCGTGGAAGAGGTGCGGATCCTGGGTCACCACTCCCACCACATCGCGCAGTGAGGACATGGTGGCGTGGCGCACGTCAATCCCGCTCAGGCGCACTGATCCCGCCGTGACGTCATAGAGGCGGGGGACCAGGGAGGAGATGGTGGTCTTGCCGGCCCCGGACGGACCCACCAGTGCCACCATCTGGCCGGGCTCGACCTTGAAGGAGACACCGTGCAACACCTCATTGCGGGGTCCGGATTCCAGGACGGCCACCGACTCCAGGGATGCCAGTGAAACCTCTTCTGCGCCCGGATATGAGAAGTCCACCTGGTCGAACTCAATGGAAGCGTGCCCCCGGGGGACATCCAGAGCGTCCGGGTCCTCCTGAATCATGGGGACGATATCGAGCACTTCGAAGAGGCGTTCGAAGGAGACGAGGGCGGTCATCACGTCCAGATTGAGGCTGGACAACTGGGTCAGCGGACCATAGAGGCGCGTGAGGTACTGGCTGAGGGCCACCACGGTGCCCACCTGAAGGGCGCCGTGCACGGCAGCGACCCCTCCGACGCCATAGACGATGGCGGTGGCCAGCGAGGCGGTCAGGGTGAGGGCGACGAAGAAGACGCGGGCGTAG
>Ga0307373_10004862_pt1 | contig 22339 bp, 11 predicted proteins | sample OX2MG_FD_202534 | JGI IMG/M metagenome (GOLD analysis project Ga0307373, IMG submission 202534) | Soil microbial communities from Risofladan, Vaasa, Finland - OX-2 | ecosystem: Environmental > Terrestrial > Soil > Coastal area > Acid sulfate soil | place: Finland: Risofladan, Vaasa | collected... | reverse complement strand
GATCTGCTGCTGGCCGACCTGGAGATCGTCTCCGGAAGGGTCGAACGGCTGCGCGAGAGCGTCAAGAAGCCCCGTCCCAACCGCGAACAGGAGCAGGTCGAGTTGGCGGCGCTGGAGCGGGTGCTGGCGGCCATCGAGTCGGGCACGCCGCGGGCCGCCTCGGAAATGAGCGACGATGAATTCAAAGCCACGCGCAGTTTCCGCCTGCTCACCGAGAAGCCGACCCTGGTGGTGGTCAATTGCGCTGACGACGACGAAAACCTGGAGCGCTTTGCCCAGTTGGCCGCGAGGCCGGGTACGGCCGGGACGGCCGCAGCCAAGGGACCGCGAATGCTCGGCGTGCGAGTCGGGTTGGAATTGGAGCTTGCGCGAATGAGCGAATCGGACCGGGCCGATTTCGAATCGGAGATGGGTCTGGTGGGCCCGCGGCGCGACGAAGTGCTGCGAACGGTGCTCGACGCCTCAGGCCAGATGCTCTACTTCACGGCCGGCGAAAAAGAGGTCCGTACCTGGATGTTGCGCCAAGGGGGCACCGCATTGGAAGCCGCCGACAACATCCATAGCGATCTGGCCCGCGGATTCATCCGCGCCGAAACGATGCAATGCGGCGACCTGATCCGGCTGGGAAGCGAGCGCGAGATCAAGGCCGCTGGACTCGTGCGGCAGGAGCCCAAGGATTACGTGATCCGTGACGGCGACATTTTGAACATCAAGTTCAGCGTCTAACCCATTGGGGGTAGCGGAATTCGTCAGAATTCCGGCGTTTTGGTGCAATTGTCGGAACGCCGACGCTTTTCCGCTTCAAACATGGCGCGGCCGGTGCAAGATTCTCCCGGCCACGGCAACTATACTCGCAGTCATGACCCAATCGACCCACGACGCTGGCGAGTCGCGTTCGGCCGGCATGTCCCCGATCGACTGGCAGGCCGAACTGGCGCGCCACGATCGCTGGCTGCGGACGATCGTGTTGGCGCGACTTGGCGAACGTCAGGCGGTCGACGAGGTGATGCAGGAGGTTTCGTTGGCGGCGGTGGAGCAGCGTGCTCCGCTGGCGGACCGGGCCAAGCTGGCCCCATGGCTCTACAAACTGGCGGTAACCAAGGCATTGCTGTACCGCAGGCGACTGGGCCGGCAACGGCGTCTGACCACCAACTATGCCGAACGAGTGCGGCCGGGCGAAAGTGACTCTCGTAGTCCCGATCCATTGGAGTGGCTCTTGGCCGACGAGCGCCGCAAGCTGGTGCGCGCGGCGTTGGCCGGTTTGCCGCCTCGCGACGCCGAGATCCTGTTGTTGAAGTACACCCAAGATTGGAATTACCACCAGATCGCGGCCCATTTGGGTATCGGTCATGCGGCGGTCGAAGCCCGGCTGCACCGTGCCCGCGGAAGACTGCGCGCGGCATTGGCCGCTTTGAATGTCGTTGAAATTGGGGGGACGTGAAAATGACGGATGAAATTCGTGGCAACGACGATCACTTGCTCGACCTGTTGGTCGATGGCGAGCTGGACGAGTCCCAGCGCCGCGCCGTGCTTGCCTGGTGCGAGCGCGACCCCGATGGTTGGCGCCGCTGCGCTTTGACGTTTTTGGAGGTCCAGAGCTGGGGAAGAGAAATGGGAACGCTTGCCGCGGTTGCTTTCCAGTCCGCGATCCGCGATCCGCAATCCGCAATCGAATCGACCCCTGCTCCGCGCTCGGCGCCGGGGCACCCGCTTAGCGGGTCGGCTCCGCGTTCCGAGTTGCGCGCTCCGCGCTCCTTCCTGCCGCCCCTGGCGATGGCGGCCAGCTTCGCGCTGGCCTTCACGCTGGGCCTGCTGATCCGCGGCGGTGGGTTCTCGACACAAGACGGACCGAGCGACCTGGCCACCGCCGGCGCTGGTGCGGATGACGCCGGCGCTAGGCCGCGCAGTCTGGCCGACGGCCGTGCTCAACCTCCGTTGGATAACGTGCGCCTCGTGTGGGACGGTCCTCAAGGGACGGCCGAAACCATCGAATTACCCGTCGTCGAGGGCAAGGTTTTGGATGAAAACTGGCTTCGAGGCCAGCCGTCGGCGCTGCCCGCCGGCTTGCTCGAAGCGTTGGAGCGATCGGGCCATCGCGTGCTGCAGCGGCGGGAGCTGGTGCCGTTGAACATGCAAGACGGCCGGCGTTTGGTTGTCCCGGTCGATCAGGTCGACGTTCAGCCCGTCAACCATCGCCGGGCTTATCAGTGAAACATTGGGCAGGATTCCAAGGGGCCATAACGGTGGTTTTCGCACCTTGAAGACCTGCCGACCGGGGAGGGGCAAATCGTCATCGTCACTTCCAACTTGTCGTCACCGTCATCAAAAGGAGTATCGCATGTGCTCACGAATGGAACGTTGGTTTGGCCGAACCGGATCGCTGGCCCTGGTCGCGGGCCTGCTGCTTTCGGGCACGTCAGCCCTTGCCCAGCAGGTTCGCGACGAGTTGCTTCGGGCGATCGTGCTGGTCGACAACGAAAATCAGCCGTCGGAACATTACTGGATCGGCATCCAATTGAGCGAGACTCTGCCCGACGCCGTGCGAGCCCAGTTGGAACTGCCCGAAGGCCAAGGCGTGCTGGTCGAGGACGTCATGCCCGACAGCCCCGCCGCCCAGGCCGGTCTCAAGAAGCACGACGTCATCGTTTTGGCCGGCAATAAGGCGCTCACCAATCCCCAGGACCTGGTCGATGCGGTGGCGCAGGCCAAGGAGAGCGAGTTGAGTCTGCAACTCCATCGTTCCGGCAAGAAGCTGACTCTCACGGTCAAGCCTGCCAAACGGCCGGTAGTGGGTCGTTATGTACCCGGCGAAATCGCCGCGCCTGAAGCTCCCGCCGAAGTGGATGCCGGAAAGTTGCAGGAATTGATCCAGCAATTCATGCGGCAAAATCAGGGTGGAAGCGGTGGAGGCGGTGCAGGAGGCATGCGCGTGCGGATGCTGCAACCCGGCATGGTCTTACCGCCGGGAGCTCCCATGCCTGCGATCGCTCATCCTCGATTGGCATTGCCCGAAAACCTCTCGATCAGCATCAGCCGGCAGGGGGCGCAGCCGGTGAAAATCAGCGTCAAACAGGACGACAAGAGCTGGGACCTGACCGAAGACAAGCTGCAAGAGTTGCCGGACGACGTCCGAATGCACGTCGAGCGGATGTTGGGCCGGATGCCGCCGATGGCGTTCGCGCCCATCACGGCGCCGATGCGCTTGGGTGGAGGGGGTGGAGGCGCGGGCGGGATTGCCCAGCCGCCGGTGCGCGTCGAGATCGTGCCGCCGAACCAAGAGAACCCCAGCGCCCCTGGCCAACCGCGTTTCACCCGGCGCGAACGTCCCGAGTCGGCGGGGGTTGAGCGACGCTTAGACGAGTTGAACAAGCAGATCCACGAGCTGCGCGAGGCGATCGAGAAGCTGCAGAAGCAGTCCGATGGCGGCCAGAAGTAGGGGCATGTCCTCACTTCAACGTGCCAAGGTACTCCAATAAATCGGCGACCTGTTCGGCGGTCATGTCTCGCAGCAACAGCTCGGGCATCAACGACTGTTGCTGCGGGACGAATTGCTCGATCAGCCCCGCGGGTATGCGGATCTCCCGGTTTTGGGCGTCTTTGAGGATGACCTCGCTGGCATCCTTCTTGACCAACACACCGGTCGTTTGCAAGCCATCACTGGTTTCGGCAAGATAGGTGACGTATTTCGGGTCGATCAGCTTCGACGGCTCGAGCAGGCTCTCCAACAGTTTGGCACGGTCGAGTTTCTTGCCGATCGTCGTCAATTCCGGGCCGACCTCCTTTCCTTCCGTTGCGATGCGATGGCAGTTCTTGCATTGAACTCCGGCGGTCTCGAAAAAAACCCGCCTGCCGCGCGCCGCGTCGCCCGCAAGCGCGAGAATCTGCTCGGGCCGCACGGCGCTCCCCAGCCGCTTGACGCGTTTCTCCGGCGGGAGAAACCGTTCGAACAGGTCACGGATGCTCACCTCGCCATGCTGCGCCGCCGTTTCAACGGCCGCCGCTTTCGCGTCGCCGGAAAGCACCTGCCGATCGATCGACCGCATGAGCGCCAGCGCGCCGCTGGTCGACGACAAGAGGCGGTCGACGTGCTCGATCACCTCGGTCGGCGCATTGGCCGCAAGCAGCCGTTCGAGCCCGGCGGTCTCCGCCTCGTGGATTCTCGCCGTCACGTCGTTGCCGGTAGTCTTCTCCGGCGCCTCGCGCGGCATCCGCCGGACCCATTCGCAGATCAGCTCGACTCCGGCACAGTCGACTTCCGTCGAGCCGATGTGCGGCATCCGTCCCCCGCCCAGCTTGGCCATGCGGTACAAGAGCACCGATCGAAACGGATCGCCCGCGGCGATCACTTGCGCCGCGTGGATGCCGAACGTTCCTTGCGTGGGCCGGACGCCGATCATGTCGGTCTTGTCCAGCGGCAAGTCGTAGTGCATCTTCGACAGCACCGAGCTCCCCGCGTGCATTCGGTGGCAGTGGGCGCAGTTGGTCTGCAAATAGGCTCGTGCCCGCCCATTCAAATCGGCCGAATCATCGCGCGGATCGGCCAAGCGCGGCCGGCCCTCGCTCGCGATCGGCTTCTCGAACAAGCCGATTCGCGCGAACGTGTCGAGTTGCGAGACCGGACTGCCGTCGCAAGCGACGTCCTGGTTCAACTGCGGCGTGTTGAACGCCAGCGCCGGCCCGGACCATTTGTTATGACAGCGCTGGCACTCGGCGCGGCCGGCGAATCGCCATGCCTGCCGGCGCGTTCCGCCGGGCGCATCGGCGTCGACGACATCGAACGTGAGTTCGGCGCCGGCCGCGTCGACCAGCGCGGCATCGTTCTGGTCGTCGTTCCACCGGTAGGTGTAGGGCCGCCACTCGCCGCCGTCGAAGTGCAGGACCTGCGTTTCCACGCGCCGCCGGCTCGTTGGATCGTTTTGCCGCAATGCGAGCGACAAGGTCTTCACCAGCACCGAGTCCTTCGGAAACGTCCACGCCGGACCTTCAGCCTTGATCGCCAGCTCGCCGGGCACGGCGATCAGCCGTTCGGCCACGGCATGGTCGGCCCACGGTTCGGCGTTGATGGAATAGGGAAGGACGCCGGGCGCCGGAGACTGTTCGGCGACCGACGAATAGAGCCCGCTTTCGGTTAACGTCCGCGGAAAGTCGCTGTTCTGGTTTCGCCGCGGGTTCGGCACCAGAACATGGATCGTTCCCGACGCGTGATCGAGCACGTAAAACTCGCCGTTGGCGTCTTCGCCGAAGCCGACGACACGGAGCGTGGTGTCTGCCAACTCACGGAGGCCGACGACGCGCCCCTGCTCGTAACGGAACCCCCAGAATTTGCCCGTATCGTAATCGGAGTAAACGTGCGCGCCGCGGAGCTCTTCGAGCCGTTTGCCGTAGTACGTCAATCCGTCGGTGATCGACGACGATTCGGAGTGCGGATGGTCGATGGTCGGCGGCAAGATCGGGGTCGGGCCGCGGGGCCATTCGGGGTTCGCCGCCTGGCGTCCTTCCAGCACGCCCCACCCATAGTTGCCGCCGCGCTCGACGCGATCGAGCATCTCCCACAACTCCCAACCCACGTCGCCCACCCACAGGTCGCCCGTCTCGTGGTCGAAGCTCATCCGCCACGGATTTCGAAATCCGTAGGCCCAAACTTCGCCGCGGGCACCTTCCAGGCCGACGAACGGGTTGTCGGCCGGAATCCGGTAGTTGAGCCCCTCACCGGGCCGGTCGACATCGATCCTGAGTATCGACGACAACAGGTCGTCGATCCTTTGCCCGGTTCGCAGTATGTCGGGCGGGTTTGGCCCGCACCCGTCGCCCGTGGAAATATAGAGAAAACCGTCGTGGCCGAACTTCAGGTCGCAGCCATTGTGTCCGCCGGAAAGCCAGGTGATGATCGTCGTTTCGCTCGCGGCTTCGATCGTCGGCGGGCTGGCGTCGGCGACGCGAAACCGCGCGATGTGCGTTCCATCTTCAAGGTCCGGCGCCTTGATGTAACAGACGTAGCAGTACCGGTTTCGCAAGAAGTCCGGGTGAAACACCAGCGAGTAAACCTGCTGAACGCCGGCGATCTCCTTGGCGACGTCGATCGCCAGGTCGGCCGTCTGAACATCGGGCGAGTTTGGAAACGAAAGGATTTTCCCCCCCTGTTCGACGACGAACAGCCGGTCACTGCCCGGCATCGCGACGAGGTCGAGACAACCGTTGAACTTGAGCGCCGGAAAGGCGCGCTCATCCACGTACGGAAGCGGTGGATCGGGTGTTCCAGTGAAGCGCGAAGTGGTCCACGGGGGTCGTTTCGCGGGGCCTGCTTCAGGGCCCGCTTTCGGCGGCTCGTCCGCCGCAATGCGTCGTTGCGCGGAAAGAAGCAGGGAAGCCATCGTCAACGCCGCGAGGAATCGCGCGGGGATACCTGTTGCCATGTGACCGCACTCGTGTTTCGAAAAGAGAAAAGCCATGCCCACCAGCTTGACTTGTGGAAGGGCTGAGGGCAAGAGGTGGCGGGGTTTGGCCGGTACCGGTGTGAAACGCGGTTGGGCCGTTAGCAATGGATTGACAAATTCTGCCAATCGACGTAGGGTAAAAAAAGGAGGCCGCTTATGGATACGATGAACATCGCCTTGCCGACGGGGCTGAAGGAATTCGCACAAACGCGCGTGGCCGAAGGCGGCTACAGCAGCGTCAGCGAATACGTCCGCGAATTGATTCGTGCCGATCAAAAGGAGGCCGCGCAGGCGCGTATGGAGTCCGAGGTTTTGAAGGGTTTGCAAAGCGGCGAATCAACTCCCATGACCTCTCTCGACTGGGAGCGATTGCGGAACGAGTTACGGCAGCGACACGCTAAGCGATAGTTTATGGACCGCCGCCGATCATGGGAAAGCAGGTCCTGAAAAAGCCAGAAGTTTGGAACGACCTGCTTAGCCTGGCAGATTTCATTTCGCACGACAGTCTCTCGGCCGCCAGCCGTTTTCTTGACGCCGCCGAAACCGCGTTCGCGTTCCTAGCCGAACATTCCGAGATCGGAACCCTGTGTCAGTTCAAAAGCGCGGAGACGCGTGGCCTGCGGCAATGGCGCGTCGCAGGATACGAAAAACACTTGATCTTTTACCGACCGATCGATGACGGGATCGAGGTCATCCGCGTGATCCACGCGGCCCGTGACATACCGGCCATCCTCGACGATACCACCGTCTGAAACGGTAACCCGCTTTGGCCAGTTCGTAGGCCGCGCAGCGGCAGCTAAGTCGCTCCCATTCACACGCGTCGGATCGAGGATGGAAGAAGAGTCGCACCGCCGCGGGAACTTTCCGTCCGACCGTCGCGTCTATACTCTACACTCTACCGTCAGGCGCGGCGGTAAGCTACCGTTGATGCAGCCGCGCAAGGTTGATTTCGCCGTTTTTTCGTCGTTCTGGAGCCGCTCATGAAACGCCTGGTATGGATCGGTCTGGTCATTCTTGCCGCAACGACGCCGGCCCCGGCCGGCGAAATCGAATTCGTCGAAGATTTTTCGCTCTCCACCGACCGTTCCGCGGCGCTCAAGCAACTCGTCCCAGGGACGGAAGACTTCTATTACTACCATGCCCTGCACTACCTCAATACCGAGCAGTACGAGCAGGCCGAACAGCTCATCGAGCCCTGGGTGCAGCGACACGGCCAAACGCCCCGCCACTGGGAAATCCGCACGCGGCACGCGCTGTTGACCTACGAAAAGAACCCCCAGAAGTCGCTTGAGTACCTGCGGAACCGTTTCGGAATCCAATTCCCCCACCAGAAGGAGGAGCTCAACGCCGAACCGAACCTGCCAATCGCCCTCGACCCGGCGCTGATCTCGCGCAAGGCGTTTACCGACCGCGCCAACGCCGGCAATCAGGCCAACCTCGACGGCTTCGAAGACACGGCCCTCGACTGGCTCACCGGCGTCGCACTCAGCCCGGCCCACCGCCGCAGCCTCCTATCACGGCTCCAACGCCCCGACTACCCCAACTTGCCGAAGCTTGTCGCCGACGATCTGGTCCACGAAAACTCGGGGGGCTTCGGTTCGCACACGATCCACCGGCAACTTCTGCTCGCGCAGCTCGAAGAGCTTCTCAAACTCAAACCCGACCTGCTGACGCAGCAGCATTTCGTCGTGGCGTACCTCACGAAGCTGCAGCCCGGACCGGACGAAGACTGGCGACACGATCACGATGCGCTGGAAGCCTTCATCAACCGGCTCTATGCCTTTGCCAAGCGTCTCGGGCCGTCGCACAACTCGCTTCGGGGACACGTGCTGTACCACCGCCTGGTGCTCGACCGTCTCCGCGGAGAATACGACCAGCCAAGGTTCCTCGAGTACCTGAGGCTGCCGCGCCACGTGGGCTACGCCTCGAAGGCGGTGCTCGAATCGGAAGACCTGAAGCGCTTCGCCTGCGATCTGAACGCGGTCTACGAGGGGGCCACGCTGCTGGCACCGATCGGCGACGACGAGCCGCTGGTGCGCAGTTACCTGGCACACTTCTTCGTCGATGCCGCGAGCGCGAAAGCCTTCGAGCCCTACGTCAACGACGTCTACCTGCGGCACCTGTTCGCCGAAACCAAGATCGTCCACGGCCTGGGAGAGCCGGAACAATGGGCATCGTTGCTGCCCCCTGAGATGTTCCAACAGCTCAGGCAGCGGATCGACATCGACTTCGCGTTCACGAACAAAAGCCAATTCGCCGCCGATGCCCCCGTCGGCCTCGACGTCCAGGTGAAGAACGTGACGACCTTGATCGTCAAGGTGTTCGAAATCAATACGCGGAACTATTACCGCGAGCAGCAACGCGAGGTCGATACCGATGTCAATCTCGACGGCCTCGTGGCCAACGTCGAGCGGACGTACCACTACGACGAGCCGCCGTTGCGGCGCGTGACGCGGCATTTCGATTTCCCGACGCTCGACAAGGCGGGCGTCTACGTCATCGACCTGATCGGCAACGGCCGCAGCAGCCGGGCATTGGTCCGCAAGGGCCGGTTGCACCACCTGGTCCAAACCGGACCGGCCGGACAGGTGTTCACGGTGCTCGACGAACGGCACCGGCAGGTGAAGAACGCCACGCTGTGGCTCTTCGGGCACGAATACGCGGCCGGCAAAGATGGGCTGATCAACGTCCCCTTCAGCACCAGCCCGGGCCGGCAGCCGATCGTGCTCTCGGCCCCGATCGCTCGGCCGAAGGAAGCCGGCGATGACCAGCCCGCCGCGGAGGAAGTCTATTCTTCACTCGACTACTTCCAGCACGAGGCCGAAAACTACGCCCTCGCGGCGGGCTTCTACGTCGACCGCGAAGCCCTGCTCAGGCGAAAGACGGCCGAGGTGCTCATTCGGCCGGGCCTCTCCGTCAATGGAAGGCCCGTCTCGCTCAAGTTGCTCGACGAGGTCAAGCTCATCGTCACATCGATCGACCTCGACGGCACCGCCACGACGCAGGAAATTCCCGACTTCGAGCTCTTCGAAGACCGTGAAGCGATTCATGAATTCCAGGTGCCGCAGCGGTTGGCGTCGATCAGTTTCGCGCTCACCGCCAAAGTGAAACAGCTCAGCACGGGGGGGCAAAAGATCGACCTGGCGGCGGCCGACACCTTCACGCTCAATGAAATCGACCGCACCGAAAAAATCGAAGACCTGCACCTCGTCAAGGCGGCGGGAAACTACGTGGTCGAGCTGCGCGGGAAGACGGGCGAGTCGCGGGCGTCGCGGCCGGTCGTTTTCTCGATCAAACACCGCGACTTCCGCGCACCCTTCGCGATGGTGCTCAAGACCGACCCCGCCGGACGCGTCGCGTTGGGCAGCCTGCCGGAAATCGCCGGCCTGAGCGCCACCGGGCCCGACGGCACCGCGCACGCATGGGAACTGGCACCCGACCGGCACACGTACCCCGGCACCGTGCAGGGGCGTGAGGGCGAACCGATCGTGCTTCCGTTCCTGCCGGCAGGCGGTTTGGACGGCCCCAAGGTCCCTGATCCCGGCGAGCGGAAGCGGGCGGAAGGCGGTGCCAAATCCGTGCCGCGCAGCGAGGTCTCGTTGATCGAGCTTCGTGGCGAAATCTACGTGGCCGACCGTTTCAAGCACCTCAGCGTGAAAGACGGCTTGCTCGTGGCCGAAAAACTTCCCGCGGGCGATTACGATCTGTTCCTGAAATCAAGCGGTGTGAGGGCGCGCGTTCGCGTCGCCCCCGGGACGCCGTTGGGCCGGTTCGTCGTGGGCAAGGTCCGGCAGCTTGAAACGCCGGCGCTCGCGCCGGTGCAAATCGAGTCGATCGAGGCCGGCGACGAGAAGCTGCGAATCCAGCTTCGCAACGTCTCTGAATTCACTCGCGTCCACTTGCTGGCCACGCGCTATGTGCCCGAGTACGACGCCTTCGCGTTGCTCAGCCGGGTCCGCGGGATCGAGCCGTTTTCGTTCCAGCACAATCCGGCCGAATCGGTCTACTTGACCGGCCGCAACATCGGCGACGAATACCGCTACATCATCGACCGCAAGTACGCCCGAAAGTTCCCGGGAAACATGCTTCAACGGCCGTCGCTCCTGCTCAACCCGTGGGCCGTGCGCGTTACCGAGACGGGAGAGCAGGTGGCCGCCGGCGGTGACGACTTCGACGCCGCGGGAGCATTGCCCCCCAGCAGCGCTGAAGGGGGCGCGGCACCGAGCCCACAGGGAGCGGCGGGCACGGGACATTTCGCCAATCTCGATTTTCTCGCTGAGTCCTCCGCCGTGCTCGTGAATCTGCTCCCCGACAAGCAGGGGCTGATCGAGATCAAGCTCGCGGCGCTTGGGGGGCACCAGCACCAGCACCTGCGCGTCGTGGCGGTCGATCCGCTGAACACGACCTCGCGTTCGGCTTCGCTGGCCGAACAGGCGCCGACGATCGTCGACCTGCGCCTGGCGACCGCGCTGGATGCCCATTCGCACTTCACTCAGCGGAAGCAGATCGAGATCGTTCCCGCGGGGCAAGAGTTCACGCTTGCGGACATCACGACATCCAAGTTCGAGGCCTACGACAGCCTGGCGCGCGTTTACGGCTTGTATGCCACATTGAATCCCGATCCAAAGCTCACCGAGTTCGCTTTCATTCTCCGTTGGCCGAAGCTCAAGCCCGAAGAGAAGCAGGCGCTGTACTCGAAATACGCCAGCCATGAGCTCAGTTTCTTCCTTTCGAAGAAAGACCCTGAGTTCTTCCGGCAGGTCGTCCAGCCCTACCTGGCCAACAAGAAAGACAAGACGTTCGTCGATCGTTTCCTGCTCGAGCAGGACCTGAGCGAATTCCTAGGGCCGTGGAAGCACGCGCAGCTCAATGTCGTCGAGCGGATCATGCTCGCCGAGCGGCTGAAGGACGAGTTGCCGCACACCGCGCGCCACGTCGGCGACCTGTATGCGCTCTTGCCGCCCGATATCGACGGTTTCATCCACTTGTTCGACACGGCCGTCAAAACGGGCAGCCTTGTGGTGGAGGACGCACTGGGATTGAAACGGGCCGGCGATGCGGTGGAGGCACGCAGCCTCATGTTCCTCCAGACCGACGCCCCGCAAGCGGCAGCCGTGGCGGGAGCCATGGGAGGTGGTGCGGCGCGCAAGTTTGGGGCGCCTGCGCCTCCCGGGGCATCGACAGAAAACATTCCGGGAGGAAGGCCCGAACCGATGGCAAAGAGACGCCAGCTCCAAGAGCTCAGCGATTCGTTGAAAGCGGAAAAGGATAAAGCCCCGGCGCGCGACGGCGCGCGGCGTTCTCGCCTGGATCGTCTGGGACGCACACGAGGCGGGGAAGTCGAGGCCGAGTTGGCGGCTTCGGATAGCAAGTCCACGTTCTTCGATGATTCGCTGGGCGACCGCGAACAGCTCCGGCAACTTTACCGCAAGCTCGACAAGACCAGCGAGTGGGCCGAGAACAACTACCACCACCTGACCATCGATCAGCAAACGGCCGCGCTGATCACGGTCAACGCGTTCTGGAGAGATTACGCGCAACACGACCCGGCGACGCCGTTCTTGTCACGCCATCTTGCCGCCGCGTCCCGTAACTTTCCCGAGATGTTGCTGGCCCTGGCAGTGCTCGACTTGCCTTTCGAGTCGCCCAAGCACGAGACGCGGTTCGACGACGCGGCGATGACGCTCACGCCCGGCGGGCCGGTCATCATCTTTCACGAGCAGGTTCAGCCCGCCGCGGTACCCGACGGCGCGGCCAAGGTGCTCGTCAGCCAGAACTTCTTCCGCCACGGCGACCGCCAACGCATCGAAAACGGCGAACCGGTCGATAAGTTCGTCACCGACGAGTTCCTGGTCCATACGGTCTACGGTTGTCAGGTGGTGATCACGAACCCCACTTCAACCCGCCAGAAGCTCAACGCGCTGGTCCAGATCCCCCAGGGGGCGATTCCCGTGCTCAACGGCCAGGCGACGCGAACGGTCCATATTGGCCTCGAGCCGTACCACACGCAAACGCTTGAGTACCATTTTTACTTCCCCGCCGCCGGCGAATTCCCCCATTTCCCCGTTCACGTCGCCAAGAACGAAACGCCGATCGCCGCGGCCGCCCCCGTGACGCTTTCGGTCGTCGATCGGCCCACCAAGATCGACGCCGAATCGTGGGACTACGTCTCGCAGTACGCTTCGGCCGACGACGTGCTGAGGTTCCTGGCCACGCACAACGTGAATTCGCTGAACCTCGACAAGATCGCCTGGCGGATGCGCGACGCCAAGGTCTTCGCCTCGGTCATCAGCCTGCTCACCGAGCGGCACGTTTACCAGCACACGCTCTGGTCGTACGCGCTTATGCACGATGTGGTTCCGGCGGCGCGCGAGTACTTGCAGCACGCCGACGCCGTCGTAAACGACTGCGGCGGCCGGCTGGCCAGCCCACTGTTGACGGTCGACTCGGTTGCCCGCCGGACGTTCGAGCACCTCGATTACAGGCCGCTCGTCAACGCCCGCGCGCACGCGCTGGGCAAGCGGCGGCAGATCGTCAACGACCGCCTCCACCAGCAGTACCACCGCTTGCTGCGTGAACTGGCCCATTCACGCCGGCTTTCCGACGACGACCTCCTGGCGGTGACTTACTATCTGCTCGTGCAAGACCGGATCGAAGAGGCGATCGACGCGTTCGGCCGTGTAAACGCCGATCAGGTCGCGGAGAAGATGCAATACGACTATTGCGCGGCGTACCTCGACTTTTTCACAGGCGAGCACGAGCGGGCCCGAGCCATCGCAGCGAACTACGTACTCCACCCGGTCGAGCGTTGGCGCGACACATTTGCCGTGATCACCGCGCAGTTCGACGAGGCTCATGGGAACGAGTCGCAAATCGTCGACGCCGATGATCGCGATCAGCAGCAGGCGAGGCTGGCCGCGACCGAACCGAGCTTCGAGTTCACGGTCGCCACGGAGCAGATCAACCTGAACTTTCAGAACCTGGCGACGGCCCGCGTGAATTTCTACGAGATGGACGTCGAGTTGCTCTTCAGCCGCAACCCGTTCGTGCAACAGTTCCGCGGGCAATTCGGGGCGATCCGTCCCAACCATGTTTTGGAAATCACGCTGCCCGAAAAGGAAACGGAGCACTCGATACCGTTCCCCACGGTGCTGGCCAACAAGAACGTGCTGGTCGAAATCGTAGGGGACGGCGAAACCAAGACCCAGGCCTACTACTCGCACTCGCTCGCCGTCCAGGTGATCGAGAATTACGGCCAGATCAAGGTCACGCACCAGAAGACGCATCAGCCGGTGACGAAGGCCTATGTGAAAGTCTACGCGCAGACGGCCGACGGTCAGGTGAAGTTCTACAAGGACGGGTACACCGATCTGCGCGGCCGGTTCGACTATGCGTCGCTGAACACCGGCGACCTCGACGTGGCCGTGAAATTCGCGATCCTGGTGCTCAGCGACGAGTCCGGCGCCCTGGTCCGCGAGGCGGCGCCGCCGAAACGGTAGGAGGTTCGACTTATAGGTCTATTACGTTGTGTAACCGCAGATGACGCCGATGAACGCAGATTACGATGCGGGTTGCACCGGCTTGGTCATCGTCGAATCTGCGTTCATCTGCGCCGTCTGCGGTTCCCGGCTCGACAACATGTCAGTAATGTCAGGAACCGGTTGATTCGTACTCGTTCGGTACCCGTTCGCCGCTCAGCATGTACGCCGGGTTCTTCACCAGCAAAAGCTCGATCGTGCGGTCATCGATTCCAAGAGCCTTCAGGCGCAACAAGAAGGCATGGCCGATTCCCGACTGCGAAATGGTATTAGTGGGCGAGACCCCCGGCGAACGCGTCGACGCCAAGCTCCTCGCCCGTGGCGAACTTCGTGAGTTCGTTCCAGTCCAGCCGCCGGCCAGGCTCGAAGACCCGTTCGCGAAAGAAGCGGCCTACCTCCGCTCGGCCGACATAGCAGGCGTTCCGCGGGTCGACCCCACCCAGCGCGTCGCGGGCGATCGCGTCGCGCAATTGGCACGCGAACAGCTCGCCGAGCATGTAGTTGTGGAAATAGGCCGGGGCCGTGACGATGTGTAATTGGCTGGCATAGTCAGGCGCGTCGCGCCCCTCCGGCCGCGTCAGGCCCTGGTACTTCTCGACCAGGTCCCACCAAAGCCGGTTCAAGTCCTGGTCGGGGTCGCGGTACAGCTCGCGCTCAAAGCGCTGCACGACCTGGGAAAAGCGAGCGAAGATCAAAAGCTTGTGCCGCCGCACTGCATGCACGGCCTCATCAAGGGCCGCATGGTCGTCCACTTCGACATCCATCTGGTGCAGCCACCGGGCGTTCTTCGAGAACTGCTCGAAGAGCATCGCCACGCCTTCGGTGGTGAGGATATGCGACTCACAGCGCAACAGGTAAGGCAATTCGGCGGGCATGTTCTTGCTGCTGTAGACCGCGTGCCCCAGCTCGTGGAGCATCGTGCTCATTGCGAATTCGCCGGGCTCGACGTTGGCCAACACGCGCACGTCGCCTGCGCGATCGATGTCCAGACAGAAAGCCGATGGGTGTTTCTTCGGCTTCTCGAAGAGATCGCTACGCTGGAGCACGTCGTCGACGCCCAGCCCGATGCCGGCGTAGAACTTGCGGCACGATTCAACCACGTCGACGCGGGCGTAGATCGCGTCGAGACCCTTCAGGTCGACCAGCGGCGCGTCACGGAAAAACGGGTCGTGGTAGTGCCAGGGACGGAGCTCATCGACTGAGACCCCGCATTGCACGGCCAGCCGCGCGTCGATCTCGCGCTTGGCGGCCATGAACGGACCGCGCGTCAGCTCGTCGAGCTCGTCGAAGAGCCGCAGCACCTGTCGCGGCGTCTGCTCGTTGGTCAGTAGTTGCATCTCGTAATAGTCGGCAACGCCGAGCTGCCGGGCCGCCTGGTTCCGCAGTCGCACCAGTGCAAGCAACTCGTCTCGAAGTTCGGCGCCGACGGCTTTGCTCGACTCCCATACGGCGCGGCGGCGTTCGGAATCGGTCGACTCGCGCAGCAGGCGGCGGACCTCGTTGGCGGTGAATTGCTCATCGCCCACGCGGGGGCGGTACGTATTGAATCGCATCTCGATGCCGTTGGCGCGGGCCACGAGCTGCCCTAGCAGCTCCCGGTCGACTTGTTTGGGCAACGATTGCAAGTAAAGCAGACGAACCTGCCGCGCCAGGAGCTTATCGGCCAAGGGCGCGGCGTCGCAGCGCTTGAGCCTCGCGAACCATTCGCGATCGGAAAGCGCCACGTCGAGCCGACTTTCCGCCTCTTGTTTGAGTCGAAAGGCCTCCTGGGTGCCGCAGACATTGGCATCCCAGAAGCGGCGGGCAACCTCAATTTCCAGCGGTTCGATTTTCTCGTGGTGTTCGGCGACGAGGTGAAGCGACAGGCGGCTCAGATCCTCGGCCGCCAGTCCGGGGGCCAAATTCGGCGCGATGCCCAGAGCGGCCAATAAGGCGGTCGCTAGGGTCGTTAAGCGGCGCGCGCGTGAGGTCATGGGGTGGATGGTCCGTGGCTCATTGCTGGCAAGAGAGCCAAGTATGGCGCCAAAGGTCAAAGGTGACAACTGGGGCAGGTGTCACAAACGGCTTGCGGCCGCGTATGAGAAATGGAAACCTCATTCCCTTAGACGCTCAATCCGGAGACGATCCCATGTCGATTGCCACGCGAAATCTCCGACAATCGGTCGTGCTACGAACCGCCCCCGGCGAAAGCAACGGCTTCTCGCGGTTCGACCAGGGCTTTTCCAGTTTTGGCCTGCTTGACGCTCCGGACGGGATCCATCACGGCAAACGTGTGCGAACGCCAGCCTCGATTTGGCCGGTTCGAGAAGCGAAATCGGCTCTCGGCCACGGCCGATTCAAGTCGTTTGAGAATCACCGAACGACCGCCGAGCACGGTATCCGCCCACCACACGCGGAAGCAGAGGTGCTCGTGATCGGTGCCGGCCCCGCCGGTCTCGCGATCTCCGCTCGCCTGAAAAGCATGAACATCCCGTTCGAGCTGGTGGACGCCAATGGCCAACCAGGCGGGGCCTATGCCCGCATGTACCCCAACATCGTCCTCTCGTCTCCCGCCGATTATCTCAGCTTGCCAGGGCTGTCGTTCAGGGCGAGCCAGCCCAACGTCAACGTCGCCGAGTTTGCCAAGTACCTCGTTCGATATGCCAAGTGCTTCGAACTCAGACCCTCTCAGGCCCGCGTCACATCGGTCAAGGCGTGCAGTGGCTCGTTTCTCGTGAGCTTCGAGCACCGGCCGGTGCAATCGTACCGCGCCGTGGTTGCGGCCAGTGGCATGTGCGAGCACCCCAATTATCCCCAGATCCCCGGCTTGCAATGCCCAGGCGACGAAACTGACCGCGCGCCGAAGGCGATTCACGCGCAAAACTGGCCTGGCCCGGCCAATCATGATCGAAGAATTCTGATCATCGGTCGCGGCATGCGAGCGGTTGAAATCGCCGAAGAGTGCGCCGCCGCCGGAATCCGGGTAGTGGTCAGCGCTCGCCAAGGAAAGGTACGAACCTGGCGACGAACCGTCTTGGGCATCGATCTACGCAAGATCCTCTTTCCGGCGACCCGATTGCTCTCAAGCGTCCTCCGACGTTTGGTTCCTTCGTACTGTACACGTCCTTTCACCTTTCCGGGCATTGATCGGGGTTTCGCGGCTTTCCGTTCCGAGGGGCTGATCGACGTTCAGGGCACAGTCGTCCGTTTCGAGGGTCACACTGCCGTCTTCGAAGACGGGACGCGCCGCGACTTCGATGTCATCGTCGCCGCGACTGGTTACCGTCACTTGATGCCGTTTCTGCCGGCCGACCTTGCCCGTGCTCCCGCGGGCCATCTGTTGGCACGGAACGGGCAATCGGTGTCGTCGCCCGGCCTGTACGTCGTCGGCACTCCCTGTGCAAGCGGCGTGGCAAGCCAGTTCATCCACGGCATCAAGGATGACACGGAGTCGATTGCAAGCGACATTCGGCGTTTTCTTTCCGTTACGTCCAGGGCGCCGACGCGACAAACCTGACAAGACTTGCCGTTCATCCGCAGTCGAAAAAGGCCACTCGTACTTGCCCCTTTGCGGAAGCTCCCAGCGAAATCGTGTTGGCGCGAATGACGGGCGCCGACTTTTTCTGCAATGGGGCAAGTTTTATTCGGCCCGCTGCAGGCGTCTTGACTAGATCTGATTTGCCGCGAGTGCCGGGTACGTCAAGTGTCGACTCACAGTGTGCGTCCGAGCTTGACGGCATTCTTGCCGCCGTGCGTCGCTTCATGCTCCACCTCCATCCTTGATGCTGCTTTGTAAGGTGGCCTTCAAGCGTGCCCGTCTCTGTAGGGAACGCCCTCTGTGGCGTTCCGTGTCCTGCCAGATGACGTCGCCCCAGCTTCTCGGAACGCCACGGGCGTTCCCTACAGAACCCGATACGACGGTCCTAGCCTTTAAGCGGGCCGTTGTAAAATATCGGACGCTTGCGACAAAAACATCGGCACTTCGCGTTACATCTGCTTAAGTTTCATGCCGAGCGTGCCGAATCAGGCGCGCGCTGATGAACGAGGCGTGGCCGCGGGTCCCCGGATGCCCCCGCGGAGAGGGCGTGCTCTTGCCACGGTGCGGCGTTGACGTGCCGCGCGCTTCTCAAGCACCGATGCTGTCGCGAGTCGCCTGGCGTTCCTGGTAGCGGAATTCGTGAGAATTGCTCATCGTCGTTCATTATCCGTCATTCATTTCTTGGTTCTCTGTTCCGTGTTTCGCGTTCGCCTGGTGACGGTGGGCCGCCTACGGCGACTTCGTCTCTCCGCGTCACCGCGTCTCCCTTCTTCGCTCTTACTCTCCGTCCGCTGTCCCCTGTAACTTCATGCCTGCTCCGGGCTCCAGGTTTCGTGTTTACATGTGTCCGCGCATTCGCTCACCTTGATACCGAAAGCCCCTCCAGTCGCCTCTCGGCCTCGGCGGCGATCGGCTCGCCCGGCGCCAGCCGCGAACAGTGCCTGAAGGCCTCGGCCGCCTCCTTCAGCCTTCCCGCGTCGCTCAGCGCGTAACCCAGCGAAAGGTAGGTCAGGCCCTCCTCGGGACGATATTGCAGCGAAGCTTGAAACGCTTCGATCGCCTCCTGGCACCGACCAAGCGACAGTAAGACCGTGCCCAGGTTCTGCCGCACGCCGGCATCGGCCGGCTGACGGCGCGCCAGCTCGGCCAGCGGCCCCACGGCCTCCGCCGGCGGGGCGTGGTAAAACAAAAGTTCGCAAAGCGCCTCCAAGGGCGCGGTATCCGCCGGGCATTCGCGCACGCCCCCTTCCAGAATGAAACGGGCGACGCCGAGCTTTCCGCTGCTCTCGGCCACCTTGGCCGCGATCACCACCGCCGTACCGGCCAGGGCGGGCTGCTCCGAAAGAACGCGGTGCGCCACTTGCTGCGCTTGGTCCGGCTTTCCCTCGGCGAGCATCGTCTCGGCGAGCGCATGCCAAGCATGGCGGTAGGCGGGCACTTCCCCCACGATCTGGCGCCACTCGGCCTCGGCCTTGTCGAGAGCGCCCATCTCGTTGTAGACCACCGCTAGGTTCTGCCGGGCTTTGTATCCGACGATGCCGTAATCGAAGCTGGCAAAGTGCGGCGCGTCGTCGTTGGCCAGCGCGGCCCGATAGGCCTGTTCCGCCAGGCGGAGCCGGCCGTCGTCGTGCAAGAGCGCGGCGTGCCGGAACAACAGCTCAGGATCTTTCGGAAAGAGCTTCAAACCGTCGCGGCAGGCCGCTTGCGCCGCGTCGTTGTCGCCCAGGTCGCGGTAGCAGCCGGCCAAAAGGGCATAGACCTTGCGGACGTGCGACTCGTGCGGCTGGGCCAGCTCCAGGCTGCGCCTCAGGGCGCGGATCGCCTTGCGGTGCTTGCCCGCGTCGGCGTACGTCATGCCGAAGTTGAATTGTAGAAACGGATGGTCCGGGTTCTCGCGCCGCTCGAGGCACAACAGCCTGATGTCGCGGCGGAGCTTGGCCCGGCGTCCCTCGGGCGACTGATCGGCCCCGGCGTGGACGACATACAGGTCGCTGTAAATCACATCGCCCTGGACGTTGTTGATCGACTCCATCACTTGCTCGTGGATCCGCCACACGAAGCGAATGTTGTGCCGGTTGCGGAACACCTTGCAGTGGTCGACCGCTGTGAAATCGAAGGCGCCGTCGCGAATCTGGGAGGGGCAAAGCACCTTCATCGTCACGCCCATGATCTTCGGATCGCGCAGCCGCCCGACCAGCTCGGCCAGCTTGCGGCCGTTCTCGGCGTCGATCACGTCGTCGGAGTCCATCCAGAAGATCCACTCGCCGCGCGCGTACTTGAGCGATTCGTTGCGGGCGACGGCGAAACTGTCGGGCCAGGTCATGTGGTAAACGCGGCAGCCCAGCTCCCGGCAGATTTCCGCCGTGCGGTCGGTCGAGCCGGTGTCGACCACGACCACCTCGCCGACCCAGGGGAGAATGCTCGTCACCGCGGCCTCGATGGTCGATTCGTTGTCGCGGACGATCATGCAGCAGGAAAGGGAACAGGTTTTAGGGGACAGGTTACAGACGGAGGCGTTTGGCGGGCAGGGTGAGGGGATGCAGGGTGAGGAGATGAAGAGATCATGCGGTGAGGGGAGCGTGGAGGATTGCGGACTTCGGATTTCGGATCGCGGATTGGAATTGGTCAATTGTCCTTGGTCACTCGTCATTTGTTCGGCTTGGCCGTTGCCAATGACCAATGACGAAGGACGAATGACGGAATCCGCCCATTTCTCCTGGAAGATCCGCTTGTTCCTCAGCAGCAGTGCGTTCAAGTCGATGCCGGCTCCGGCAAATGTGCGATGGCCGAAGTGGTGAACGAAGGCGTCGCGCGCGATGACGGCCTGGTAGCCCGCTTGTTTTGCGCGTAGGCAGTAATCGTCGTCCTCGAAGTTGCCGATGCCGAACCGCTCGTCGAAAAGGCCGATCCGGCCGACCAGCTTGCGGCGGAACAGCAGGCAGAAGCCGATCAGCCGCTCGACGACCATCCGTTGGCCGTGGTTCGCGCGGCCCCACTCCCAGGCCCAGCCGTCGAGGTCGGTAAGGTGTTCGTAACCGACGTTGATCTGTTGTTCGCCGCTCACCGCGTTCGAACATGCACCGACGAGGCCTATGGAGGAGTCATTTGTCATTGGTCCTTGGTCATTGGTTGAAGCAACGTCTTCAACGTTGGAATTCTCACGAATTCCGCTACACGGAATCCCGGCGCGCCGGGAGACGGCGTTCCCAGGCGAGCGGGGGGCGTCAGCCCCCTGTTGATCGGCGTCGGAATTCTGACGAATTCCGCTGCGGCTCCGATCGCTTCCCAGCGCGGCGAGCATCCGGCGGAGCCAGCCGGTGGTGACGATCACGTCGTTATTCAAGAGCAGGATGTATTCGCCTCGGCTGGCCAGGATTCCCTGGTTGCAAGCGGCGGGAAAGCCGCGATTGCCGGCGTTTTCGATCAGGCGCACGTCGCCGGAGGCGCGCAGGAACTCGACCGTGCCGTCGGTCGAGCCGTTATCGACCATGATGAGCTCGTACGGCTCGTCGGTGAAAAACCGCACGCTCTCCAGGCACATCCGCGTGAACGCCAGCTCGTTGTGCGTGACGATGATAATGCTGGTGAGGGGTGAGTCGTGAGTGGTGAGTTGTCCGTTGCCAGTTGTTAGTTGTCCTTGGTCATTGGTCAGTTGTCCTTGTTCATTGGTGTTTGGCCCTTGGCCGTTGGTGCCGGTCAATCCGCAATCCGCGATCCGCAATCCGCAATCGCGTGCCACGGCCACAAACTGCTCGGTCAAAAACTCCTCGGCTTCCTCCGGCGAAAGCGCGGCGATCTTCAGCGCTCCGGCGGCCACCTCGAGAGGGCATCCTGCGCGACGCCACGCATCAAGCGACGGGTTCGGCTCGGGCCTCAGCTCCGTGAGCTCGTACCCTGAGCGGTAAAAGAGCTTCTCGATTTCGCGGCGAGTATAGAACCGGAGCAGCTTCGATTTTGGATTCGCGTCGATCATTCCGGTAGCGGAATTCGTAAGAATTCCGTCGCGTTCCCGTTGGTCATTCGCCGTCCCGTTGTCCCCTCCTCCCCTCTTCCCCTTGTCCTGCCCGCTCCATTTCCCCGAAACGAGCGCGCCGATCGTGGCAATGTGCCGCGCGTTGACGAAGCGGGCCCGTACCGTACCGCCGGGCGCGAGCCACCCGCAGGCGCGCCGCAGCACCGCCGGCGGGTCGCACGTGGAGTTCAGCTCGCCGTGAAAGTCGACCTCCGCATATGTTCCTCGCTCCAAGTCGGGCTCGTACTTGGCCAGGCCGTCGCAACCCAAAGGCACATCGCGCAAATCCAAACGGCGCCCGCCCGCCACAGCCGCCTGGGCGCAAGAGTTGCGAGTTGCCGGTTGTTGGTTGCCAGTACCCCCCGCGTCGCTCGCGCCAACTTGTGCCGCGGGTGCCGCCAGTGCACTCTTTCGTACCGTTTTGCGCTCGTCGGCCCTCCGGCGATTGGCATTCCGCCGCTTTCCTCGCCACGATTTCTTCCTCCGTCGCATTTTATTGACCCTCGATGGGAGGATGTCAGTTGGAGTAAGGCGTTAGGCGTTAGGCGTCAGGGTCCAGATAGTTTTTGCTTGACGTCTTCGCGGTCCGCACTCCGCGTTCCGCGCTTACCCCGTCCCGCTTCGCACTCCGCGCTCCGAGTTCCGCGCTTGCCCGCTCGTCCAATTTGCATTTCGCATTTCTCATATTGCATTTTGCATTTGCCCCCGCCCGCTTGGAGTCCGTTGATTTAGTCACCCGGCACTGGCCTTGCTGTTGCGCCATAAACCGCGCTCGCGGATTTTTGAAAGCGACCACGAGGGCCGCCTGACGATACCAAGCACGTCTCAGCTCGACTTC
>Ga0307373_10004859_pt1 | contig 22344 bp, 26 predicted proteins | sample OX2MG_FD_202534 | JGI IMG/M metagenome (GOLD analysis project Ga0307373, IMG submission 202534) | Soil microbial communities from Risofladan, Vaasa, Finland - OX-2 | ecosystem: Environmental > Terrestrial > Soil > Coastal area > Acid sulfate soil | place: Finland: Risofladan, Vaasa | collected... | reverse complement strand
TAGGAGGAGAAGACATGGGACTCACACCCGTAGAGATCAGACACATGCGGCCGCCGAAGACGCTCCTTGGCGGGTACCGCCGCGACCCGACGGAGCGGCTGTTCGACGAGATCGTCGCGAGCTTCGAGGACGTCTGGCGCGAGCGGGCCGATCTCGCCGACAAGGTCGAGCAGCTCCAGGCCGACCTCGTCCGCTTCCGCGAGCTCGAGAGCCTCCTCCGGACGACGCTCGTGTCGGCCGAGCAGGCCGCCGAGACGTTGAAGGATCAGGCGCGCCGCGAGGCGGAGCTCATCCTCACCGAGGCTCAGGCCGAGGCGCGCGAGCTTCAGCGCCGCGCGGTGATCGACAACGACCGTCTCGTCACGGCGACGCGCCGCATGCGCGCGCAGCTGAAGGAGGCGGCCGCCGTTCTCGACGAGGACGAGGCGGTGGCCGACGCCGCGCCGACGGAAGAGGGCTCAGCGGAGGAGCGGGGCTGGCTCATCGTCCCGGGCGCCGACGCAGCGTGACGCCGGCGTAGTCCGGCATAGACTTGACGCATGGGCGCTGAGACGACTCGGCTGCGCCTGCGCGTCAGTCCCGGCGCGCGACGCGCAGCCGTCGTGGGACGGCAGGGCGACGCGTGGAAGGTGCGCGTCGCGGAGGCCCCCGAGCGCGGTCGCGCGAACGAAGCGGTTCTCCGCCTGCTCGCCGAAACCCTCGCGCTTCCCCGCACCGCGCTGACTCTCGTTTCGGGTCACGGCGCGCGGGAGAAGATCGTGGAGTTGACGGGGATCGGGCCGGGGCTGATCGAGCGCCGCCTGAGCTCCGCCGCCGCGGCCGGACGTGAGCGAAAGGAGAGGCGTTGAGCACGATCGACACTGCGCACTTCCGGGAGCTTCTCCTCGGCGAGCGCGGCCGGGTCGAGCGCGCCCTGGCAGGCCTGCGCGACGGGCATCCAGGCTCGCTCGAAGACGAAGCGGAGGAGGTCAACGGCGGCCTCGACACCGACGACCTCGGCGAGACCGCCTCGATCACGCTCGGACGCGAGATCGACTACACGCTCGGCGAGAACGCGCAGACGGTGCTCGACGAGATCGACGCGGCGTTGGCGCGGATCGAGAACGGCACGTACGGGAAGTGCACGAACTGCGGCAAGGAGATCCCGGGCGAGCGGCTCGAGGTCTACCCGTGGGCGTCTCTGTGCATCGACTGCGCCCGCCTAGACGAGGGATGAGCGAGCCCGCTCGCAGGCTCGACGTCCGCGTCGGCTCGTCAACGGATGCGCTGACGCCGGTCTCGAGCGCGACGCGGTCCTTCGCAGCGACGCGGGGGGAGTGGCTGTCGCTCGCGGCGCTCGCGCTCGCTGCGGCCGGAGCCGACCAGCTGACGAAGTGGATCGTCTCGTCGAACCTCGGGCTCGGCGACAGCCTTCACGTCCTCGGGCCGTTCTGGATCCGGCACGTCCAGAACTCCGGGATCGCGTTCGGCTTCTTCCCGAGCGCGACCGCGGCGGTCATCATCCTCACCGCCGGCGCGGTGGCGTGGATGCTCGTGTACTTCGGTCGCTCGGGCGCGCGGCATCCCGTTCTCCCGATCGCGCTCGGGCTCGTGATCGGCGGCAGCGTCTCCAACCTCGCCGACCGGATCCGGCTCGGCCACGTCACCGACTTCCTCGATTTCCGCTACTGGCCGGCGTTCAACCTCGCCGACAGCTTCATCGTCATCGGCGTCGGGATCCTGCTCGCCGCGCTCGTCCTCGCCGACCGCAGGTGAGCGTCGTCGACGTCCCGCCGGAGGCGGCGGGGATGCGCCTCGACCGCTGGCTCGCGACGCTGCCGGACGTCGGCTCGCGCGGCGCCGCCGAACGGCTCCTCGAGGCGGGAACGGTGCGGGTGGACGGCAGTCCGCGCGGGAAGAGCCACAAGCTGTCCGGCGGCGAGACCGTCGAGCTCGAACTCGCGAAAGCGGCGGCGGCGCCCGAGGTGGCTCCGGTCGAGCTGACGATCGCGTACGAGGACGACCATCTCCTCGTCGTCGACAAGCCCGCCGGCGTCGTCGTCCATCCCGGCCCCGGGCATGCGGCTGGGACGCTCGCACACGCGCTCGCGCTCGCGGGCGCCGAGGGCGGGGAGGAGGACGAGCGGGCAGGCATCGTCCACCGCCTCGACCGTGACACCTCCGGCCTGATGGTCGTGGCGCGCTCGGCGGAGGCGTACGACAAGCTGGCGCGGCTCGTGCGCCGGCGCGAGCTCGTCCGCGAGTACCTCGCCCTCGTCGTCGGCAAGCCGCGCTCACGGAGCGGGACGATCGACGCGCCGATCGGCCGCGACCGCCGCGACCGGGTGCGCCACTCCCTCGACACGGACACGCCGCGCGCGGCGGTGACGCACTTCGAGCTGGAGGAGCTGCTCGACGGCTACGCGCTGTTGCGCGTGCGGCTCGAGACGGGACGGACGCACCAGATCCGCGTCCATCTCGAAGCGATCGAGCTCCCGGTCGCGGGCGACCCCACCTACGGAAGGGCGGGCGTGCTCGGCTTGGACCGCCAGTTCCTCCACGCGACGCGGCTCGCCTTCACGCATCCCGTCACGGGCGAGGAGCTCGACATCTCGTCGCCGCTGCCGCCCGATCTCACGTCAGCGCTGGAAGCGGCGCGTCGCCGGGACTAGCGGACGACGATCTTGGTGCAAACTTGTCACACCTTGCCCTTGACAACGCATGGCGTCTCCTAGGCGGTGTCGGACACCATTTCCACCATTTCCACGCGAGATGGTGGCATCAATCATCTAGGGCCAGATCGGTGCAGAGTTGGCACTAGAGGCGGGGAGCGTTTCGGAGCCGCTTCTCGTTGGGGCGTCGGGTTGACAGGGGTTCCCGGAGGGGGTAGTAACGGGCATGGGTCGGATCGCGGGAGTCGTTCTTGCAGCCCTCCTGGCCGGGACGCTCTCCGCGTGCGGTTCGGTGAACTCCCGCAGGGCGACGCACGCCGCGGCGCATCACGTGTGGTCGTACACTCGCGCTCAGGTCCGAAACGTCTTCGCGGCCCACGGTCTCCCACTTTCTTCGCGTTACCTCCGCGTCATCGTCCTTCCGCCGGTTCCGCCGGGCACAGACCGGGCAGTGTGCAGTGCTGCGGGCGGAACGCGACGGCCTCGAAAGTGGCCCCGAGACTGCGCCACGTTTGTGTGGTTCTCGAAGGCCGAAATGGGCTCCACGCGGCAGGTGTTCAGTAACGGGCTGGAACGAGAGGCCTTGGGCCACGCGCACGGCGTTGTCGAAGCTGTGTATCTCGGAGGCCACGGCTTGGACGCGCGCGTCAAGGCCGCCATGGCGTCGCTTCCCCGCTAACCTTCCTTCGTCTCTGTTCCCACTCCCCGGCGGACAAGCCGTGGCGCGTGTGCCTCTCGCTATGAGCGGTGCGCCTCGACCCCGGCCGGCGTACGACACCCAACCAATCGAAGGAGCTTTCTCAATGGCATCGACGAGCATCGCCGTCTCCATGCGCGAGCTGCTGGAGGCCGGAGTCCATTTCGGTCACCAGACACGGCGCTGGAATCCCAAGATGCGCCGCTTCATCTTCGCGGAGCGCGGCGGCATCTACATCATCGACCTCACCCAGACCTCGGAACGGCTGGATGAGGCGCAGCAGTTTCTCCGCAACGTCGCCGAGCGTGGCGGCACCGTCCTCTTCGTCGGCACGAAGAAGCAGGCGCAGGACGGCGTCGAGACCGAGGCGAAGCGCACCGGCATGCCGTACGTCAACCACCGCTGGCTCGGCGGCCTTCTGACGAACTGGCGGACGATGTCCGACCGGATCGACCGGCTGCACGGGATGCGGCACCTGCGGGACGAGGGGCAGATGGATCTCCTGCCTTCGAAGGAGCGCATCTCGATGGCGAAGGAGCTCGAGAAGCTCGAGGCGAACCTCGGCGGCGTCGCCGACATGCGCCGCCAGCCCGACGCGGTCGTGATCGTCGACCTGAAGAAGGAGGCCCTCGCGGTGCACGAGGCGCGCCGGCTCGGCATCCCCGTCGTCGCGCTCGTCGACACGAACTGCGATCCCGACGAGGCCGACTACGTCATCCCGGGCAACGACGACGCCATCCGCTCGTGCAACCTCGTGATCCGCGCGCTCGCCGACGCGATCGAGGCCGGCAAGAACAAGGTCGCGCCGCAGGAGTTCGAGGCCGCGCCTGAGGCTGGAAGCGTCGCCGGCGAAGCCGCCGACGCCCGGCCGGGGGCTGACGATAAGCCCACACTTCCGGACGCGCCCGAGCCGGTTGCCGAGGCAGTACCGGCCGAAGAGACGCAGCCGGCGCCGGTCGCCGAGGAGCCCGCCGCCGTTGCGGCCGAGCGCGAGCCGGCGGTGTCGACCACCGAGGTTCAGGATGGAGGCGAGGTCTTGACTGAGTCCGACCCGGAGACGTCGGCTTTGCCGACGTCGGAGGAGGGAGTCTGATGGCGGCAGAGATCTCGGCCCAGCTCGTCCGCGAGCTCCGCGAGAAGACCGGCGCGGGGATGATGGACTGCAAGAACGCGCTCGTCGAGACGAACGGCGACATGGAGGCGGCGATCGTCCTCCTGCGCGAGAAGGGAATGGCGAGCGCCGCGAAGCGGGCCGACCGGGCCACGACCGAAGGCGCGGTCGGCTACATGCTCGCCGAGGACGGCTCGAAGGGAACGATGGTCGCGATCGGCTGCGAGACGGAGCCGGTCTCGAAGAGCGACGAGTTCCAGGAGTACGCGGCGAAGGTTCTCCGCGCCGTGCACGCCGACGGCATCGACGCTGCGTCGTCCCTCGAGGATGAGCGCGTCGAGCTGTCGGCCAAGCTCGGGGAGAACATCGCGATCGCCGGCGCCGCCCGCTTCGAGCCGGTCGAGAGCGGCCGCATCGGCGCCTACGTCCATCCGCCGGCGAACAAGCTCGGCGTCCTCATCCACCTCCGCGGTGGCGATGACGAGCTCGCGCGCAACCTCGCGATGCACATCTCGTGGTCGGATCCGCGCTGGGTCGCCCGCGAGGACGCGCCCGCAGAGCTGGTCGCCGCCGAGCGCGAGATCTATCTCAACTCCGACGAGGTGCAGTCGAAACCGGAGCAGGCCCGTGAGAAGATCGTCGACGGCATGCTGAACAAGCGCTTCTACGCCGAGCGGGGAGGCGTGCTCGCCGACCAGCCGTGGATCCACGACGGCTCCATGACAGTCGGCAAGGTGCTCGCCGAAGCCGGCGCCGATGTCCTCGAGTTCCAGCGCTTCTCCTTGGCTGGATGAGCTCGGAGCCAGACCCCACAGCGGCATCACCGGCCTTCCGCCGCGTCCTCCTCAAGCTCTCGGGCGAGGCGCTCATGGGCGCGCGTGACTACGGGATCGACCCCGGTGTCACGCGCGCGCTCGCAAAGGAGGTCGCCGGGATCCGCGGCGAGGGCGTCGACATCGCAATCGTCGTCGGCGGCGGCAACTTCTACCGCGGCCTCAAGGAGGCGGCCGACAGCGGGATGGACCGGGCGACGGCCGACTACGGCGGCATGATCGCGACGCTGCTCAATGCGCTCGCTCTCCAGGACGCGCTCGAGCGGGAAGGCGCCGTCACACGCGTCATGTCTGCGCTCACCGTCTCCGAGGTCGCGGAGCCGTACATCCGCCGCCGCGCGATGCGACATCTCGAGAAGGGCCGCGTCGTGATCTTCGCGGCGGGCACCGGCAACCCGTTCTTCACGACCGACACCGCCGCCGCGCTTCGCTCGCTCGAGATCGGCGCCGACGCGATCCTCATGGCGAAGCACGGCGTCCGGGGCGTCTACGACGGCGACCCGAGGCAGAACCCCGACGCCGAGTTCCTGCCGCGCATCACGCACCTCGAGGCGATCGAGCGCGGCCTCAAGGTGATGGACACGACGGCGCTGTCGCTCTGCATGGACAATCGGCTTTCCATCCACGTCTTCGAGCTCGCGGAGGGCAACGTCGCGCGAGTCGTCGCAGGCGAGGAGGTCGGCACGATCATTTCGACTCCAGAGAAGGAGGCTTGAGCCATGGCAAGCACTGACGAGCTCATCGCGAGCGCGAAGGACAAGATGGCGAAGTCGGTCGAGCACGCGCGATCGGAGTTCTCGACGGTGCGCACGGGCCGCGCCTCGGCGGCGCTCCTCGACCGGATCGACGTCGACTACTACGGCACCGCGACGCCGCTCAAGCAGCTGTCGACGATCAACGTCCCCGAGCCGCGGATGATCACCGTCCAGCCCTTCGATCCGGGCTCGATCAAGGCGATCGAGAAGGCGATCATGGAGTCCGACCTCGGCCTGACGCCCTCGAACGACGGCAAGCTCGTCCGCCTTCCGATCCCGCAGCTCACGGAGGAGCGGCGCAAGGACCTCGTCAAGATCGTCCGCAACATGGCGGAGGAGCACCGCGTCGCTGTGCGCGACATCCGGCGCGACGCGATGAAGCACCTGAAGGACCTCGTCGACAACGGCGAGGTCGGCGCCGACGAGGAGCACCGCGCCGAGGGTCGCGTCGACGAGCTCACCGCCGACCACACGAAGCAGATCGACGATCTCCTCAAGCACAAAGAGGACGAGGTGATGGAGGTTTAGTGCTCCACCCGGCGACAGCCAGGGCGCCCCTGAACGCTGCGGAGCCGCGCGATGCAGCGTCCTCAGTCCTCGCTTCGCTCGCTCCTCGCGCCCACGGACGCGTGTCTGTCACCGGGCGGAGCACTTGACCGAGCTCCCGGAGCTCGCGCACGCCGTCGCGATCATCATGGACGGGAACGGCCGGTGGGCGAATGCACACGGCGTCTCGGTCGCGGAGGGGCATCGCGCGGGCTCTCGCGCGCTGCGGCCGGTCGTCGAGACCGCGATCGACCTCGGCATCGAGTCGCTCGCCGTCTATGCGTTCTCCACCGAGAACTGGAGCCGGTCCCCCGACGAAGTCGGGGCTTTGATGGAGATTTTCGGCGAGACGATCGATCGCGAGCTCCACGACCTCGCGCGGGAAGGTGTCCACACGAGCTTCCTCGGCCGGCGCGACCGTGCGCCCGCGTGGCTCCAGGAAAAGATGGCCGACCTCGAGCGTGCGACCGAGCACGAACGCCGTCTGCTCCTCTGGATCGCCTTCGACTACGGCGGCCGCGCAGAGATCGTCGAGGCCGCCCGCCGCGCTGCGGTCAGCGGCGTGGAGCTCGACGAGGAGTCATTCGCCGAGTTCCTCTACGCACCGAAGATGCCCGATCCCGATCTCGTGATCCGCACATCGGGTGAGCAGCGCATCTCGAACTTCCTCCTCTGGCAGTCCGCGTACGCGGAATACGTCTTCACCGAGAAGCTCTGGCCCGACTTCGGGCCGGACGAGTTGCGCGCCGCGATCGAGGAGTACGCGAGCAGAAGACGTAGATTCGGCGGACGATGAGCGCGATCGAAGAGACTGCGGCACCGTTTATGAGCAACTTTCTCTCGAGGATCCTCGTCGCCGCTGTCGGCCTGCCGCTCGTGCTCGGCCTGCTCTGGCTCGGCGGCTGGTGGCTGTTCGGGCTCGTCGCCGCGGCTGCATTCGTCGGCGTGCACGAGTTTGTGACGACGGCGCGGCAGCTACGCCCGCTCGCGCCTGCCGTCTACCTCGGCGTGCTGCTTGCGCTGGTCGGTGCGGAGAGCGGCGAGATCGAATGGCTGCTCGGCGGTTTCGCCGCGACCTTCGTCCTCGCGTTCCTCCTCAACGCCGCTGCCGAGACTCGCGCGCCGACGACGGCCGCCGTCGGGTCGACCGTGCTCGGCTCTGCGTGGATCGGGCTCGGGCTCGGCTCGCTCCTCGTGCTCCGCGAAATGCATACGGAAGGCCGGCTGATCGCCTTCACGGTCGTGATCACCGTGTTCGCGGCCGACACGGCGGCGTATCTCGCCGGGCGCCTCGCCGGGCGCCACAAACTCGCGCCGCGTCTCTCGCCGAAGAAGACGTGGGAGGGGCTCGTCGCCGGAGCGGTCGCCGGGATCTTCGTCGCGTTCGTCGCGCTCTACGACACGCGGCACCACTACCTCTCCGCTCTGCAGTCAGTTGTGCTCGGAGTCGCGGTCGTGGCAGCGGCCGTCGTCGGCGACCTCTTCGAGTCGGCACTCAAGCGCGATCTCGAGGTGAAGGACACGGGGCGGCTCCTCGGCGGCCACGGCGGCGTCCTCGACCGCGTCGACGCGCTCCTCTTCGCCGCGCCCGCCGCGTACTTCATCGTGCGCGCGTTCGGCTTCCACTGAGAACTCGTCTCGTAATGACCACGCGCTGGCTGGGTGCGATGGCCGAGTGCGAGGCTAGGACGCAGGGAGCGCCAATAGCAGCGCTATTGGCGCGACTGAGGACGACGCATCGCGCCGGACAGCGCGGCCAGACGGCCCGTGCTTCATTTTGAGACGAGTTCTAAGGCTCGCGTCCCTACACTTCCGCAGGTGAAGCGGGTTGCACTCCTTGGCGCTACCGGCTCGATCGGCCGGCAGGCGATCGAGATCGTCGAGGCGCACCCCGAGCTCGAGCTCTGCGCGGTTGTGTCCGGCTCGACGCCGCTCGACGACATCGACGCGCCGCTCAAGCAGGTCGGCGGCGATCTCACCGAGCTCCTCGACCGCGCGGAGCCCGACGTCGTCCTCAATGCCGTGGTCGGCTTCGCGGGGATTCACGCGACGCTCTGGGCGCTCGAGCGCGGCGTCGACCTCGCGCTCGCGAACAAGGAGAGCCTCATCGCCGCCGGCGACCTCGCGCTCGCCGCGCAGGAGCGGGGTGGAGGGCGGATCCTGCCGGTCGACAGCGAGCACTCCGCGCTCTTCCAGTGCCTCGAGGGACGGAGCGGAGAGCAGATCGACACGCTCGTCGTCACGGGCTCCGGCGGGCCGTTCCGCGGTCGCACGCGCACCGAGCTCGAGGATGTCACGCCGGAGCAGGCACTCGAGCATCCGACGTGGCGCATGGGCCCGAAGATCACGATCGACTCCGCGACGCTCGCGAACAAGGGGCTAGAGCTGATCGAGGCGCATTTCCTGTTCGGCGTGCCGTACGACCGGATCGAGGTCGCGATCCAGCCGACGTCGATCGTCCACTCGCTCGTCCGCTTCCGCGACGGCGCTGCGCTCGCGCACCTCGGCTACCCGGACATGCGCGTACCGATCTCGTACGCGCTCACGTACCCGGAGCGCGCCGCGACCCCGCTGCCGCCGCTCGACCTGACGTCGCTGACGCTCGAGTTCTCGGCGCCCGACACGGAGACGTTCCCGATGCTCGCGCTCGCGCGCGAGGCGGGGGAGAAGAGCGGCGCCGCGCCGTGCGTGTACAACGCCGCGAACGAGGTGGCCGTAGCCGCATTCCTCGCGGGGCGTCTGCCGTTCCTCGAGATCCCGGAGGTCGTCGGCGGGACGCTGGCCGCGGCGGGCGACGAGCCTGTGCGCGACCTCGACGACCTGCTCGAGGTCGACCGCGCCGCCCGCGCGGCCGCAGAGGGAGCGCTGGCCGCAGCATGACCTGGGTCGTCGTCGTCGCGGGGCTCGTCGCGCTCGTCTTCATCCACGAGCTCGGCCATTTCGGCGTGGCGCTTCTCGTCGGGATGCGGCCGCGGAGCTTCTACATCGGCTTCCCGCCGGCAATCGCAAAGATCAAGCGGCGCGGGATCGAGTACGGGATCGGGGCGATCCCGCTCGGCGGGTACGTGCGGCTCCCGGGCATGCACCGGCCGGCGGCACGCGATCTGCAGATCCTCCTTGCACCCGCGATCGAGGAGCAGCCCTCGCTTGCCCCGGCCGCGCTCCGCGTGCGGCGGGCGCTCGCGCTCGAGGACTTCGACGCCGCCCGCGCCGCCTATGAAGAGCTCGAGGAGGAGGTCGCCGCAGCGAGTCTCTCCGCAAGCGCTCGTCGCACCGCGTCCCGCGCGCTCCGCGACGTGGAGGAGGGCACGGCCAGCGACGCGTACTGGCGCGCGCCGACATGGAAGCGCGTCGCCGTCATCGCCGCCGGCCCGGCGGCCAACGTCGTGGTCGCGTTCCTGATCCTCTTGGTCGTCTACGCGGTGAGCGGCGTCAGCACCACCAGGTCGGCGACGCAGGTTGCGCAGGTCTATCCGAAGACTCCCGCCGCCGCGGCGGGCCTCCGGGCGGGCGACGTTATCAGGGCGATCGACGGCCGCAGGGTCGACTTCGGGAACACGTCCACTGCGATCCGGTCGAGCGGAGGACAGCCGATCACCGTCACCGTCGAACGGGACGGTCACCTCATCACCCTCGGACCGCGCGCGCCCGTCCGGCGCGATCATCGCTGGATCTGGGGCTTCGAATCGCTGGGTAAGCCAACCCCGTATCCGGTTGGGAAGTCGGCGAGGTGGGCGGCCTCCGACCTCTGGACGATCACCTCGGGCACGGTCACGGGAATCGCGGCCCTCTTCAAGTCGCACTCGAAGAGCCACCTGTCCACGGTGGTCGAGATCAGTCGCTACTCGGCCGCCGCCCTGCGGGTCAGCGTCGCGTGGTACTTCCGGATCCTCGCGCTCGTGAGCATGTCGCTCGCGCTTCTCAACCTCATCCCGCTGCTGCCGCTCGACGGCGGGCACATCCTCTTCTCGCTCATCGAGAGCGTCCGCCGGCGCGCGCTCGCGCGGGAGGTCTACGAACGGGTCTCGCTCGTCGGGATCGCGCTGATCGTCCTCGTCTTCGTCATCGCCTTCTCGAGCAACCCCAGCGGCGCCGTTCCGCACTGAGAGCTCTAGGCCGTCTCTAGACTGACCTGAGGATGGCGAGCAAGCGGCAAATCTCCGTTGGCGGCGTCAAGATCGGCGGCGGCGCGCCCGTCGTCGTGCAGTCGATGACGACGACGAAGACGCACGACGTCCCGGCGACGACGGCGCAGATCGCCGAGCTCGCCTCGGCCGGCTGCGAGATCGTGCGCGTCGCCGTCCCGAAGACGGAGGATGCAGAAGCGCTCTCGAAGATCGTGCGCTTCTCGCCGGTGCCGATCATCGCGGACATCCACTTCAACGCGAGCCTCGCGCTGAAGGCGATCGAGCAGGGCGTCGCGGCCGTGCGCATCAATCCCGGCAACATCGGCGGTCCCGACAAGGTCGCCGAGGTCGTGCGCGCCGCGAAGGCGAAGGGCACGCCGATGCGGATCGGCGCGAACTCCGGCTCCCTGCCGAAGCACCTCGAGGAGCTCGCGCAGCGCGATCAGGCGGAGGCGCTCGTCGAGGCCGCGCTCGAAGAGGTGCGCCTGCTCGAGAGTCTCGACTTCTACGACTTCAAGATCTCGGTCAAGTCGAGCCACGTGCCGACGATGATCCGCGCCTACCGGATGCTCTCGGAGAAGGTCGACTACCCGCTCCATCTCGGCGTCACCGAGGCGGGCACCGTCTTCGCCGGATCGATCAAGAGCGCCGTCGGGATCGGCACGCTGCTCGCCGAGGGGATCGGCGACACGATCCGCGTCTCGCTCTCGTCCGACCCGGTCGAGGAGCCGAAGACGGCGTACGAGATACTCAAGGCGCTGAACCTGCGCGAGCGCGGGCCGGTGATGATCGCGTGCCCGTCGTGCGGCCGCGACAACGTCGGCGTGCACACGCTGGCCGAGGAGGTCGAGCGGCGGCTCGCCGAGTATCCGCAGGCGTTCGAGGTCGCGGTGCTCGGCTGCGCGGTGAACGGCCCGGGCGAGTCGGGCGACGCCGACTTCGGCATCGCCGGCGGCCGAGACGTCGGGTTCATCTACGCGCACGGCCGCGTCCTCAAGAAGGTCGAGTCCGAGGTCCTCATCGACGAGCTGTTCGCGGAGATCGACAAGTGGATCGCCGACGGGATGAACCGCCCGAAGCGGCTCAAGATGGCCAAGCCCGCGGCCCTCGCGATGGCCGAAGCTTCGATGATCCCGCTCGACTAGGGTCTCGCGAGACCCATGATCCACCGAGCTTCACAGCTGTTCCTGCCGACCCTGCGCGAGCCGCCCGCCGACGCGGACGCCGCGTCACACCGCCTGCTCGTGCGCGGCGGCTTCATTCGCCAGATCGGCGCCGGCCTCTGGAGCTTCCTCCCGCTCGGCTGGCGCGTCCACATGCGGATCGAGCAGATCATTCGCGAGGAGATCGAGGCGATCGGTGGCCAGGAGATGCTCTGCCCGACGCTCACGCCCGCGGAGCTGTGGGAGACGACCGGACGGATCGCCGTGCCGATCCTCTTCCACCTGAAGGACAGCAGCGGCCGGCCGCTCGTGCTCTCGTTCACGCACGAGGAGTCGATGACGTTCATCGCGCGCGAGATTCAGTCGTACAAGCAGCTGCCGCAGATCTGGTTCCACTTCTCGACCAAGGACCGCGACGAGCCGCGCGCGCGGGGTGGCCTCCTGCGTGTCCGCGAGTTCATCATGAAGGACTCGTACACGTTCGACGTCGACGAGGACGGGCTCGACGCCAGCTTCAAGAAGCACGAGGACGCGTACACGCGCATCTTCGAGCGCTGCGGGCTGGAGGCGTATCTCGTCGAGGCCGAGTCCGGAATGATGGGCGGCAAGAGCTCGCTCGGGTTCCTCGCGCCGACGGGTTCGGGTGAGAATGAGCTCATGCGCTGCGAGAACGGCGACTACTTCGCCGACGCGGAGGCGGCGCGCGGGAGGGCCCGTCCCGCGGAGCTGCCGGTGGCGCTCGACGTGCCGGAGCGGGTGGAGACTCCCGGCATCGGGACGATCGAGGAGGTCGCGGCGTTCCTCGGCGTCTCCGAGACCGCGACGGCGAAGGCGCTCCCGGTGGTGACAGGCGATCGGCTCGTTCTTGCGCTCGTTCGGGGTGACGACCGGCTGAGTCCCGAGAAGCTCGAGACGTTCTTCGAGGGCGCGTTCCGTCCGGCGACGGATGACGAGATCCGCAACGCGTTCGGCGCGGGTGGCGGCTCGCTCGGCCCGGTCGGACTCGACGTCGAGGTGGTCGCCGACGGGGCGCTCCGCGACGGCCAGTACGTGACGGGAGCGAACGAGGACGGGTGGCATCTCCGCGGCGTTCAGGCCGGCCGCGACTACGACGCGACGTTCCTCGACATCCGGCAGGCCCAGCCCGGCGACGCGTGCCCGGAGTGCGGCGGCACGCTCGAGCTCCAGACGGCGATCGAGGTCGGGCACATCTTCAAGCTCGGGACCTTCCACTCGAAGGCGTTCGACGCGACGTTTCTCGACGAGGATGGGAGGGAGAAGCACCTCGTCATGGGCAGCTATGGCATCGGACTCGCGCGGACCATGGCGGCGATCGTCGAGCAGAGCCACGACGAGAACGGCATCGTCTGGCCACGCTCGGTCGCGCCGTATGACGCGCATGTCGTCGTGCTGCCGGGAGGCGAGGAGATCGCGGAGAGTGCTGCGGAGGCTCTGTCCACGGCCGGGCTCGACGTCCTCCTCGACGACCGCGACCAGCGGGCGGGGGAGAAGTTCGCCGATGCCGACCTGATCGGGTGCCCGATCCGCGTCACGGTCGGGAAAAAGAGCCTCGAGGACGGCAAGGTCGACGTCCGTGATCGCGCAACGGGTGTTGAAAGACGATTAGTTGTTGCCGATCTCGGCAAGGAGATCGCGTGATGGCCAAGCGGAGACGATTCAGCGACGAGGCGTTCGGCGCCACCGTCGAGCGGCTCATGGACGAGCAGGGCGTCACGTACCGCCGGCTCGCGGCGCGCACCGGCCTTTCGGCCGGCTATCTCAACCATCTCGTCCACGGCAACCGGCCCGTTCCGTCGAACGACGTCGTGAAGACGCTCGCGGGCGCGCTCGAGGTCGAGCCGGAGCACTTCCGCGAGTTCCGCCTGCGGTCGATCACCGAGCGGCTCGAGGCGATGCCCGAGCTGATCGACCGGCTCTACAAGCGCCTGGAGGCCTAGCGCCTTCCGACGACCGGTACCAGGTACCTGGTCACACATCCGCGACAGAGCGTGCCGTTTTCGGCTGTTTTGAGCCGAGACGATCCGTGGCACGTGTGACACCTTCGTGACGCGGTACCAGGTACCGGTCTTCTAGATGTCGGACTTGCTGCGCACCTCGGGAGGCTCGAGCGGCATCCCGGTCTCCCGCCAGAGGTGGACGCGCACGAGCGCGTCGCATCCGTAGAGGAGCTCCTGGAGGAGGTCGGGGTCGTTCGGGTCCGCCGCGAGGGTGCTCTCGGCCCAGACGTCGAGCGCTTCGAGGCCTTGCGGGTCGAGCTCGGCGATCGGCTCCAGCCTTTCGCGCAGCTCGCCGATGAGCGCGACGCACGTCTCGCGGCGCTCCAGCATGGTCTCGGCGCGGATCGTGCGCGCCGCGATGCGGAGGTCGCGGACGAGGTCGGTGAGTTCAAGCCTGCGTGTTATGTCGATGACCGTCATACAGCCGAGGGTGCGCCTCCGCGCGCCCGGCTACATCGGGGAAAGCGCGTATCGCAGGAAGAGATGCGATCCGTTCGCCCGCACCGAGCGCAGGCGGCCGGCCACGCGCCGGTCCGGGAGGAGCTCGACTCCCTCGACGAGGTTGAGGCGCGCCGCGAGCGCGTGGCCGGCGAGAAGCGGCGAGATCGTGAGAAAAAGCTCGTCGACGAGCTCTGTCGCGACGAGCTGCCCGAACAGCGTCGGCCCTGCCTCGGAGACGATCACGCCGTGCCCCCGCTCGCGCAGGGCGCCGACCGCGGCGCTGAGGTCGACGCCGGCCCCGTCGTTCACGGCGACGACTTCGGTGGCCTCCGGTACGGCCTCGGCGATCCCCGGCGCCGCAGTCTCGGTCGTGAGGACGATGGAGCCCGCCCCGAGCACCGGATGAGACGAGGAGAACGAGACCCCGGACGTGACGATCGCGACGCGGGGCTGCTCCGGCAAGCCGCGAGCCGCCCGCAGCTCCGCGAACGCCTCCGCCGCCTCCGTATACGCCTTGTCGACACGCCACGTCCCCGTCGGCGAAGCGGCGAGCGTTCCCGTTCCGACGAGCACGACGTCGGCGCACGCCCGCAGGAGAGCGAGCACGAAGCGGTCGGCGTCATTGTCGTCGGAGACGACGGCGTGCGAGCGGGGGAGACCCGGAATCGCGACGACGCCATCGAGCGACTCGACGAAGTTCGCCACGAGGCACTCGTCCGCGAGACCGAGCCGCCCGTAGAGACGCTCGATCTCCGCCGGGACGTCCCAGCGCGGCAGGTCGTCGTCCTCGGCAAGGACGGTGAACGGCGAAATCACTGCGTCAGCGTGAGGAACTCGCTGCGGAGCGACTCGTCCTCGTCGTGCAGGCCGCGCCAGACCGTCGTGACGGTGATGGAGCCGGCTTCCTCGACGCCGCGCATTGCCGTGCACATGTGCGACGCCTCGAGCTTGACGGCGACGCCCCGCGCCGCCGTGAGCTCCTTCAGCCCGCCCGCGATCTCCTCGGCGAGCCGCTCCTGCACCGTGAAGCGCCGCGCGTAGAGCCGCACGAGCCGCGTGAGCTTCGAGAGGCCGAGGATCTCGTCGCCGGCGACGTAGCCGACGTACGCGCGCCCGTGGAAGGGGAGCGCGTGATGCTCGCAGAGCGAGTAAAAGCCGATCGGCCCCTCGACGATCTGCGCGTGCCGTCCCTCGACGTCCTGCGGCCGCTCGCTCGGGAAGAGGGTGCGGAGCTTCGGGTCGCCGTCGTAGCCCGCCGTAGCGTCGTACAGCGCCTGCAGGAACCGCTGTGGCGTGTCGCGCGTGCCGGGCGTGTCGAGGTCGAGACCGAGCGCTTGGAGGATCTCGGCCGCGTGCTGCTCGAGACGCTCGCGCTCGGCCGCCGTCCACTCCCGGCCGGGCTCGTCGGGCTTGGGCAGCTCGAAGATGTTGCTCATGCGGGTTCCTCCACGGGCGCGCGTTGCGGGAAGACTGCGAGTGCGATGACGCCGAGCTCCGCGACCGCGAGCCAGGCGAATCCGAGCGGATGGCCGACGACGAGGAACACTCCGAAGACGGCGAGTTGTGACGACATCCCGAGGTTAGCGAGCACCGTCACTCGCGACGGCGCTATGAGCGACGGCCGCCGCACGACGACCCATTCGGCGAGGCGATCCTGCGGGGCGTAGACGACGCCGTAGACGCGGCGGAGGATCGCCGTTCCACGGCCGCCGTCGTCGTCCGCTCGGGTTGGCTGGATGGTCGAGAGCCGCGCAGCGTTGAAGTTGAGGCTGAGGACGGAGGTGAGCGCGACGAAGCCGGCGAGAGCGAGCGCCGGGCTTCCGTAGCGCCAGCCGAGGGCCGCGAACAGCGCGGCGTTGACGACGAGGTCCAGCTCCGAGTCGAGATAGCGGCCGAACGAGCTCGTGCGGCCGGTGAGGCGTGCGAGCTGTCCGTCGGCGTTGTCGAGCAGCGTCTTGAGCTGAACGAGCCCCGCCGCGACAAGCAGGGAGCCGCGGCCGAGCTCGACGGCCGCCGCGATTCCGGCAACACCGGCCGACACGACGACGACGGGCGGCGCCACCCGCAGACGCGCGAGCACGAGCACGAGCGGATGGGCGAGAGGCCGGAAGACCGCCTCGCAGAGCACCTCGTAGCCGCGCCGCGGCTTCCGCGAGCGGGCTAGAGCGCCAGATGGTTGATGCCATGAGATCGTCTGCTCCGGGGCGTGAGCTGGTGCGTCTGGGGCGCCGCGGCGGACGCTTCTCGCTGCTGGTGGCAGCGGGAAGCGGCCGACGTGGCGAAGCGCAGGCCCGGCGGAGGCCGGCTCCGCCGGCCGCAGCCGGGGTCTGCGCGGCCCAGGCGTGCCAGATCGCGACCCGGACACGCGAGATGGTGGCATCAATCATCTAGCGCAAAGGAACCGCCGAGGGTGCGCGTATGCCCGCCAGCCGGCCAACCTTCCGAAGGGATGCGTTGAGGGCGGTCCCGCACGCAGACGTTCCGCCGGTCACCCACAGAGCCTCGGAGTCATTCGGGGCGAAGTCGAGACCCGTCCTGAAATACGGATTCCCGCCATTCACGTTCGGGTCCGTGTAGGAGTAACCGAACGTCGCGGGGTTGTTCTGGGTATCGCCGAACTGGTCGATCGGGGCCGCCTTCGCCATGCAGACGGTCAGCAGCTCTGCCGTCGCGATGGCGAGGGTCTTGACTCGCCTCTCGTCCTTCTGGAGCCTGGCGACCTGCTGCCGCAACGACCTGAACTGCCTTGCGGTCGGCCCGGCGGTTTGACCTCCGGGCGCAGTCGCGACGTAAACCGCACCGGCGAGCACTGCAACGGCGAGCACTGTTGTGAACCGCTTCATCTACTCCCTCTCTTCGGATGAACAGCTATGCCAGAGCCTCGCGCTCGACCTGAGCGAAGAGGACGTCCGCGGCGTCCCGCAGCGGCCCCGGCCCGACCGTCGGCGCGGCCGCGCGCGCCCGCTCGAGCAGTCCGCGGTCGCGGCGAAGATGCGCGAAGCGGAGATCGGAAAGGCCAGACTGCCGCGTCCCGAGCAGGGCGCCGCCGCCGCGCAGGTCGAGGTCGACCTCGGCGAGCTCGAAGCCGTCGCTCGTGTCGACGAGCGCCTGGAGTCGCGCGTGCGCCGACTCGGTCAGCTCCTCCTTCGCTCGCGAGACGAGGACGCAGTACGACTGCTCGGCGCCGCGTCCGACGCGGCCGCGCAGCTGGTGGAGCTGTGCGAGGCCGAAGCGGTCGGCTTCCTGGAGGATCATCACCGTCGCGTTCGGGACGTCGACTCCTACCTCGATCACGGTCGTCGCGACGAGAACGTCGAGGTCGCGCGCCTTGAAGCGAGCCATGAGCTCACGCCGCTCGGGCGTCTTGAGGCGGCCGTGGACGCAGCCGACGCGGAACTCCTTCAGCTCGGCACGGCGCAGCCGCTCGGCCTCCGCCTCGGCCGCGCGCGCGAGCGACGTCTCGGACAGCTCGATGAGCGGACAGACGACGTACGCCTGGCGCCCTTCGCCGAGGAGCCGGGTCAGGCGCGTGTACGCCTCCGACGCGCGCTCCTCCGGAATCCAGGTCGTGATCACCGGCTTGCGCGACGCGGGCGGCTTCTTGATCTCCGACACCGCGAGGTCGCCGTAGACCGTGAGCGCGAGGGTGCGCGGGATCGGCGTGGCCGTCATGTGGAGGACGTGCGGCGCGCGCTGGTTGGAGATCGCGGAACGCTGTTCAACACCAAAGCGGTGCTGCTCGTCGACGACCGCGACCGCGAGGTCGCGCAGCTCCACGCCGGCCTGGATGAGCGCGTGCGTGCCGACGACGACGTCTGCGCCGAGCGCCAACTCCCGCTCCGCCTTCTTCGACGAGCTCGTGAGCAGGGCGCAGGTGACACCGAGCTCGAGGCAGAGGTCGGCGATCGTGAGGAAGTGCTGCTCCGCGAGCGTCTCGGTCGGCGCCATGAGCGCTCCCTGGCGGCCGTTCTCCACCGCACGGAGGAGCGCGTAGAGCGCGACGACGGTCTTGCCCGAGCCGACGTCCCCCTGGAGGAGCCGCTGCATCGGGACCGTGCGCGCGAGGTCGCCGTCGATCTCGCGGATCGCCTCCTCCTGGTACGGCGTGAGCGCGAACGGGAGCGCCTCGCGATAGCGGCGGATCAGGTCGCCCGGCTCGCCGAGGCCGGCCGCGAGCGTCCGCCCGCGCTCCTCGACGCGCCGCGCGATGCCGATCTGGAGGACGAGCAACTCCTCGAAGGCGAGACGGGCGCGGCCCCGTTCCGCCTCGTCGAGATCCTGCGGCCGGTGCACGGCGGCGAGCGCGTCGCGCTTGAGCGCGAGTCCCTCGCGCTCGCGCAACTCCGCGGGCAGCGGGTCCGGGACGTTCGTCGCGAGCGGCAGGGCGAGATCGACGACGCGGCGCACGCTCGCCGGCGCGATCTCCTCCGCCGCGGGATAGACCGGTGCGAAGTCTGCCGTCGCGCGTGTCTCGCCCAGGTCGTACGAGCGCGGCTCGAAGCCGAAGCGGCCGAGCTTTCCGCGCAGGCGGATCTGCGTTCCGGGCGTGAGCTTGTCGGCGAGCCACGGCTGGTTGAACCAGCTCACGCTGACGGCGGCGGTGCCGTCGTCGACGCGCGCGACGATCCGCGTCCGCCGGCCGCGCATGGGCTTCTTCTCGGCCCGGAGGACACGTCCGGAGATGACGCACTCCTCGCCGGCGCGGAGTGCGGCGATCGCGACCTCGTCGGCGGCCGTCTCGTAGCGGCGCGGCCGGTGCTCGAGAACGTCCCGGACGGTCGAGAGACCGAGCTTTGCGAGCTTGCGCCGGAGCGTCGGCCCGACGCCGGGCAGCGTGTCGAGACCGAGCTCGAGACGCTCCGGGCGCGGAGAGCGCGGCAGCAGAGGCCACCGTTCCGGTGGGTCCAGGCCTGCGAAGGCCGAGTGGCGGCCAGTTGCTGTCATCGTCTGCGGCACCGAGCAGGATCAGTATCCCCACCGGTCCGGACGTCGTCTCGTCGGCGTCAGTCGCCGGAGCCGGTGGAGCCGTCCGAGCCGCCCGAATGGTTCGAGCCGCTGGAGCCGTCCGAGCCGCCGGCGTCGTCGTGTGAGCGGTGCGACACCGGAGTCGTGATGACGGCCGGGACCGTGCCGCTTCCGTTCTCGCCCTCGGAGCTCGAGGTCTCCGGCCGCGAGCTCTCCGGCCGCGAGGTCTCCGGGGTCGAGATCTCGGAGATGTCGGAGGACGAGACGCTCTCGGCGGCCGCTGCCTCGCGCTCCACCTGGTGCGCGTCGACGGGCTTGGACGCGGCCGGCGACCAGATGCCGGTGCTCACGCGCGGCGCGGCCCGAACGTGAGCCGGCGGCGCCGCATACTGCACCTTCGTCGCAGGATGACCGAGACCGAACTCGCGCGGCCCGAGGGCCGCCCCGCCGGCGAGGATCGCAGCGCCGACGCCGATCGCAGCGACCTTCGCCACCACCGCCGGCGCGACGGGGTCGCCGCCCGCAGCCCCGAGCAAGCGACCGAAGAATGCGACGGGCGAGAGCGCCGGCAGCGCCTCGCGGAGCCTTCCCTGCAACGTCCGCCGCGCACGAAAGATGAGCGATTCGACCGCGGCGGTCGTCACCGAGAGGGCGCGCGCCACCTCGTCGTACGAGAGGCCGCGCAGCTCGCGCAGGAGGATCGCCTCGCGTTGCGCACGCGGCAGGTCCGCCAGCGCCTCACGCAGCGTCGCAACCTCGTAGCGGCTGACCGCAGCGGAGTGGGCGTCGGCGCCGAACTCGGTCGGCTCCTCGTCGACCGGCAGCGGCTCGCGCATCCGCTCGCGCACCCGCGCGAGGCACTCGTTGCGGGCGATGGTCGCGAGCCACGCCGCCGGCTCGCGCGGAGAAGAGCCGTTCGCAAGCGCGCGTTGGGCGGAGAGGAACGTCTGCTGCACCGCGTCCTCGGCCTCGTCGCGGTCACGGAGGAGCGAGCGGCAAACCGAGCGGACGAGGCGGGCGTGGGCGGTGTACAGCTCCTCCACACGGCGCGCGACCCCTATCGGGGCCGGGAACTGCCGCTCGGGATCGGGCACGCTGTTCATGGCGGAATCGTAGATCCGACCCAGGCCGGACGCCTCCCTCAAGGGTGGGAGCTTCCGGAGCTCGTCGCCGCCCCGGCCGGAGGCAGCGTCACGACGTGCACCTGCGGCGGCAGCGTTACGACCGAGGACGCGGCCGGGGCGCTGTACGCGGCCGCGCTCGCCGCGGCAGCGTTCGCCGCGGCGGCACTCGCGGCGGCGAGCAGCGCTGCGTGGCGCCGCTCGAGCGCCCGGATCCGCGCCTCGCGCGCGTGGAGCCGCCGCCGGTAAGCAGCCCAACGCCGGCGGACGGTCTGCTCCACGACGCGCGCCTCGTGCCTTAGGTGCCGCTCGCGAGCCGCGAGCGGATCGAGCGCTGGGCTCGCCCCGCTCCGCGGGGCCCACGGCCTCGCGGCGATCACCGCCCAGAGCACGAAGAACAGGAGGAGCGCGACCGAGAAGACGTAGAGGCGAAGGACGTGTGAGCGCATCTCAGTCCCCTCCACCCGAGTCGCCACCGTCGCCGCCACCGTTGCCGCCAGAGCCGTCGTCGCTCCAGCCGGTGGTCGTCGTCGTTTTCGTGCCGGCCGTCGCGTGCTTGTACTTCACGACCGTTGGCGCCCGGACGTACGTCACCGGCGCCGGCGCGGGCGCAGCGGACGGAGCCGGAGCCGGCTGCACGGCCACGGGCGCGAAGTGCGGAAGTTTCGGAAGCGCCGGCGGCCGCTTGACGAGCGTGGCGTGGAGCGAGCGGCTCCACGCTGCGAGCTTCGCCTGCCGCAACGCGACCTGCTGCGCGGAGACGGACGGCGCGGGGGCCTTCTGGCCGAGGCGTACGGTGTGCACCGCGGCGTACAGCCCAGCGGTCGCGGCGGCGCAGATGACAAGGGCGATGAGGGTCGAGTGGATGCGTGACATATCCGGTAAGAGGGCGTCCGGGCGAGAAACTTGCGCAGGCCGCCTCACCTTTCGGCCATGTCCTTTACGGCCATGACGGGGTCTGACCCCGGCCATGTCCTTTACGGACGTGGCGGGCGCCTGATCACGGTGTCGCGGCACAGCGCAAGTTCTGGCTCCAGTTGCGCTCTGTACGGGTATGCAGCCGACTCTCACCCGCCACCGCTTCCGCGCGATGGGCACGGACGTCGAACTGCTCGTCGAGGCCGGCGGGGCCGCCGCGGGCACGCTCGCGGCGGCGGAGGGGGAGTTCCACCGGCTCGAGGCGCTCCTCACGCGCTTCCGGCCCGAGTCGGAGCTTTCACAGCTCAACGCGAGCGGTAGCCTCGCCGCCGGACCCGACCTTCTCCGCGTCGTCGAGCTCGCTCTCGCAGCGCGCGAACGAACCGGCGGTCGCTTCGACGTCAGGGTCCACGACGCCCTCCTCGCCGCCGGCTACGACCGCTCGTTCGAGGTCCTCTCTCCCGACGACGAGAGCCCGGTCGAGCCGGCGGCGGGCCCGCAGGGCCGGATCGAGATCGCGGACGGCGTGATCTCCCTCCACGGCGGCGTGCGGATCGACCTCGGCGGGATCGGCAAGGGCTATGCGTGCGAGCGCGCGGCCGAGATCCTCGCCACTGCCGGCCCGTGCCTCGTGAACGCAGGCGGAGACATCGCGACGCGGGACGGCGTCTGGACCGTCGCGGTCGAGGCGCCGGACGGCCCGCTCGCGCTCGAGCTGTCTGGAAGCTGCGCGCTCGCCACATCCGGACGCGACAGCCGCCGCTGGCGCCGCGCCGGACGCGAGCTTCATCACATCATCGATCCCGCCACCGGCGAGCCGTCGGGCAGCGACCTGCTGCGCGTCACGGTCGTCGCGCGCGACGCCGTCGATGCCGAGGTGACGGCGAAGGCGCTCTTCCTCGCCGGCTCCGAGGCGGCACGCCGGGAGGCCGACGAGCTCTCGATCCCGGCCGTCCTCGTCACGGCGGCGGGCCGCACGATCACCGCCGGAGGGCTGG
>Ga0307373_10004857_pt1 | contig 22348 bp, 25 predicted proteins | sample OX2MG_FD_202534 | JGI IMG/M metagenome (GOLD analysis project Ga0307373, IMG submission 202534) | Soil microbial communities from Risofladan, Vaasa, Finland - OX-2 | ecosystem: Environmental > Terrestrial > Soil > Coastal area > Acid sulfate soil | place: Finland: Risofladan, Vaasa | collected... | reverse complement strand
CGGCCCCACCAGGGCGGGGTCGAAGCTACCTTGCAGGGCCAACCCCTCCCCTTCCAGCCGGAGCAGGGCGGTCTCGACCACCCTGGCGGGCAGGGTGGTCAGCTCTGCCAGCGCAGTGGCCGTGGTCGGTCCGGCCAGCTCGAGATGACCACCCACGGCCGCCGCGGCCACCTCCTCGTGGCTGGGCTGGGCGGAGAGGTCCTGGAGTGGTTCGGCATGGGGCCGAAACTCCACGCCCGGAAGCAACGCCTGGACTCGGGCCATGTCCTCGGTCGCACACCAGCGCTCGACGCCGCCGAGATGGGCGCTTGCGCACCTGCCGCCATCGCGCAGCGAGGCGAACCACTCCCGCCATCGGGGATCCGGCCGGAGCAGAACCAGGGAGAGCAGGAGATCGTGCAGTTCGTCGGGGTTGCGAGGGTCGGGGGCTGCCTCCTCGCGAACGCGGACGATCGCCTGGGGATCTAGCGCTGCCAGGTCGCGCGGATCCACCGGTAGTCCTCGGCGCAGGGACACCGCCCGGCTACGCCGCTCCTCCAGGGGCGCGTCGTCAAGGAACGTGTAAGGGCGGCCGTTGATGATCTCGTGGGCCAGCACCGAGGGCTCGGTCGTATCGCGGCAGCTGACTGTGACCCGGCCCTGCTCGATCGCGGCCACCAAATCCCTCAGGCCGACGACATCCATTACTTCGTGCAGGCAGTCGTACATGGTCTGGCGCACCAGGGGGTGGTCGGGAATCTGGATGGGACCGGTGGGATTCTCGTTCTGGCAGGCCACCAGGGCCGGGAAGACAGCCGCCATGACGTCGTCCGCCTCCATCCGCTGGATCGGCGGGGGGTTCTTGCGGCCGCCTTTGAAGCGCAGCACGGTGAGCGAGCGGTTGAGATTCCAGCGCCAGCGCACCGCGAACATGGGAGCCAGCAGGGCCGCTTTGGTGAGCACTTCCTCGACCGAGCGCGAGGAGAGAAAGCGCGGTACGTCTGAGAGGGGAAAGCTGTGCTGGGGCCCGAGCGAGAGAAGCACCGCGTCGTCGCTGGCGGCGGCCTGGAGCTCAAAGTCGAAAGTGGCGCAAAAGCGTTTGCGGAGAGCCAGTCCCAAGGCGCGGTTGAGGCGAGCCCCGAAGGGGGCGTGGACCACCACCTGCATGCCCCCCGACTCATCGAAGAAGCGTTCCAGGATGAGGTGGTCTCGAGTCGGCAGACGGCCCAAGGCGGTCCGTCCAGCAGCCAGGTACTGCACCGCCAGGGCGGCCACCTGGTTGTCGACCCCACAGCGCTGCTCGACCAAGGTGACCGCTTCATCGGCGTTGCCCTCGGCCAGCAGGCCCTCGATGCCGGCCCGGAGGTTGGAGACCTCTTCGGAGAGCTCCCGCGTCCGCCCGGGCGCCTCGCCCAGCCAGAAGGGCACCGAGGGAGGCGCCCCCTGAGCATCCACCACCCTGACCACCCCGTTGGCCACCCGGGTGATCCGCCACGATGTGCTGCCGAGCAGGAAGATGTCCCCCGCCATCGACTCGATCGCCCAGTCCTCGTTGACGGTGCCGACGACGGTGTCGTCAGGCTCAAGCAGGACCCGGTAGTCGCCAGACTCGGGGATGGCACCGCCCGAGGTCAGGGCCGCCAGTCGGGCGCCCCGCCGCCCGCGAACCTCGTGATTTATGCGGTCCCGATGCAGGTAAGCGCCCTGGCGTCCCCTTCCGGTGGGAATCCCCTCGGCCAGCAGCTCGAGGATCTCGTCGAACTGATCGCGGGCCAGCTGGGCGAAGGGCGCGCTCCGGCGCACCAGATCGAAGAGATCGGACTCGACCCAGCTCTGGGCGGCACATTCGGCGACCACCTGTTGGGCCAGAATGTCGAGGGGCGCGATCGGGGGCAGGATGGCATCGAGCCGCCCGGCGCGCACGCCGGCGAGCAGAGCGCAGCACTCCACCAGCTCGTCCCTGGTGGTCGGGTACAGGTAGGCCTTGGGGATCCCGTCCCGGCTGTGGCCGGATCGTCCCACCCGCTGCAGGAACGTCGCCAGGCTGCGGGGCGAGGAGAGTTGGCAGACCAGATTGACGGGTCCGATGTCGATACCCAGCTCCAGGGACGCGGTGGCCACCAGAGCGCGCAACTCGCCCGTCCGCAACCGCTCCTCCACCTTGCCACGGCGCTCCTTGGAGAGGCTGCCATGGTGGGCCGCCACCGCGTCCTCGCCAAGGGTTTCCGCCAGCTGATGGGCAACCCGTTCCGACAGCCGTCGGGTGTTGACGAAGACCAGGGTGGTTCGGTGGCTGCGGACGTGGCCGGCGATCCGCTCGACGATCTCGGTCATCTGCTCCTTGGACGCCACCGCGCCCAGCTCGTCGTCAGGTAGTTCGATGGCCAGGTCCAGCTGGCGCTGATGCCCCACGTCGACGATGCGGCAGCGCGGCGAGCCGTCGGCCTGCTCCCGGTCGGCACCGGCTCCCACCAGCAGCCGAGCGATCGTCTCGATCGGGTGCTGGGTTGCCGAAAGACCGATCCGTATCGGGGTCCCCGTGGCGACGTGCTCGAGGCGCTCCAACGACAGGGCGAGGTGGGCGCCGCGCTTGTCCCGGGCCAGCGCGTGGATCTCATCGACGATCACCGTCGCCACGCCGTGCAACATCGCGCGCGAGCGCTCGGCGGTGAGGAGGAGATAGAGCGATTCCGGAGTGGTCACCAGGAAGTTCGGAGGCCGTCGTAGCATCGCCGCCCGAGCCGCCGGCGACGTGTCACCAGTGCGAACCTCGACGGTGAGACGGGGCGGCACCATGCCCAGTTGCTCGGCAATCGCGGCGATCTCCCGCAGGGGCGTTTCCAGGTTCTGCTGAATGTCCACGGCCAGAGCCTTGAGGGGTGACACGTAGACCACCTGGGTCAGGCCCGCCACTTCCTCCCCATCGGCCCAGGCGCGGTACAGGCGATCGATCGCGGTGAGGAAGCCGGCCAGGGTCTTACCCGAGCCGGTGGGGGCCGCGATCAGGGTGTTCTCGCGGGCAGCAATGTGGGGCCACCCATGCTCCTGAGCCGGGGTGGGACCATCGGGGAAACGTCGCTCAAACCAGGCCCGCACGGCCGGATGAAATGCCCTCATCGCCCCGGCTACCGTATCACCGGGGGGCTCCGATGTTGATCTAAGTCTGATCGGTGGCCGACCCAGGCGCGACCGTCGCTTCGGCGAGGTCGATCCAGGAGCTGATCAGCCCGAAGGGCGGCTCCACCCAGCTGGGATCCTCGATGTCGATGCCCAAGGCGGCCAGCAGGGCGGCCGGAGGCTCAGAACCGCCCGCCGCCAGGAGCTTGAAGTACTCAGGGACGAAACCGGTCCGGTCGTGCTGGTAGCGGGCGTAGAGCGCCAGCGACACGAGGTGAGCAAAGGCATAGGAATAGGTGTAGAAACGGGTGTGGTTGAAGTGAGGGATTGCCGCCCAGGTCACTCCATCACCATCGCCAAGGGTGACGGAATCGCCAAAGTATTTGCGGCATTCCTGAAGCCAGAAGCCGGAGAGGCGAGCTGGATTCAGACTCTCGCCCCGGCTCTTGGCGGCGTAGGCAAGTTGCTCGTAGCGCGCCATCATGGTTTGGCTGAAGATGGTCAGGAAGGAGCGCTCCACGCGAGCCGCGAGCAGGGCGCGACGGGCTTCCGGGTCGCGCTCATGGGCCATCAGGTGGTCGAAAAAGAGCAGCTCATTGAAGGTCGAGGCTACCTCCGCCATGGCCATCCCGGTCTCGAAGGTAAAGGGCGACTGCTGGCGCTGCGCAAGGGCAGCATGGAGTCCGTGGCCGAGCTCGTGCGCCAGCGTCTGGGCATCCTGCACGGAGTCGGTGTAGTTGAGCAATACGTAGGCGGACCGATCTTGGGCCACTGACTCACAGAAGGCGCCGCCCTGTTTCCCCGGCCTGGGCTCGGCATCGATGCGACTCTCAGTGAAGAATCGGCCAAGGATCTCGGCGGCTTCGGCGGAGAAAGTGGTCACCGAGTCGAGCACCAGCTGGCGACCCTCGTCGTAGTCACAGGTTCTGGTGCTACCCATGGGCGCGTAGATATCGCAGGTCAGGAGCGTGGCCAGACCTAGTTGCCGCGCCTTGAGTTGAAAATACCGCTGCGCCAGAGGGTAGTGATCTTCAACCGCGTCGATCATGGTGTTGACGGTGGCGTCACTGAGGTCGTTGGCCCGGTTCGCCTGCTGCATCGGCAAGGGCGCGCGATCACTGTCTTCACTGACAAAGTGGCGCAGGCGGTCCATCGTCAACCGGTCGCCCACCAGGCTGTCGTAGACCTTAGCCAGAACTGGCGTCCACGGTTCCTCGGCGGCGTGCAGTGTGTCGAGCGCCCGCTGCCTCACCTCTCGGCGGTCGTCGAATTGGTAGACCAGCAGCTCGTGAATGGTGTGCGGAGTGGCCGGTTCGTCGCCGGCTGCAAACTCGGCCGTGATGGCCGAGGTGGTCTGGTCGAAGAGCTGCTGCCAGGCAGCCTCAGCGGCGGTCGAGCGCTCAGCCAGGGCCTGCTCCTCGGCGGCGCTCAGGGTGTGTCTCGCTTCCTCAGTCAAGCGCTCCAGAAAATGCCTGACGTTGGCCAGTTCCGGGGCAGCGCTCGAGGCTCGCGCCCTGGCTCCGTCGAGCAGCTTCCACTCCAGCTCAAAGAAGCGCGTGAGATTGGCGAACTGGACGGATGACCGGTCCGCCACCGCCTGGAGATCCTGGTTCTCCGCCAGACCGCTGTCCGCGTAACTGCGCAGCTGGCAATAGGAGAGGCTGGCGTGGTGGCGATTGATCAGCACCCCCATGTCCTGGAGGCACGCGGCTAGAGCCACCGCATCCAGCGAGGCGATCCTCCCCTGCCAGCGGCGCTGGAATTCGGCGGCATCGACCAGCAGCTGGGCCAGAGCCGTACGTGCCTCGTCGGCATCTCGGTGGATAGGGGACAGATCCCATCGCACCCCTTGGGCCTTCACCAAGGGTCCAGTCGCCCTCTCGGCGATCGTCAAGCTCTTCCTCCCACGACTGACATTGCCTCGCCTTCCGGCGCCGAGAACAACCTTGATGAGGGCAGACCGGAGTCGGAGCATGCGTCGACCTGTCGGCAATGTTAGGGCAGGGCAGTGACTTCAATCGGCGGGAGCCATTCGGTAGGCTGGCCCGGTGAAGCCTCGCCCACCGCACCAACTGTTCGTCGGCTGTCAGCCGAATGTCCTCTGCGACGGCCGAGGCATGATCGTCACTGTGGGCGCGGACGCGCGAACAGCGGCACCCTCCTCCGTCCAGGTGGTGGAGTTGAGCGGCCGAGCTCTCGCCGGCTTCGGCGATTCCCATATCCACCTTGACGAGTTGGTGCTGCTGCGGGTCGGCCTCGACCTGCGCTCGACTTCCTCGCTGGAGCAGGTTCTCGACTCCGTCCGCATCAGTGCCCGGTCCCTGGGACGGGACCAGTGGATTGTCGGCAGAGGCTGGAACTACAGCATCTGGCCAACGCCCAAGTTGCCAACCCGCCACGATCTCGATGAGGCAGCTGGCGGAAGGCCGGTACTTCTGGCCAGCAAGGACGAACACTCGATCTGGGCAAGTAGCAAGGCCCTGCTCCTGGCTGGGGTCACCACAGATGCCCCAGATCCGCCGGGAGGGGTCATCGATAGGGAAGCGGAGGGGCAGCCGACCGGCATCGTCCGCGAGGCGTGGCAGCTCTTCTCCGCGTTTTTGCCCCGGCCGGCACGAGACGAGTACCAGCGTCTGCTTACCGATGTGCTGGACGATCTCGCCAAGCTCGGCCTCTGCACCGTGCACACCATGGACCCAGCCGAGACTCTCTTCTCACTGCAGCGACTCCGGGCTGCCGACCGGCTGCCCTTGCGGGTGGTGGTCAACCTGCCGCTGGCCAACCTCGACGCTGCCCGGCAGCTCGGAGTTCGCAGTGGCTGGGGCGATTCCCGCCTTCGTATCTGGGGCATCAAGGCCTTCCTCGATGGCTCGCTGGGAAGTCGCACGGCCGAGATGCTCGATGGCAGGGGAGTCGCCCGAATCCCCGATCCCGAACTTGACGATCTGATCAACCGCTGCCTCGGAGCTGAGCTCAACCTCTGTATGCATGCCATCGGTAATGGCGCCGTACATCGAGCGTTGCTCGCCCTGGAACGACATCCCGCGGACTGGCCGGGCTGGCGTCCCCGGATCGAGCACGCGCAATGCGTCGATCCGGACGACATAGCACGCTTTGGGGCGACCGGGACGGTGGCTTCGATGCAGCCGATTCACGCTGTCGCCGACCGAGAGATGGCCGATGCCGAGTGGGGCGCAACGGCGGAGCATGGCTACGCCTGGGCCCGGCTGGCCCAGGCGGGAGTCCCACTGGCCTTCGGATCCGATGCCCCGGTCGAGTCTCCGGATCCCCTCTTGGGCCTGGACGCGGCCACCGCTTGGCGTAAGCGAGCGGGCTGGTACCCGGAGCTGGCGCTGTCCGCGGAAGGCGCTGTTGAGGCGTACACCAGCGGCGTGGCCTTTGCTGCCGGCATGGAGTCGGAGTGCGGGAGATTGGCACCCGGCTATAGGTGCGACCTCACGGTTGTGGACGACGGCGAGGTGGTGGCCACTGTGGTGGATGGCTCGCTGATCTATCGCCGCACCCACTAGGCAGCCCAGTAGCCCGGGAGGCGACCGCCTGTCCTGACGCCCCCATGAACCCCGCTTCCTGGCTCGGGGCACCTCTCCATTTCGTCACTTGACCGATCCGCAGCCAGAACGACGGCAGCACGATCGTGCTCCAGGTCGGCCAGGAGCTGGTGGTGGACCTGCCCAACGCTCCGGCTGGTGACAGCGGGACCGAGTCGGCCAGGTCTTCAGATCTAGCCGTTCTGCGGTCGCTGGCGGCCGATCAGCCCGGAGTGGAGATCGTACGTCTCCCCCCAGGCCCACTTCCAGGCGCTCAGTGTCGGCACGGCCACGGTCTCAACCACTGGAGAGGACTCTTTCTCGGTCGTGGTGGAGGTGCTGTCCGCCTAGGGTGAGATGGGCATCGCCCGCCCATGACCTCCCCTGGTCAGCCCCAGGATCGACTGAACCAGGCCGGCTTGTTGCTCGTCGCCATCCCACCGCTTGAGGCGTATTCGAATTCCATGCCCTGCTCGCGCAACCCGTCGAGCTCGTGCTCCAGGCCTGCCTTGGCCACCACCCAGAGAACACCACCCGTCTTCCGATTGTCCACCACCGAGAACCCCTTGTCGCGCAAGGCACATGCTGCCGCCACCGTCCCATGGGGCGCGCCGTGTGCCTTTCCATTCCCCGTGGTCGGGGCAGGGCCGGCGGCGGGAGCCGCCTCCCAGGGTTGAGGATGGCCAGTCGCGGTCTTGGCCGTTGAGCCCCGTTGCCAGGCGGAAAGGATCGACTCGTCGTATTCCTTGCGCCTTGCGGGGTCGCTGAGGATCCGGTAGGCGTTGTTGATGGCCGCCATCCGCTGTTGGGCGGCTGGGTCGTGGCTGCGGTCGGGGTGCCACTTCTGGGCCTGAGTCCGTCGTCCCTGCTTGAGATCCGCCACGGACGCGGTCATGGCAACTCCCAATAAGGCATAGAGCTGTTGGTCGTCGGCACCGTCGGAGTAACGCACGCGGTAATTTTGCGGGCTCGGTCAACTTCGGGTCAGAACGATCGGGACACTGTTCGGCAACACCCTAGCGACTGGCCGAGAGGGGCAGAGGCGAATACGACGTCCGCCCGCGGCTCCCAAGGCCCAGGCCGCGGCCGAGTTCGGCCGCCCACCCCGGTCGATCACCCGGCCCTAGCTGCCCAACCGATAGCTGCCAGGAGCCCCCAGATCAGCTCGGCCAGAGCCGCCGAGCAGGTGCTGGCACGAGGTGGGCATGGTCTGAGGACAGCCCCCTGGTCGACGACTCGCCTTCCTCCTTAAGGTGCCCAGCCCAACCGGGTTGAGTGCTGCTCGGATTCACCGCCGTGACCTCCTCGTCTGATGGTCCGTTTGGAGGCACGCGTACGACTGAAGGCAACGCCCTTCCCTGCCCGGAGGGCAAGGCTACTGGCGCGCCACCCGCATGGCTTCCGAAATCTGGAAGGCGTTGAAGCGCTGCCCCGTCGCGAAGTCGGCATCGATCCCGGCAAGAAATACCATCGCCGGGGCCAGACGTGACGGGTCGACGATCCCTTGGCGCATTTCCTCGGTGTAGTGCGAATCCGACATGGGAGTGTCGATGGGAGCACCGGTGGTCGCCGTGTTGACGGCGATGTTGAATTCCTTACCGGCCAGGGAAAGCACCTTCATCAAACCCTCCTGCCCGTGTTTGCCGGGAGTGTATGCGGCTTCCTTGACAAATCCCTGCAATGCCGAACCAGAAGAGATGTACACGATGCTCCCACTGTGATTCTCAACCATGCCGGGCCAGACCGCTTTGGAAAGGATGAAGGCAGCCTGGAGAATGATGTCAACCTCGCGTCGCCAGTTGGCAAAGGTGACATCTGCGAATGACGCCTCCCGCAGCACGGCGGCGTTGTGAATCAGAATGCGAGGCGTGCCGTAGTGCTGGAGCGCCTGGTCCACCGCGCTCTGCGTAGCTCCGGCGTCGGCCAGATCAACAACTATCGGCAAGACGTCTACGTCTTGAGCCTGCAGCTCGGCAGCGACGCCCTGTAGCTTCTCGCCCTGCACGTCGAAGAGTGCCAGTCGCATCTTGGCGGCACCGAGTTCGCGTGCAATGGCACGGCCCAACCCCTCCGCAGCGCCCGTTAGGAACGCGATCTGCCCCTCGACATTGATCATGCTTGTCTCCTTTGTCTTGGCCGGAAGAGCCAGGTCGCCGGCGACGGCTCCGACTGACGTTTGCCTGTGCGGGCGCGGAGCGGAGCGAGAACAGAGCTCCTCAGCGCACCCCGGGAAGTACTGGCAGGATAAGTCCCTGCTACGACCGCCTCCAGCTCCTACCCCAAGAGCCAACGACTCCCCGCTCGGGTGGGATCGACTACACCGCAACAGCCAGCAATCGCGACCTCATCCCCGACGCCCGGACGATGCCTTACGCTTCGCGAGTTGTGCCCGTGCAGGAAGGCAAGGGTCACCACGTCCCTCGGATCGGCGTTGCCGCGTCCTCCCGGCGCCCACACCTTCCTTGCTCGGCCCGGATGTTTCGTCCACTTCTGAGGTTCCTTGACCCCTCACGTCGTCTTCACCACCGCGATAGAAGCTGATCTTGTCGAAGTGCTGGTTCAGACCCACCCTGACTTCGACTTCACTTATCCCGGCCACCTACTGCCCGCCCCGCGCTACCCAGCGGAGCATCGGTACCCGGAATTCGAATCGCTGTCCAGCGACGATCAACAAGAGTGGGAGGCGCTGCTCGCAAGCGCTGACATCCTCTTTGACTTCGGGCCTGCTCCACTCCGACCGCAACTCGCCGATCGTCCGCGCCTGCGCTGGATCCAAGCCTCCAGCTCGGGGGTGGGCGCCCTGGTCGAGCGGATCGGCCTAGCCAGTCGCCCTAAGCCGATGGTCACGACTGCGAGTGGAGTTCATGCGGGACCGATTGCCGAGTTCGTGATCCTGGCCATGCTCTGGTTCACCAAGAACGGACCGCTGCTCCAGCAACGACAGCGAGAGCATCGCTGGCAACGGCTGGCGCTGAACGAGCTGGCGGGAACCACTGCAGCCATCGTTGGTTTGGGGCGCGTGGGTGGCACCATCGCCGCCAAGTGCCGAGCTCTCGGGATGGAGACGGTTGGCTTCGGGCGTCGCCCCCGGTCCGACGCCGACGCTTCCGGCACCGGTAGCTACCTGACCATTGAGAGCCTCGACGAGTGGCTGCCGCGGGCCGACTTCGTGGTCCTCTGCCTACCTGACACCGCGAGCACGTCACGTCTCTTCGATGCCGCTCGGCTAGCCAGGCTGGCGCCGACCTCAGTCCTGATCAACGTCGGACGGGGAACAGCCGTGGACGAGCCCGCTCTCATCGAGGCGCTGCAAGCGGGCCGGCTCGCCGGAGCCGCCCTGGATGTGGTGGCCAAGGAGCCACTCGATCCAGGTAGCCCGCTCTGGGACATGCCCCAGGTGCTAATCACGCCCCACTCAATCAACAAGGTCCCAGCTGAGAACGGCCGGATCATTGAGATCTTTGACGATAATCTGACCCGCTTCTCGGAGGGGAAACCTCTCCGCAATCAACTCGACAAGCAGGCCGGCTACTAAGCGACCCACCCTGCTCCGTCCGGCAGGCACAGGTGGTCAAAGTGGCCGTGCCGAAGACGCAGTACAAAAATTGGGTCTGGCTGCTGCTGTTCGAGGTCGGTCGCAAGCGCGTCAGGACCCGGAAGGTAGTACCGGTATCCGGCGCACGCCGCTAGGCGAACTTCCGGTGCTGATCCCGCCGGTGTCGATTAGCTGGAATTCGCCCCCGGCAGGGCGTCAGCTAGCTCAGCATCTACCAGATCGTGACATTCCGAGGTTGCGGGTGGCGGCGCAACTTCTGATCCTTGGTTACCAGCTGCCAGCCGTGCTCCAGAGCGCTGGCGTAGATCAGCCGGTCGGCGGGATCGCCGGCGAAGGACGCGGGCAGCGCCGCCGCAGTCGCGGCCACGGCTGGAGAGATGACCACCGTCCGGACAAGTTCAGCCAGCTGGGCCAGCCAAGCCCGCACCGGGACGCTCACCAATATGCGCTGGTGCTCAGCCAGCCACGCCAGCTCGAACCAGGAGACCGACGCCACCGCCAGCTCGTCGGCCCCCTCGATCGCCGCCAGGGCCGGCCGACTGAGCCGATCTGGCTCGGCGGACCACCATTGCAGGGCGTGCGAGTCGAGCAGCAGGGTAGTCAGGGCAGGTCCCAGGGAACTGCTGTCGAAAACAGGCCCTCGTCGTCAGCACCGCTGCGCGAGATATCGGCGAGCCGGCCTCGGCTGGCGCGCGGTCCCCGCGCCCCAACGAGGCGGGCGACGGTACGGCCATGCTTGGTGATCTCGATCTCATCCCCACCAGCTACCTGGTCCAACAGCGCCAGGGCCTGAGTCTTGAATTGGGTTGCGGTCATTTGCCTAGTCATGTGGTCAGTTTAGCAGTCAGACAAAGGCGGAGGGCTCACGGTGGCTTTGGGACCTCCTTGCCGGGGACTCAACCGGACATGCTAATGTATGAGCATGTTCGACCGCCGACTTCAGGTCCTGCTCGACGGTGCCCGCTGGTCTCGCTTGGAGCGGGAGGCCTCTAGACGCGGGGTGCCGGTGGCGGTGCTGGTGCGCGAGGCGATCGACCAGCAGATCCCCCAGGATGCCGAGGAGCGGCGCTCCGCCCTGCAGGCAATCCTCGACGCACCATCGACGGCGGTCCCCGACCCGGCGCCACTTCGGGAGGAGCTCGACCAGATCCGCGGCCGGAGTCTTGGGTGATCGTCCTCGACACCACCATCCTGGTCTATGCCCTGGGAGATGAGCACCCACTCAAAGACCCCTCGCGGGCTCTGCTCGAGCTGGTCCGCGATGGGGTGGTCGCGGCCAGCACCACAGTAGAGGTCATCCAGGAGTTCTGCCACGTCCGAGCTCGGCGGAGATCCCGAGAAGAGGCAGCGGCTCGGGCTCGGGACTATGCCCGGGGACTGACGCCTCTGATCCGGCCTGAGGAGTCGGAACTCTTCTCGGGCCTGGACCTCTTCGATGCCTCTTCGCTTCTGTCCCCCTTCGATGCAGTGCTGGCTGCCACGGCGCTTGGGCGCGGCTGGGCGCTGGCCTCGGCCGACCGGGCCTTTGCCGAAGTGAGCTCGCTGGTCCTGCTCGATACCTCCTCGCCCACCTTCCTGAGGGACGCGCGAGCGTTCGGGTAGGCTCGGTGGGTCCCGTCTGAGCCAAGCCTTCCGATCGGAGGAGTCAAGGACAGCGGTTGGGCGCGATTCGGCCTCTACTCAGTCGAGAACTTCACCGACCGAGTCACCGTCACCGTTCATGAGGGCGCCCCCAGCCACCGGCTCTGAGTGACGGTTCAGGCGGGGCTAGCCACCGGGAGGCGCTCCAACTCGGCCGCCTCCAGCAGCCGTCGGTCGTACGCAACAACCGCCTCGAGATCAGCCCGAACCGAGAGCGCAGTGGCTAGCTGGACCGCATCGAGGCTGCGCAAAGATGCTGAGCCGACGTGAGTTGCCGAGTCAACCACGGTGGCGCTGAGGGGCACCAGGTCGAGGCCCGCGAGCAAGCTCCGGGCGGTGGGTTCGACAGCGGTGTCGAGCCGGAGGCAGACCCGGACCACCTCGACCACAGAGATCTGGCTGGTCACCTTGGGAAGGTCTTCGCGGGCCGAGAGCCACCTCGCCAGCGCCTCGCTCTCGGGCTCTTGGAACAGCAGCTTAACCAAGGCGGATGAGTCCAGATAGATCACCATCGCGGCTCTTCGCGCAGCTCCTGGAGCGCCTCCGATGCGGCCATCTCTGTCTTCGGCAAAACCGTCCGTTCGGGTAGGGAGAAGTGCTGGGTGGCGGGGAGAAGAGTGCCCTGCTCCACCAAACGGTCTCGGGCAGACAGTGCCGGCGAGGGCGCTACCAGCAACGCCACCAGCCTACCTCGCTCGGTGACTTCGACCCTCCCGCCCGCCTTTGCCTCATCCAGGTAGCGGCTGGCGTGTTGGCGCAGCTCTCGAACACCTATTCTCGTCACTCACGAACTGTAGCACCTCTTGTGCTATTGACCGGTCTGCCGGTCTTCGACACCGGCCACCCGCTCCTTGACGTCACTGACGTCGCCGACGCGCTGGACCGACTTGACCGCGGCTGAAGCCGAGCAGGCTTCGCTGGTGAACGGCAACTTGCTCCTCTGGGCCCATCACGCCCAGTTTCCCCAGCACGAGCCGGCCCGGCGCTGGTGGGCTGGTCTGCTCAGCTCCAATATCCCAGTGGGGATTCCCTGGCCCTCGATCCTGGCGTTCCTCAGAATCTCAACCCACCCATCGGCTCTGGAGCGGCCGCTGGAGATCGGCATCGCCTGGCAGGTGGTGGAGGGCTGGCTCGCCCGTCCCAACGCCTTCTCTCCTCTCCCCAGCGAGCGACATGCCCCGATCCTGAAGCATCTCCTGGTGAGCACCCGGGCCCGGGGCAATCACATCCCCGATGCCCACCTGGCAGCGCTGGCGCTGGAGTGGGGCCTGCTGCTCTGCTCAGCGGACCACGACTTCAGCTGCTACCCTGGCCTGCGCTGGCGGGATCCCCTGGTAGGTGCGTGACGGCTGCCCGCAGGTTGATTCGCCCGGAATCGAATCAGTGGTCAGTTGGGCTGTCTGTCCAAGCGGGATTGGGCATTCGGGCTCTTAGCGTCGCCAGGCGCGAGAGGTCGTCCAGGCCAGTGACCGACGTCATGGCCAGCACCAGGAGCAGCATCGGCGCGCTCACCTCCGTTCCCGTGCCCCAGGGGAAGCAGCCAGCCACCCAGGCATAAGGCGAATTCGCTGGGACACTGGCAACGCCATCCTCAGACACTCCACGGATCGCCCCGCTTCCCTGGCGAGGAATCGCAGCGCGTTCCCCTCCGACTCCCTTCCGTCCTCCCGGGGCCCGTACCAGGCCCTATCGCCGCCAAAGCGCGGCCGCGGCTGGCTCTGAATGCCGGCGAGCGAGCAGCCAATCTGGCTTGGCGTCAGGGCGCCGACTGCTGGTCGCCCACCTCCTCCAACTTGCCCGTCTCAACGTCGTAGACGAATCCCCTGATCTTGTCCTTGCGGGGGATGAAGGGGTTGGCCCGAATCCTCCCGATCGACTGGCGGACATCCTGAGCCGCGTCCGGGAAGGCCTCCAGGGCGAAGCTGGGCCGCAGGCCCGTCTCCTCCTCGATCCGTCGCTTCAGGTCGTCGTCGCGGAAGGTGACCATGCCGCAGTCGGTGTGGTGGACCAGGACTATCTCCTCGGTTCCCAGGAGCCGTTGGGAGATGAGCAATGAGCGGATTGCGTCATCGGTCACCGCCCCGCCGGCGTTGCGAATCACGTGGGCGTCACCTTCCCCCAGTCCGAGGATTCGACAGATGTTCAGGCGGGCGTCCATGCAGGCGAGGACGGCGATTTTTTTAGCTGGTGGACTGGGCAGTCCGCCCTGGTCAAAGGTGGCCGCGTAGGCGGCGTTGTTGGCCAACAGTTCGTCTGTGCTAGACACAGCAAAACCTCATCAATGATCAATCAGAAACGGGTGGAGCGGAGGCGCCCTCACGCAGCGGGCCGCTCGGGGCGATCTAACGCTCGGTGGTCAGGTCAACCTCTCCAGCGCGCGGTGTTGAAGAGGCGGTGGTCCAGCGCTAACCGCTCAGTCGGGTGGCGCGTCATGAGCGTCATGCCAACCAGTTTAGAGAGGCGGAGGCTGGTCCTGGCCCGTCGGGTTTGGGCCGGCGACGACTGGGAGCATCGTCGCTCAGGCACCCGGGCGCAGGCATCGGGTCATGTTCTCAACTGCGATCAGAGTCACTCCGCCCAAGCGCGGCGCCATCCCAGGAGCTCGGGGAGCGGACCCGGAGCTTCGCCGGTCATGGGAACGGCAACCGCAATGGCCGCCCGGTTGCGTTCCCTTCCCTCAGTGGAGCTGTGGTCGGGGGGCGCTCATGCTCCCCCGAGTTCGCTGCGGCTCGACCCTAGGCGGGTCGGCACCACTGGCCGGGGCGGCCGTGCCCAGGGCTGGGGATCAGCGGCGGTGCAGGCGCAGCCCTGGTACCTGCTTGAAGTCGCGCTGGTTCTTGGTCGCCAGGGCCAGCCCCTGGACCAGGGCAGTAGCGGCGATCAAGGCGTCGGGAAGGCGCAGACCCAACCGCTGGCGGCGCAGCAGACCCGCCCGGTCGGCAATCCGGCGGTCGATCGGGATCTCCTCCATTCCCGCCAGGAGCCGGCGGACACTGGCATCGAGCTCGCCGGCCCCGGCCAGCAGCTCGGCCCGAGTTATCACCGAGTAGGCGAGGCGCCCGGGCCCGGCGGGTAGGCGCCGCACCCCGGCCAGGTGGTCGACGCAGATGTCGGTGTCGATCAGCAGCTCAGCCACGACCCTGCCACTCCCCGCGCGGCGGTACTCGCTCGCCGATCTCCGGCGCCGATCCAAAGCTGGCGTCCAGGTCGTCCTCGTCCGCCAGGAGTTGATCTATGGCCTCCCGAATCAGCTGGGCCATGGTCGCCCCCTGCTTTTGACCCCGCTCCATGAGGCGGGCCCTCTGCCCCTCGGTCAGATAAATCTGGGTTCTCACCGCCATATACATTACGTAGCGTACAGCAGGACTGAATTTAGCCGGTACAGCTTCCAAATCGAGTCCAGCCCCTCACCTTCCTGGAAAACGGCGGCGCGCCCGGCACCTCGGGTGAGTCCGCATTCGCTTTTCCTTGGTGATCCGCTGGCAGAGGTGCCCGAGCGCGGTGGCTTTGATCAGCCGGTCCGGGCGTCGCCGGGGAAGGCGCCCCGAAGCGCTTGGCGGCGGCAGGAAGCCGTCGCCCGGGATGCGCTTGAAAGGCGTAGCAGCATGTCGCCCTCAGTGCTACGGTTGCGGGGAGATGGTCAAAGTGATCGCGCAGCGAGAGCTCCGCAACCAGAACGCTGCGGTCATGGCTGCGGTCGCATCCGGGCAGGGGTTTGTGATCACTCGCAACGGCACCCCGGTGGCGGAACTGCAACCCATCAGCCGGGGCCGCCGGACGTTTGTTCCGAGGGCCGAGATCATTGAGCTGGCTGCCGGCAGTCCGCGCATCGACCAGGCGGCCTTCCGCGCGGACCAGGAGCGGCTGGTGGACCAGGAGCTGTAGGGTTTTTGGCCGCTGGACTGCTCGACACGTCGGTGCTGATCGCCTGGGACGACCCAGCGGTCCTGGCCGCTCTGCCGGAGGAGAGCGCGGTGTCGACCATCACCATGGCCGAGCTGGCGGCCGGCCCCCATCTGGCCCACGACCCGGCGGAGCGGGCCCGGCGCCAGGAGGGTCTGCAGCGGGCCGAGTCCCTGTTCGACCCGATTGATTTCGATCTTGCCGCCGCTCGCAGCTTCGGCCAGGTGGTCGCCGCGGTGGCCGCCTCCGGGCGATCCCTCCGTCGCCGCGTGGCCGACCTGCTCATCGCCGCCGTCGCGCGCGCCAACGGCCTCGCCCTCTACACCAGAAACCCGGACGACTTCCAGGGGCTCGAGGCCATCGTCGCCGTCGTCGCGATCTGAGGGAGAGGCCTGCCCCCCGAAGCTCAGCCCCTCTGCCCTAAAAGATTGCCGCGGCTGGGGCCGGCCCAGACGCGGCAAAGGGGACGTGGCGCCCCCCGACGACTCCAGCCGCCTTACGACTGCTCCTAACTACCAGACGGTGGTGGGCCTGGTCAGCAGTGCCCTCTCTCAGCGGGCTTCAGGTCAAGGCCCGGGATCCGAATTTGTTGCGCCTTGGCCAAAATTACTGCCACACAACACTTGGCCCCACGCTCCGACTAGACAACCAGGATCCAAACGTCTACCACGCCGCCGCCTAAATGGTAGACTGGACCAATGCACAAGACCGCATTGCGGCTCGACGAAGAGCTGCTGGCGGAGGCCCGGGCCGTGCTGGGGACCAAGTCGGCCACGGATACCATCCACCGGGCCCTGGCCGAGGTCGTGGCCGGCCGGGGTCGGGCCCGGCTCTTCCAGCGCCTGCGCACCCTGGACGGCCTGGACCTCGCCGACGAGACGGTCATGCGCTCGGCGTGGCGCTAAGCAGGGCCCGCTACCTTGCCGACAAGTCGGCTCTGGCCCGAGTTCACCTCGATCCGGTGGCCCAGCGGGTGGGGCCGCTCTACCTGGCCGGCGAGGTGGCCACCTGCGGCGTCGTTGACCTGGAGCTGCTCTTCAGCGCCCGGAGCTGCCGGGACTACCTGGACATCCTCAGTGACCGCCGCAGCCTGCCCCGGGCGGAGGTGGGCGAGGCTCAGTTAGAGCGGGCGGTCGAGGTTCAGACCGCTCTGGCCCGCCAGAGCCGGCATCGCGGTGTCAGCATTCCCGATCTCCTGATCGCCGCCGCCGCTGAGTCCGCGGGCCTGACCGTGCTCCACTACCACCAGGACTTCGACCTGGTGGCCGAGGTGACCGGGCAGCGCTGTGAGTGGGTGGTGGCAAGGGGAAGTGTGACCTAGCCGGGCTCTGTCCCTGGCCAGATCCGCCAGGGCCTCTTGGCTGATCGTCCTCGGCCCCGCGTTCCCGCTCTCTGAACCGCCGAGCCGGGGATCAGCTGCGATGCTGTCGCAGTCCAGGGACCTGCGTGAAGTCGCGCGGGTTCTTGGTCGCCAGCGCCAGCCCCTGGACCAGGGCGGTGGCCGCGATCAGGGCGTCGGGAAGCCGCACTCCCAAACGCTGACGGCGCAGCAGACCCGCCCGGTCAGCAATCCCGGCGGTCGACGGGGATCTCCTCCATTCCCCCCAGCAGTCGGCGGACATTGGCATCAAGCTCGCCGACCCCGGCCAGCAGCTCGGCCCGAGTTATCAATGAGTAGGCAAGGCGCCTGGTGGCATCAGTCAGTCGTCACGGCTCGTCACGGCCGGGGCTTCCGAGGGGGTTTCTTCCGCGCGCCTGCTGCTCCGCCCTCGACCAGCGGAGCCGGCCTGGCGGGGACGTGCTCCCGCTCGCAGCAGATGCCGGCGAACCCGCACGAGCATCCTCACCATCTCCTCACCCAGCTCATCACTTCCTCCTCGCGGGTGGTTGTAGACGACGTACTCCTTGGCCACCAGGGTGGCCAGGTAGTCGAGGAGCGCAGCCTCCTCATCCCTCACCAGGAGGAAGTCTGGGTGACGGTCGTTGTAGTAGACGGTGCCCAGCTCCGGCTCGAAGCGGCTTCGCGAAGACCCGGGAGCAGGATCGGCCGCGATGGTTGGCAGGGCCCGCGACCGCCGGCGGTCGGGCTCAGCCTGATCACGGCCTGGGAAAGCCGGTGGTGGCGGGGGCTCAGCCGCCTGCCCCGGCCGTCTCAGCAGGAACAGGTCTTCGCCAGCACCGTAGGCTGCCGACTCCGCGGAAGGATCTAGCTCGTCCAGCGTGGGCTCGAGCGGCTCGGCCATGGAGGCGCCGACCCCGGAGGCCTCTCCCATCCAGCTGCGCATGGGGTTGTCGATGTCAGCCAGCTCGCGCAGCACCCTGGCGAAGATCACCCGGACCCTCTCCGAGATGCGGTCGGTCAAGGCGCGATCCAGCTCCCTGGTGATGCGCTCCAGCGCCCTGCTGACGGTTGGCTCCACCGCCCGCACCGCGGCCTGGAATGCGGGGAAGGCGTCCCGGTCGCGGAGGATGGCCCGGCGCCCCGCGGCCTGGGAGAGGGCTTCGTAGATGATCTGACCGCCCACCTGGTCGGAGTTCCAAGGTGGGTACTGGAACTCCTCGAGCTCGCAGAGATCGTCGAGGATGCTGGTGCCAGCCCGCCCGACCACCGCCACCCGGCGGTGCCGGTCGGGCCGGGCCACCAACCAGAGGGAGAAGTCGACCCGGCCGAGCAGGGTGGAGCACGGCGCCAGGGGCAGTCGGACACCGTCGATGGGCTCCGCCGTGACCAGCTCCGAGGCCCGGCCCTGGACCACCTCGATGGTGTAGTCGCCTCGAGCCAGGGCCACTGACCTCCGCCGCCTCAGATAGTCGACCACTTTGCGCCGGGTCAAAAGACGCACCACCTCGGGATCGAGGTCGGAGAGGTAGACGGTGGTTCCCGGGGTAATGCGGGCCCGGTTTACCTCAGCCAGCTCCAACTGGGCGGTTGCATGGCCCCGCTGGAATCGGAGCCGGTGGGTGTGATCCGAGCCCTCTGGCCTGGTCACCACCTCGCAGCGTCCACCCAGCTGCTGGAAGGCGAGGATGCCGATCGCCTTCTCGCCCAGCGTCCTAGGGTCTCCGGACTTGCTCGACTCGAACAGGCTTCGGGCCATCTGCCGCAGCCGGTCCGGATCCATCCCCCGTCCCGAGTCGTCGACCGCGACCAGGGGATGCCGCCCCTGGCGCCGCAGGTAGACGGTGATCCTCTCCCCCCGCCGACCCGCCTGGGCGTACTCGTCGGCGGCGTTGGAGATAAACTCGTTGAGGGCGTCACGGGGGTCCTGGTACGCCTGACCGGTGATCAGGACCGCCTTGGCCAGGTTGCCGATCCGGAGCCGGACCTCCTCTGGTGGCATAAGGCGCGATCTTAGCCCGCTCTACGTGGCAGCAGGGCAGGGAGGCCTCGGTCAAGATGCGGCGGCGGACCCACCCCCACTTCTTGTTCACCAGCTCGAGCGCGAGGAGGACCTGTCGGGCGGATAGGACCGCGCCAGCTCCAACCTCCACATCCCGTCAGCACGGCGAGTGGATCTCCCTGGAATTGCCAGGTCCACTCGCGACACGCCCAGCGGATGGCGACTAGGCGGTTGGAATAGGTTCGGGGGCGATCGTGCCGTCCGGTAGGACGACCACTGTCCGGGATGAGAAGGCGCCCTTCTCGATCATCAACCGGGGCCCGACCGGATGAGGAAGTCCTTCCGGCAGCTCCAGGCTCGGCTTCGCGTCAGGCAGAAGGTGCTCCGGCATCAGGGCCGAGCCTCGTTTTCGATCCACGTTCATAGCCTACCCTCTGCAAGCCCGGAGGGTCTGTCAGGTCGGCCCTATCGTCAATCGATCATCATGATCGGCCCACTTGGACGGGTACCAGCGGCAAGCGCTTCGGCAAAAGTGCAGTTGTGCCTATTCATGTACCCACTGAGCCAGCCCGCAGCCTGGACCGGCACACGCCCCCTGTGGGCCCGAAACCGCTCCCCAACCGACTGGTACGCCAGGTCATCGATTCGGCAGACGTGTCCCTCCGGCGGCACCGCCTGCCAGGGTTTGAGCGGCCGCGGGCGGGGAGCCGTCGCCTCGTCCGGCCCCTGGGTCGCAGAGGAGTTCTCGGTGTCGCCCCGACGCAGGCTCTCCTCGGCCCTCCCTTCCACGCCGACGCCGACGCCCATATGCTCCAGACAACAGATCGCACCAGCCTGGGCGGACGCTATGGGTAGCAGGAATGTTCATGGAGCGATAGGATAGAACAGATGTTCGTCAACTCGCCGAATACCAGGTTGGACGAGGCGGCGGCCGTACTAGCCCTGGCCGCCGCCACCGCTGGACCGTGGTATCGGACGGCATCCCTGATCGAGGATGCCGGCAGCGCAGTTCGCGTACTAGATCGGGAGTGGTCTGGATTTGAACTGCTCTCTGCAACCGAGTTGGCCGCCCTGGTGGATCGGGTGCCATCCGGGGCTCTACCGCGCTACCGGGACATCCTCGAGAGGTACCAGGCGAGCGGAGTCCGCGTGGTCACGGTGTTGGACGACAACTACCCAACCAACCTGCGCCAGATCTTCAATCGGCCTCCCTTTCTATTCATCAAGGGAGATCTGCGCGAGGAAGACACCCGCGCCATCGCAGTGGTAGGCACACGCCGGGCATCCGACAGTGGGCTCGCGCTGGCGCGCACTCTCTCCTCTGAGTTAGCGAGTCGGGGAGTCACCGTGCTGTCGGGACTGGCCCGCGGGATCGATGCCGCCGCCCATGCACCGGCGTTGGCTTCGGGCGGTCGAACGGTGGCGGTGATGGGCACGGGCGTCGACCGCGTATATCCACCTGAGCATCAATCGCTGGCCGAGGAGATTGTCTCGGCTGGTGGCGCGCTCGTGTCCCAGTTCATGCCCCACTCGGGACCAACCCGATACGCGTTCCCGATGCGCAATGTCGTGATGAGTGGGATGGCCGTCGGAACCGTGGTGGTCGAGGCATCCGCTACCAGCGGCGCCAGACTACAGGCACGCTTGGCCCTTGAACATGGCAAACGCGTCTACCTGGTGCGTTCGCTAGTCCTCCAGCAGGAATGGGCGCAGCAATACGCCAAGAAGCCAGGGGTTCGTGTGATTGAATCCGTTGAGGAGATCGTCGCCACAGTCGCCGAGATTACCAGGCCCGCGGCTCAGCTGACGTTGCGTTGATCTTCCTTGCCTACTGTCGACACCCTGACAGATTCGGCGCTTGGCTTTCTGACTACCGTGCCACCGACCAGCCAGGGAGTGTGCGACGTCTGCCACGGCGCGCCAGGCGCCGGATACCGGCGCTGCTATAGCTGCGCGCAAACGTGCGCTCAAGTCTCCGAACCAGTAACCAGGGTCGTCCCGATCTCGCTGTATCAAAGTCTGGGTCAGTTGCACCTGGTCCTGCGAGGGTATGAGGACAGCCGGGATGCCACTGCCCGGGACAACTTCGCGCTGATCGTCGCCGCACTGCTCACTCGCTATCTCCGTCGACACGGAAGTTGCGTAGCAGAAGCCGCCGGAGCCGATTGGGACTCAATTACTAGCGTGCCATCCAGCAAGGATCGCCCCGTGCCCCACCCTCTGGAGCGCGCGATCCAATGCTCGCTGTTCTTGCGGGAGCAGTTCGACCAGCCGCTCGTCCGCGGGACCGGGCCACTCGGTCATCGGCGGGCAAGCGACGGGGCGTTCAAAGCCTCGCGGGATCTGAGCGGACGTCGAATACTGCTACTCGACGACACCTTCACGACGGGCGCGGCCCTCGAGAGCGCTGCCTCGTCGCTTACCAATGCCTGGGCCACGGTGGTGGCGGCCGTGGTGGTCGGCAGGGTCATCAACCCTGAATTCGGCCCAGAAGCAGCCGCTCTGTGGGAACGCGCGACGCGTGTTCCCTTCGATTTCGAGCGCTGTTGTCTCTGCTCCAGCGACTAGGCAGCTGGAACAGGCTCCGGTGCGAGGGTGCTGTCAGGCAGGACGACGACGGTCCAGGATGAGAAGGCGCCCTTCTCGATCATCATCAACCGTGACCCGACCGGATGAGGCAGTCCTTCCGGCAGCTCCAGACTCGGCGTCGCGTCCGGCAGAGGATGCCCGGGCATCGTGGCGGCGCGCTTTCGGTCCACATTCACAATCTACCCTGTGCTCGGAGTCAGGCCAGCCCTATATCGGCTATGGAAGCCGCGAAACAACCCTTCGCATCCCCCTTCGCGCCTCACGCAAATCCTGCTTCGCATATGGGTATCGGCCAGCGGGACGTGGAAAGCCATAGAGACACTGGGATTCAGGAACTCCGAGCTCATACAACGCCGTGGCCACCGCCACACCTAGCGGCACGATCAGATCCCCCTGGAAGCCGGTTAGCTGTGGTTTGAAAACGGACGTAATCACCGAAGTGAGCAGGGGACTCGAGATGGGGCACCGCCCCGTCCCTGAGTAGTTTTCGCCAGCCTCCCCGACGAAGGCCGGGTAGCGGATCAGACTGGTGGTACCAAGGAGATCCCGCTAGTACAGCGAGCCTGAAATAACTTTCCGGTTGGCGTGGGCCAGGATCTGGTCTGGGGTCTTCACCCAGGTGAAGGGGTGGCGGTTGTCGTTCCAGGCGTCGAGGAAGCGCTGAATGGCGGTGC